>Ga0210110_1000136_pt1 | contig 25459 bp, 23 predicted proteins | sample China_Galinas_PW_2_FD_184865 | JGI IMG/M metagenome (GOLD analysis project Ga0210110, IMG submission 184865) | Wetland microbial communities from San Francisco Bay, California, USA, that impact long-term carbon sequestration - China_Galinas_PWB_D1... | ecosystem: Environmental > Aquatic > Marine... | reverse complement strand
CCATGTCATAGCACTGTTGCGGATGGGCCGGTGAGCTGCGATTTGGGGTCTGGCGTCAAGCCATCTATTCTGATTAGCCGCCGGTCCGTCCACCTGAATCGACGATCGTTCGACATGCCGATTCACGCGCGCGATTGTTTGTTAAAGAGCGCTCTTTGAAATCTTCGATTTCAAAGACTAAAGAGGCTATTTGCCTATCGGGCGCCTGCCGTCGCACGGCCCGATCATCGAGTGACGCCCTGTCACCGGGGGCTCCCGTTCGATGGGCGGGAATACCCCCGACACGTCCTGCCGGAATGTCGTGACCGCCCGCCATTCTCCGGTCCGGGCAGAGGGCCGGGGCTTCAGGGGCAGCTCGTCACTCCGGTGATCCAGTCGGAGATGAGCGCAACGCCTTGGGAGTCCACTTGGTGGCTCGCCCGAGGCGGCATGCCGAACTCGTCGCGCCGGCCCATGCAGCACCACCAGCATCAGTGGGTAAGGACGTGGCCGTAGGCACCCCCTCCCCGTTGTCGCAATGGGGTCGATTCCCCATATTATCCTGACGAGAGCCGGTCTCTCCGACCAGTCACCTGACAGGCATTACCAGCATGCATCTTTCTCGCACTGGGCGGCCTCGTCGATATTTCCCCGCACTAGGGGAGTAACCCTCTCGACCTGTTCCGTAACTTACTCAGCTCTCTTAGCGATCTACCCCGAAACGACCCCGGCTTCAACTTGCTGTCACGCCTCCAAGGTACTACGTGTCGACGAAGGGGAGGGCGGGTGCGTGGTCACTGTAGGTTTCAACCCGACGGTTGCCGGGGAGCCGTTCCTCCAGGGATTAGGCTGTTTCACCTCCAGTTACCTGACAACCCACCTGGGCCTTGTCCTGTCCTCTTTGGTGGTATGGCTCGTCGTTACCCGGTTCGATTCCAAGTTAGCAATGCATTACAAGAAAGAACCTTTTCGTCTTGCCGCTCCCATGTTGTGATGCTGTGGACCCCAAAGGGCAAGAGTCCGGGACAGACCCCGTGCCCACTCTCCCGTGTAACCCCACCGCTTCGGCGTTGCCTTATAGGTAAAGCTTACTCAGCCGGATGGACCGGACAGAGACGACGTGAATCCTCATCGGTAAGCTTATCGTACCTTTTTCCCCAAGTGAATCAAGGGTTACCGGAAATGCTCGGATTCATTCGCCGCGTGCTCCGGAGCAGGGGTTTCCGGGAGATGGGCGGACGATTACGAATGCAACTACGAACGATTATCCTAGAAACCGCAGTTGGACGGCCGCCAGGGTGCGTGCGGCGTGGTGTCTGGCAAGGTGAGAGTGGACCTGTCGATCCAGTGAATCGACGCAACCGCTCGAACACGAGGCGGACTAAATCGCCGGGAGCGATTTGAACGGCGATAGCTGGCCCGCAGGGCGAAGGGCAGGATGCCCGGAGTAATAGCTCATCTATTGCTCATCGCCTCCTGCGATTCGCCTCCATCCTGGAGGCTGGCGCGAAAAAACGCTCCCGGCTTTTTTTTCCAACGAGTTGTAACGCCGCCAGGCGTCGCGCCGTCCCAGTGCTGGCCACCTCGCTCGCAAATCCGTTCGACATGCTCGGCTTGACCGATCCAGGTGCAGAAGTGGGTCTCGAAGTCCTTGGCCAGCTGCAGCCATGCCGCTCGGGTGATGCCGGTCCGCTCCAAGATCGGCGGCAGATCATTAGCGATGGCCCCACGCTTGTCGTCGCGCACCGCCCGGCCGGTCCAGTTGACCAGCTCCAGGGAGTCGCCGAGGTGGAAGGGCAGCCCCTCGGGCTCGCCCTCGCGTGTCCCGCCCACGAAGGGGTATAGCTCGGGTGGCTGAGTGGGCGCCGGTGCGATGTCTGGCTCGGCGTTCTCGCTACCAGTCGAAGAGTCGGGACTCGGCTTGCAAGGTCCGAATGCGCCGCTGAATGGAGGTGTAGTCGGAGTCCTCGGGGGTCTTGGCGATCAAGACCCGCAGGTGCCGCCAGTGGTGGGAGACCGTCCAGGCCCGCGAGGCCTATCTGCAGCAGCGCCAGCCCAAGGACCCGCGCACCACGCCGCGGTTTCTCAATGCCAACGGCTCGCCCATCACCCGCTTCGGCATCCGCTACATCACCCGCCACTATGGGGCCCGGGCCCTGCCCTGAGGCCGATCCCCCGTTGACCCCTGTGCAGACTCTGCCACAATTGGCGAAGAGGCGAGCTTACCGCCCTATCCATGTGCAGCACGGCGGGCGCAAGGGGTCTGATTTGTTCTTCAGCGCCGGGGCCCCGGTGCACATCAAGATCGAGGGGGTGATGGAGCCCCTGGAGCCGGAGCGCCTGACCCCCGAGGGCGTCAAAGCGCTCGCCTATTCCCTGATGTCCGAGACCCAGGCCGCCGCCTTCGCCGAGCGCCCGGAGATGAATCTGGCGCGGGGCCGCGCCGGGGCGGGACGCTTCCGGGTCAACATCTACCGCCAGCGCGGCGCGGTGGCCATGGTGATCCGCTTTCTTACTGAGGACATACCGAAACTAGACACTCTTGGGCTGCCCCAGATCCTCCAGGACCTGGTCATGGAGCAGCGCGGCATCATCTTCGTTGTGGGGGCGACTGGCTCGGGCAAATCCACCACCCTGGCGGCGATGGTCGACCATTACAACCGCAACCGCGTTGGGCACGTGATTGCGGTGGAGGACCCCATCGAGTACATCCACCAGTACCAGCAATCTATCGTCGACCAGCGCGAGGTGGGCTTCGACACCCACAGCTATGCCGACGCCCTGAAGAACGCCATGCGGGAGGCGCCGAACCTGGTGCTGATCGGCGAGATCCGCGACCGAGAGACCATGGAGCATGCGTTCCAGTACTCCGAGACCGGCCACCTCTGCCTGACCACCCTGCACGGCAACAACACCTACCAGGCCCTGGAGCGCGTGGTCACCTTCTTCCCATCCGAAGTCCGCGATCAGTTGTTCATGGCGCTGTCGCTCAACGTGCGGGCGATCCTCTCCCAGCGCCTGGTGACCGGCCTCGACGGGAAGCGGCTGCCCGCCACCGAGCTGCTGCTGCTCACGCCTTTGGTGCGCGATCTGATCCTCAAGGGCCGCATCGACGCCATCCGGGACGCCATCGCGCGCAATACCGAAGCCGGCTCCCACATCTTCGACCAGTCGCTCTATCGGCTCCACCAGGAAGGCAAGATCAGCCAGCAAGAGGCGCTGACTCACGCCGAGTCCCCCAGCAACCTCTCGGTGATGATCCGTACCCAGGCCGGGGTTCGATCCATGATCTGAGCCCGCGTCGGCTGGGGTATTTGGGGGGTCAGATGAAAATTTCGCGGAATTCTCGTCTGACCGCAAATGACGCCTCCGCCTCCTGGTCACTCTCACCCTGGCATGGCTTGCCGCCCCGGCGGCCTTTGCCCCACCCCGGTCCAGCTGTTCGTGGAGCTGACTCCCGCAGGTGGCACCTTGCGGCCTCCTCGTGGTCGCTATTCCGACCCCGTGGTCCTCACGCACCCCGCTGTTCCCGGAGAACATCCTCAGCCGGTTCCAGAGAGGTGTTGTCTACCAATGGAAAGAGTCCATCCGTACGCTGCGCCGCTTGGATTTCCGATTCATTGCGCGTCCACTCTAGCCGGTAGTGAATCGTCTCCTCCTCCCGGTAACGGGTGTTGGACCCGGGACGACCTTTTCCAATCTGCACCCTTTGCACGGTCTCTTCTTCATGAATCTAGAAAAAGCAGTTAGCCATTAGCTGTTAGCGATTAGCTTAGCTAAATTAGCAAGTTAGCGCGCTCGGAGCCCGCCGCAGGTTTCACCCGCCGGGTGAGCGGCCGGGGTCGCCATTTTTACAATTGGCGGCGGAGTCGGCGCGCTACCGCCCGGTGAGCTACCGGCAGGCGGAACCGTTGATCCGTCTCTGTACCCGCTCCCTGGATCCGGATGGGATCGAGCGCCTCACCGACCCGCTCAAGGTCCAGGTGCTGGCGCCCCTGCTCGACGAGGCGGCCCTGGGCCTGGATGAACAAGACGGCGCCTACCGGCTGATGGAGCGGGATTTCCCCCCGCTGGCCGCCAAGCACCGGGATGTAGCCTACGCCCGCGCCCGGCAACGGTTGCTGCGCGGCCGGCTGGAGGGTGTCGAGACCCTGCTCGCCGGGGATGTTTCCGCACCGGGCCTGGCCCTGTTCGGCTGGTTGCGCTTCCTGCAGGAGGACGGCGGCAGCGCGTTGGCTTGTTTCGAGGCGGCTTTGACGGCCATCCGGCGCAAAACCCGCAAGCGCATCGTCTACATCAACCTAGAAACCGCAGTTGGACGGCCGCCAGGGTGCGTGCGGCGTGGTGCCAGGCAAGGTGAGAGCGGACCTGTCGATCCAGTGAATCGACGCAACCGCTCGAACACGAGGCGGACTCAATCGCCGGGAGCGATTTGAACAGCGACAGCTGGCCCGCAGGGCGGAGGGCTGGAAGCCCAGAGTAATAGCTTATCTATTGCTCATCGCCTCCTGCGATTCGCCTCCGCCCTGGAGGCTGGGCGGAAGTTCCAGAGCCTGTGACGGCCGTGCTTCTGGGGACCGGCCTGGTGGGACTTGGGCGGAGCCGACGCAAGTCGGCGTAAAGGTCTTCGGGGGTCTCGCGGGGTGTCTCCTGTGGAATCTGTCACAAGTGCTCGGGGGGTAGGCCGACGTGTCGTCGCGAGCGTTGCCGAGTGTGCCTGTGTGGCTGTCACAATCGACATGGCTCGGGCGCTAGCTCGATGATGCGTCTGTCCGACGCGAGCTTCAGGTCGACGGCTTGGCACAAGGGCGATTCAATGGTGAAGATGGCGGTGCTGTAGTCGACGGCGGAGACCTGGACCGTCGTCATGATCGGCGCAAGGTAGCTGTAGGACCGAAGGGGGCGAGGCTCCTTTTCAGTCGGTGGGATGAAGAGCGCGAAGGGACGAGACGGTGGGAAAGTCATGCGATCGGTGTCAGGCCCGACGACCCTGAGCGGATGTCCGAGCGATCGGGTAGTGAAACCCCAGCTAAGGTTCTCCGTGGACGCGTCGATCCTTACACGGAGCCGGGCAAGGTAGCTGATGCCCCAACCCAGGTGCTCGGTCGAGAACAGCGCTAGCTCCAGGTGGCCGAACTCTCCGTGGGGATCGGAATTGGCATTCAGCGGCAACAGCGTTATCTTCCGGGCGGGCTTACCGCTGGGACCGAGACGCCACAGCGCGTAGTCGAGCAATTGGACGTCTGCCACCTGTCGCGGGTTGAGCTGGACCGACAGAGGGTTGCCGGACACCTCGCGGTCCGGCAGGGGGTCGGGCTCCTCGTCATAGAAGGCGGGTACCACATCCTTCGCCCCGGGCGGTGGCCAGAGCAGAGTGCGAACTTGGCGGTTGGCCGGGGCTACGTCCAAAGGCTCCAGGGATTCGGCATGGAGACGTGGCCCATGGTGGCAGGGCTCGACAGAGTCGCCGCTGTAGGGGTAGTCGGCGGAAGGGGGTAGCCCCTCGCAGAATTTCTCCAGCCAGGCGCCGTCGATCTTGGTTTGGCCGTCGCAGAGGGTGTAGTAGTGGTCGCTGCCCACGTACAGGGCTTCGTCCGGGGGATTGGCGCAAAGCTCACGCCACCAGTCGGCGCGGATGCGGGTTCCCGGTCCGCAGGTCTCGTAGTAGGGGCCCGGGCCTGTCAGGATGGCCGACTTCGGGGGCGATGCGCACAGGCGGGTCATGTAGTCCCCGGGTTTCCTGGTAGACCCGCCGCTGCAGACAAAGCGCTGGAGGATGGTAGATGGCCTCGGGGCGCTCTCCCCGGCACATCGCCGTCAGCTCTGTGCTTCCTGTGAGAACCACATGGACCTTGCCGGAATGGCCGATACCGACCTCGTCAGCCCCGAGATCCAGTAGGGACAGTCGGTGGTAGATGGCCGTCATCAGCCCGTCCAGGGCGGCACCGGGGTCCTCGCGTCCTAGGCTGACATTCTCTTCTACCCGGGAATGGGGATAACCGGCCGCTTGGGCGCGGTCGGCTGGGGTCTTTCCCGTGAAGCCCTTCGCCCCTGGGCGTTCCCGATGGATGAAGGTCTGCGCGGTGTCGGTCGGACTGGGAAGGTGTCGGGCGACATAATCCGCGTGGGACTGGGCGGCCCGGCTCAGAGCCGGGGAGCGGGTGAATTCGGCCAGGCCCGCTGCCGAGCGGGCTTGGTTGAGACGCTCGAGGGCTGCGGCGATGGGGGCGGGCTCAGCGCCCAGGCCAGCCACGGGGACTAGCAGCCCCGCCAGGAGAGGGGTCCGGGCGGTTCTCGACAAGACCCGGATGAGGCGCTTGAATCCGGTTTGGTGCATCCTGATACCTGGTTGGGCGATGTTCCGCGGGCCACGGCCCGCCGGCCGCGGCCTTCAGTCCCCGAAGATTTTGCCGTACCCGATCGGGTCGAACCCCACCACCCGCCGCTCGCCCAGATCCAGGACCGGGCGTTTGATGATGGAGGGGATCTCCAGCATGAGGCGCACGGCGCCGGCCTCGTCGATGTCGGTGCGGGTCTGCTCGTCGAGCTTGCGCCACATCATCCCGCGGCGATTGAGCAGGGTCTCCCAGCCCAGCTCCGCGACCCATTGGCGCACCTGGGCCTCGTCCAGGCCCTGCTTCTTGTAGTCGTGGAACCGGTAGGCCACGCCGTGCTCGTCAAGCCAGCGGCGAGCCTTCTTCATGGTGTCGCAGTTGGGGATGCCGTAGAGGGTGGGGATGACGACGTTGGACATCAGGGGTCAGCGATTAGCCATTGGCAGTTAGCGGTTAGCGATTAGCAGTTAGCTGTCGGCAGCTTGGGTTCGGTTAAGAGCTAACCGCTCCCCCTCATATGTCCCGCAGCAGCTCGTTGATGCCCACCTTGGAGCGGGTCTTCTCGTCGACCTGCTTGACGATCACCGCGCAGTAGAGGCTGTACGTGCCGTCCTTGGAGGGCAGGTTGCCGGAGACCACCACGCTGCCCTTGGGTACGCGCCCGTACAGCACCTCGCCGGTGTCGCGGTTGTAGATCTTGGTGGACTGGCCGATGTAGACGCCCATGGAGATCACCGAGCCCGCCTCGACGATGACGCCCTCGACGATCTCCGAGCGGGCGCCGATGAAGCAGTTGTCCTCGATGATGGTGGGGGCGGCCTGGAGCGGCTCCAGCACCCCGCCTATGCCCACGCCGCCCGACAGATGCACGTTCTTGCCAATCTGGGCACAGGAGCCCACGGTGGACCAGGTATCGACCATGGTGCCCGAGTCCACGTAGGCCCCAATGTTGACATAGGAGGGCATGAGCACGCAGGAGGGGGCGATATAGGCGCCTTTTCGCACCGTGGCAGGCGGCACCACGCGCACCCCTTCGTCGCGGAAGGCCCGGGAGTTGTAGTCCGCGTACTTGGGCTGGACCTTGTCCCAGTAGTTGGTGAAGCCGCCCTTCATGAACCCGTTGTCGTTGATACGAAACGACAGGAGCACCGCCTTCTTGACCCACTCGTTGACCACCCAGCCGCCGTCGCGCTTCTCGGCGACCCGGACCTGGCCTCGGTCCAGCTGGTCGATCGCCTCGGCCACGGCGTCGAGCACGCGGGTCTCGACGGTGCGTGGCGTGATGTCGGCACGGTGCTCGAAGGCGTCGACGATGATGGTTTGGATGTCGCTCATGTGTCTCTCCAAGTGCGGATCTCAAAGGGTTTCGGTGAAGGACCGGATGCGGCGCGCGGCCTCGATGCACTCGTCCAGAGGGGCGACCAGGGCCATGCGCACCCGGCTGGCCCCGGGGTTGACCCCGTCGACCTCCCGGGCCAGGTAGCTGCCGGGTAGCACGGTGACGTTCTCTTGCTGGAATAGCCGGCGGGAGAAGACCTCGTCGGGGACGGGAGTCTCGGGCCAGAGGTAGAAGCCGGCGGCGGGGCGCTCAACCCGGAGCGCGCCGCCCAGCTCAGAGAGCACGGCGTCGAGCTTCTCCCGATAGAGGTCGCGGTTGGCCCTCACGTGGGTCTCTTCGCTCCAGGCCACGGCGCTGGCGGACTGGGTGTGCAGGGGCATGGCGCAGCCGTGGTACGTGCGGTAGCGGTAGAAGGCGTCGATTATGCCGGCGTCACCCGCCGCGAAGCCCGAGCGCAGGCCCGGGGCGTTGGAGCGCTTGGACAGGCTGTGGAAGACTAGGCAGCGCCGATAGTCGGTGTTGCCCATCGCCATCGCGGCCTGGAGCAGGCCCACGGGCGGAGCCGTCTCGTCGAAGTAGATCTCCGAATAGCACTCGTCGGAGGCGATTACGAAATCGTGCCGCTCAGCCAGCTCCAGCAGGTGCGACAGGGTCTCCAGGCCGGCCACCGCCCCGGTCGGGTTGCCGGGGGAGCAGAGATAGAGCAGCCGGCAGCGGTCCCAGGTCGCGGGCGGAACCGCGTCGAAGTCGGGCAGGAAGCCGGTGTCGGCCGTGCAGGCCAGGAAACGTGGCTCGGCGCCAGCCAGCAGCGCGGCCCCTTCGTAGATCTGGTAGAAGGGATTGGGCATGAGCACCAGGGCCCGCTCGGCGGGGTCTACGACCGCCTGGGCCAAGGCGAACAGGGCCTCGCGGGTGCCGCTGACCGGGAGCAGCTGACGCTCGGGATCCAGGCTGGCCTCGGGCAGACCGAACCGGCGGGTCAGCCACTGGGCGGCGGCCTGGCGCAGCGGCAGCCCGCCGCGTGTCGGGGGGTAGCGGGACAGCCCGTGCAGGTGGGCGATCAGCTCTTCGGTGATGAACTGGGGCGTGGGGTGCCTGGGCTCGCCGATGGACAGGCCGATATGAGCCCGGCCCGCGGGCGGGGTGACGCCTGCCTTGAGCGCGGCCAGCTTCTCAAAGGGATAGGGCTGGAGCTTCGCCAGGTTCGTGTTCATTCAACCTAGAAATGGCAGTGGGACGGGGTGCAGCATGCTTACGAACGACCCGAAGCGGTCAATTGCCGTTCCTAGGTTCGAGCGCTCGGCAGACGCGCAAGCGCGCGTAGTATAAGGGATGCGCCGAGGGGCGACCAAGATCGGGAGGGCTGCCGACGATGAGCGGGTGGCGCTTGGCATTTCACCACGCCAGTGTGATCGTTTCCGATACGGACCGATCTCTGGCCTTCTACTGCGGCCTGCTGGGTCTGGAGCGGGACCCGCGAAGGCCCGAACTGGGCTATCCCGGCGTCTGGCTGAGGCTGGAAGGTGGTGCCATCCACCTGCTGGAGCTACCCAATCCGGACCCCGTCGAGGGACGGCCCGCACACGGGGGGCGTGATCGACACCTGGCCCTGGGCGTGCCCGACCTGGACGCTCTCGCCGACGCCCTGACCGAGGCGTCCGTCCCCTACACCCTCAGTCGGTCGGGGCGCCGGGCGCTCTTTTGCCGTGACCCCGACGGCAATGCCCTGGAGCTGATCGAGGCGTTGTAAGACCTGTCAGCTCCGGGCGGGGTCAAAGGGCCAGCGCACCCTGGATGCGCTTGAAGTCCATGGCGTTCAAGTAGTCTTCCAGCACCTTATCGTCTTCGAGACCCCGCCCTTCGAGCTTGATCATCACCTGCCCGCGAGGGTTGTTGGGTGTGGCCAAACGCGGAACGCGGGCGCCCAGCCGTCGGGGCACCCGCTTCGCAGCCGCCTGGCCTGCCGTGTGCGCGGGACCAGGATCTTACCCGATCAATAGCCCCTGTAATACCAGGGGTTATTCCAGTCGTAAGGCATGGGACTGGGCATCAGCTGCTGGTGGTACTCGTACATCCGATCTATCTGCTTGCGCATGGCGTCGGCCTGCTGCGCCATTTGCTGGCGTATCGCCTCGGACTGAGCTTTCATCGCCTCGGAGCGCTGGCGATGCATCTCGCTCAGGTACTGGCCGTACGGATCGTACCAATTGCGATAGGCATTGATCCGCTCGCGGCTGATGGCGCGCTGCTTTTCGATCTCCTTGTGGAGGGTATCGGCGCGCTCGCGGGCCTCCTCTCGGCCGCGAGCGGCCAAGCTGCGCCGCTGCTGACGCACTGCCTCCAGGTAGTCGTCGGCGGCCGGTACGGTGATCTCCGCGGCAGGCTCTTGCGCAGAGGGCGCCGAGGCGGCTGTGGCAGGCTGGCTCTGGTCGTTTGTTGCGGCTGGCTCGGCGGTCGGGCTAGGTACAGGGGCTGCCTGCTTGGCCGCTGCAATCTGCTCGGGGGATGGAGCCTTCTGTGCGGTCGCTGGCACCTCCTCTGTGACGGCCGGCGTCGCCTCTGCGGTAGGTGCCGCTGCCTCTGTAAGCGCCGGTTGTGGTGGGGCTGCCGCCGGTTCCGCACCCCATGCCGACCCCGCACCGAGCGCGAGGATCACCAGGGGGAGAAGCTGCAGCCTCAGACTGAATCTCGGGCTCATGATCTCTCTCCATAGGTGGGTGGGTGAAAACGGCTGGACTTGTTCCGCGGGTCTGGAATCCAACCATTTGAGAAGTTAATTATCCAATAATATGCATAAATTGTTTCGGTCGCACGCTGATCCAGATCAAAGAATCGGAAAAATCGGCAAGCTGCTGCCCGGCCGAGAATGGTCCCGATGCCGGGACGCGGGTGGCCAGCGGTCAGCGTCCGGCTTCGGCGCTCTCTAGTCATGACCCAGCCGGTCGACCAGGGTATTCCTCAGGCATTCCATCTCGTCCTGCTCTCGTAGGGGACGGTCCGTCTCGCTGGTGACGAAGAAGATGTCCTCGGCCTCGGCCCCCAGGGTGGCGACCTTGGCGTTCCACAGCTTCACCCCGCAGTCGGAGAAGCCCAGGCCGACCCGAGCCAGCAGTCCGGGCCTGTCTCGGGTTCGCAGGCGCACGATGGTGCGTCGATTGCGCGGGTCCTGGGAAAAATCCACCTCGGTCGGGGCGATGAAGTGCTTCAGGCGTCGCGACAGGCGTCGCGTGGCCAGCATATCCACCCGCTGGGGCTGTAGGAGTCCGTTGCGCAGGGTGGCGTGGATCTCCTCCTCACGCATGGCCCCTTGGACCGGGTCGCCGTTCTCCTCCAGGACCAGATAGCTGTTGAGAATGAGGCCGTTGTCGGTGGTCTCGATGCGGGCGTCGACGATCGTCAGGCCCAGCTGGTCGAGCAAGGTGGTGGTCAGGGCGAACATCAGGTCCTGGTTCCTGCCGTAGACCAGGACCTCGGTGGAGCCCCGTCGCTCGGTATGTCGAATCAGCACCAGGGGCAGGTCGGCGTCGTCGCAGCGCAGCACGGATCGGGTCTGCCAGGCGATCTCGTCGGGACTCGCGTGCAGGAAGTAGTCCAGGCTGAGGGTCGCCCAGACCTGGATTGCCTCTTGCGGGTCTATGCCCACGTCTTGCAAGAGCTCCAGTGCAGCAGTCTGCTTCTCCGCGATCAGCTGGTCCTGGGCCTGGAGGTTGTTCAGCCCGCGATTCAATGCACGGCGGGTCGCGTTATACAGGTCCTTGAGCAGGGCGTCCTTCCAGGAATTCCAGCGCTTGGGGTTGGTGGCGTGAGAATCGGCCACGGTGAGCAGGTAGAGGTAGTCCAGTCGCTCCAGGTCGCCCACGGTTTCGGCGAACTCGCGGATGTCTTCGGGGTCGTCGACATCCTTGCGCTGGGCGGTCATGGACATCAGCAGATGATGCTCCACCAGCCAGGCGACGAGGTGGCTGTCGAATTCGCTCAGCCCGTGGTGGCGGCAGAATTCCATGGCGTCTTCCGCGCCCAGCTTGGAATGGTCTCCGCAGCGGCCTTTGGCGATATCGTGGAAGAGTGCGGCCAGATACAGAAGCTCCAGCTTGGGGATCTTCTTGACCACCTCTGCACACATGGAGAAATCCACTCGGTGCTTCGCCACGCTGAAACGGCGCAGGTTGCGCACCGCGAACAGGGTGTGCTCGTCCACCGTGTAGACGTGGAACAGGTCGTACTGCATACGCCCCACGATGTTGGCGAAGGCGGGCAGATAGGCGGCCAGGATGCCGTAGAGGTTCATGGCGCGCAGCTGGTGCGTGAGCCCCGCGGGCTGGCGCAGTATCTCCATGAACAGGCTTCGGGCGCGCAGATCCTTGCGGAAGCCGTCGTCGATGAGATGGCGGTCGGCCCGGATCTGGCGGATGGTGCTGGCCCGTACCCCCTGGAGCTGGGGATTCTGCTGCAGTATCAGAAAGACCTCCAGCAGGGCGAAGGGGTAGCGCTTGAAGACCTTCGGATGGGCGATCTCGAGAAACCCGTTGCGAGCCTGGAAGCGGGCGTTGATGGGCTGCGGCTTCTCCAGGTGGTCGTGCAGCAGGATCGCCTCCTTGAACACCTGCAGCAGCATCTCGTTGAGGCGGCTGAGCTCCATGACCGTCCGGTAGTAGCTCTGCATGAATTGCTCGACCGCAAGATTGGCCTGGTCGTTACAGAAGCCGAACTCCTCCGCCAGAGCGAGCTGAGATTCGAACAGCAGACGGTCTTCACGCCGCCCGTGCAGCACGTGCAGGGCGAAACGTATGCGCCAGAGGTAGTCCTGCCCAACCAGCAGGGTGCGGTGCTCGGCCTCGGTGAGAAATTCGTGCTCGACCAGCCCGTGCATGGAATCCGTGCCGAAATGGCGCTTGGCGACCCAGCCGATCACCTGTATGTCGCGCAGGCCCCCTGGACTCTCCTTGATGTTGGGCTCCAGGTTGTAGCCCGTGTCGTCGTACTTGCGGTAGCGAGTCTGCTGCTCGGCATACTTAGCGGAGAAGAAGGTCTCGCTGGACCACATGCGATCCGGCCCGAGGGCCTTGCGCATGGCCTGGTGCAGGGCGTCGCATCCTGTGAGCAGGCGCGACTCCATCAGGTTGGTGATCACGGTCAGGTCCTTGGCGGCCTCGCACGCACAGTCGTCCACCGTGCGCACACTGTGTCCCACCTCCAGGCCTATGTCCCAAAGGAAGGCGAGCAGCTCGCCCAGACCGCAGGCCAAGTCGGCCGTCTCCGCGCCGATGAGGATCAGCAGGTCGACGTCGGAGGCCGGGTGAAGCTCGCCGCGGCCATAGCCGCCCACCGCTACCAGGGATGCATCGGCATCGGCCGGCACGAATCGATTCCAGGCGCGTACCAGCAGGGCGTCCACCTGACGTGCGCGAGCCGCCACCAGGACGCCGACGGGCGCGCCGGCCTCGAAACGCGAACGCAGCTGGGCCATGCCTTCGGCGATGGCACGCCGAAAGGCCGCGACGGGGGGATCCGGCTCGGTGAGGGCAAGATCCAGGGCTGTCAGGTCGGGTTCTCCCAGCACTGGAAGGGCCCGATCACGCGGCCTTGTAGCCCGCTTCGGACTCTTCCCGGCGAAGCGTCAGGACCTCGTGGCCTCTCTCGGTCACCAGGATGGTGTGCTCCCACTGGGCGGACAGGGAGCGGTCCTTGGTTACAACGGTCCAGCTGTCGGGCAGCAGCTTGACCTGTCGCCTGCCGGCATTGACCATGGGCTCGATGGTGAAGCACATCCCAGGCTGGAGCTCCAGGCCCGTGCCCTGGGTTCCGTAGTGCAGCACTTGCGGCTCTTCGTGGAACTCCTTGCCGATACCGTGGCCGCAATACTCTTGGACGATGCTGTAGTCGTGGGCCTCGACGAAACGCTGGATGGCGTGGCCTATGTCTCCCAGCCGCGTACCGGGGCGAACCAGGTAGATGGCCGTCCACATGGCCTCGCGGGTGATCCGGACCAGGCGCCGCGCCAGCACAGAGGGCTCGCCCACGAAGAACATCTTGCTGGTGTCGCCGTGGAAGCCGCTCTTGATCACTGTGACATCGATGTTGAGGATGTCGCCGTTCTTCAGACGTTTCTTGCCGGGAATGCCGTGGCAGACCTGGTGGTTGACCGAGGTGCAGATGGACTTGGGGAAGCCGCGGTAGTTGAGTGGCGCGGGTATGGCCTGCTGCGTGTCGACGATGTAGCGGTGGCAAAGTGCGTCCAGTTCGTCGGTGGTGACGCCCGGGCGCACATGCTCGCCGATCATCTCCAGCACCTGGGCGGCGAGGCGGCCGGCAACCCGCATTTTTCCGATCTCTTCGGCAGTTTTTATGGTCACGCTCATGGTTGAGGTCGGCGGAAATACGGGAGAAATGAAGACCTTGTGATGGGTGCGGCAATTGTCGCAGGGGCTGGAGTATGGTATAAAACGCGCCGCCGAATCGCAAACCATTCTCGATTCGAGCCCAAGGGGCTGTCTGGTGCCGGGGGGGAGACCTGCGCGGACAGACCCCAGAGTCCGCACACGTACCGTCACAGGTGGCTGGGTGCCCGGTTGGCCGGGTTGTCCCCTGGGGTGCGTGGAGGCCCAACCCACAGGAATCTCGGAGCCCTGCTATGAGTAAGGTATCGATGCGCCAGATGCTGGAGGCCGGTGTGCACTTCGGCCACCAGACCCGCTACTGGAACCCGAAGATGAAGTCCTACATTTTCGGACATCGCAACAAGATCCACATCATCAACCTCGAAAAGACCCTGCCGCTGTACGAAGAGGCCATGAACTTCGTCGGCAAGCTCGCCTCCAACGGCGGCAAGATCCTGTTTGTCGGCACCAAGCGCTCCGCGCGTGAGGCGATCCGCGAGGAGGCCGAGCGTTGCGGCATGCCCTATGTGAACCACCGCTGGCTGGGCGGCATGCTGACCAACTTTAAGACCATCCGTCAGTCGATCAAGCGCCTGGTGGAGCTGGAGACCATGGCCGGCGACGGCACCCTGGAGAAGCGCTTCAACAAGCGCGAGGCACTGGACCAGCGTCGTGAGATGGAGAAGCTCGATCGCAGCCTAGGGGGCATCAAAAACATGAACTCCCTGCCCGATGCCCTGTTCATCATCGACGTCGGGCACGAGAAGATCGCCATCAGCGAGGCGCAGAAGCTAGGGATTCCCGTGATCGCCGTGGTCGATACCAACAACTCGGTCGAGGGTGTGGACTATGTGATTCCGGGCAATGACGACGCCATCCGCGCTGTTCAGCTCTACGCCCAGGGCACGTCCGCCGCGGTGCTGGAGGGGCGCGCCGTCGCGGCCCATTCCGTGGGTGTGACCGAGGACGAGTTCGTCGAGGTCGAAGAGTCCTCGGGCGACTGACACGGAAATTCCCGAACCACGAGCTCAATCGAGTTCTGGACTCCTGTACGGTGCGACGCCCCGTACAGTGACCGGTCGTATCCTGCAAGATATTTCGAAATCAGAGAGGTAGAGAGCGATGGCAATCACAGCCGTTCTTGTGAAGGAGCTACGCGAGCGCACCGGCGCGGGGATGATGGAATGCAAAAAGGCGCTGGTGGAGACCGAAGGCAACCTCGAAAGTGCCATCGAATTGATGCGAAAATCCGGTCAGACGAAGGCGGCCAAGAAGGCGGGGCGTATTGCCGCGGAGGGTGTCATCGTCATCCACGCCAGCGAAGACGGCAGGCATGGAGCCATGGTGGAGGTCAACTCCGAGACGGATTTCGTCTCCAAGGACCCCAATTTCACCTCCTTCGCCGAGGCGGTCGCCGAGCGGGCGTTGTACGGCGACGCCCAGGACGTCTCCGCGCTGCTGGCCCAGCCCCTGCACGAGGGTGAAGAGACCACCGTCGAGCAGGCCCGCGAGGGGCTGGTCGCCAAGCTCGGCGAGAACCTGGGCGTGCGCCGCATGGCTCGCTACGACTCGGATTCGGGTGTGGTGGCCAGCTATGTGCATGGCGTGCGTATCGGCGTCATGGTGGAGGTTGAAGGCGGCGACCGGGTTCTGGGTCGTGACATCGCCATGCACGTGGCCGCCAGCAACCCAGTGTGCGTGTCTCCGGACGATGTGCCCCGGTTCATGCAGGACAAGGAGCGCGACATCTACATGGCACAGACTCGCGAGAGCGGCAAGCCGAACAACATCATCGAGAAAGTTGTAGAGGGCCGTATGCGCAAGTGGCTCGCGGAGATCACCCTGCACGGTCAGGCTTTCATCAAGGATCCGGATACCACCGTCGGCAAGCTGCTGGAGAAGTCAGGCGCCCGTGTGGCGCGCTTTCAGCGCTTTGAAGTCGGTGAGGGCATAGAGAAGAAGAGCGAGAGCTTCGCCGAGGAAGTCATGGCCCAGGCGCGCGGCGCCTGAGGTAGGCTCCCCTGAGGTCGCGCTTGGGCGCGACCCCGCATTTCCAAGGCGGCCCATGGCGCAATTGGCATACAAGCGGGTCCTGCTGAAGCTTAGCGGGGAGGCACTGATGGGGCGGGGGGATTACGGGATAGCTCCCCCCGTGATTGCGCGCCTGGCCGACGAGCTCGGACAGATGCGTGAAGCGGGCGCAGAGATTGGCCTGGTCATAGGTGGAGGCAATATTTTTCGGGGCGCGGGGCTGGCAGAGTCCGGCATCGACCGCGTGGTCGGCGACCACATGGGCATGCTCGCCACGGTGATGAACGGCCTGGCCATGCAGGACGCCCTGGAGCGTTTGGGGATACCCGCGCGGGTGATGTCCGCACTCAAGATCAACCAGGTTTGCGAGGACTACATCCGTCGGCGTGCTATCCGCCACCTCGAAAAGGGGCGGGTGGCGATCCTGGTGGCTGGGACGGGAAATCCTTTCTTTACGACCGACTCGGCCGCCGCCCTGAGGGGCATAGAGATAGGTGCCGAGCTGCTGATCAAGGCTACCAAGGTCGACGGCGTCTACTCGGCCGATCCGGTCAAGGTGCGCGACGCGATACTCTATCGGCGGCTTACCTACGCCCAGGTGCTGGAGCGCCATCTCCGGGTGACGGATGCCACGGCTATAGTACTGTGCCGGGACCACGGCCTTCCCCTGAGGGTGATGAACATCAACCAGCCCGGGGCCATGCTGCGCGTGCTTCAGGGCGAAGACATAGGCTCACTCGTGGAGAGCGGTGACTGACATGATCGACGACATCAAGAAGGACGCGGCCGAGCGGATGGGCAAGAGCGTGGAGGCGCTGACCCACGAGATGGCCAAGATCCGTACCGGCCGGGCCCACCCCAGTCTGCTGGACCACATCCGGGTGACCTATTATGGCACCGAGGTACCCTTGAGCCAGGTGGCCAGCATCAACCTGGAGGACGCCCGCACGCTGACGGTTCAGCCTTGGGAGCAGGCCATGGTCAAGCCGGTGGAGAAGGCCATCATGGAGTCTAACCTGGGCCTCAATCCCAACACCGGGGGCACAGTGATCCGCGTGCCCATGCCCCCGCTGACGGAAGAGCGTCGCAAGGACCTGATCCGGGTGGTGCGCAACGAGGCGGAGCAGGCCAAGGTCGCCGTACGCAACATTCGGCGTGACGCCAACAGCGAACTCAAGGGGCTGGTCAAGGAGAAGCTGATCTCCGAGGACGACGAGCGCCGCGGTCAGGACCTGATCCAGAGACTTACGGATCAGCATGTCAAGGAGATCGACGCCGTCCTGGAGGCGAAGGAAGCGGACCTGATGGTCGTTTGAGCCTCCGGAGCGGGCGGTTCCAGTGCCGGAGAGCGAAACACCCGATCGACAGACGGCCGGCCAGACGGCGGTCCCGCGCCATGTCGCCATCATCATGGACGGCAACGGCCGCTGGGCCAAGAAGCGCCACCTGCCGCGACACGCGGGCCACAAGGCCGGCGTGGGTGCGGTGCGCATGGCCGTGGAGCGATGTGCCCGGGCGGGCGTGGAGGTGCTCACCCTGTTTGCCTTCAGCAGCGAGAATTGGCGTCGGCCCAAACAGGAAGTGGGGCTGCTCATGGAGCTGTTCATGACGGCGCTGCATCGGGAGGTCCGCAGGCTCACCAGCAACGACGTGCGACTGCGCGTCATCGGGGACCGTACTGCGCTGCCGGAGAAGCTCCAGTCCCGGATCGCCCGGGTAGAGGCGCTGACCGAGGCCAACAGCGGGCTGGTGCTGCAGATCGCGGCCAACTATGGGGGACGTTGGGATCTGGCCCAGGCCGCGCGTCGCCTCTCGGCACGGGTGCTGGCCGGCGAGCTTAGACCCGAGGACATCGACGAGCCCAACCTGGCCGCCGAGCTCTCCTTCGCGGATCTCCCCGATCCGGACCTGTTCATCCGCACCGGCGGGGAGCTTCGGCTGAGCAATTTCCTGCTCTGGCAGGCGGCCTATTCCGAGCTCTACTTCACCGACTGTCTTTGGCCGGATTTCGATCAGGCCCAGCTCCAGGCGGCCTTCGACGCCTTCGCCCATCGCGAGCGCCGCTTCGGCAAGATCGGAGAGCAGCTGAGCGCCGACACCTCCGAAGTGGGGGGGGGCTGAGCCGTGCTGTCCGAGCGAGTCTTCACCGCTTTGGCGTTGGTGCCCCTGTTCGTCGCCGCCGTGCTGTGGCTGCCCCATCTCGCCCTCGCGGCGGTGTTCGGGGTGGTGGTGCTCCTGGGTGCCCTGGAGTGGCTGGGGCTCTCCGGGCTCAACGGATTGACGCAGCGGGCGCTGGGTCTCGCGGGGGCGTGCCTGGCCATGGCGGCCCTGTTTCCCTTGTTGGCGGCCTCGCAAGCGGTTCTGGGGCTGCTGACCGCCGCGGTGCTCTGGTGGCTGGTGGTGACCCTGGTGCTGGCTCGGGTCGACGCCGAGCCCGAGCCGCGCACGGGGGCGGATCTTGCGCAGGCGCTCAGCGGTCTGCCCGTACTGGTGCCGGCGTGGGCGGCCTTGGTGGTGCTGCACGACCAGGGTGAGCTCGGACCTCTGCTGGTGCTCTTCCTGGTGATCCTGATTTGGCTCAGCGATACGGCGGCCTACTTTGGGGGGCGCGCCTGGGGACGGGCGAAGCTCGCCCCGTATCTCAGCCCGGGCAAGACCCGCGCCGGGGTCTACAGCGCCTTGGGGGCTGCAAGCCTATGCGCGATCGCCCTGGTCTGGTGGGCTCCCCCCGGCAGACTGAACCCCTGGCTCGCGCTGGCCCTGTGCTGGCTGACCACGCTGGTCTCGGTGGTGGGGGATCTGTTCGAGAGCTTGTTGAAACGCCAACGAGGCGTCAAGGACAGCGGGCGTCTGCTGCCCGGGCATGGCGGTGTGCTCGACCGGATCGACAGTCTTACCGCCGCTGCCCCCGTGTTCGCTCTGGGGTGGCTGCTGATGGGGTGGAGCGAATGATCGGCGTGACCGTGCTCGGCTCGACCGGCTCGATCGGGGCGAGTACTCTGGGCGTGCTGTCGCGGCATCCGCAACGGTTTCGGGTGGTGGCCCTGACAGCGAATCGGGACCTGGACGGGCTGTATCGCCAGTGTCTCGCGCATCGGCCGGCCTATGCGGTGATGTCCGACCCGACCAGCGCCGCCGAGCTGGCCCGCCGCCTGGAGCGACAGGTCCCGCAGATTCGGGTGCTTGCGGGTTCGGAGGCCCTGGAGCAGGTTGCGGCGCTGGACGAAGTGGACTATGTCATGGCGGCTATCGTCGGGGCGGCCGGGCTGTTGCCCGCCTTGGCGGCAGTCCGTGCGGGGAAACGCTTGCTGCTGGCGAACAAGGAGGCGCTGGTGGTGTCGGGCCGCCTGTTTATCGAGACTGCTGAGCGATGCGGGGCGAGCATCCTACCCATCGACAGCGAGCACAACGCGCTCTTCCAATGCATGCCGCCGGCGCTGCCGAGCGGGCTGGACGGAGCGGGCGTGCGCCGGATACTGCTCACCGCCTCCGGCGGGCCCTTCAGGACCTGGCCCGCGGAGCGACTCGCAGAGGTGACCCCGGAGCAGGCGTGCGCCCATCCCAACTGGGACATGGGCCGAAAGATCTCGGTGGACTCCGCCACCATGATGAACAAGGGGCTGGAGGTGATCGAGGCCTGCTGGCTGTTCCATACCGTCCCCGAGCGGGTGGACGTGGTGCTGCACCCCCAGAGCGTGATCCACTCCATGGTCGAGTATGCGGACGGATCGGTGCTGGCCCAATTGGGTAACCCGGACATGCGCACCCCCATCGCGCACGCCCTGGCCTGGCCGGATCGCATCGAGTCAGGGGTGCCCAGCCTGGATCTGTTCGCGGTTGCGCGGCTCGATTTCGAGCGGCCGGATCCGGAGCGTTTTCCCTGCCTGGCCCTGTCCTATGAAGCCATTCGACGCGCAGGAGACTCCCCTGCCGTGCTCAGCGCAGCCAACGAGGTGGCGGTCGAGGCCTTTCTCGAGGGTCGCCTGGGGTTTACTGGGATCCCCGCGGTGATCGAGCAGACTCTGGCGCGCCTGGCCCCCGGCGCGGCGAACACTCTCGACGAGGTCTTGGCCGCCGACCGCGAGGCGCGTGCCCTGGCCCGGGCAATCATTGCGGAATCCACGGCCAACCGGCATTCTTGCTGATCATGGACTCACTACTGTTTACCATCGCGGCCTTCATCGTCGCCCTCGGCGTGCTCATCACCGTGCATGAGTTCGGCCATTTCTGGGTGGCCCGCCGCCTGGGTGTCAAAGTGCTGCGCTTTTCAGTGGGCTTCGGCCGGCCCTTGTGGAAGCGGGTCGGTCGCACCGACGGCACCGAGTATGTGGTCGCGGCCATCCCTCTGGGCGGCTACGTCAAGATGCTCGACGAGCGCGAAGGGTCTGTCCCGGACGCCGAGCTGTCGCGGGCGTTCAACCGTCAGAGCGTGGCGGTGCGCAGTGCGATAGTCGCGGCCGGCCCCGTGTTCAACTACTTGTTCGCGATACTGGCCTTCTGGCTGGTCTACGTCGCCGGGGACTCCGGCGCCAGGCCCTGGGTGGGGGAGGTGGTGCCCGAGACCCCCGCTGCGCAGGCGGGCTTCGAGCCGGACGACGAGATTCTGTCGGTGGAGGGTGAGCGAACGCCCACCTGGGAGTCGGTGGTGTACGCCCTCTTGTCCGCATCCATGAGCGAGTCGCACCCGGTGTCGGTACGGGTGCGCGACAGCGGGGGCGCCGAGCGGCTGCGTCGGCTGTCCGCGCAGGCGGTGGCAGGGATCGCGGAGGACGGCGATCCGGACGTGATCGGCAAGCTGGGGCTATCGCTGAAGCGGCCCGACGGGCCCGCGATCGTGGGCCGGCTGGTTTCCGGCGAGACCGCCGAGCGCAGCGGGCTGAAGGTGGGCGATCGCATCCTCGAGGCCGGTGGAATCCCGGTGAACAGCTGGGAGCAGTGGGTCGATTGGGTAAGGCTGCACCCCAATCAGACGCTGCCGGTGCAGATCGAGCGCGAGGACCGACCAATGACACTGGAGCTCGCCATCGGCGAGATCGAGCGATACGGGCAGCGAATCGGACGGATCGGCGCGGACCGAAAGCCGCTGGACACCGTGCCCCCGGAGTTTTTTGCACAGCTTCGCCTCGGGCCGGTCGATGCTGTGGGCGCAGCTGTGCGCAAGTGCTGGGACACCTCTCTGCTGACCCTGCGTCTGTTGGGCAAGATCCTGGTCGGCAAGGCCTCGGTCAAGAATCTCGGCGGTCCGCTGTCGATTGCCGAGGTCGCGGGAAAGAGCGCAAGCTATGGACTCATCGACTTCCTGAAATTCTTGGGCTTCGTGAGCGTGAGCCTGGGTCTGCTGAACCTGCTGCCTATCCCAGTGCTCGATGGCGGGCATCTGTTGTTCTTTCTCGTGGAAGCGGTCAAGGGCTCACCCTTGTCCGAGCAGGCCCAGCTGCAGGCCCAGCGCGTCGGTATGGTCATGCTCCTGGCCTTGATGGTGCTGGCCTTTTACGTGGACCTCAGCCGGTTGCTGGGCTAGGCGATACAGATCCTTTATACTGGCCCGGCTTTTTTAGCCGTCGCAGCCGGTAAGTCACCAGGCACTAGGCAGGTCCCGAGGTGTGGCTCGTCACATCTTCGGGGGATCCGCACAGACAAGAAGACAGAGCACCCATGGACCCGCGATTCAAACTATTGTTGGCGATCATACTGGCCAGCCTGCTGTGGCTGCCCCTGTCGGGCTCCTCCGCCCCCTCCGAGCGCTTCTTCGTAGAAGACATCCGGGTCGAGGGGCTGCAAAGGATCTCACCCGGCACCGTCTTCAACTACCTGCCGATCAAGACCGGCGACACCATAGGCACGGGCGACATCCAGGACATAGTACGTGCCGTCTACAAGACCGGCTTCTTCAAGGACGTGCGCGTGGAGCGCGAGGGCAACGTGCTGGTTATCTTCGTGCGCGAGCGCCCGTCGATCGCCTCCATCAAGCTCAGCGGCAACAAGAACATCAAGACCGACGATCTGCTCCAGGCCCTCAAGGAGACGGGGCTCGCGGAGGGCCGGGTGTTCAATCGCCCGGTACTCGATCGCATGGAGCAAGAGCTGCGCCGTCAGTACTTCGGCATCGGCAAGTACGGGGTGAAGATCGATGTCGCCGTGACTCCCTTGGAGCGCAACCGTGTCGGGCTCAAGCTGAGCATCACCGAGGGCAAGGCCGCCAAGATCAGGCAGATCAACATCGTGGGCAACACCGGCTTCGACGACGGTGAGCTGCTCGACCAGCTGGAGTTGGATACCGGCGGGTGGCTCTCGGTGTTCACCAAGAGCGACCAGTACTCTCGACAGAAGCTCGCGGGCGACCTGGAGACTCTGCGCTCCTACTACCTGGATCGGGGCTACATCGCCTTCAAGATCGCTTCGGTGCAGGTCTCCCTCACTCCCGACAAGAAAGACGTCTACATCACCATCAACGTCGATGAAGGCGCCGTGCACACCGTCAGCGACATCAAGCTGGCCGGTGACCTGGTGCTGCCCGCCGAAGAGCTCTTCCCCTTGATTCACATCCGTCGGGATGAGCCCTTCTCTCGCAAGCAGACAGTGGAGACCTCCGAGCGCATCACGCACCTGCTCGGGGATTACGGCTACGCCTTCGCCAACGTCAACACTATCCCCGAGATCGACTCCGAGGGCCGCCAGGTCGCTTTGACCTTTTTCGTCGATCCGGGCAAGCGTGTCTACGTTCGGCGCATCAACATGAGTGGCAATTCCGGCACCCGCGACGAGGTGCTGCGTCGCGAGCTTCGCCAGATGGAGTCGGCCTGGTTCTCCAACGAGAAGGTGAACCTGTCCAAGACACGCCTGGAGCGGCTCGGCTATTTCGAGACGGTGAGCTTCGAGACCCCGGCGGTTCCCAACACCACCGACCAGATCGACATCGACATCAAGGTCAAGGAGCAGCCGTCAGGCCAGCTGCTCGCCGGCCTTGGCTTCTCCCAGTCTCAGGGTCTGACCTTCAACGCCTCCATCACCCAGACCAACTTCCTCGGCACGGGAAAGCAAGTGAGCGCCGCCTTCAACACCAGCGGTGCCCAGACGGTCTACGCGCTGGGCTATGTCAACCCTTACTATACGGTCGACGGGATCAGCCGCGGTTTCACCCTACGCTACGAGCAGAGCGATTACGAAGACCTGGACGTGGCCAACTTCGCCACCGACAGATCGGTCGCCGGGGTCAACTTCGGCATTCCGGTCAGCGAGTTCAACAGGATCGGTCTGAGCATGGATATGATCTACACGGATTTCAAGTACGGCACGGCGGCCTCCCGGGAGGTCAAGGCCTTCGAGGAAGATCAGGGCAGCAACTTCGTGGATTTCAAGGCGGGCTTGTCCTGGTCCCACGACTCGCGAGACAAGAGCGTCTTCCCCAACAGTGGCGCCATCCAGTCGCTGACGGCGGACATCACCGTGCCCGGGAGCGATCTGACCTATTACAAGGTGAACTACAAGCACCGCAGGTATGTGCCCCTGACCAAGGATTTCGTGCTCAGCCTGGCAGCGGACCTGGGTTACGGCGACGCCTACGGCGATCTGGATTATCTGCCCTTCTTCGAGAACTATTATGCGGGTGGACGAGGCACCGTGCGCGGCTACTCAGCCTATTCCCTGGGTCCCGTGGACTCCAGAGGCGACCCCATCGGGGCCAATGCCAAGGCGGCGGCCAATGTGGAGCTGCTGTTTCCGCCTCCCTTCGACGCGGCGAAAAAATCGTTGCGACTGGCTGCCTTCTTCGACGCGGGCAACGTGTTCGACCTGGCGGATGCGCCCGCTTACCTGAGCCGCCGCGAGAGAGTCACGCTGGCTCTGAACCCTTTCGCCGAGCGGGATCGGGGCTCGGATGGGGTCCGTTATTCGGTCGGCATCGCTGCCAGCTGGCTGTCACCGATCGGTGCTCTGACCTTCAGCCTCGCCCAGCCGCTGAATGACGAGCCAGGTGACGAGGTGGAGAATTTCCAGTTTAATTTCGGCAAGACCTTCTGACACATTGCGGAGAGATATGTTGAAGAGATCACTAATCGTGCTGCTGGCGGCCGGCCTGCTCTCGGTGGGTAGTGCGGCTGTTGCGGAGCCCACGCAAATTGGCTACGTCGACGCCGAAAAGGTATTGAAGGAGTCGCCCCAGTTTCAGGCGGTCACCAAGGCGCTGGAGAGCGAGTTCTCGCGGCGCGAGCGGGTACTGCTCGGCAAGCAGAAAGAGCTCAAGCAGCTGGAGGACAAGCTGGATCGCGACTCCAAGATCATGAGCAGCTCCGAGCGCAACCGTTTGGAGAAGGACATCCTGTCCCGTCGTCGTACCCTGAAGAACGAGGCGGCGGCCTTCCGGGAGGACCTGAGCCTGCGTCAGAACGAGGAGTTCAACAAGCTCCGTCGCAAGGTCCTGGAGGTGGTGGCGGAAGTGGCCAAGGCGCAGCGTATCGACGTCGTGCTCGGGGTGGTGGTCTATGCCAGCAGGCGGATCGACATCTCGGACAAGGTGCTGGAGCGGCTCAAGAAGGACAAGTAGTCCCGGCACGAAGGAAAAGCCGAGTGGGCATGCGGCTGGCGGATCTGGCGGCGCGTATCGGCGCTCGACTGGAGGGCGCTGCGGACGAGTCCTGTCAGGTGGACCATGTCGATACCCTGCAGGACGCGGGTCCCGGCGCCTTGGCCTTTCTCGCCAACGAGAGCTATCGCAAGCACTTGGCGGCTACCGCTGCCTCTGCGGTCATCTTGCCAGCCGAGTGGCAAGACACCTGCTCGGTTCCGGCACTGATCACGGACAACCCGTATCTGGTCTATGCTCGGGCCGTGGCGCTGTTGCACCCGGAGCCGGCGCGCCCTGGGGGCGTGCATCCGTCGGCGGTGGTCGCCGACAGCGCGCGGGTCGCTGGGAGTGCCTGGGTCGGACCGGGCGCGGTGATCGAGGCCGATGCCGTCCTTGCCGACGGCGTCCAGGTGGGCCCTGGCTGCGTGGTCGGCGAAGGCGCCCGGATAGGCGAGGCTTCGCGTCTGGTGGCCCGGGTCACCCTGTGTCGAGGTGTGCGCATCGGTCGTCGGGTGGTAATCCATCCCGGTGCGGTCATCGGCAGCGACGGTTTTGGCCTGGCCAACGATGGTGGCACCTGGGTCAAGGTGCCCCAGGTCGGCAGCGTGACCGTGGGGGATGACGTGGAGATAGGCGCCAATACCACCGTCGATCGAGGCGCCATCCACGACACGGTGATTGGCCGGGGGGTCAAGCTGGACAACCTGATCCAGGTGGCCCACAACGTGCGTATCGGCGAGCACACGGCCATCGCCGCCTGCGCCGGGATCTCCGGCTCCACGCGGATCGGGAGTCACTGCACCATCGGCGGTGCGGTGGGGATCGCGGGGCATCT
>Ga0210110_1000135_pt1 | contig 25496 bp, 15 predicted proteins | sample China_Galinas_PW_2_FD_184865 | JGI IMG/M metagenome (GOLD analysis project Ga0210110, IMG submission 184865) | Wetland microbial communities from San Francisco Bay, California, USA, that impact long-term carbon sequestration - China_Galinas_PWB_D1... | ecosystem: Environmental > Aquatic > Marine... | reverse complement strand
CGCGCTCTCGGCGTCTCTGCGGTGAAAAAGAAAACAAAATTAAATTACATAAATCTACATCTTCAAGCGCCTAATCGCCGCCCCGAGTTGAGAAAACTTTTCTTCAATTTTCTCATAGCCGCGGTCCAGGTGATATACCCGGCTGATCTCGGTGGTGCCTTTTGCCGCCAGCCCGGCCAAAATCAACGATGCGCTGGCTCTTAAGTCCGATGCCATAACCGGCGCGCCGGACAACATCGGCACGCCGGTAATCATGGCGGTGTTTCCTGATATTTTAATATCCGCCCCCATGCGTTTCAGTTCGCCGACATGGATGAAACGGTTTTCAAAAATGGTTTCCGAAATCATACTGAATCCGCTTGCAACCGACATCAGTACCATAAACTGAGCCTGCATATCTGTCGCGAATCCCGGATAAGGCAAAGTTTTAATATCAACGCTCACGATGTCACCCGTCCCTTTTACCTGTATGCACCGATCCTTGACGAATATATCGGCGCCACTCAGTCTGAGTTTGTGGATCACCGCTTCAAGATGGTCGGGTTCACAATCCAAAATGGCCACATTTCCTCCGGTTAAGGCTGCTGAAACCATAAAGGTACCGGCTTCGATTCGGTCGGGTATGATTTCAGCCGATACGGGGTGCAACATTGATACCCCATTAATGATAATAACAGAAGTGCCGGCCCCTTTTATTTTAGCCCCCATCCGGTTCAAAACATCAGCAAGTGCAACAACTTCCGGCTCACAGGCTGCATTGCTCAACACGGTTGTCCCTTTGGCCAGAACCGCCGCCATCATGAGATTTTCAGTTCCGGTTACGGTGGAAATATCCATATAAATCTCTTCTCCTTTTAGATGATCCGCCGCAGCTTCCACGTAACCATGTTTTAATTCAATTCTTGCACCGAGACCGGAAAGCCCTTTTAAATGAAGATTTATGGGGCGAGCGCCGATGGCACATCCTCCCGGCAATGACACCCGAGCTTTTTTAAGTCTTGCCAAGAGCGGACCAAGAACCAGAATTGAAGCTCGCATTTTTCTAACGAGATCATAAGGCGCTTCGTGATTGCCCACACCCCCTGCATCTATTTGAACCGTATCTTTATCTGTCTTTATCCTGGCGCCGAGATGAACGAGCAAATCTTTGGTGCTCTGGATATCTCTAAGGTCCGGAACGTTGGTATATGTATTCCATCCATCGGTAAGCAAAGAAGAGATAAGGATGGGAAGAGCGGCATTCTTAGCGCCGCTGATCTTCACTTCTCCCTCAAGGGAACGCCCGCCTTCAACGATGATTTTGTCCATTTAAACCTCAAATCACTGCTGTCCGGTTAAAGTTTTAAGCAATTCAACAATACATTGAAATTATACATCATATGATTAATTTCGAGTGGATTCGATTTGAAATTGATTCCGTTTAAATTCCATAGCTCACCGCCCATTCGCTCCGCTCTTTAGAGTCGCAAAGACCGCTGAGGTTATTTATTTTATTGTTTTCCGTTGAGAGGACGAAAAACAATAAGAAGCAAGCCCTGTGGGCATTTGTAGTAAAAAATATCGCGTAGCGATTTATTTTTTTCTTTTTCTGTCCCCTCAACGGAAAAAGAAAAGTATCTTGTCTTTGCGCTCTCTGCGTCTTTGCGGTGAAAAATAAAACGAATATTATATTTTTCTACTTGAATTTGTTCCAAATTAAACTATACCCTACTGATCTCAAATAAAAAAAGCGCTTCCCCGATTTTATGGCGAGGCAAGCGCTTTTAACCTTCAGAAAAACAAATGTTAATGGTGATGTTCGCCATTCTCCTTGGATGCATCAATGGCAGCCTTGATGATGCAGTAGGTCATACCGATGCCTAAAATGGTAAGCGCGTACCAGAGGCCTCCCATAAAAACCGCATGGCCCATGTCCCAGATCCATTCAAAATTAAAAGGAAACATAATCTATCCTCCTGCCCGCTCGTGCCTTACGTGGCAGGCGGGCCTGCTTGGCTTTAGGCTTCAGCCGGCTTTAATTCCTGTTCTAACTCAACCCGAGATTCAACCGCCGCCTCTTCTCCATCCATGGATTCGATGGGATTCAGTTCCGGTTCGTTGGGGAATACCGGCAGATAGCGGTATGAAATGGCGATGAGAATAATGCCGTATGCTACCGGGAGTATGGTTGTTGCAACCTCCTGCCAACTTGGGATGTACAAGACCCATCGATCAAAGGTCATAACAGGTACGGCCATGACCTGAAGCACCATGACCCATCGATTAAGACACACCCCGACAACCGCCAGGATCACGGCAATCCAAAGTGTTACGGAAGTCTTGCGTCCTTTATCCGTAATCAGGATAAGTGCAGGGATCAGACCGCAAATCCCAATCTCCACCACAAGCATCCAGATGCCATACAATGGATTGTTGGAATAAAAATCCATTAGCGTGAACCCTTTCGACGGTGCGGTAGCGGTGAACCAGTGCCAGGTATCGTAAGCCTTTGCCATGGTATATGTCAGAATCATCCATCCTGAAATTTTAGCCAAAAGCTCAATAGCGTTGTCCTTTACCAGTTTTTTTCGGGTAATTTTTTCGGTAATTTTTGTAACCAGAATGGTAAAACACGGCCCGCACGCAGCAGCCGACCAGGTAAATAGAAAGAAGGTCCAGGGCCAGATAAAAATGCCTTCCCGATAAGCGAAGGGTCTTCCGTACAAAACCCCGGCAACGCCGCCCAAAGAACCTTGGTGGAAAAATGAAAGAAATGCACCGGTTGCCGCGAATACCGCCATAATTTCGTGCATATTGTGTCCGAGATGGTGAAAAAAAGGCACTTTGTCGATCTGCCGGTTCTCAAGAATCAGCGGGATATATTCAATGGTCAATACACCGAAATAACAGGAAAGACAAAAAGCCACTTCAGTCAACATGGAGTGAACATTGGCATGCCAGAATATGAACCATCCCCTGAGCGGTTGTCCGATATCGATGGCTAAAATCAGCAGCGCTGAACTGTAGCAGATAAAACCGATCAGCACTGCATAGTTAATGATATTCTTCAGCGCATCTTTTCCAAAAATATATCTTAATAATCCGGTAAAAAATGCACCGCCACCCACCGCAATGACCGCAAGATCAGCCCAGATCCACAAAGCAAACCCGTAGTAATCGTTCATATTGGTCTGGTTAAGCCCCTTGAACCAACAGAGTAACATGGCATAAACGCCCCACAGCAGCACCATGCCGGCTGCTCCGATGAACAGCAAAAATTGCCACAACGGGCAGCGCTTAACGCCTTTGGGTATTAATGCAGAATCCATATGTTACATACTCCTTGAATAGCAGTTTCAGTTTTTGTTAGCTTTTAACCATGGTGCGCAGGCTTTTTCACCTTAGCTTCGTTTTTCAGATAATTATCTCCGGCTTGTCGAATCCAATTTCGGTTTGAAATATAGTAGACCTTGGGATTTGTTTCCAGTCGTTCCAATAGCCGGAACGCATGAGGATTCGTCGGACGCCCGCTATGTTTATGATCGGGTTTGACCATATCGTATACTGCATGGTTCGTATTGTTCAGATCACCGAACGTAATGGCACCGGCGGGGCATGCCTGGGTGCAGGCGGTCTGGTATTCATTCTCTTTTAGCTCACGTCTTCCCTCTATATACGCTTTTTCCTTGGCTATCTGGTAGCGATGATAACAAAAGCTGCACTTTTCAACCACACCGCGCATTCGAGGAGAAACATTAGGGCTCAGGTATTTTTCCATGCCGTCCGGCCAAATTGGATCCCACCAGTTAAAGTATCGTGCATGATACGGGCATGACGCCATACAATACCGGCATCCGAAACAGCGCGTATATATCTGGCTGACGATCCCGGTTTCAATGCCGTAATCCGTAGCAACGGCCGGGCATACGGATACACAGGGAGAATGCCCTTCATGTTGACCCGCACATTGCATACAAGGTCTTGGGAGATAGCATATATCTGTATTCGGGAAGGACTTTCCGTTGGTCAGCCGAAAGACGCGCATCCATGTGATGCTAAGCAGTTTGTTCGACTCATCTTTCCTGAAAGGCACATTATTTTCAGCCATGCAGGCCACCATGCAACTTCCGCACCCGGTGCATTTATCCAGATCAATGACCATCCCAAATTTATGGGTTTTGTAGTGTTTCATCAGAACCTCTTAGGATTAACGATGATCGATTGAATGATGAAGCAAAAAATCTTCAACTTTCAATGGTCAGCAATCAATATAATTAAACCTTATTCAGTTTGGCCCTGATTCCCCATGCTGCATCCATGCCTGAATCAGGGTCTTCCACCGGGCCGATAAGCGTATTAAAATTTATCCCCTTACCTGCCAGGTAGTCGTCATAGGCAGTATGTCCCAGCCCTCTCGGCAAAGCGATAATGCCGGGCATAATACCCTCAAAAAAGTGAATCTTGACCTCTGCTTTTCCTTTCGGAGTTATCAATACAAGTCGCTGGCCATCATGCAGTCCGGCTGATCCGGCTGTTTTTGGGTTAATCTCAACAAAAACATACTCACCATTAAGAACCGTATCTTCAACTGTCTTGATGGCAAATGGCGGATCTCCGATATAACCGTTGGCCAGTCTGATGGAGTCATAGGGAATGAGGACAAGGGGATAAAGCCTCTCGTCACCTTCAATACTGATCGGCTTAAATTGCGGCATCGAGCCGGTATCCGGGTTGATAAACTCAAATTTACCGGAAACTGTTCCAAACGCCGATTCCAGGGTCGGACCCATCAACTCAGTGCCTGACCAAAATCCCTTTTCAACCAGGGTTTCCCATTTGTCATTTAGGGTCTCTTTTAGACAGGAATAATAACTGTCCCAGGGAAAAGCACTTGCAACGCTTCCGCCCAACCCCTTTGCCAGTTGGATGATGACATCACCGACATGTCTGGTATTAAATTGGGGCTCAACCACGGGTTTTGCGAGGCCGATAACCGGTTGAATCAGGCCGACCGGTGACGGAACATCTTCATATCGTTCGAGAAAAACGTGGTTCGGAAGAATTATATCGGCATGTTGAGAGGTTTCATCCATATAAGAAGAAAAACTGACCACAAGCGGAATTTTGTCGAAGGCCTCTTGGACGGATTTTGTATCAGGGAGAGTATAAAAAGGATTTGCACCTGAAACAAAGAGTGCTTGAAGGGGATACTGTTCCCCGGAGTTGATGGCCTTCGGAAGCCGGTTCATCAGATACCGGGAAAATGGATACTTCCTGCTTCCGGCTCCATCCAATCGATCCTGCTGCATACCCGCCGCAGCCATGGCATCCATTTCAATTTCCGGCCAGCTAATGTAATCCATGTCAGAGACGGCCCAAACACCGCCCTTTTTATTGACATTGCCTGCAAGAGCATTTAAAGCGTGTACAGCCATGGATTCATTAAGGCTGACAGGGGTGTTTCCATCACCTCGACCGCAGATGGCGAGAGGTCTTGAAGCATTGGCAAAACCCCGTGCCAGGACAACGATTGTTCCACTGTCGATTCCGGTAACCGCTGCAACGCTGTCCGGGCTGTATTTATCCAATACAAGCTGTTTCCACTCATCAAACCCTTTGGCGTAATTTGAAATAAAGTCATTATCGTACAATTCTTCTTTGATGATGACATGGGCAAGGCCCATTGCCAAAGCTGCCTCGGTTCCGGGATTAATGGGGATCCACTTACTTGATTTAGCTGCCGTGTTGGACAGGCGAGGCTCAATCTGAATGACTTTCACATTGGCATCTTGCCAAGCACTGTTGGCTCTGAACATCCGTACCGGTGACCCCCAGCCGTCGATAATACCGCTTCCAAAGCTTAAAATAAAATCGGCATTTTCGAAATCAAATCCGGGCAATGCCTGAACACCCTGCATCATGTGCAATGTGAGTTCATAGGAATCACGGACAGACGGCATACGCATCAGATTGGGAGAACCATAGGCGGTCAGGAATCTTTCAAAGAGACGAGGTATGGTACCACGGTCCGAACCTGATACGAAACCGACAGTATGTGATTGACCTTTTGACCTCAGGTTGCCGAGTTTTTCAACGATCTCCGATACCGCCTCTTTCCAGGAAATTTTTTCCCATCTCCCCTGACCGCTCTTCCCTGTCTTTTTCAGCGGACTTTTGATTCTTGTGGGGCCGTAAAGAAGCTGAAGGCCGGAGAGGCCGAGCAGGCAAGCGCCGCCGTCATTTACCGGGTGCCCTTTCATACCTTCGATTTTGACGGCCCGGTCATCTATTTTTCGAACCGTAATGCCGCAACGACCCGGACAGAGGGTACAGACAGAATTGACGTAACTGGTTTCGCCATCTTCCGGCACCGGCGTCCACGGCCACATCTGGGTCCATATCGAAGAATCATCCGTCAACTTCCATGGCAGCGGTGAAAGGGCTGTTCCTGCAGCCCCACCAATTACAAACGACAGGAAACCTCTTCTGCCAATCTTCATCTTTATTTTACCTCTTCAATATCGTTCGATTATTTATGACATACAAAACATGCATCTCTTTGCGTCTGAACACTGCTGCCTTTAACGGTGGACAATGACCACGGTGAAATCACATTGACGATATCGTCAATGAGCCGATTTGTCGGGGTTTTAATACCTGTTTTTTCGATGTTGGCGTCTGTTCTCTGATGGCACTCGGCACAATCATCCATCTTCATTCGGTCCCAGGTATTCTTTTTAAAACCCGCGATGCTCTTCCCCCAAATATCTCGACTGTAGCCGGTTATCCGGTTCTCTTCATAAACTTTTAAACTTTCAGTCTCGCCGATATGGCCATGGCAGGTCACGCAGTCCATACCGGCCCCCTTAATGTGGGCGGCATGGCTAAAGAATACGCAATCCGGCTGTTTTGAGTATATCAACCACGGAACTTCCCTTCCATTGGAAACATATTCCTCAACAAATTTAATCTCATCCGGATCGACGCCTTGAATTTCTTCATGACAATCAATGCATTGTTCCAACTTCGGCGCCCCTGAAAATGTTCCGTCCTTACGAAAGAAATGGCAGCTTTCGCACCCGTTATCGACTTCGGCAACATGAAATGCATGGTTAAAGTCTATGGGTTGTTTTTTCTGGGAATACAAAAGCTTCGGGAAAATGGTCCACCCCACGATAAGACTGGCAAACAGTCCTAAAATAAAAAACAGGATGATAGGCCCACCGGGTCCGTTATCCTGTTTTTCCATTTTTTCCTCCGTGGATCGTGCTGCAGCCGCCCCACCGGCAGTATCCTCAGAAATTTTTTTCGCATGATCATCCAATGTACTCATAAAAACTCCGTCAAGCTGTAGTTGATGATTTCACGATGATAGCTAAATCTTAAAAAAAAATGAAATTAACTCCGGTCTTGTACCTATTGATCTTTTTTTTGTCAAGGGAAAATCACGCTGAATCTGCTTCATTGTTCGGGAAGCAAGAGATTCTATAAACCTCTGTTAAAAAGGACTAAATGGAAAAAAAATAGGCATGATGAAAGGCGTACAATTACTCCGGCGGAATGGATAATCTGAGACCTTTGAAAAACGCCCTCTTTTGTTCAATCTTTGTGTCAGACTCAAATTTTAATCCTCGAAATACTCAATGTATGTCTGTGGTTAAAATTTTCGTCCTCCTTAACCTTGAGCAAAATTGAACCTTTTTCAAAGGCCTCAATCTTCGATAAAAAGCATTACCTGTGGAGGGATTTAACAAATGACGATTGATGATTGTCGATTGAAGATTATCGTAGATCCCAATTTATCATGGAATATTTAAGGCTAAATTAAAACCATTTTTTCTATTTTCTATTTACTCTTTACTGTTTCCTATTTGGTTCGGGTTCTTTCAGAAAACATTTAATTGTACCTGATGCGGCAATGTTTTCAAAAGATTGAATTGTTTTGATTAGAACTTATCTCAAAAATAGTATTTTGGTTCAAGGTCAAGGCGGGGCCGAGATTCAAGCCACAGGCATACTCAAGTATTCCGAGGAGTTGAAACGAGGACCCAACACAGAGATTGGGCCAAAAGACTTTTTTGAGATAGCTTCTACATATATTCGGCGATTGAGACCGTTCTGTCTCCGAGAATATTTACATAACTTCCTTGTTCATTATCGTACCAGCCGTAGATGACAGCCTGCGTAATCGGTATTCTGATAACCACATCTTTTAATGAACTCAAAAATTCTTTTTCCAATCTTGGCACTTTTTTTAGATCAATGATCTGTTCGGCAGTACGGGTGTGGGTCACATGCCCTTCGATAATCGTCGCCGCTCTGGGCATTCCAATGATATCCCCCGATACGTTCTGTTCTTCGGTATAGTGGAGGTAGCCCTTGATGTCGTCTGCCGCGGCTTGTCGAAATATATCATTGAGCATTTCCCTGGAGATCGGTTCGCCGGAAAGCTCCTCTTGCAAATTCAACACCAGTATGATGAGAGAGCCTGTGGAGATGGGCACTCTAACTGATTCTGCAATAAATCCGATCTCTTTCATTTCCGGAATAACAAGCCTTAATGCATTGGCAGCCCCTGTAGAAGTAAGAATAATATTATTCATTATGCTTCTGTTTTTTCTCAGGTCCGTTACCCCGGATTTGGGGAGTCTGTCCAATACCTGCTGAGAGCCTGTTGCTGCATGAACCGTAGCCATGTGAGCAGACAAAATTCTTTTTGACCCTAGAGCATTTAAAAGGGGTTTTATCATATGCGCCAAACAGGTGGTGGTACAGGAAGCATTGGAGATGATTTTATGACATCTGGGATCGTACACATTATCATTGATACCCATTACTGTGGTTATTGAATCATCCGGTATGGCTTTTCCCTTATCCTTGATTTTAAACGGCGCCGAAACAACAACTTTCTCTGCCCCGGCCTCAAGATGACCCCGCACAGACCCTTGTGGATGATCAGGAGGAAGGGTCGGATCGAGAAATTTCCCGGTGGTATCGACAACCAGCTTCACACCATGGTTTTTCCAGTTCAATTCAGCCGGATTTCTGGACGACCTCAAGAAGCGAACCTTCACGCCGTCAATGTTCATCGTCCCGCTTTTCTCATCCAAATCACTGATCAAAGATTTCGCGGTATGACCGTATAAATATCCATGAAGTAAGCCATAGGCTGAATCCCGTTCTGTATAGTGCGCAATATCTTCCAGGGATGTACCCACCCCTCGACCAAGATTAACGATAGCTTCACTAAAATATTTTCTTCCCACATGGTGCCAGAGGGTAAGCTTTCCAATTCTGCCAAATCCGTTGATACCAAGCTTCAACCCACTATCTTTTTCGGTTTCCATGCGAATCTCCCCTGTTGGATGAATTCTTTTTCGTTAAAACTTTTTTAAAAATCAATCGACAATTCTCAATCTTCAATTGTTCGAGGGATCGGGGTGTTTTTATTGTAAATACAAATGTACGTGTTCACGGGGTGTGCTCTCCCGTTTCACTCTGGTGTCTACGTGTCTGGTCATTTCAATGACTTATCAGCGGTGGCATCCCTGCCCCCTCCGCGTTCTCCCGCGAAAAACATGCGGGAGGCGCGGTCTCCCCCACTGCTAAGCCATTGAAATGACGAAGCCACTCCGCCAATGTCGTTACACGGAAAAGTACACCCCGTGAACAAACGCTACAGATGTGTATGAGCGGAATGGATAATCTTTTTTTAAAAAGCGTGTACTGTTTGAGTGGGTTAGGGATCGTTAGAAAGAACAGACGCATACCGAAACATTAAACAGCAAGAAAGTTTTTGTTTTTAAATGAACCCATTATTTGTATATTGAACTCTGTTCTTTCTTTACGATCCTTTATCCACGAGTTTACACGGTTTGAAAAAAAGCATTATCCATGGAGCGATTTAACAAACTAAAACGCCCCGACTCCTCAATTAACTAACTTTCTTTAACCCGTATCAAATCTCGATAAACCGATCCTTCCCTGCCGTCAATACTTAAATAGTCCCCGGATTTAAACTCTACATCGTCAAATCGACAGTACTTTTCCTTTTCGTTGCAGACAAAGTTACCACATCCCACGATACAGGTTTTTTCCAGCCGGTAGGCCACAACAGCCGCATGAGACGTTACCCCGCCACGGGCCGTTAAAAGGCCGTCCGCTGCATAGATCTCCCGAATGTCATCAGGAACCGTATCCCCCCTTACAAGAATCAAAGACGTTTGAGGCTCCTTGGTTTTCCACTGGTCGATCTCTTTTAAATCAAAAACGATCCGCCCGCTCATGGCCCCGCCGCTGACACCGACACCATGCCCCAGTAATTTTTCTTTCGTAATATCTGCAAGGTCAAACGTTAAAACCTGCTTTCTTTCACGAATGGCCATGTCCCGGGTTTGCATCAGGTAAAGATCTTCAGCACGAGGGCTTTCAAAAGTAAACTCCATTTCCTGAGGACCCCATCCCCTTACGTGGATCAATTCGTTCGCCAAATCTTTTAATGCCTTATAAATCTCGGGAAAATAGCTTTCAAGGGTGATGTCTGTTTCTCGCATTTCAATATCCTGTTGGATAATCGATATCGGCAATGTATTTACCAGACCTGAAGCGACATCTTCACCCTGATTTCCGATGGTAAAATCACCCCACAGCCTCAGGCTGTCCTCTGACCATCTGGGATTATGTGTAAAGAAGACGCCGGTGCCGGACTGTTGGGAAACGTTTCCAAAAACCATTTCTTGTACAGTTACGGCTGTTCCCCAGTCGTTGGATATCCCCATAATCTTACGATATGTTCTCGCTTTGGGGCCCTCCCAGGAACCAAAAACCTTTTTTATTGTAAAATAAAGCTGTTCAAAGGGATCGTCGATAACATCAGTCCCTGAATTAATGATCATACTTTTATAAGTCATGGCCACTTTTCGCATCTGCAAACCGGTAAGTTTCCTTTTAAACTGAACACCGGCTCTTCGCTTCAATTCACTGATAATCGCATCAAAGTCATCCCTTTCAAGTCCTGGAGCCATGCCGTAACATTGCAGAAACCGGCGGTAACAATCCCAGGCAAACCACCCATTACCAGTGCGTTTTTCAATGCCTGTTGCAATTTCCTCGTTCATCCCGACATTAAGAAGCGTATCCATCATTCCGGGTTGTGAAATGGCCGACCCGCTTCTTACTGATAAGAGCAAGGGATTCATAGGGTCACCAAAGGTTTTGCCGCTTGCTTTTTCGATGTGGGATATTTGCCGCAAAATTTGGTCCTTGAAATTTTGTTTGGCCGGCGAATAACCGTCTATTATTTCCCTGCATCGGAACGCCTCGGTGGTAATAATAAAACCAGGGGGAACCCGCATTCCGAAATTCTTCAGTTTAACCAGATTGAGCCCTTTGCTTCCCAGATGAATAACACCGGAAACCAACCTGGGAATTTTATCCATAGACGTCATCGCCCTTTTAGGATCATAAAGAAGCAGCTGGTGCAATTTATCTTTAGGGAGTTTATTGGCCTGCTGAAAGAGGGTGTTTAGAATTCGGCTTAATAACAAATCGAGTTGCTGAAGCCCCAAAGAAAAAGCGATCCGATCCCGGAAAAAGATTTCAGACACCCTGTGTTTCAGCTTTTCATCATCAATTGTGCCGCTCATCGGAAGGTACTTCGGGAGAATCTCCTCCATAGGTATTTGAGATAGAATCTGGTTCAGATTTTCACCATGAATATTATTAAAATAATCGTTGATGATATTCCTTACAGCCAGAGCGAACCCTTTAAAAATGTCGAGATACTGGGTAAAAGTAACTTCTCTTGCTTCAAGTGATTGGGCCAGCATGTCAAGCTGGCGCTCAATTTCCACCGAAGGGATTCCATCGAGTTGCAACGCTTTGTTAAACAAACTGAGTCGGTTGTATATTTGGTAAAAAGTGGCTTTGGTTATTAGGCTGAGATCTGTATTATCCACCAGCTCTTCAAAAAGTACATTAACCAGAGATTTTATTCGAAATGTGAGACCAAGAGAGTCAAACTTCCTTTCACGATAGCTGCCGTACATGGAGGGAATGTCAATGGTAATATGTCTTTTTTTATAAATATCCTCTTTGATTTCATAGGTCTGTTCAGACAGTATTATTTTTTTTAACTCTTCCAGATAGTCGAGCAGTTTGTATATCTTTTTACTTACATCAGACTCTTTTAAAGCATCATGCAACTTGCTTAAATCCGGGAAGGCTTCGGCTTGGAGTTGGGCCACATAATTATCCATTTCGATAAAATTGAGATTGTATTTCTGATCTAAGAGTTTATATAAGGTTATCGCAAGTTCAATTCTCTCCGAATCCTGCTTTGATACGCCTGAAACCCCTTCAGCCATCGACTTAATGTCATCTTCTTGAAGTGTGAGAAGACCGTTCGGCAAAGATAACCCTTTTTCTTTAAAGCGCATTATTACTTTGTGGACGCCGTCGATGTATGGTCCTTCGGTATTGATCTCGGTGTAAATATTGGGGGGAACAAAGGCTTTAAGAATTTCTTTTTCTTTTGTTTCCCAGAAATTAAAAATCGCCTTCATAAAATCGATGATCCGATTACTGCTTTCCACATGGCTCTGCTTTCTTAAAAAATGAATTAACAGATCCCTTCTACCTGATATTTCGTCAATTTTTGTAGATATATCCCGAAGTTTTCCCTCTGCACCAATAACATTAAAATAGATTGGAAAAAGACTGCAAAGTTGTTTGACCAGGTTATATACGAGCCCAATACGGCTGTTGAGCAGTTTGGTAACATCACGTGGAAAAAGGTCTATATCCTTAATAAATACACCGCGTATTGACAGATGGATAATCAGATATGAAAGAAGCCGGGTCGACCACATGGGATTGAGTTCAATAAGATCAAGCCATGTCCGGATATTAAGGATGTGGGCGGGGTTGACTTTTATTTGCCAGTCGTTTCCGACACCGCTGATACCCGGTGACTGAAATCCTAAATCAATAACATATTCGATAAAAAATTTGACGAGATCGCTGTCATCGGTCTTGTATACCCCTTTTCCCATATTAAGAATACAGTTCAGTGTTGTAGCCGGGTACTCGCAGGCTCGTGTTTTTAATATGGAAAAGGTCTTATGGATCAAGTTCCCAATATTCAGATTGCTTTCATGGGCGATGAGCCAGCTCAAGGTTCTGTTGATGTCTCTTAGCGTTTCCTCATGGATCAGCGACAAACCGGAAATATTCATCAGGTGGAAAAGAAAAATAAGCTTCCATCGATGACCCAAATGGATTTTAGGACTTGCATCCAGAAGGTTTTGAGGAATGTAACGATAGGCTTCAACAAATTGGGTGTAATCGGTAAGTTCAACCAGCCTTTTTAACGTATCTTCCGATGTTATGGCTTTAGAGGATACTATCTTTTCAAGCCTATCCCTATGCTGATTGACCTGGTCGTGGGAAATACTTTTAAAAAAGGTCTTTAATTTTTTAGGCTTGTCAATTTTATCCGCCTCTTCTTTGAACCATTCCCAAGGATCCCTTTCACTCAGCCAGTAACCATATATATGATCATAATATTTAACAAGAAGTCGATTGATGGATTCACAATCTTCATTCATTTCAGATGAATAATTTAAAAGCAGCTGAGCCAGTTTTCTTATTTGATAATAGCTTTTAACAAATAAAAAGAAATCGTCTCCCTCATAATTTCTGATACCATCGAATGCATCATCAAGGATCGGTTTGAATCTTTTATAGTCAGCTTCAGATTCTTTTATAATTTTCTGCATAAAAAGCAAAAAATTGTCTACAGCATCATCTTTGACGTCCGAGTCGATTTTTGTATTAATTGCCTGTGTGAAAATATCGACAAACAGTCCTGCAGCTTCAGGTCCCTTGGGGTGGTTTTTAAGGAGATGAAAATAATCGAGGGAATAGACCCTTGCTTCCTGAACAATAAATTGCCAGTTTTTATAAGGATGAGCAAGCTCTTTAAGGAAAGTATTAAACCCTTCCATGATGCCGTAATATTTGGACATCACCTCTTGCAGAACCGAATATTTTTCATCTATGGTGACATCAATATGATAGCTGGCAATATTAACTTCAAGGGCTTTTGATTGTACCATCAGACCCCCATCTGATTGATGATTGATGATTGCTTGCCCTGTTAAATCCTCCGAAGGAGGGCTGCCAAAGACAGAATTTAGCAGGGTGAAATTGATGATTGAAAATATCTTCAAACATCAATATGTAAAAATATCAGACGTTGCTTCTATTTTCAAGTATATTTCAATACGCCGTCAGAACAACCGAATTTGATTGCGCTGCAGCGAAGCGACGACGTGTCTCTCTTGGAAACCGACAAATAAAAAAAGCCCCTCCAATAGGAGGGGCTTTTTAACAACTTATTCAATATTAACAATTAGAGTTCAAGCCATGAATCCGAATAGAGAGACTTGCCAAGGATGACTTTGGTGGTCTTTGCATAATCTTGCAGCTCTTTTGAAAGACTACCCATATCCGGATCAGTACCATCCATAACACCATAAATTATATCGACAATATCCTGGCGTTCGCCCCTGGCAATGGAAATCAACTGGTCGTCCAGGGGATCGGCAATCACCGACTCCATTCCGTATTTTTGCAGCATCACCATATACGTCTGATTCAGAATCGGCCGCAGATGATCCGGCGGACCATTGGATATGTTCGACAGCCCGCAGGTGCTCCTCGCGCCTGGAGCGATATCCTGAAGCATTCCCTGAAATTCCATCAGGCTGATGGCTTGTGGCTGCTGGATATTCACCGGTGTCACAATACCGTCTACCCAGATCTTTTCGTTGGGGATGCCGGCTTCATTGGCGGTATACAGAAGTTCAACGCACAATGCCGCTCGTTCATTCTCATCCCGCGGAAGACCTTCAGGCCCCCACATCAGAGCAACAAAGTCGGCATTATATTCCGCGGCCAGAGGAATCATCTTCTCATAGCGTTCCGGACGGCACATGATGGAATTGATAATGGGCGGCAGCTTGCAAACTTTGAGCGCAGCCTCAATGGCAGCAATGTTGGATGTGTCCAAAGCCAGGGGAATATCGTCTACCACCTCCTGGACCACCTCAACCACCCAGGGCATCAACTCGTGTCCATCTTTTTTGGCAGGGCCAAGGTTGATGTCGATAACATCCATCCCTTTTTTCTTTTGAAAAAGGGCTTCTTCCTGAATCGGCTTGGGATCACGTTCTTTGAATGCCTTGCCGATTTTTCTAGATATAACGTTTAAACTCTCACCTAAAAGTAACATATGACCTCCCTCCTTTATCGGCACCCGCCAAATGTTTTCGGGGCATCACCCCATCACTATCTCTGATTTGTCATTTGCCACTCACCATTTGGCAATACGTCTTAAGCCTTTATTTTGACTTGAGAAATGCCGGAATATGAGCAGCCTCTCTCGGTCCCACGGTAACGGTCCAGTCCGGCAATTCTTCCTCCATATCACCCACAATGGACGCTGCATATCCGGGAATAATAACTTCCTTCTTTTTCACTTTATCCGCGATGCCGCATTTCTTAACAAACATTCCCACATCGTCACCGGAAAATTTTCCCGCTGCCCAAGCCGTTAAAACGGACAGGCCTTCGGAGTCTTTTATCAGCAGCCATGTCGGCACTTTGCTTCCTTCAATTTCACCGGAGACAATAAAGTAGGTCAACGCAAAATTGGTGGTCACCAGTACCGGAGAATTTTCATCCGGGTTGCCTATTTCATAAATACCCTCTGTCACGGTCATGGGCCTTTGAGGATCGGTGAAGATATTCAACCGTTCAACCAACAAAGAGAAAAGGCTCCCCCCTTTAAAATCGGATAGGATGGTGATGCCGCCGTACTTTGCAATAAACATGGCCGCGATGAGCGTTTCCATATCCAGGTTTGATGCCATTTCACACGGAAACGTAATGGTTGGAAAGCCGAGCGCCCTGTTTAAGGACTTGAGGGCTGCACGGCGGATGACAATCTGGTTCTGAAACGCCTGCTTGATCTCTCTGGATCCCGGATCGATGACCAGATCTTTGAGACCCATTTCCATTAACTTGGTGGTCAAGGGAACAAGGCCTTCAACAGAATCCGCCTTGACCGCCAAAGGCAAATCATTATCTTTGGCAAGTGCACCAAAGGCATCGACATTGCCTTCAGTGGCAGCATAGATCAACGGGCGTTTGAATTTGCAGGCCTCGATCCCGGCGGCCATTACGTCAGCATCTTCGGTCATCAACACCAGGTTGAATTCCGAGGTTTCGGCAATGGTTTTTGCGGCTGCCGCAAAAGCATCCTTGTCACCGTTGACATCTTTCAAAGCCACCAGCTCGGGCCTTAGATTGAAACCCACCCGTTCAAACTGAAACGCATTCCAGGTTTTGAGTTTGCTTTCAAGATCAGACGCGGCAACATCGGAACCCACCATCGCACCAACAGGTGTCGGGCTGTAAAAAGTTTTTTCATGACGGTAGAGCACGGTTTCACCCCCGGCTTTCGTCTTTCGAACACCCTGTCCCAGCGCCACAGGCCGAATCGGTGGTGCCGATGCTTCAGCAAGTTGTTCTCTTGCTTCGTCGGATACGTACGGGCAGGCATCGAGTTCCGCCTTGCCGGATGCCAGATTCATGGCAAAGGCAAGGCATGTGGGTACTCCGCATTCCTTACAGTTGGTTTTCGGCAAAAGTTTGAAAATCTGAATACCGGTTAATGCCATTTTTATCTCCTTATTCTAATGGATCAGGTTTCAAGTTGTGATATTCAAGCAAGGTTTAAGGAGCGACTATTTTACGCTCCTTAAACCTTTGAAGTGTATATATTATCCGATAATCGGATCCATGGAAAGAGCCGGATGTCCGACTTTTTCGAGGAAAGGCATAATCTCTTCTTCTGAGGTGCCAACGGTTTCATCGGCAATCTTATTGATAAAGTCCGGATCGCCGAGTTCTTCACCCCTCTTGATGAGCCGCTCTTTGAGCTCTTCTTTAAGCATTTTGGGCATCCAGACCAATCGAAAGAGACCGCCGTCACCGACGAGGAATTTGCGCTGGGTAATGTTGTACTTGGAATGGCCCACAAACCCCGGCGAAGAAGCACCACCGCCCATAACACCGGCCAGAGTGGTAAATTTCATACCGCAGGGCGTTTCACCCATATAGTCCCGGCCCACGGTCATGACGCCGTTACAGGAGGGCAGCATGGCCGCAATGGCTTCGCAGCATCCGCAGGTGGTCATGGGATCATGCACCAAAGAGTAAAAATTGTAATGGGTGATGTTTCCCCTTGATGCCTTTGAAACAAAATCGTTGACCCCTTTCCACTGGCCCAGCACCGGATCGATGACCTCACCCTTCTCGATGGGCTGGTTGGGACCGGTGGGATTGATCTCAAAGGATGCCTTGCAGTCCATCCAGTTGTAAGCACCGCAGAGACCGGTTCGCTCGGGGCTCACCGTACAAACGTGATTGGGAGCAAAAGACTGGCACAGGGTGCAGGAATAATAAATCTCTTCCGCTTCATCCGTCATGTTCTCAACCCGTTCATCCCGATGTTTGTACTCTGCCCGGGCCCTGGCGGTCAGTTTGTCCACATCCTCTTTCTTGGAGTAAAGAGTGACCTCGACTTTATCCAGAATTTTTTCAAAATCCTGATGGAACTTGGCGTGAAGGACAATGCCGAGATGCTTGAGGCTGAAACTCTTTTCCATGGCCGATTTGCTCACCCGGATCCAGGCAATATCCCGCTGACCGATATGCATGATCCCCTGAATGTAGTTGATCAGGTGATGGATCTGGCGCTCGAGAATCGGTTCAAAATCTTCCTGCATTTCACGACCGGCCACCTGAATATAAATTCCCAGGGGGAAGGTGTCGCCTTCTTTGAGTTCGGTGATGTCAGGACCGATTATGTTGACCTTTCCGTCCTCGATTTCCTTCATATCCGCCATCTTAACCAGTTCTGTGGCCTGGGTCTTTCCACCGCCGCACTGGGCATACAGATCTTTTCCCCGGACCCGCTCACCTTCGAATGCCGGACCAAAGGACATCGGGATATCGATATCGGTAACATGAACCTTGAGCCCTCGCACTTCCACGGATCTCTGACAGATCTCATCATGGCGTACATTGGGAACCACATGTTCGTAGGTACAAATACCGGTGGGCAGAATCTCGGGAACATCCGTATCGGCCAGGGTCGGGAAACCCCAGTTGACACAACCTGCTGCCGCACATGCCCAGTGGGTTCCGATTTCACCAAAGGCGTTAACAAAGGCAAAGATCCTGTTTTTGTTATACATAAGAATCTGTTTATAGTCACCGGGTTGAACCCCGCCGAACGCCATTGCCGCCCGGTTGGCAAACCCTAAGGCAAATACGGCCGATGAAATATCCGGACCAAAAGGCACGATACGGGTGCTCCATCCGATCTGAACACCGGCTTCGATGAGCTGATCGATGACCGATGTTCCGTTGTGGCCCGATGCACAGAAAATATAGAGATTCTTCAACTGGTAATCTTCAACAATCATCTTGGCAATCTCAGGCGTGGGGCATGCCCCTACGATGGCGGCAAAGCCTGGCGCCGAACCGTCCACAAATTCAACCCCTCTTTTTCTCAAAATAACATCGTCCGCCGGACCCAGCCAGATCTTACCGGCCTCGATATCCGGATCTTCCTGGGGATAGTAAAAATCGGGATCGGTGACACTGCGGATCCCTTCTCTAATTTCATAGGCAAGTATCGCCGCCATACCGGCATCCAAAAGGGGTCCAAGGTAGGGCAGATGATTCACCCGTTTGATATGGGGCGGGAGCAGGCCCCGGGCAAATTTCATTGGTTTTTGCATATCTTCCAATGTTTCGACCTTGTGACCCAGAAGTGAGTAGATCACCGGCAAGTAGTAACCGGTGTTTGGAAACTCGACCTTGGTGTCTGCATTATAAGTCGCCAGAGCCTTTCTTAAAAGCCCTTCAACTTCTGATACAACATTATAGCCGCCTTGAATGGCAGCAAATGCGACTAGCTTTGACATACGTTCCTCCTTTGTTGAGGATTTATTCCAATCTCATTTGAATAAATCCTGTAACATTAAACTTGCTGATATTTAGCCTCCATTATATTTTTATCCTTCAAGAGCCTGACGATCCGCCATATCCATGAGGATTCTGTCCCTGGCCTTGTCGATACCCAGGGCTTTGCGTTTTTTATCGATATGGGCGATCATCTTATGGGCATGTTTGATCGGGTCCGGTTCACAGTCCCACATACCACCGTAAATCCCTTCCAGTTCCTTGTACAGATAATCCTTGAACACCGGAGCCCCTTCCAGAGGCATATGATACCCAAAAACCGTGTACACGCCGGATGTCACAAAATATTGACCGATGCTGATGGCCTTTTCACTCATCCACTCCGGCGCACTTCCGGCTGCGGGCAAATCCTGGATGTCATTACCAAGACCGCCGGCCTTGACAACTTCCGTTGCCGCCAAAAGGATACGGCTGTTATCAACGCATGAACCCAAATGCAACACCGGAGGAATACCCACGGTCTCACACACTTCGGCCAGGCCCGGACCGCAGAATACCTGGGCGGTTTCAGGTGTAAGCAACCCTTCCATGGCACAGGCAATACCGTTACAACCGGTGGTCAGAACCAACACGTCGTTCTTGATCAACTCTTTTACGATTTTAATGTGAGCATCGTTGTGCTTGGTCCGGGCATTGTTACAGCCCACAACACCGGCCACACCCCGGATACGGCCGTTGATAATATTGTCATTTAGCGTATAGTAGGATCCCCGGAAAGTTCCGCCCAGATGGTATTCGATGGATTCCACACCAAAACCGGCAATCTGCGTGGCTTTATATCTCGGGATCATAACATCTGCACTACGGTTTCCGAAATTATCAATGGCCATGGTTACAATTCGTTTGGCGTCTTCCATGGCATGGTGCTCGTCAAACTCGATATGCGTCACATTGTCCTGTTCCATCCTGGCGATGGGGTGGGTGGTGATCAGCTTGGTGTGGAAACACTTGGCCACATTGGCAAGGTTCTGGAACACACACTGAACATCCACCACCATGGCATCGCACGCTCCGGTGATAATGGCCAGCTCTTGCTGCAAAAACGTACCGGCCGGCGGTACGCCGTGCCGTTGCAGGATCTCATTTCCCGTACAGCAGATACCGCCCAGTTGAATCCCTTTGGCCCCTTTTGAGTGGGCATACTCGATCATCTCTTGGGATTGGGAAGCAGCCACGATCATCTCGGACAAAATCGGCTCATGGCCGTGAATAATAATGTTGACATGGTCTTCTTTCATGATACCGAGGTTGGCTTCGGACTGCAAAGGAGACGGGGCGCCGAACATCACATCCTGAAGGTCAGTGGCGATCATACTTCCGGCCCAGCCGTCCGCCAACGAACACCGGGTGCACTGCTTGACGATATTCTTATAATCCTGATCGACTCCCATGTGGGTGCGGTGCATGATCTCCACAATTTCCCGGTCAATATTGCGGGGAACAACACCCAGTTTTTTCCAACGCTCATAAAGGGGCTGGGGTGCTCTTTTTGCGTACATGATTTCACCCTCCGGTTTACCCCATTCAGCCAAAGCTTTTTCAGCCACTTCAAGGGCGATTTCATCAAAATCACGATCCAGTTTTTCGCCGTCTTTTTCAACCGTAGTGGCCACCCCGAAATAGGGCGCAATTTGCAGCAGTCTTTCAGGAGATTTGATTTTATAGTCTTCGGTTTCTTTTCGGGCCACGGACAAAAAGACTTCGGCCACACCACGGCCGTGGTCTGAATGCGCTGACGCACCCGCAGCCACCATGCGGGCAAAATTCCTTGCCGCTATGGTATTGGCCGTAGCGCCGCACAACCCTTTTCGGGTATCTTCGCCTTCAATCCCGGCCTTGGGTAAAGGCAGGCGACATGGGCCCATGGCACAGTTTTTACAACAGGTTCCCTGCATTCCGATGTTGCAGGGTTTCATGGTTACCGCTCGATCAAAAACCGTCTCGACACCCAGATTCTGAGCCCGAGCGATCATTTCTTGAGTTGCAGGATCAATGGAGGCCGCTATAGGATCCGCCATCTTCTGCGGCTTCGCAGCCTTTTCTTTCGTTACTTCCGCCATTAGAGGTTCCTCCTCTTAAGTTTTTTTTGTTCTTGCGATGATAAATTCAAATAATAGCTTACAGATTGAGTTTATGCACAGTCCTGTCAGCTGTATCTTTGGGTTTTTTATGCGACCCTCCTGTGTATTCTGTCCAATCGTGACAGCATCTTATCCAGCTTCGATTTCTGCTCGGCTGCCGGAGTCATGGAGACTTCGCCGGCTACGGCCTTATGCTTGGCTGAAAGCTTTTCACGTTCTTTAGCGCGCTTTTCTCGGATCGCTTCTTCTTCAGCCTCTTTCTTTGCTCTGGCTTCGGCCTCTGCTTTGGCTTTGGATTTGGCTTCGGCTTCGGCTTTGGCTTCTGCATCCGCCTTTGCTTTGGCTTCCGCATCGGCTTTGGCTTTGGCTTCGGCTTCGGCCTTGGCCTTCGCATCTGCCTCTGCATTTGCTTTGGCTTCCGCATCGGCTTTGGCTTTGGCTTCGGCTTCGGCTTTGGCCTCTTGTTCGGCTTTATCGACTACTTTTTCTTCTTTCTTTGGCGCTGCCTTTTTGGCAGGTTCTTTCGCAGGTGCCGCCTTCTTTGCAGGCGCCGCTTTTTTTGCAGCTGCCGCTTTCTTTGCAGGTGCCGCCTTCTTTGGCGCTTCGCCTTCTATGGTCAGATCCGGCTCCGGTGCAAGGGAGGCATAATCTATATCCACGTCGTCAAGTTGCTTGCTTATGGGGGCAACGTCTAAAGCACTTCCACCGTCCAGTCCCAAATCGATAAACGCCTGGGCGAGCCTTATGGCTTCCGGATGACGCATGATTAGAACACTGGCGCCTGACATCAGATAAATGACGGCAGTCACGGCTTCCATAAGAATTCCACGTCGTTCCGGATCACCCAACGTCGGCGCTTCATCAACGGTCTGTTTGGCTTCTTTACACTTCCAGATCTCGTTGGCCAGATTATTGATCATCGGTAACTGAAGCTTGTCGTCACCCTGAGTCAGGGCCGCCATACAGAGCCTTTCCATGACGGAATAGGAATATTCAAGTCCATAACCCAAACCACCGGTGGTGGGATCGACAATCAACCGATCCATCGGCATTCCCAGATTTTCAAGAAGGATGTTGACTTGTTTGGCGAGGTTGATATCGATGGGTGAGGATGCAATTAGGGTATGACCATATCCCATGGCACTGGCCCCGATTCCTTTGTGATTTTTATCCTCAACAGGCCCGATGACCAGATTAGCGCCATGGGTTTCTTCTGAAATTTTCTTTATGACCTCTTCATCTTTTTCAATGTTGCTGGTCCCCCAGACAATCAACGGTACGTTGACGGCATCAAGGACCTTTTTAACCGTGGCAGCCGCATCTTCAGGGCTGGCGTTCTGACCGTTCGGATCGGTACTTTTGAGTTGTAGCACGATCATCTTGGCCCCGTATTCATCAACACATTTTTTTGCCCATGCAGCCGGATCTGAAACAACATCTTTAAAATGGCTTAACGCAGCTGCGGGCCACTCATCCGGCTCCATATCCCAAACTTCCATTGCAATAACCGGCTTATTCGGCATATCCCCTTCAAAACTGTAAAAAGGATAGCATGCCTGACCACCGACGGTAACGGCGTTATCGCCTTTACCCAAAGTGATTTCCTTTATGTTGCCGGTATAAGATTCTTTGTATATTTCCAAACCCAATGTTACCTCCTTTACATGACAATAAGTTTTAGTGTTTGAGGTGTATTACATTGTAACCCATTCGATCAGTTCTGCAGGGGTAAAAAAAATTTAAGCCCCCGGCCTTAAAAAAAAGAATCAGCCCCCCTTTCATGATAGGAATAATTATAAAGCAATCTACATCGGTAGATTAATAGCCGGAAATTCTAAAATTATACCCAGAATTTCTCAATCATCTTAATTTAATGGTTTTATAATAATAAAAAGGGATTACATTACAATATATAAACGAAGATCATCTTTAAAACATGCCAAATACGACCTTTTATATTGGGATGAATTATTTGTCAATAGATGAGTCAAAATTAAGGCAATTATAGATGGAATTAAATGAGGAGTGGGTGAGTTATTTTAAAACTTATTTATCATTGAAATGACCGGGCATTTAAACACCGGAGTGAAACGGAGAAGCGCACATCCTGAACACGACCGTCATTTCAACTCGTCAAACATACAGGTCAATTCAACCACTTCACCATCATAAACGGTCTTGGTTTTATAGGGCAGGCTTTTGAACAGCTTTATCATTCCCTGATTTCTGGGCAACGTATATGCCATCAGGCCTGAGATTCCGTTTTCTCTGGCAGCCTCTGATAACTTTTTCATGAGTATCTTGCCCAATCTTTTCCCCTGCCATTCTTTGCTCACTGAAAAAGCGATTTCCGCTATGTTTTTGGCAGGGTCGAGAAGATATTCCCCCACAGCAACGACTTTTCCAAATCCGAATTCCCCAACCACAACTAAAAGCGTCAAATTTTTAACGTAGTCTATCTGGAACATACTCTCCACATCGTGACGAACAAAACGGGTCTTTGCCTGAAAGAACCTGGAATATATGTCATCTTTATCCTGCGTATAAAAGTGCTCTTGTATCCTTCTTTCATCCACAGGTTTGGCCGGTCTTATGGTGATCAGTTCACCATCTATTTCCCTTGTTTCCTCCAATTTTATCGGGTAAATGCCCTGCACCGATTCCGATAATGTCCGTTCTGAACCGAGCAGACCCATTTTTCTGGCCTCAAAAAAAAGTTCCTCCCGAAAATCAGGGTGGGCAATACTGATCATGGCCATGGCCCGCTCCTGAAGACTCTTGCCAAACAGATTTACAGCCCCGTATTCTGTGACCACATATTGAACATCACCCCTCGGAACGACAATGGCGGTATCATTGAGCATCGGGACAATTCGGCTCTTTTTGCCGTCTACTGAGGTTGATATGAGCATAAGAATTGATTTGCCGCCTTCTGACCCGGATGTGCCTCGGATAAAGTCGAGCATACCGGTTATACCGGAAAAATGGTTGTAGGAAAGCGCATCCGCTGCAACCTGGCCGGTGAGATCCATGGCCATGGGCACATTCATGGATACCATTTTGTTATTTCGTGAAATAATACCCGGATCATTGACGTAATCTGACGGATAAAACTCAATAGCCGGATTATCATCAAGAAATTCATAAAGATTTTTTGACCCGATGGCACAGCTCGCCACCAGTTTTCCTTCGTTGAATCCTTTTTTCCGGTTTGTTATCACTCCCATTGAAACAAGACGCATGATGTCCGTTGTCACATACTGGGTGTGGACACCCAGATCATTTTTCTCGGAAAGTGCAAGCAAAGTGGCCTGCGGTGTTGTTCCAGGACTAATCTGAATGGTTGAACCATCGTCAACAAGCCGGGCAATCTGCCGGCCAATAAGATTGGCGGCATCGAGTTCCGGAAGTTCGTCAATGGTCAAAAGTTCTTCTTCATATTCGACAATTGCATTCACGTCGTTGACATGGATGAAGCTGCGACCCAACACCCTGGGCATCCTGGAATTCACCTGGGCAATGACAAAGTCGGCGGAGAATGCCGCCGCCAGGGTGATATCAACGGAAATCCCCAGGCTCATCCATCCGAAATCATCCGGCGGGGATACCTGAATGAGGGCCACATGAATCGGAAGCTGACGGGTTTTAAAAAGGCGGGGTACAGCCGAAAGGTTCATTGGAGTGATAAATCGTTTGTTTCTTGCCAGACTTTTTGTTTTTGCCGATCCCAAATAAAATGACCGGATATTGAAACTTTGATCTTTGGTCTTATCAGCGATCAATGTTAACGGTGTACTTTCCAGACTCAGTAGACGCACAATCTCAATATCTGTAAATGTATCCGCAGCATCAGCGAGTTTTCTGACCAGATATTGAGGTTCTCCACAGGATGAGCCGATAAAGATCCTCTGACCCGGTTTAATCCGTCCGAACGCTTCTTGTGCAGAGCATCTTTTTTCAACATAATTGTCAGCCCAATAGGTTGATACGGCCATAGTGCCTCTTAAGTAAAGCCTAAAAGTACCTCAATTTTTCTGCTGCGAGCGAAACAAAATTTAAAGACGCTAATTTGAGTTGATGAATAACGTGTATTTAAAATATATTTTCTAACTTATTTGGTATCAATTATCAAGATCTAAATTGAGCGTTTCAAATTGCTCCATTTTATTTTAATTTTAATATTATTATAAGGTTATATCTATAACACATTAAACATTATCACCGATTCGATTGATAGGAGTCAAAACAACATTGTCACAATTTGAGACCCTTGGGATTGCCGATTTTGCCGAATCTGCTGTGTTATGAGACATTTGC
>Ga0210110_1000133_pt1 | contig 25836 bp, 20 predicted proteins | sample China_Galinas_PW_2_FD_184865 | JGI IMG/M metagenome (GOLD analysis project Ga0210110, IMG submission 184865) | Wetland microbial communities from San Francisco Bay, California, USA, that impact long-term carbon sequestration - China_Galinas_PWB_D1... | ecosystem: Environmental > Aquatic > Marine... | reverse complement strand
AGCTTGCGCGGTTTCACGGATTCGATAGCTATCGTGGCGATCGCGGCGCCGCGCGGGCTCCGCCTGAGGCGGACAGGTACCGCCCGCGGCTCAGATACGATAACGCAAACGCTACGAGTGGACTGAATCTGCTCTAGCCGTTGCCGTTCAAGTTGTCGTTGGCCGCATCGTGAATGTCGTCACGACCCAGCCCGTTCCAGAGGCGGTTGGTGGCTTCGTAGGGGCCGTCCTTGACTTCCGCTTGCGGGAGCGCAACGTTGCGAGGCAGGTCAGCCACGATGGGCATGACATCCCCGAGGGCGGGATCGTTGTATTCGTAGCCCAGTTCGCGTAGCGTCATCGGCGCCGCATGACCATCGGTGAACGCGACATTGCCGGTGTCATCGTGTCGCATCTCGACGGGTGAGTATGCAAGCAGGTCTCGATGACGGCTGATGTCCACGTCGGACGTGCTCGGGCCGAACCGTTGAGCGTTCGCCTCTGTCGCCAGCCGCGGGGGATCGAGCATGAAGGAATTGCGGCCGTGCTTGATGCCCGCGCCGCGGCTATCCGCGAACAGCACGGTCTGGCCCGGACTCCGGATCGTGTGCATGGCAACGGCGAAATTGTCCCACCGATCCTTGTCCGTATCGGTACGCGTGTTTCCGAGGTATTGGTAGTTGTACCCGTAGGCACCGTCGCGAATGTCGTGGGCATACCTCGGCTCATCCAGGGACGGGCAGGTGAAGAGCTCGTTGGACATCTTCCGGCCCTCGCCACTCCCGAGGAACAGGCCATCGTCATCCCACGGCTGACCGAGTCGTTTGAACGGCGTCGGATCAATTACCGGACCGAGGTCCGTCTCGACAAACCACTGCCATCGCGGGGCCTTGCGATTGTAGAAATTGACGTAGTCCTCGATGGCGTTCGGCCGGACCTTTTCCATTCGGACCGGGAAAAAGTAGTCGCGGTTTTCGTGCAGGTAGAGCTGAGCGGCCATGTCGAGGCTTTTCAAGTTGGTCAGGCAGACGTTGGCCTTGGCCTTTCGCCGCGACGCCGCCAGCGACGGAAACAGCAAGGCCATCAGCAGGCCGAGAATGGCCATGACCGTCAGCAATTCGATGATGGTAAACGCCTCTCGGCGCCGACTCCGCATCGGTGGAAACTCCTACCGCATCCCAACTACCGGTGATGGCGATGCGCGGGCTGGTCTGCCCCCCTTATCGGATGTTAGGCAGGCAAATCACAGATGTCACGACGGAACCGCCCGAATTTGCATCATCAGCGTCAAAAGGGGGCTGTCGGGCGGGAAATCAGTCGGTCAATCCGCGTCGCCGCCGGCCGCCGACGGCGAACCGTCGCGGCTGAGGGCCGAAATCCGGTCCTGCAGCTCGCTCAGTTGCGCCCGGAGCTCGTCGAGGTTCTCGTCGTCGTCCGCGTGGGGCGGCGGGGACGAATCCGCCCCGGCCGCGGCGTCGGAAGCTCCGTTGGAACTCCCACCAAACGCGTTGAGCATGGAGTTGGCCCAATCCATCGGCGTCACGAATCGCCCGGACATGGCATTGCGCATGTACGCGTCAAACTGCTTTTGCGATCGTGCCAACATACTCAAGAACGGCGTGAAGTACTGGTCGACGTAGCCCCGTAGGGCCTGGCGATTGGACCGGAGCATCAAGTGGAGAATCGACGACGGAAAGATGTCCAACTTGGGCTGGTCTTTCTCGAGGATAATCTGCATCAGCACCAGATTGGTGATATCGTCTCCGGTGCGCGAGTCCGTAATGCTGACGTCCTGCCCGCCGACGACCAGATCGTGTACTTCCTGGAGCGTGACGTGACAGCTTCGAGTCGTGTCGTAGTACCGACGATTCGGGTACTTCTTAATGTGAAGCAGTTGCTTGACGTCCGAATCGCTCATCCGAAATCCCACCGTTCGCGAGAGGGCGTCCGACGAATGCAGGCGCGCCATAGCTTAGTGCAAACGCGCCCCAATGTCAATCCGTCACGCCCATTACACACGCAACCTCATGCCATACATAACTTTACGAATATCGCCGGCGATTAACGCATTTGCACAAAATTCTCTTGACGCAACCGCACAATGAGGTATACTTTCCCTAGTCCGATCAGCAGCCGGACCGCCTGGGAGGCGCCGCTGCGGATGGACCTGACGAAGGATGAAAGGTAGGTACGCCATGGTTGCCGACACGAAGGAACAGATGACCAAAATGTTCAACTGCATGAACGACGCTTTCAAGACCGCCATGGACGCCGGTCGCCGCACGCAGGAGTCGTGGTTCAAGGCCTTCGGCGATGTCGCCGGCGCGCCGGCCAACTTCGAGACGTTTCGCACCGCGAGCGAGCAGATGTCCAAGGAGTGGTTCCCGTTTGTCGAGCGGAACGTCGAGACGTTCACGCAGACCTGTGATACGGGCTTCCACACCGGCATGGACGCGTTCAAGACGGCCTTCAACGCCTCGTTCAACACGCACGAGGGCGACTTCCAGAAAAACGCCCGGGAAATGTTCGACGCAACATTGAACGCCTACAAGAAAAACGTGGACACCGTGGCCAAGGCTGGCCTCAGCACCGTCGAGAACTGCACGCGCTTCATGCAGGCGACCTGCTGCGACAACGGTTCCGCCAGGCCGGCGCCCAAGGCCAACAACAAGTAGGGACGTTCGCACCTGATGGTTCGCCCGGGTCGTACCGACATGTGTCGGTACGACCGGCGTGCGAGCACGGAGGGCGCGTCGCGGAACCGGACGGCCTTCGCATTCACCGCCACGTTCACCTGCCTTGTTCGCAACGCCGCGTTCGGGTAACTGTGCCCCGCAGCGAGTGGAAGCGTTACGAGCGAGGAGTATTCCATGCTAAAGCACGTGTACTTGGCGGGCGGAATGCGAACGCCTTTCGGTTCATTTGGGGGGGCACTTTCCAGCAAATCGGCCGCCGAACTCGGCGCCACCGCGATCAAGGCCGCCCTCGAGCGGGCCGGGGTGGACGGAGCCCACGTCGACGAAGTCATCATGGGTAACGTCATCGGTGCCGGGCTGGGCCAGAACATCGCCCGCCAGTGCACCCTCGGCGCCGGGCTCGACACGCGGGTCGGCGCCACCACGGTGAACAAGGTGTGTGGCTCGGCGATGCGCGCGGTCATCCTGGCCGCTCAAGCCATCCAGTGCGACGACGCGGAGTTGATCGTCGCTGGCGGCACCGAGAGCATGAGCAACGCCCCCTACTTCCTTCCCAAGGCGCGGACTGGCTATCGCATGGGCAACGGCGAGCTGGTCGACGCCATGATCCATGACGGCCTGTGGGACGTCTACACCGACCGGCACATGGGCACCTGCGGCGACCAGTGCGCCACCAAGTATCACTTCTCCCGCGAGGACCAGGACGACTACGCCATCGAGAGCTACAAACGGGCGCTGGCGGCCTGGGAAGACGGCTTCTACTCCGAGGGTATTCAGCCCGTCGAGGTGAAGTCGCGGAAGGAAACGGTGCTCGTCGAACGCGACGAGGATCCGGCCAAGTTTCGCGGTGCGGAAGCCCTGCGCGGTCTTCGCCCGGCGTTCGGCCCGGAAAGCACGATCACCGCGGGCAACGCCTCCGGCATCGACGACGGGGCGGCCGCCATGATTGTCGTGGGCGAGGAGAAGATGAATTCGCTCGGCATCAAACCGTCCGCGCGAATCCTCGGGTATTCCAACGCCGCGATGGAGCCCGACTGGTTCACCATCGCGCCGATCTACGCCATCAAGAAGCTGTGCGAAAAGCTGGACCTCAAACCGACCGACGTGGACCTCTACGAAATCAACGAGGCCTTCGCGGTGGTCGCGATGGTCGCGATCAAGGAACTAAAGCTCGACCACTCGAAGGTGAACGTGGCCGGCGGCGCCGTGTCGATCGGGCATCCGATCGGGGCGACGGGGGCGCGGATCATCAACACGCTCGTGCGTGCCCTGCACCGGCGTGAGAAGAAAATCGGCATCGCGACGCTCTGCCTCGGCGGCGGGGAGGCTTCGGCGATCGCCGTGGAGCGCTGCGCCTGATTCGGCGGGGCGGAAAAGAAGGAGTACGCGAGACATGGCAGCCTTCCCCGGCGTCGGCAATGAGGCCGACCCGATCATGAAATTCTGGTCGGACGTGATGGCGTCGATGGGCGGCAGCGCCCCGCGCGGCCCGTCCGCCGACGACGTCATGCGGCAGATGCGTCAGGCGTTTTTCGAGGCATGGGGTCGCCAGTGTGAGGACTTCCTGAAGTCCGAGGCCTTCCTCGAGATGATGAAGACCTCGATGGATCACGCCCTGACGTTTCGCGAGAAGACAAGCGAGTTCTTGAGCAAGGCGCTCAACGAGACGCAGATGCCGTCGCGCGAGGATACGGACTCGATTCTGGTGGCGGTGCGCACGCTCCAGGAGGAAGTACTGCATCGGCTGGAAGACCTTTCCAAGCGCGTCACGGTGCTGGAGCAGCGCGTCGGTCGCGCCGCCGGCGCTTCGAAGAAAGGGGGCAAGTGATGACAACGCTCCCGTGGATGTTCACCCCGGCCGACCTGCAGCGACAGTGGGACGAGTTCAGTCGCAAGCTCGCGGCCATGCCCAAGGCGATGGAAGCGGCCAAGAACGTGCGCGTCGGCGTAACGCCGTCCGAGACCGTCTACCGGCGGGACACGCTCAAGCTCCATCGCTACCTGAGCGACCATCCGAAGCTGTACGACACGCCGCTGCTCTGCGTGTTCGCATTGGTCAATCGCCCGTACATTCTCGATCTGAAGCCGAAGAAGAGCGTCGTGGCTCACTTCAATGACGGCGGGTTCGATACGTACAAGATCGACTGGGGCGTGCCGTCGCATGCCCAGCGCTTCCTCAACATGAAGGACTACATCGAGGGATACCTCGACGACATCGTGGACCACGTCCGCCGGCGCACGGGCACCGACCAGATCAACGTGCTGGGGTACTGCATGGGCGGATCGATGTCGGCCATCTACACCGCCCTGCACCCGGACAAGGTGAAGAACCTGATCCTGATGGCCGCCCCCGTGGACTGGACAAGCAACGAGCACCTGCTGGCGCGGTGGACGCAGCCTGACGTGTTCGACGTCGATCGACTCATCGACGTGTGCGGAAACTGCCCGGCCGAGATGCTCCAGGGCTCGTTCATGTTGCTCAAGCCGATTTCGACGATGGTGGAGAAGTACTTCACGTTCTACGACAACATGGAGAACGAGAAGTTCCTCGAGGACTTTTTCGCCATGGAGACTTGGCTGAACGACAACATTCCGGTGGCCGGCGAGATGTTTCGGGAGTTTGTGAAGTACTGCATGCAGCAGAACCGCCTGATCAAGGGGGAGCTGACTGTCGGCGATCGAACCGTGGATCTGGGCGAGATCAAGTGCCCCGTGCTGAACCTGACGGCCGAGCACGACCACCTCGTGCCGTGTGGACAGAGTTTGCCGCTGGAAGGGGTCGTCGGCAGCAGCGACTACACGAGCATCAGTTTTCCGGCCGGTCACATCGGGCTGGCCGTGGGGTCGAAGGCGAACCGCGAGTTGTGGCCGAAAGCCTGCGAATGGCTTGCGGAGCGATCCGACCGGTTGTCGTAGGGCACAGCGGGCGGAAGCGGAGTACCGGTCGCGTCGTCAGGCAAGGAGTGTGAACGCGCCATGAATCTCGAAGACAAGATCGCGGTCGTCACGGGGGGAATCAGCGGGATCGGGCAGGCCACGGCCAAGGCGTTGGCGCAGGAAGGCGTCCGGGCCATCGGGCTGGTCGACCAGGGCGAACCAACGGACACCCTGGCGGACCAGCTCAACCAGGAGTTCGGTCGCGACGTGATGGTGCCGTTTCGCGGCGACGTGGTGGATCCGGAGTTTCGTAGCCGGGTGTTCGAGTCGCTGGAGGATCGCTTCGGACCGGTGTCGCTGTGCGTGCCGGCTGCCGGCATCACACGTGACCGACTGGCGGTGAAGATCGACAAGACCAACGGGTCGATCAAGCCGGACATCTACAGTGAGGCCGATTTTCGTCGCGTGATCGACGTCGACCTGATCGCGCCGATCTACTGGGCATTACGTTGTGTCGGATCCGTCGCACTGGGACGAGCGAGGAACAACCTCGGGGCGTGGCAGCCTGAGGAATCGATGCAAGGGGCCGTGGTGCTGATCGGCTCGGTGTCGTCGGCGGGCAATCGGGGTCAGATTTCGTATGCGACGGCCAAGGCCGGTCTCGAAGGCGCCCAGGCCACCCTGGCCATGGAGGCGATCTTTTTCGGCGTCCGCTGCGCGATCATCCACCCCGGCTTCACGGACACACCGATGGTGCGTGCCATGGGCGAGAACCTGGTCCGCGACCGCGTACTGCCGAACACCCAATTGAAGCGATTGATTCGCCCGGACGAGATCGCCAGCGCCATCGTCTTCATGTTGAAGAATTCGTCGGTGAGCGGGAGTCTGTGGGCGGACGCCGGTTGGCACCCATCCGCGTAACGGCCGGGCAACAACGACACTGTATCTGTGGCCGATACGTCCGATCGGGCCCGGACGTTCGTAGTGCATCTGTGTCATACTAAAAATGAGACGCGCCGCTTAATTCGGTTGACACCGCGCGCGCGCGGGTTGACGATGACCCACATGGCGGCTGAATGGTTTGGAGCCTTGGTGCGCCCCACCGGCCACCCGCACGACCTACCACGTTGGGTACGGCACACGAAAGAGGGTTTATCATGGAACTGCAAGGTAAGGTCAGTCTGGTCACGGGTTCCTCGCGGGGCATCGGCCGGGCCACGGCGATTCAGTTGGCGCAGGCCGGCAGCGACATCATCGTCAACTACAACTCCAACGTCGACGCCGCCAAAGAGGTCGTCGAGGAGGTCAAGAAGCTCGGCCAACGGGCGATCGCCATCCAGGCGGACGTGTCCAAGTCGGACCAGACGGACGCCATGGTGGACCAGGCCGTCGACGCCTTCGGCACGATCCAGGTGCTGGTCAACAACGCCGGCATCACGCGCGATCGCTCGTTCATGAAGCTCAGCGCCAGTCAGTGGCATGAGGTGCTGTTCGTCAACCTCGACGGCGCCTTCAACCTGACGAGCAAGCTGTTGCCGGCGATGGTGGAGTCCGGGTGGGGCCGGATTATCAACATGTCTTCGATCGTCGCCCAGATGGGCAACTTCGGACAGTCGAACTACGCGGTCGCCAAGGGCGGATTGCTCGCGTTCACCAAGACGCTCGCTCGCGAGGTGGCCCACAAGGGCGTGACGGTCAACGCGATCGCGCCGGGTTTCATCGAGACGGACATGACGGCCGCCGTGCCGGACGAGGCGCTCGAGATCGTGAAAAAGCTCACGCCGATGGGCCGGCTGGGCAAGCCCGAGGAAGTCGCCCGTGCGGTCCGCTTCCTGGCCGTCCCGCAGGCCTCGTTCATCACCGGCCAGGTGATCAGCGTCAACGGCGGGATGTACATGTAGGCGGGCTTCCGGTTGCGAGTGCGGCCTCGCGGCGTCATGTAGACGTCGTGGCGAAGAACGGCTCGCCCTCCGCCCCGCCAAAAAGCCGGACGTTTTGCGATGAGCAAACGCCCACATCAACGTGGAAGCATAGCCAATACCCACAGCAACGCGGGCGCAAAAAAAGAGCCCCGCTACGTCAGTGTCTGGGCACGATCGTGCCGCACCTCGGCGGAGCTCTCGCGTAAATCGAAGTCCCGGTAAACCGGGACAAGGTCCTGAGACCCTTCATCCTAACTATGCGCTACGAAACCCCGAAAGGCAAATGAAATCACGTCAGCTAAGATCGTTTGTCGTCAACTTCCGTCGTGCGGCAAGGGACCCTCGTTTTCAGCCCTGTCCGGCTTGGTTTTGACCTTGCCGTCGGCCTCGACCAGTTGGCGTACCCACGTTCGAATTCGCGTCGGCGCGCGGGCCAGACGCCATCGCCCCTGCTCCTGCGTCAGAAGCAATACGGCGTCACGTTTGGGGTCCTTCCGACCGGCCGGGTGCTCGGGGTCAAAACGGACTTCGACCATCAGCACGTACTTCTTGTCCAGCACTTCACCCTTGTCGGTTTCCCGTGCGAGTTTGATCGGCTCGAGTGCCCGAACTTCGATCAACCGCACCGCCTTCCAGCCCGCGTCGTACTCCGCCCGGGTGAGCGGCTCCTGCTCCGCCGTCCACAGCACGCGAAAGTCGTCGTAGGAACCGGCCGCACACACGTTCATCGCCTTTTCGACGAACGCGTTCACGCTCGGATCGTCGGTGTGAAGTGCCGGCGGAAACTTCAAAACCTGCACGGGCTTGGGCGGCGCCTCGGCGGCCGATTGCTCGTGTCGATCCGGCTGGCCCTTGCCGCAGCCGCCCACCGCCACGACGATCGCCATCACACAAACCAGCGCAGTCACGCGCCACGACGAGGAGGTGAGGCGCGGGTGCCCCATCGTTGGTCGAGGCTTTGACGTTCGACGGCCGTGTCGCTTCATCTCGACCAACGGTGGGGGACGGAATCGACATCCAGGAATCCATCGTGCGCCGATTTGACGATCGTCTGTCCCCCACCCTTGCCCGGAATGATCGTTGATGGTGCTTCGCGTCGTTTCAACCCGGGCAAGAGTGGGGCACCCACACCGGTGCCCCATCGTTGGTCGAGGCTTTGACGTTCGACGGCCGTGTCGCTTCATCTCGACCAACGGTGGGGGACGGAATCGACAGTCAGGAACCGTTCGTACGTCGATGCGAACATCGTCTGTCCCCCACCCTTGCCCGGAATGATCGTTGACGGTGCTTCGCGTCGTTTCGACCCGGGCACGAGTGCGGCACCCACATGTGGTGCGCACCTTCGACACACGGGCCTTCGATTGTCGTCGCACACCGCGCGGATGCCTCATCATAACCCGTACTCCGACCATCGCCGCCGGACCTTTTCGACCACCTCCTCGGACATGACCAGCGGATCGGGCCAGTCGCGCACCAGACCCTCACCGGCGATCTTGCGCGTCGCATCGATGCCGATCTTCGCACCGGTGCCATAATATGGCGTGGCGTGGTCAAGCACGTCGCACGGCCCGTCGACAATCACCGTGTCGCGCCGCCAGTCGACGTTGGCCCCGACGTGAAACAAAACGTCCTGCTCGTCGTGGACGTTTACGTGTTCGTCGACCACGACGATCATCTTGGAGAACATCATCTGCCCGGCCCCCCAGATGCTGCTCATCACCTTGCGGGCCTGCATCGGGTAGGCCTTCTTGATCTTGACGAACACCGCGTTGTGAAACGCGCCGAACATCGGCAGCGAGTAGTCGATGATGTCCGGAATGAGCATCTTCAGCGCGGGCAGGAAGATGCGCTCCGTCGCCTTGCCGAGGTAGTAGTCCTCCTGCGGCGGCTTGCCGACGATGGTGGCCGGGTAGACCGGCTCCTTGCGGTGCGTGATCGCCGACACGTGAAACGCATGGTACGTATCCGCCAGCGAATAGAACCCGGTGTGGTCGCCAAACGGGCCTTCGATGAGCGTCTGCTTCGGGTCGACCCAACCTTCGATGACGATCTCGGCGTTGGCCGGCACTTCCATCGGAATCGTCTTGCACGGCACGAGCTCGATGCCTCCGTCGTTGAGGAAACCGGCGAAGAGCAGTTCGCTGACGTCCGGCGGCAAGGGGCAGGTGGCCGCGTAGGGCAGCACCGGCTCGCCGCCGAGGACGATCGCCAGCGGCATGCGCTCGCCGGCCGCCTTGTACTGGCGGAAGTGCCGGGCACCGTCGTGGTGGACGTGCCAGTGCATGGCCGCGAGCTTCGGCTCGAAAAGCTGCACGCGGTACATGCCGACGTTGCGGTCGCCGGTTTCGCGGTCTTTGGTGTAGATGCCGCCGAGGGTGATGTAGCGGGGCGTGCCGGCGGTGACGTCGGCGGGCTTGAGGCCGTAGCCCGGTTCGCCGTCGTGCGGCCAGCACTGAATGACCGGCAGGGAGAACAGGTCGGCGTCGTCGGTGTGGACGATCTCCTGGCAGATGCCGCGCGTGCCGACCTTGGGGCCGAAGCTCGCGAGCTTGGCGAGCTGCGGCAGCTTTTTCATTTTCTCCACGAGCGTGGCCGGCATCTCCGGCTTGATGAGCTGCTGCACGCGGTCGGAGAGAACGTCGAAGTTGTCCACGCCGAGGGCGAGCAGCATGCGCTCGTAGCTGCCGTAGAGATTCATCGCCAGCGGGATGTCGGAGCCGCGCGGGTTGGTAAAGAGCAGCGCGTGCCCGCCGCACCGGCCGTGAATCGGGTCGGTGTCGGGCGGCTTGGCATTCCCGGCCGCGGGCGATTTGCTCACGATGTCGGTGATGGCCGAAGCCTCGAGGATCGGGTCGACCTCGGCCGCGATCTTTTTGAGTTGCCCGCGCGATTCGAGCTCGGAAATGAAGGTCTGCAAGTTAGACGTCGCCACGAAAGATCGCTCCGTCAAGGTGTCGATGATGGTGTCCTTGCGGGGAGTGTAACGCGGCGAGGTGGGGTTGGCGAATGGTGTAGCGCCGCGGGCGAGGGCACCGGTATGCGCGGGTGCCATGGTTCACGCGCAGCGTGACCATGTAGGATTCGAACGACTGGACCACACCCGCCGGGCCGCACGGTGTTGCCGAACTGTTCTTCGTATCTCAGTGGCTTGGTGGTTTCCGATCGATCGCCAAACGCCTTCGCTTTGGTCCGCACAGCGGACCCTACGACGTCCATGTCGATCGTGCGCCGCGGGGCCGCGCAGCAGCAGCCCGCGTAGCGGGCGAAACTGCTGTAGCCCGCGACGTGAGTCGCGGGTACGTTGGCCCCTCTTGAACGTGAGCCCCCGCAGGGTGGCGGCAGAGCCGTTCGCGATGACGACGGCGCTTCTACCGCCCGCTGCGCGGGCTTGTTGCTCGGGAGATGGCGCGTTTACGCTGGTTCGTACGGCGCGTCAAGGAAATGTGCGGGGCACGCCCTAGGTAACCATGTCGAATACACCGTGTCACACTGTGTCCCCAGCGGTTCGCTGAACGCTTCTCCCTTGGTCCGCACAGCGGACCCTACGCATCGTCGCCCTCGTCCACGTAGAGATCAAAACAAACAGGAAGCTTCAGTTTGGCCAGCAATTCGATGATCGGTTCGTCCAAATACACGGTACTCTGGTCTCGTATGCCGAAAACTCCAAGGAAAAAATCAGCGCTCGCATCAAACGACTTGACAATATCATGGAAGTCCGCAGGTAATTCGCTAAGCAGGGTGACGACCGCCACGAGGAACGCTTCATGGTCCCCCGCTTTTACCCTTCTACTCCAATAGCCATAGGTTTGCTTTGGGATCGGTTCGGTTCCATGGCGACGCACCGGATCGCCCGGGGAGAATGAACGGGTGGGTGCCAAGCCAACTCGCGCCGTCAACTGGGCAGGCAAGAGCGTCTCTCCGGATACTCGAATTGTAGCGCAAAACGTCAGTCCGTCCGTACTCATTGCGCCTCTCGCAGTCGTTGGATGAAGTCAATCAAGTCATGCACGCGACCAGCGTCGGTGTCCGCACCGAAGGCACGCAGCGACTGCTCGACGGCGGGTGCGCGTTGATGGGCTTCGTCCAGCGACTTGGTCACGACCGCCTGATCGCTGCCCAGCGCCGCCTCGGCCGCGGTCACCAACAAGCGGACCAGCGACGCTTCCGCCTTCGCGGTTTCCAACGAGCCGGGATCGTGCTGCGTGTAGCACTCGAGCGCGTGCCTCGCGAAGCCCACGGCCGGTTGAGGATGGTTCGACCTGGACGCGATTTCCGCGAGAAGGTCGAACGACCGGGCGCGGTAGAGGTCGGCCGCTTGCTCGATCTGATCCGCGTGATTAAGCGCCTTGCGGCACCACGCCTCCGCGTCGTCAAGCTGATCGGCGATCACGGCCGTCAGCGCGACCTCGTGCGCCGAAGACCAGCACTCCTCAAGCGAGCCGTGCTCGCAGCGAAGCGCATACGCTTCCTCGTGCGCCTCGCGAGCTGCCGCCAACTCCTCGCGCCGCCGGCGAAGCACACCGACGTCCTCCCACGCGGCCGCTCGAAGCCGCGCGGAATTTTCGACATCGCCACACGCTGCGACACATCGCTCGAACTGTCCCAGCGCGTCGGCTGCCTGATGCCGCCGGGCCAGCAGTCGCCCGGTAAGCAAATGGCTCCACGCCCGCGTCGGATCATCCTCATCCGAAACGGCATCGATGTTGGGTTGAACGTCGTCGAGCCGGCCGTCGCTCAGCGCTTTGAGCGCTCGGCGCATCCGCTCATGCTCGGGCCAAAGAAACCCGATCGGGCGCGACCCACGCGCCGCCGCGCTCCCCGCCGCGCCAGTGTCGGGCCCGCTCATGGGCCCTTCTTGCCGTCGAGTAGCTTGCTGACCGCGTCCATCAGCTTCTCGCCCCGGAGGTTCTTGCCGGCCACCTTGCCATCCTTGCCAATCAGGTAGGTGCGCGGAATCCACGTCACGCCGTAGAGCGTCACCGCCCGCTCGGCGCCGCCGGCGTTTCCGACCGCCTCCGGCCAGGTCATCTTCGGGTTCGCCCGCAAATAGTTCTTGCAGGACACGTCCTGGAAGTCCCGGCTCAACCCGAGCAGCACGAAGTCGTCGCGACTCCCGTACTTCTCCCAGACCGCGACCACGTGCGGCATCTCGTCGAGACAGGGCGCACACCACGTCGCCCAGAAGTCGAGCAAAACCACCTTGCCGGCGTAGTCGGCCGTGTTGATCTTGGTGCCGTCGAGCGTGGTGACCGTAAACGTCGGCGCCGTGTCGCCGATGCGAAGCCCCTCCTCCCCGCGAGGTGCCCCGCCCCCGACGGGCTTGACCGGGAAGACAAACGTCGGCGCCTTGCCGGATGAACCGATCACCGAGTGCGTAATCGGATCGCCGAGCTTCGGAACGGCCGTCACCTGAAATGTGTCGGTCGGCGCATCCGCGAGCACAAACTTCCCGTCCGCGCCGGAGATCGCACGCAGGTCCAGCGTCGTGTGCCCGCGCCACGCGTCGGCGAGAACGTTCATGCCGTTCACCGGGTCACCGTTTTCATCCTGGACGCGCCCGAGGACCGTCTGGCCCGGGCCGAGTTCGAAGTCGGCCGTCACGTCCGCCCCGGCCGTCACTGTTACCTCGCGAAGCTCCGGCGCGTGGCCTTCGAGATGCACCGTCACAACGGTGGGACCGGGCGGAACACCTTCGATGGCGTAGTGGCCGTGCGGGTCCGACCAGTCGCGCGGCGAGTTCTCGGTGTATGAACTGCCGGTGATGATCCTGGCGCCGTGCAGCGGCTCCCCGGTTCGCGCGTCCTTGATCCTGCCGACGACGCGGCCGGCGCGGTGGATCACTTCCTTGTGTTCGGAGTGGGTCTTGTCGTGCGGCAACGGCACCACGCGCGTAAAGTCGACGTCATTGACGTAGCCCTTGCGCGTCATGCGCAGCGCGAGCATTTCGGCGTCGAAATGAACGGACGGCACGACAATCTTGCCGTTCTCGTCGGTGACGAAGGTGCGCATGTCGTCGCGCGGCGCATCGTATACCTCCACGGCCACACCCTTGACCGGCTTGTCGTCGTCGTCGACGACCGTCAGGGTCACGATACGCTCTGGCTTGATCGACAGCTCGAGCATGCGCACATCCGCGAAATTCTCGACGTGTTTCGTTTCGCGACCGAAACCCTTGGCGTTGACGGACACATCTCCCGAACCAGGTGCCAGCCCCTCGAAGGTAAACCGTCCGTCGGCGCCACTGGTCGCGTTCCACGTCTGGCCGAAGGTCGTCACCTGGATTTTCGCGCCGGCGACGGGCGACTCGTCCAGCCCGTTGATCACCCGGCCGCGCACGCTCAGGTTGCCCTTCATCGTCGCGCCGAGAAACGGCGTCTTGCCGGCACCGACCTCCACCTCGCGGCTGAAATCCTCAAACATCTTCTTCTTGAAGCTCACCTCCAGCTTGCCGGTGTACTGGCTGGAAGCGACCAGAAGAAAATCGCCGAGGGGGTCGGTTTCGGTCGTGGATACGGGTTCGGCATCGGGCTTTCCCGCCGGACGGGCCTCGACCTTGACGCCGCCAAGACCCGCGCCCACGCCATCCGTGATCTGCCCTTCCACCAGGACGTATTGGATGTCGGCACCGGGAGCCTGAGCCCGGGACGCCGGAAGGCCGATGATCAAACCGAGCAGCATGCTGATCGTTGCAATGCCGCACCGAGCGCCCGAATTAAAGGCGCACCGATGCGCTCGGCATGGCCGGATCGCTCGGAATGGACCGACCGGGCGGCGTAACGAATGGCGGACTCGACCGTCGTGAATCATGGTTGCGCGGGGCACTGTGAAATCCTCTTGCTCGCTCGTGGCGACGTTGAGGACGGACCCGGCCACCCCGGGCGCCGCCCGGACTGTCGCCGGGAACTGCGACCCGGAGTATTCTATCAAATGAAACAGGGCATGCGAAACGCCGGCTGCGGTTCGGCGAGTGCAAGTCGACGTGACGAAATCGGACACACGGCTCCGAGCCGATGTGGGTACAATATTGGGGCTTCCGTTGGCCGTATTGTCGGCACGCAGCCGCGGCGGGAGCGGCAAAACCCTTCACCGAAGGACCGCGAGTTATGACACCGCTGGTACATCAGATTCGATCGGCGCAGCGCCGGCTGTGGCTCAATCGGTGGCTGGGGCTACTCGCCTGGTCGGTCGCGGTCGGCGGGTTCGTCTACGCCGCGGTGGTTCTGATTCAGCGGCTGTTCGATCTACCGATTCCGCTGGGCTATGTAGGTCTGGGGCTGGCGGTCACGACGCTGCTGCTTTCGATCGTCTGGGCCGTGGCGATGCGCGAGGGCGCGCTGGCGGCCGCGGCGGCGCTGGATCAGGCTGCCGGCTTGCGGGAACGGCTCAGCAGTGGCCATCTATGCACCGGTTCCGACGACCCACTTGCGAAGGCGGTGGTGGTCGACGCGGAGCGAATCGCCTCGTCGATCACCGCGCGGCAACACATCCGCCTGCAGGCTCCCCGAGCGCTGGCGGCCGGGCTGGGCTCACTCGTGTTGGCGGCGCTGATGTTTCTGATCACGCCGGGTCTTCTGCTTTCGGATGAGACCGTCGAGGCCAAGCAGCAGGAGGAGTCGGTTCGTCTGGCGCAGGTGGCCGTCAAGCGCCAGATGAAGGAGATCAAGGATATCGTCGACGCGACACCGGCGCTGGACGACCTGAAGGACGAAGCCGCCAAGCTCGACATCAAGCAGAGCGGGCAGCTTGGCAAGCCGGAGGATCTTCGGTACGAGGCGGCCAAGAAGATCGACAACCTGGCGGACGCCGTCAAACGAAAGCAACACGACTCCAAGTACGACGCCCTTCGCGACATGCGCAAGCGGCTGCGAAGCTTGAAGGCGCCGTCGGAGGAGTCGCCGACGCAGAAGCTCACCAAGGCGCTTCAGCAAGGCGACTTCAAGGAGGCCAAGGAGGAGGTCAAGGCCCTACAGGAACAGCTCGCCACGCTCAAGAAGGAGAAGGATCAGAAGGCCATCGACAAGCTCAGCAAGCAGCTCGACAGCCTGGCCAAGCAACTCGAAAAACTCGACAGCGAAGAAAAACTCAAGGAGAAGCTCGAGCAGGCCGGCATCAAGAAAGACGACGTGGACCGAGCCCTGGAATCGCTCAAGAAAAAGGATCTCGAGCAGATCAAGAAGTCACTCCAGCAAAAAGGCATGGATCAGCAGTCGGCCGAGAAGCTCGCCAAGCAGATCAAGCAGAGTCAAGGCGCCGGGAGCATGGCGAAGAAGCTCGCCCAGGCGATGAAGATGGCATCCCAGGCGGCATCCAGTGGACAGCAGGGGCAGGCGGCGGCGGGATTGTCGTCGGCCGGCGAGCAACTGGACCAGCTCGAACAGCTCGAGCAGGAGATGAACCAGCTCGAATCGACCATGTCCGACTTGCAGCAAGCCCGCAACAAGATGGGCAATGGCACCGGCCAGTGCAACAATCCGGGCGGCGGCATGCGGAAAAAGCGGCGCGGCAGAGGCGGCATCGCACCGGAGGAGCAGACGGACGTCGCCTTCAAGACCGAGCACGGCAAGGTCAAGACGACCAAGGGCGCGATCATCGCCCAGTTCCTCGTCGATGGCGAGCAGGTCAAGGGCGAGGTGACGAGCGATTTCGTGAACTTGATGACTGCGGCCCAGCACGACGCGAGCGACCGCATCAGCCGGGACCGCATCCCCCGCCAGTACCAGAAGGCGGTCAAATCGTACTTCTCCAACGTGCAGAAGTCACTCGAGGAAATGAAGAACGGCAAGGCCTCGAAGAAGAAAGCCGAGAAACCGGCCGACGAGTCTTCATCCAAACCGCACACGGATTAGTGTTTTGCCCAGCGGCTTCGGGATTCGACGACGGTATCATCGCCTTGGCTGTGCGTACGGGTTACCGGTCCTTCGGTGCTTGCTGATCGCGTGCGCGTCGGCCGGGATCGCGGGGTGTTCGCCCGAAAGCCCCTACCCCGATCATGTCGTCAAGGTGTTCGGCAAGATGGGATTGCGCGCCGGCGAGTTCTCCTACCCGCGGGGAATCGCCGCCGACCCCAACGGCACCTTTCTCGTCGTGGACAAGGCCGGGCGCATTCAACGTTTCGATCGCGACGGCAAGTATCTCACCGAGTGGACCATGCCCGAGACGGCGGCCGGCAAACCGACCGGGCTGGCCGTCCACCCCGACGAACGGATCTTCGTCGCGGATACGCACTACAGCCGCGTGACGGTCTTCGACCCCGACGGCCACCTGCTCACCATGTTCGGAAAACACGGCACGGGCGACGGGGAGTTTCTGCTCCCGACGGACGTGGCGTTCGCCGCGGACGGCACGATCTTCGTCAGCGAGTATCAGGGCAACGATCGCGTGACCAAGTGGTCGCCGAAGCTGGAGTACCTCGGCGCCATCGGCACCGAGCCCATCAACGGCGCGCGCCTGTCGCGTCCGTCGGCCATCGAGATCGACGACGATCAGACGCTGTGGATCGCCGACTCGTGCAACCACCGGATCGTGCACATGACCCTCGACGGCAAGGTGCTGTCGACGTTCGGCAGCTTCGGCCGGGAACCGGGCCAGCTCCGCTACCCGTACGATGTCACGATCACGCCGGACGGCGACGTGCTCGTGTGTGAGTATGAGGGAAATCGGTTACAGTGGTTTTCGAAGTCGGGCAAGTCGCTACGCACCTGGGGGCATGCGGGCCGGGCGGTTGGCACGCTGCACTCGCCTTGGGGCGTGGCGTGTGCGGCCGACGGTCGAATCTTCGTGGTGGATTCGGAGAACTACCGCGTCCAGATTCTTGATCCATGAGTATCCTGGCGTTGACACTGCCGTTTGACTTTCAGCAGCCCGAGTGGCTCTGGCTGTGCGCGATCGTTCCGCTGTTGGTGGTTCTTTCCGTGCGCAGCCTTGCCGGGCTCGATCCGGCGCGGCGTGTGGCCGCTCTGGTCGTGCGCAGCCTTCTGGTGATCGCGATCGCGGTTTCGTTGGCGCAGGTTCGACACGTGCAGCGCAGCAACGATCTCACCGTCATGTTCCTGATGGATCGCTCGTACAGTGTTCAGAACAAACAGCCGCAGGAGGAGGAGTTCATTCGCCGCGTGTCGGAGTCGATGCCGGAGGACGACCGGGTCGGGCTGATCGATTTCGCACGAAACGCGTACCTTCAGCAGCGTCCGATGGAGGGGTATCACGTGCCGCCGGGGCGACTGCCGATCATGCCGAACACCGACCGGACGGACGTCGGCTCGGCGATGCGTCTGGCGATGGCGCTGTTTCCGCACGACACGACCAAACGCATCGTGCTGCTGTCGGACGGCAACGACAACATGGGCGACGTGTTGACCGAGGCCCGCCGGGCGCAGGCCGACGGCATTCCGGTCGACGTCGTGCCGCTGCGGTACCAGCACTCCAACGAAGTGTACTTCGACCGGATGATCGCCCCGGCGTACGCGGAGCCGGGCGAGCAGGTGCCGATTCGCATGGTCGTCAGTAGTGAGCGGCGCGTGACCGGCACGATCGACGTGTATCAAAACGACCGACTGGTGAACCTGCCCGACAAGGCCCGCCACGTCACGCTCAAACCCGGGCCCAACACGTTCATGCTCAAGATGCCCGTGCGGGAGGCCGGGACGCAGACGTATCGCGCCGTGTTCAACCCCGATCGGCAGGAGGACGACGCGGTCTCCATGAACAACACCGCGAGCGCCTTCACCTTCGTGTCGGGCAAACGGCGCGTGCTGCTCATCTCCGACCGACCGGCGAACGACCAGGTTCTGCTCGACGCGCTCTTGAGCGAAAACGTGCGGGTGGACATGAAGTCGTCGTCCGATCTGGGTAACTTCAACCTGCTGCGGATGCTCAATTACGCCACGATCCTTCTGAGCAACGTCCCCGCGGCCACGTTCACCGACAAGCAGCTCGAGGAGTTTGCGATCTACGTGCGCGACATGGGGAGCGGCTTGGTGATGCTCGGCGGCGACCAATCGTTCGGCGCCGGCGGCTGGATCGGCACACCGGTCGAGAAGATCATGCCGGTTTCCTTCGAGATCAAGAACAAGCGCGTGATTCCGCGTGGGGCGTTGATACTGATCATGCACAGTTGCGAGATCCCGCGCGGCAACTACTGGGGCAAGGAGATGGCGAAAAAGAGCGTGGACACGATCAGTTCACGCGACTACATCGGCGTCCTCGCCTACCGCTTTTCCCCGGGCGGCACGACGTGGGAAGTCCCCATGGGGCTCAACACCAACAAGGAGGCGGTGAAAGCGCGCATCGACCGGATGCAGATCGGCGACATGCCGGACTTCGGCTCGTCGATGCAAATGGCCTTGCGCGAAATGACCACCGGCGTCGCCCGCGATGCCGCGCAGAAACACGTGATCATCCTGAGCGACGGCGACGCCCAGCCGCCGCCCGCGACCGTGGTCAACGACTACGTCAAGAACAAGATCACCGTGTCGACCATCGCGATCGGCTGGGGCGCCCACGTCATGGCGAACACGTTGAGGCAGATCGCCCAAAAAACCGGCGGCAAGTACTATGAGGCGCGCAATTCCAAGGCGTTGCCGCAAATCTTCGTCAAGGAGTCGACGGTGGTCCGCCGCCCGCTCATCGTTGACGATCCGTTCCAGCCGCAAGTGCTCCACGGCTACAGCGACCTGCTGGCCGGCATCGGCACGTCGTCGAAGGATATCCCGATGCTCGGGGGCATGGTGTTGAGCTCGCCCAAGGAGAGCCCGAACGTGCTGATTCCCATCGTGCGCGTCACGGACGACGGCGAAGACCCGGTGCTGGCGCACTGGCAATACGGGCTGGGCAAGACGGTGGCGTTTGCCAGCGGGTACTGGCCGGTGTGGGGCGCCGCGTGGACCGCGTGGCCCAAGTTCGCCAAGTTCTGGGCGCAGGTCGTTCGCTGGACCATGCGGCAGGACTCGCCGGCGAACTTCGACACCTACACCAAGATCGACGGCAATCGCGGCCGCATCGTCATCGACGCCCTGGATAAGGACGCGTCGTACCTCAACAACCTGCAGCTCAACGCCCATCTCGTCGGGCCCGACAACAAGCCGGTTCCGCTGACGTTCACCCAGCGCGGGCCCGGCAACTATCAAGCCGAGTTCGACGTGGAAAAGGCCGGGCAGTACCTTTCGAGCGTGCAGATCGACGACAACGGAAAATACATGGGCACGGTGCGTACCGGCTTGTCGGTTCCCTTTTCGCCCGAGTACCGCGACCTCGTCCCCAACGAGCCGCTCTTGCAGCAGGTCGCCGATGTCTCCGGTGGGCGCGTGCTGGATTTCGACGCGAAGACGGCGGATGTCTTCCGTCACGATCTGCCGCCGGTGGAGGCAAAGCGGCCGGTGTGGCACTGGGTCCTGGCGTGGGTCTTGCTGCCGCTTTTTCTGCTGGACGTGGCGGTGCGTCGTCTGGCGAGCTGGGTGGCGCTATCCATCGCCGTCGAGGTCGTCGTGCTGGTCGTACTGCTATGGGGCTGCGACCTGCGGTTCGGTTGGGGCATTCTTGGGGCCGTGCTGCTGGCCGAGCTGATCGGCTGGACGATCCGGTTCCGTTCGATCGGCGCGATCTTCGACTTTATGACACATAGTGTCACCGCACTCGCGCGGACCGGGGAACGAAGCACGGCCTCGCTCCAGCAACTCAAGGGCACGCGGGAGCGAGTACGCGATCAAATGAAGGAAGAAAAAGGCGACCGCCTGTTTCGCCTGGATGAAGATCAGGGCAGGTCCGCGCCGCCAAGCTCGAAGCGGCGATTCGACGCGGGCGAGCCGACGGGCCAGGCGCCGGCCGGTGACTTGGGCGAATCGCTCGGCGGGGCGAAGAAGGACGCCCCGCCGCCGCCGGGACGAAAGCCCTCGGACAAGGACGCCGAATCGGACGCGGACGCGACGACGTCCCGGTTGCTGCGCGCCAAGCGCCGGCGAAAGGATGAGTAAGAGCGCCTGCCGTCGCACCGCGATCAATCGGGTGCGTCGGCGGATCGACAGAATGGAAGGAGTGAGATGATGGCTTCAGAAGTGGACCCGGCCGTGGCAAAGGCCGCAGAGGAGCTGCGCGGCAAGTACGAGGCCGTGCGCAAGGAGATCGCCAAGGCGATCGTGGGGCACGACGACATTGTCGACGGCGTGCTGACCGCGCTGTTCGTCGGCGGTCACGTGCTGATCGAGGGCGTGCCGGGGCTCGGCAAGACCTACTTGATCCGCACGCTGGCCCAGGCGGTACACCTGGAGTTTTCGCGCATCCAGTTCACGCCGGACCTGATGCCCGCGGACATCATCGGGACGACGATCATCTCGGAGGATCCGGGCACCGGCCAGCGATCCTTCCAGTTTCAGCGCGGCCCGCTCTTCGCCCAGATCATCCTGGCCGACGAGATCAACCGCGCGACGCCGAAGACGCAATCGGCCCTGCTCGAGGCGATGCAGGAGCACTCGGTGACGACGGGCGGCACGCGCTACACCTTGACCGAGCCGTTCTTCGTCATGGCGACGCAGAACCCGATCGAGCAGGAGGGAACCTATCCCCTGCCGGAGGCGCAGCTCGATCGGTTCATGTTCAAGCTGGTGGTGAGCTACTCCTCCAAGGACGAGCTCAAGACGATCATGGATCGCACGACCACGGGCTACAAGCCGGACGTCCAGGCGGTGATGACCGGCGACGAGATCGTCGGCACGCAGAACCTGGTGCGCCGCGTGATCATGGCCCCGCACGTGCAGGATTACGCGATCCGCGTGGCGATCGCGTCGCACCCCGGCGGCGAATACGCCCTGGACGTGACCAACCGCTACGTGCGCTGGGGCGCCAGCCCGCGCGCCGTGCAGGCGCTGACGCTGGCGGCCAAGCTCCGTGCGCTGCTCGAGGGCCGGTTCAACGCGAGCTTCTCCGACGTCAAGCGCGTCTATCTCCCCGCGATGCGGCATCGCCTGCTGCTCAACTTCGAGGGCGAGGCGGAGGGCATCTCCACGGACGACGTGCTTCGGGAAATCCTGGACAAGACACCGACGATGTCGGAGGCGGCCGCGTAGACTCCCGCGGCGAAGCGGGGGTAACGACGGAACTTTCTCGGGAAGTGGGCAAAAGCGTGGCACGCACGAACGCGACAAACTCGAATGAACTGCTCGACCCGGCGTTCATGAGCAAGCTGGACCAGCTTTCCTTCGTGAGCCGGAAGATTTTCGCGGGCAAGTTGCGCGGTGAGCGGCTGTCCAAGCGCCGCGGGGAGTCGGTCGAGTTCGCCGACTACCGCAACTACGTCGTCGGCGACGACCTGCGGTTTCTCGACTGGAACATCTACGCGCGACTGGAGAAGCTCTTCCTCAAGCTCTTTCTCCAGGAGGAGGATCTGCACGTCAATCTGCTGATCGACGTCTCGAAGAGCATGGACTGGGGCACGCCGAACAAGGCGCTCTACGCCCGCCGGATCGCGGCCGCCGTCGCCTACATCGGGCTCATCAACTTCGATCGTGTGAGTATCTTCGCCTACGCCAACGGCCTGCAGCACGAGCTGCCCGGCGTGCGCGGGCGCCGCATGATGTTCAAGGTCATCGAGTTTCTCACGCGCATGGAGTACGACAGCGTCGGTGATCTGCCCAAGGCGACCAAGCAGTTCGCCGTCCGGCATCCGCAGACCGGCATCCTGATCGTCATCAGCGACTTCTTCGACAAGAGCGGCTACGAGGACGGGCTGCGTTACCTGCTGTCGAGGCCCTATGACTGCTACGCGATGCACGTCCTCTCGCCGGACGAGATCGAGCCGGAACTGGCCGGCGATCTAAGGCTGACGGATATCGAAGATGACGACTCGGCCGAGGTCACCGTGAGCCGTGCATTGATCAACCGCTACAAGCACAACCTCCAGGCGTATTGCACGCAGCTCAAGGAGTTCTGCACGCGGCGCGGCATCAACTATCTCTTCACCAGCACCGAGGTACCCTTCGATCAGATCCTCCTGTCGTACTTCCGCAATCGGGGGCTGGTGAAATGACGTACGCAGCGCATCCGCCAACCTGGCCGAAACGACGCACCCCGCTTAAGGAGGTGCGCGCATGAACTTCCTGAGCCCGGGCGCCATCGCCATCGCCGCGGGGCTGACCGTGCCGCCGCTGGTCGCTTTGTATTTCCTCAAGCTCAAGCGTGAGTCGAAGCCGATCTCCTCGACCTTGCTGTGGCGCAAGGCCGTGGAGGATCTGCGCGTCAATGCGCCGTTTCAGCGGCTTCGCGGCAGTCTGCTGCTGTTGCTCCAGTTGATCATCTTGGCGCTCGGAGCGCTGGCATTGGGCATGCCGATGTTTCAGACCGTCGAAACGCACGACGACACGCAGATTCTCCTGGTCGATCAATCCGCCTCGATGAACGTGATCGAAGCCGGCGGCCGGACCCGCCTCGAGATCGCCAAGGAGCAGGCCAAACGCACTATCGACAACATGGGCGAGGGCGCGCGGGCCATGGTGATCGCCTTTTGCGACCGCGCCACCGTCGTGTCATCCTTCGACACCGACAAGGACGCGCTGAAGAAGAACATCGATTCCATCGAGCCGACCCAGAGCACGTCGAACCTCGGGGAGGCGATGAGCCTGGCCGAAGCCTACATGCAAAACATGATCATTGGGCGCCAGGGCGAGCCGGACGTGGAGATCCGCTCGAACGCCCCACCGGCGGCCGTCACGCTCTTCACAGACGGACGCATTCAGGACGCGGACCACGTCGCGCTCGAGAAGTTCAACCTCGACAAGATCCACGTCGTGACCATCGGCACGCGGGCCGACAACGTCGGGATCGTGGCGATGGCCGCACGCCGGCACTACGAGCGGCCGCAGTTTCTCGAGGTGACCGCGTCGGTCCGCAACTTCGGACCCAAGCCCGTCAAGCTGGATGCGGCGCTGTACGTGGAGAACAATCTGGTCGACATCCAGACGCTCGAGCTGGCGGCGGGCCCCGCGCCGGACGGCGACAAGAAATCGTCGGTCGGCGAAGCGCCGGCCGTCCCCACCGCGCCGGACGGCAGCGAAATGGTCGTGGCGTTTGACGACATCGAGTTCGAAGGCCAGGGCCTGGTGGAGGTCGTGCTGCGCGTGGATGACGCCCTCTCCGCCGACGACCGCGCGTGGACGATCGTGCCCGATCCGTCGCGTACGCGCGTGCTGATCGTTTCCGACAACGCGCCGTTTTTCCAGCCGTTTCAGGAGGCGCTGAAGGAATCTCCGGTGGACATCGTGCGGATGAAGCCGGCCGAGTACGAAGACGCGCCGGACGAAGATATCGCCGACGGCGCGCGCAGCTTGTTCGACGTCGTCATTCTCGATCGGCACGACACCGCCCGGTTGCCGCAGGGCAACTACATGTTCTGGGGGTGCGTGCCGCTGGTCGACGGAGTGTCGGTGGATGGCACCGTGGACGACGAGCTCATCTTCAACTGGGATGAAACGCACCCGATACTGCGGCACGTGTCGGTCGAGTCGCTCAATGTGTTCAAGTGGCTGCGCTTGAAGCTGCCGAAGGAGGCGGTCTCGCTCATCGACGGCGCCACTTCGCCGGTCATGGCGTATTGGGCCCACGGCGCGAGTCAGTACCTGATCATCGCATTCAGCCTGATCACCGAGGACCACGGCAGCTACAGCCTCAATACCTACTGGGTCGCCAACCCGGACTTCGTCGTATTCATGAACAACGCCGTGGAGTACCTCGCCTCGGCCATCGCGACCACGGGCAAGAAGAGTATCACGCCGGGCGCCCCGGTTTCGCTGCCGCTGCCCGCCGGGACCAAGCGTGCGACCGTCATTCGCCCGGACTCGACTCAGGACAAGGGGCTTCCCGCCGCCAACCAGATGTTGCATTACGGCCGCACGCGCCTCGTCGGCGAATACCGCGTGGAACCCGGCGTGCCCGGCAACGATGCCTTCACCGTCAACCTCTTCAACAGCCAGGAGAGCTACGTCCGCCCGAGCGCGCAGGTCACGCTCGGGTCACAAATCGTCAAGACCGAGGCCGGTTCCGTCCTGGTCAACGAGCCGGCCTGGCCCTACTTCCTTCTCGGACTGCTCGCCGTTCTGCTGCTCGAGTGGATTATTTACAACCGACGCATCTTCGTATAAACCGACGCCCGGACGTTGAGCGTATACATGATCGGTAGCGACCATGTGAATCGAGGTGCACCATGTCACAGCAAGGAAACAACCCAAAAGACGTCAAGGCAGTGTTCGTCCCGGCCGCACGCATTCGCGCGCTCACGCACTCTCTGGTGTGGCTGGTGCCGGCATTTGTCATCTTCACCTTCTCGTGGACGATCATATTCGGGCAGGGCACGCTCAGGCTGTGGCAGGCGCTCGACACGGTCAGCGTGGCCATGATGCTGGTGGTCGTGCCGTTCAACCTGCTTGCTCTGGGCCTGGCGATCTGGGGCTTGCGATGGCTGCTGTTGGCGCTGTGGCCCGGGCGCGCCGGCGTCGATGCGCGACGCGACGAACTGGTGCTGGCCTTCGGGCCCTTCGGCACGCATCGCTATCCGGTCGCCGACTTGGATGTGCGCTATCTCTTCGAACTCGACGAGGAAGGCGAAGAGGAAGGCTTCGAGGCGTTTCTGCCTGAAGAGGAGCAGATTCAGTCCTACCTGCCCCGGATCAAATATCCCAAGAGTTCGGAGCCGCTCAACCGCGAGATTCTGAAATTCGTGGCTGGGCCCGAGCCAAGGGTCGCCCGGGCGCTACGTCCGATGGTCGCACAGTGGCGCGGTGAGAACGCCGGCAAGGACGCGGAGCCCGGCCAATGAACGTGATGCGCGTCGCGCTGATCGGACTGGGGGACGTCGGGCGAGCCTACCTTGAAGCACTCCAATCCGATCGGCAGTTTCAAGTGGCGGCCGTGTCTGACACCAGCGACGAACGCCTGCGCGGCTTGGCCGACTCGCTCGACGCAGAGGTCTTTCCGGACTGCCGTTCGCTCGTCGTCGCGCAAACGCGCGATCCGGTGGATGCGCTGGTGGTCGCGCTGCCGCCGCACCAGGCGCTCGATCTTCTGCCCCCGGCGTCCGAGCGCGGATTGGCGTTGTTCTGCCACACGCCGATGGGTCGCTCGGTCGAGGAACTGCGACGCGTGCGCGACGTCTTTTCGGGCATGAGCCGACCGGCGGTGCTGTCCGAGCGATGGTCGGCCGGGCTCGATACCGGCGCGCCGGCGGAGTGGTCCGACTCGATCGGGCGGCTATTTTCGATCAGCGCCACCGTGGCCTCCACCTCGACCGGGGCACACTGGTGCGGCGATCGCGAGCGAGCCGGCGGCGGCGCACTGCTGTATGACGGCTACGAAGCGATTCACGCGATGGCCAGCGTGGCGGG
>Ga0210110_1000131_pt1 | contig 25891 bp, 21 predicted proteins | sample China_Galinas_PW_2_FD_184865 | JGI IMG/M metagenome (GOLD analysis project Ga0210110, IMG submission 184865) | Wetland microbial communities from San Francisco Bay, California, USA, that impact long-term carbon sequestration - China_Galinas_PWB_D1... | ecosystem: Environmental > Aquatic > Marine... | reverse complement strand
AGCGCATCACCCGCCGCTTCACGATGGAGCTGGCCAAGAAGGAGTACATCAGCCCCAGCCTGAACGTGCCCGCGCCCGACATGGGCACGGGCGCCCGCGAGATGGCCTGGATGGCCAACACCTACCGGATGTTGCATCCGACCGACATCGACGCCGATGCGTGCGTCACCGGCAAACCGCCTGATTTGGGGGGCATTCGCGGCCGGGTCGAGGCCACCGGCCGGGGCGTGCAGTACGGACTGCGCGCGTTCTTTGACCACAAGGACGACGTGACCGGGGCCGGGCTCAAGGGCGGGCTCGAAGGCCAGCGCGTCATCATCCAGGGACTCGGCAACGTCGGCTACCACGCGGCCAAGTTCCTCAGCGAGGAGGACGGCGTCAAGATCGTCGGCATCGTCGAGCACGACGGCGGACTCAGTTCCGACGACGGCCTGCCCGTGGAGAAGGTTCGCAATCACATCACCGAGCACGGCGGCGTCAAGGGCTTTTCCGGCGCGAAGTTCATCGAAGACGGCGGCAAGTTGCTGGAGGCCAAGTGCGACATTCTCATCCCGGCCGCCCTCGAAGGGCAGATCACCTCGAAAAACGCCGGCAACATCCAGGCCCGCCTGATCGCCGAGGCGGCCAACGGGCCCGTGACGTTCGAGGCAAGCCGGATCCTGCGCAATCGCGGTGTCGTGCTGATCCCCGACATGTACCTGAACGCCGGCGGTGTGACCGTGTCCTACTTCGAGTGGATCAAGAACCTTTCGCACATGCGTCTCGGCCGCATGGAGCGCCGGCTCGACCAGCTTCGCGAAAACGCCGTACTGGATCTGTTCGAGTCCATGTTTGACAAGCCGATTCCGAAGAACCTGGCCGCGCGGCTTCAATTGCAGACGGACGAGCTCAACCTGGTCCGCTCCGGCCTGCAGGACACGATGGTCACCGCCTACGACGCGATTCGCGAGATGTGGCACTCCCGTAAGGACGTCCCCGACCTGCGCACAGCCGCGTTCATCGTCTCGCTCGAAAAGGTCGCCAAGTTCTACCTCGACTACGCGATGCAGTAGCGCGAACGGCGAACATGTACCACTGCTCTGCGAGCAGTGCCCTCGGATGGCATGAGTCCCGGCGCGCACGACGATGTGCCGGTGAGGCCAAAGGCCTCAGGGACAATGGGCGCTGGCGAGCGATGGCGCAGCCCGAGCGACGCCCGCGTGTAGGCGTCGCCCCCAAACCTGACCGCGGAGCGGTCACGGCAAGAAGCACAGGCGAACAGATGCACAACCGAGAGCGTGCCACGCGTCGTGCAATCGGAGACGCTTCTGGACACAAAGGGTCGACCACAATCATTCGCGGCAAGTGGCATGGTTCGCGCTTGCGTAGCCGTGTATGACGAAACGGAACCCGAATACAGTCCCGTTGGTCCGCGCAGCGGACTGGACCAGGCGAGAGCGAATGAAAGTGACTGTGCCGCTGACGTTCGGGCGGTGCGTGCGTTTGTGCGGCTGCTCCGGCGCGCCGAAATCGGCCCTGGTCAACCAACAGCGGGAACTCGTCAAAGCTACAGCGTAGCGTCTGCGCCTGCCCACTGGACGCTACGGCGTTGCGCTCCACGATTCTCATCACGGCGCCAGGGATAGGGTAGCGGGCCACTGTTCCAATACACGCACCGGAAATAATCCCACCGGCCCTGCCAATGCAGATTGAATCGGCCCGCGCGAAATCGGTATAATGGTTGTCGACCCGGTGCCCGGAGCGACACCGGCGGCTGAGTCGGCCCCGGGGCCGGAACCCGCCTCATACCCCGAAAGCTCCCACCGGACCACTGACTGCGTCATGTCCCTAAGCGGCTTGCGCGCTCGTGGCGCGCCCCGCGGCAGGTGACGTTTCTGGAGTGCGACCGATGTTTCGTAGCAACATTTCGTTCATGGTTCTAGCTGTGCTTGTCGCGGCCCCGCTCGCCGCCAGCGGCCAAACACCACTGGGAACAGCGTTCACCTACCAGGGTCAGCTCAAGCTCAACGGCGCCCCGCTCAATGACCGCGCGGATTTCAAGCTCGTGATCTGGGACGCGCTGACCGGCGGACATCAGGTCGGCCCCGAGTATCAACACAACAATGCCGATGTGCGCGACGGGTTGTTCATGATCCGAGTGGATCTGGGCGATGGCGTGTTTGATAGCGATGCCCGATGGGTGCAGGTCTGGGTCCGCTATCCGTCCATCACGGGAACGTTCGTCGCGATCGCGCCGCGGCAGCCGCTCACGGCCACGCCGTACGCCTTGTTCTCCAGAGACACGCGCGGCGTGTTCGTGGCCGACGACGGAAAAATCGGGCTCGGGACCACGTCTCCCAAACAACTGCTGCACGTGGAGGGCGACTACTACGGCCGCGGGCACGTCTGGCTCCATGCCTATGAAGGTGACGGTTCGTCGGGCACGGCCTACGTCCAGGCGCGCGACGATTCCGGCTCGTCATCAATCAGTCTTCGGCTGAGGACCCAGTCGGCCGGCTCGCAGGTGGATGTCATGACGATGACACCTTCCGGCTTCGCCGGCATCGGCACGACAACGCCGCAGCAGCGACTCGACGTCAACGGCATCGGCCGGTTCAACGCCAGCGCCGGCCCCAACCTGATCATCAACGATCCCAACGGCGGCTCCGATCGCCCGGGCATCGAGTTCACAAACAACAACATCGTCTACCTGGCCGGCGACGGCCTTTCCGACAACATATTCGGTTTCTACTCGCGGTACGGCAACGCGCGGGCCTACGACGCCACGGTGAACATCTACGGCGACACGCAGGGCTCACTCGGAACCTGGGGCCGGTTCCTGTCACTCACACACGACGGCACGGATGGCATTATTTCGACGGATACCGGCCATCTCCTGCTCGAACCGGCCGGGAACGTAGGCATCGCGACAGACGCGCCCCTCGCGCCGCTTCACGTCGGGAGTACGGGCTCCAAATGGGGCTGGACGTCGGGCAACGGGTGGGGCGATTTGTGCGTCGGCAACGGCAACATGGGGCTCGCCCTGGGCGTGGCCCTGGGCGGTGGGGGCGCCGGTGATGTGCGGCTGTGGGCCAAGGGCGGCACGGAACGTCTCTTCATCGGGAATCCGACGGATGGCGCCATCGTCACCATCGATGACGGCCGGCTCGGCGTCCCCGATGTGGGTGATGACGCGCGGCTCGACGTGACGAGCCTGTCGCTTGGCGCGCCGACCGGAGACTGGGCGGCGCACTTCAAGGACACCAACGGTACCGGCGAGGCCTGGCTGGCCGGCAACGACACCGTCGACCGCCAGTACGGGATCGAGGCCCACGGACACCGGGCCGGCGGCTACTTCAAGGACACGGACGGCGTGCCCGAAGCCAGAGTTGCCTACACTGCCGACGATGCCACCTACGGCGTTTGGGCTCGAGGGTACTACGGCGGCTACTTCGAGTCTTCGTACGGTGACGGCGCCCACGCCTCGTTGGCGGTGGTGGACGTCGGCGTGGCCGGGCACGGATCCTACGGCGGCGCCTACTTCACCGACACGGACGATTCGGGCTGGGCCCGCGTCGGCTATGGTTCCTACAAGGTGTTTGGAAACGGCGGGGTGTCGTTCGTCCAAAATCACCCCTACGACCCGGATCGTGTGATCGTCTACACCGCTCCGGAGGGGGACGAGGTCGCGACGTACACGCGGGGCACGGCGCGGCTCGTGCACGGCGAGGCGCGCGTCGAACTCGGCGACACGTTCCAATGGGTGACCAACCCCGACATCGGCCTGACGGTCCACCTGACGCCGCGGGGCGATTGCGAAGGGCTGTACGTCGAGTCATTGACGACGAGTGAACTCGTCGTGCGCGAGCTTCGCGGCGGCAACTCGGACGTCGTGTTCGACTACCTCGTGTTCGGCCTGCGCATCGGATTCGAGGAGACCGCCACCGTACAGGAGAAGACGCAGGACGCCGGGCTCCCGTCGATGAAGAGCCACCTTCAAACCTACGAGGCGCACCCCGACTTGCGGCGGTTCGATGCGCTCGAGCGCTACAAGAGCATGCGCGCGGCCGCCGGGGTCGCGGCGCCGGTCGATCTGACCGCGGCCCGCGAACTGGTCGACGCCGTGGGGAAATGCGATATGAAGGCCGACGAATTGGCCCCGTCGCTTGGGGCGGCGGATGGCGCACGTCGTGCGGCCGTGGCCAACGGTGGCGCGACTGGGGAGGACGCGTCCGCCTTGCCGCAACCAGTGGCTCACGCTGCCAGTGACAACGAAATCGCGAGCCTCGCGGCGCGAATGGCGCGACTGGAGGCCGAGATGGCCCAACTCCGCGCGGAGTCCGGCGAGTCGGGTCGGTGACCAACCCGGGCTCGACGCGCGAGCCGACTTCTCATCAGGCGATATCCCGAGCCGCAGGCTTCAGCCTGCGCGGCTGTTCGGGGTCGTGCCGGCATCACTTCCGTGAAATGTGATTTGGGTATCAGCCGCTTTGTTCCGCTGCCAAAAACTCGATCCCGGCGCGTCGACAGACCGCCAACACCTGGTCCATATCCGGAGGCCCGGCCGGTAGCTCGGATAGCTCAATGAACATCCGCTCCAGCCCGGCCGGGACGAACGTGATCAGCATCACGGCCTCGCCGTCGCCGACCGTCTCGTACGCGTGCGGCACGCCGCGCGGGGCGAGCACCGTCGTGCCCGCCTCAGCGACCACCTCCTCGGCCCCGACGGTGAAGCGAACCGCGCCGCTGACGACGTGAAACGTCTCGTCCTCATGCGAGTGGACGTGCGGCGGAATCCCCACGCCGGGAAGATCGCGCTGCTCCACCACGCCGAAGCGACCTTCGGTGTCGTCACCCGTCACCACCACGCGAATGTGCGTGCCCAGAACGTCGTAGACCCGACCCGCGTCCGGCGTAACCACCTTTGGTACCATGCGTCACTCTCTCGTTGGAAGTTTCCTGGCGGCCGGTTCGTCCCGATCGCCTGATGCCCGAACGATATGGAATGCGATCGCCGATGACAACGGGATCAAGCCGGGTTGACCACGGAGCCAACATCGCCGGGCCACCAGTGGTGCGGGCGGAAACGGGAGCCGCCAAGTCGACGACATTGGGTACAAAACCCGCATGTGATTTGGCAAAAGAAAGCCAGTCCATGATGGGAGCGCATACCATACGAAAACCCGGCACTTCATTGGCAAGATTCTGTCCGAATTCGCTGTTTGATTGTTGCAGTTCGTCGGGCTATGCTTCGATAGATGCGGTTGATGCCAAACAACGATCAGCCGTTAGATGGCCCTTTCCGTGACATTACGAGCATCGAGATTCGTAACCGCGCTTTCGACGGCACTATGTGGTCTCGCGATCCTGCTATTCGTCGGTGGATACAAGCTGAGCCCGTGGGAATACCGCCTGTCGTTCGGCGACTCCTTTCATGTCGGCGTCTGGGCGCGAGGCGGGCTTGATTCACGAATCGTCTTCTTCAACGACGCCGAATACGGACCGTATCGTGGCAGCATCATAGGGTTGGTTGGGTCGAACGGTAGCTTGTATCCTCCACTCGATCGAGACGTGCGATTCGGCGATACGTGGGGCGTCTACTACCGTTACTTCCAACGCGGGGGCGGTACACTGTGGACCCTGATGGTGTCCTTGTGGTATCCGATTGCGCTCTTCGCAATCCTTCCTGCGAGCCGACTGCTTTCGCCCACGTTTCGGCGTCGCACGACAGGCTTTCTCACGACTGGTTCGTGCTGACCAGCTCCATTCTTGCATCCAACCCGTTTCACACCTAAGCTGCTGGGCCGATTTCGAGGGAGTTGGCGCGTGGACCTGGACAGCCTCAACAAGCAGATCGTCGCGATCGAGGGCGATGTCGCCGCGAAGGTGGCCGACACGCACGAGGTGGACGCGTTGCGCAGCCTCGATACGGCCGTCTTGGGCAAAAAGGGCACGCTCGGCTCGCTGATTTCCGGCATCAAGGACTACCCCCCCGATCAGCGCGGGCAGGTCGGACAGACGGTCAACGCCGCCAAGCAGCGGGTGAAGGCCGTGATCGACGCCCGGCTGGCCGAGCTGCAGCAGGCGGCCGCCACCGCCGCCGCCGACCAGGCCGCCACCTACGACCCGACGCTTCCGGGCGACCGGGCCCCGATGGGCGCCGTCCATCCGGTGACGGCCGTCCAGTGGGAGGTCGAGCGCATCTTCGAGCGCCTCGGCTTCACCGTCGAGGCTGGGCCGGAGATGGAGACCGAGCACAACAACTTCGAGGCCCTGAACATCCCCGCGACGCACCCCGCCCGCGACATGCAGGACACGTTCTGGCTGACCAACGGCATGGTGCTGCGGACGCACACGTCGCCCGTGCAGCACCGCTCGATGGTGAAGTTCGGCGCCCCGCTTCGCGTGATCGCCCCCGGCCGGTGCTTCCGCTACGAGACGATCGACGCCTCGCACGAGAACACGTTTCACCAGGTCGAGGGACTGCTGATCGACAAGGACATCTCGATCGCCAACCTGATCGCGATGGCCAAAACCCTGCTCAACGAGGTGATGCACCGCGAGGTGAAGATTCGCGTGCGGCCGGGCTTCTTCCCGTTCGTCGAGCCGGGCATCGAGATCGACATGAACTGCGAGATTTGCGACGGCGCCGGCTGCCCGACCTGCAAGAAATCCGGCTGGATCGAGGTGCTGCCGGCCGGCATGGTCCACCCGAACGTGCTCGAAGCCGGCGGGATCGACACGGAGGTGTATACCGGCTTCGCGTTCGGGCTCGGGTTGACGCGACTGGCGATGATGAAGTACGGCATCAAGGACATCCGCGTGCTCAACGCGGGCGATCTTCGACCGATCGTGGGCCGCGAACGACAAGGCGGCACGATCATCGTCTCGCGCGATTGATGTAGCGTTGTACCACTGCTCTGTGAGCAGTGCTGGGTGGCATGGTCCACGCTTGCGTGGCCATGCAAAAACAACGCGACCACTGCTCACAGAGCAGTGGTACTGTTGTATTACAGAATGTGGCACCAACGTAGCCTCGTTGGTCCGCACAGCGGACCCTACGAATGTGATGCCACCCCGAGCCGCAGGCTTTAGCCTGCGCGGCGCCGAATTCGCAGCTTGTAGCGCCGCGCAAACTGAAGTTTGTGGCTCAGGAAAACCGTGAAAGTACGATGCTGATTTCGCTCAATTGGATTCGTGACTTCGTCGACCTGCCGGCCGACCTCGACGTACGCGCGCTCGCGGAGAAGTTCACGCGCACGACGGCCGAGGTCGAAACCGCCGAGCACTTGAACGTCGCGGCCGACAAGCTCATCTGCGCCCGCGTGCTTGACGTCAAAGACATTCCCAACACGCCCAACATGCGCGTGGCCAAACTCGACCTCGGCGGCGGCACGATGGTCGAGACCGTCACCATCGCGCCGGTGCTCCCGGTCGGCTGGGGTGTCGTCTACGCACCGCCCGGCGCAAGCGTCCAAGCGCTCGGCGAGATCGGCAAGGCCAAGGTCGCCGGGCACGAAAGCGTCGGTATGATCCTGCCGGGCGACGGCATCGGTGTGGCCATGGCCGTCAAGGAGGCGATCTTCCTCGCCCCGGACGTGCCGCCCGGTCAGGCCCTGCCGCCGGAGTGGTTCGACGACTGGCTCATCGAAGTCGACAACAAGTCGATCACGCACCGCCCTGACCTGTGGGGCCACTACGGCATCGCCCGCGAAATCGCCGCGATCACCAAGCTGCCGCTCAAGCCCTACCCGGTGACGCCGCTCGAGGAATTACTCGCCCCGAAAGGCCCGGCCGTCGAAATCGACATCGCCGATCCGTCCGCGTGTCCGCGCTTCAACGGCATGTTCCTTCGCGGCGTGCCGACGCAGCCGGCCCCGCTCTGGCTCCAGCTTCGCCTCGGGCACGTCGGCATGCGCCCGATCAGCGGGCTCGTCGACCTGACCAACTACATCATGGCCGACCTCGGCCAGCCGATGCACGCCTACGACGCCGACAAGGTCGAACGCATCGAGGTGGACTGGGCCACGGACGGCGACAAGTTCCGCACCCTCGACGGCACGGAGCGCGAGCTGACATCTCAGACGCTCATGATCAAGTGCCACGGCAAGAACATCGGCATCGCCGGCGTGATGGGTGGGCTGGAGACTGAAGTCACCGACACCACCACGGCGCTCATGCTCGAAGCCGCCAACTTCGAACCGAGCACCGTGCGGAAAACGGCCACACGCCTCGGCCTGCGCACCGACGCCAGTGCCCGATTCGAGAAGTCGCTGGACCCGGCCAACACCGCGCTGTCGATCCAACGATTCATCGCGCTCGCTAGGGCAATGTACCCCAATCTCGAACTGGCCGGGCGGTTTTCCGACGCCTACCCGGCGCCGAAAGAGCCGATCGTGGTGGCGGTCAAACCGGAACACGTATCGCGCACGGTCGGTCGACCGGTCCCGCGGGAGGAAGTGGCCGGGCTGCTCGAGCCGATCGGCTTTACGGTGCAGGAACAGAACGCTCTGTGGGAGGTGACTGTCCCCAGCTATCGAGCCACCAACGACATCACCATCGAGGCGGATGTGATCGAGGAGATCGCCCGCTGCATCGGCTACGACACGATCGAGCCGGTCATGCCACGCATCTCCGTGCAGCGGTTCGCCCCGCACGCTCTGCACGACCTGGAAAACGCGTCGCTTCGTTACCTGTCGACGCACGCCGGCTTCTCGGAGGTACACGGCTACCTCTGGTACGACAGCACGTGGCTCGCCCAGCTCGGCTACGAGCCTGGCGCCTGCGTCGAGTTGCGCAACCCGGCCGCGGACGGCCTGCACCGCCTGCGCCACTCGCTCATCCCCGGCCTGCTCGCCGGCGCGAGCAAGAACCGATTCCACTTCCCCGCGTTTTCGATGATGGAGGTCGGCACGACGTTCGAGTGCGCCAAACCAGAGGACAAGCAATACCGCCACCTCGGCCTGATTGTGGCACAGCGCGGCAAGAAGACCGAGGACGCCGTGCTCGCGTCACTCAAAGGCTCGATTGAGGCGTGGTCGTGGCAGCTTCTGACACGACGCACGCGATTCGCCCCCGCCGAAACCAACGCCAAGCGCCCGTGGGAGCAGGGGCCGCGCACCGCGTCCGTCGAAATCGGCGGCATCGACGTGGGTCGCGTCGGGGCCATCGAGCTGCCGCTTCGCCAGCGGATCGACGAGCACCTAGCCGCCTGGGGCCTCGCCTGGGCCGAGCTTCGCCTCGACGTCCTGGCCGAACAACCGCCCGAGATCGAAGCCCTCGGCCGCATCCCCGCGCACCCGCGCGTCGAACTCGACTTCTCACTTCTGGTGCCGGACACGGCGCGGTTCAACGAGGTCGCGGCCGCGCTCGACACGTTCCAACACGACTTGCTCCGCGAGATTCGCTACGTCGGAAGCTACGCCGGCAAGTCCGTCGCCACCGGCAAGCGAAGCCTGACCTTCAAGGCGGTGATCGGACACGGCGAACGAACCCTGGTGGAAGACGACAGCAACGCGTTCCAGGCTGCGTTCGAGGCGCATGTTGCTTCGGCCGGCTACGAGATACGACGCTCATGAACCTTCCCCGCCGCGGAAAGACGCTGCTCGCCGTAATTCTCGCCGCAGCCGCGCTCGCCGGCGGCTGCGTGTCGAACATCGACCCCAACGTGCCGGAGCCGATCCGCACGTTCTTCGAGCCGGCGCAAGGCAGCAAGTACCTGCTGTACCGCCCGTCGAGCTACGACCGAAAGTACGCCTGGCCGCTCGTAATCGTCTGCCACTCTGGGTTCCCCGATTCGCCGCAGCGCGAAATCCGCGACTGGACCCAGCTTGCCGAGCGCCAGGGATTTCTCGTGGCCGCCCCCGAGTTGACCTCGCCCCGATTACTCAATCCCAAGACGGACAAGGCCATCGAGCTCGAACGCGAGGATGACGAGCGAATCCTCTCGGTCATCCGGCACGTCCGCGCGGGGCACAGCATCTCCGACGACCGGATCTTCATCTACGGGTGGGAGAAGGGGGCGCACGCCGCGCTGTACTCCGGCCTTCGTCATCCGACACTCTTTCGGGCGATCGCGCTGATGAGCCCGGCGTTCAACGAGAACCTCCTTCCCGAGCCGGACATCGGCGTGAGCCCGGACCAGTTCGTGTACGTCAACTACGACGTCGCCGATTCGATCCTCCAGCGGCGCGGTGTGCACTGCGCCCGATGGCTGCGGGCGCACGGGGCCCGCGTCGACGAAGATCGGAGTGGAAACGCGTCGCGCAAGCAGGCCGAACGCGCCGTCCTCTTCTTCGAACATGTGATTCGCGACACCACCTGGATGCACATCGAGGTGCGACCCTCACCGAACGAGGATTCGCTCGAACGGCTCTTTAGGGTGCAAAGCGTGCGCAAGCCGACCAAGCTCAGGTGGACCTTTGGCGACGGTGATGAATCCCGCGTCGGCGAGCCGCTGCACCGCTACGCCGCGGCCGGGACGTATCGAGTCGAAGTGACCGCCTCGTTCTCCGGCCAACCCGACGCAACCCGAGCCATCACGCTCACCCTGCCTCAGGGACTTGCAGTTCCAGCCCCGGCGAACAAGCCCTGAGCCCGATACGCAACCCGAATGATCTCAAACGCTTGGCGCATTACCGACGCCAGCCTTGCTCGCGGGCGTCGAGCTCGGATGGGTCTCGCTGCGTCGCCACAATGCCTAAGGCGCCGCCGCCCGGATATCCGCCAGCAACTTTCGATGCGCTTCCGGTGCCGCACCGAAGATCGGTATGTTCCTTCCGGGGTCCGCGCTCATGTCGAAGGGGAGGATGTCCCCTCCACCGGTATCCGTCACGACCCCGCCCGCCTCGGTGACCAACACAACCCCGGCCGCGATGTCCCAGATCTTGCACTTCCGGTTGAACACCGCACCGAACGTGCCGGCCGCCAACAACCCCAGATGAAGCGCCGAAGAACCCACGTTCCGCGTCACCAGCCCGGGCGTCCGCTGCCACAGCGCACTGACCGCGCACGTGAACGGATCCTTGCCGGAGGAAATGCCGACGATCACATCCCGATCGGGATCGGGCTCCGCCAGCCGCAGGGCCCGGTCGTTGAGCGTCGCTCCGCCGCCCGAACGAGCCGCAAACACCTGGCCTACGTTGTGCTCCACGACCACGCCGACCACCGGCATGCCACGATCAAGCACCGCGATCGACGTGGCGAAACAGGCGAAGCCGGCCACAAAGTTCCGCGTGCCGTCGATCGGATCCACCACCCAGCAGTACCGGGCCTCGGCCGGGTTGGGGTGCGTATCCGGGTCGTCCAGCTTCTCCTCGTTCATGAACGCATGATCCGGATAACGCTCGGACACGGCCGACACGATATGCCGCTGCACCTCGTGATCCACCTCCGTGACCACGCTGCTATCGGCCTTGAGCGTCGACCGGACACGCCCGACGTGCGGGCGGGTCCGATCCACGGCCTCCAGGCCGAGTCGTGTGGCGAGGGCGAGCATGTCATCCAGGGGGACAATCATACGGCCGATGATAAACCAAGGTGGACGTGGCCGCGACGGTTCGGGTTGGCCGACGCCCACGGCCCGTGGTATTCTGTACCTAGGTCGGACGGCCGCCACCGGCCGGGCCCGGCCCAGAAGGGAGCCCGACATGGGCATTGCCTTTCAACGAAGACACCTCGCCGCCGGGACGCACCACCGATTCTGGCTGATCGTGGCCGCCATGCTCGCGTTTTTTCTCGCGGCGCTGTGGGCCAGGCCGATCGGATAGCACCGGCAGGCAGCCAATGTGCATCGCGCGTGCACGCCTTGCGCTCCACGCGAATACCGCAGATGCGCCTCGTATTGACTCTCGATCGACACGCACCGATCATCGATCGTGATGCCAAGCACCAAACCGCACATCGTATTCACCGATACCTACGGCGAGGAGGCCGTCGAGCGCGCCCGTGGCGCCGGACGCGTGACACTTCTGGAATCGCCAACACGCGCCCAGCTTCGGGCGGCACTGGCGGACTGCGACGCGCTGGTGGTCCGCACGGCCACGAAGGTCACGCGCGAACTCATCGAAGCCGCGCCGAAGCTTCGCGTCATCGGCCGCGGCGGGGTCGGGCTGGACAACATCGACCTCGAGGCGGCAGCCCAGCACGGCATCACGGTGGTCCACACGCCCGGAGCGGCCACCGAATCGGTAGCCGACCTGACACTCGGGCTGATGCTCGCGCTGCTTCGCGACCTGAAAGGGTGCGACGCGCAGGCGCGCGGCGGTACGTGGAATGAGGCACGCGCAAAGCAACGGGTACGCGAGCTTCACGAATGCACCGTGGGCATCGTCGGCATGGGGCGTATCGGCCGGGCCGTCGCGAAGCGCTGCCGGCTCGGCTTCGGTTGCCGCGTGCTGTACAACGATATCGTCGACGTGGGGTGGCTGGAGGTGGTCGCGGAGCCGGTCAGCAAGGACGAGCTCTACGCATCCTCCGACATCACCACACTGCACGTGCCGCTGACCGAGGCGACGAAAAACCTGATCAACGCCGACGCCCTGGCAAAGTTCAAGCCCGGCGCCATGCTGATCAACACGTCGCGCGGGCCGGTGGTCGACAGCGCCTCGCTGGCGGCCGCTTTGCACGAGGGACGCCTGGCCGGGGCCGGGCTCGACGTCCTCGACGTCGAACCGCCGCCGCCGGATCACCCCCTGGTTTCGGCACCGAACTGCCTTCTCACGCCGCACGTCGGCGCACGATCGGCCGCAGCCCTGGCACGCATGGACGACGTCGTGGACGACGTGATTCGGGTGCTCAACAACGAAACGCCGCTCTACGCGTACACACCGCAGACAGAGCCAATCTTGCGAAAAACGTGAGGCCACGGTGTATGTTGATCGCGGCATCGTTGCGCACGCGATCCGGCCTCGGATTGCGCGGCTTTCCAGGGTCTTACCACCTGTCGGCGTGCTCGCGAGTGTACGTTGAAGCGGGCCCGTCCTAGTCGCTGGCCGAGCCCCCCGGCGGGCTGTCGGTGTTCACTACGAACTCGCGGATCGACGCCCTCGCGGCTGCGGTCACAGGAATCGCCAGCACCACGCCGATCACCCCGGCGATCGAACCGCCCAGCACGAGCGCCACGAGAATGACGGCCGGGTGCAGCTTGTTGATCTCTCCCTGAACCAACGGCGTAATCACCCACGTCTCCATCGATTGCGTCACCGCGTAGACGAGCAGCGGTGCGAGCAGCACGCCGGACCAGGAGAACGTGACGTCCCCGGTCTGCGATTCGAGAAACTTCAGCACGATGGCCAGAGCCGGCCCCGAGACCTGCCCGTAAGGGATCAGGCTGAAAATCCCGCCGATCAGAGCGACGACAAACCAGTACGGCACGTCCACCAGAAAAAAGCCGACCAGAAAACCGGTGAAAGTAAACAGCGCCACCAGCAGCTGACCGCGGACATACGCGCCCAGCGCTTGATCCATGTGGCCGAGCACCTTGCGAACATCGTCGCGGTGTCGCCGCGGAACAACCCAGGCGAGGTGGTCCGCCCAGCCCTTGTAGACCACGAACAGAACGAAGAAGACAAGGAGCAGAAACGCCGTGATGATGACGTCGACCGTCGCGGCCGTCACCGTGCCGACGACACCGAACACGCGCAGTCCGCCGGCGAGCAGCAGATCACTCATCCGTAGCGCGCTGGGCACGCCCCCGGCCTGGCCGCCTTGGAGCGACTGGACGAACTCGTCGAGGCTCTTGGCCTCGATGCCGAGTCGGGTCCGCAGGAACTCGACGTAGTCCGGAAGCCGGTCGACGAGTTGAGTGATCTGGCCGGCGAGCTTCGGCCCGGCCCACGACCAGAAACCCGCGACGACGGCGGCCAGCAGCAGCATGCAGACGGCGGCCGAGACGCCACGCGGGACGCCGAACCGCTGCTTGAGCCAGCGCACCACGGGCTCGACGGCATAGGACAGCAGAAACGCTACGCCGATCGGCACGAGCGTCGCCCGGATCTGGAACGCGAAGTAAAGTGCCGCGAGGATCGCGAGTACCACCGCGAGTTGCCGTACCGCCCGGTAGTCCCAGAGGCTCCTGTCCGTCGAGAGTGTCATCCATCCGCACTCATACTGGGGTCTGGCGCGCGCGAGGCGCCACGTCGAACGCCCGGCCTTCCGCGACGCTCGACGTCCACCCTACGTGTGCACCGCCGTCTCGGCAAGCCGATCGACGGCAGGGCGGCACGCAACTCCGCGGGCCACGGTGTGCGAATCGATTTGTGTGCACTATGATGCAGCCGGAGCGACCAGGAACATGACGGAAAACACCAACACCCCCAAGCCGGGTAGCCGCGAATACCAGCGCGGCGCACACGACGCGGCCGTGACGCCCAAGGACCTCAAGGTGCAGATCAAGGAGCAGCGCCTGCGCATCGACTGGACCGACGGCACGACCAGCGAGTATTCGCTCGACGAGTTGCGGAAGCAATGCCCGTGTGCATCCTGCCGCACGGAGCGCGAGCAGCAGGACGCCAACCCGCTCAAGATTCTGAAGTTCGACCCGTCCGGCGTGCGCGTCGTCGCGGCCGAGCTCGTCGGTAACTACGCGATCAAGTTCACCTGGTCCGACGGCCACGACACCGGCATCTTCGACTTTCGGTTTCTTCGCGCGTTGGGCGACAATGCGAAGTAGCGTCACTGCGTCGCAGCGACGCACCACAAGGTAATCATGGATTCTAGGGGAACGCCCCCCATGCACATTGTCACATCAGTCGACGAAGCGATTTGGCACATCAACCAATTCGACGGGGCGCCCGAGGAATTCCGCCTCGCCATCGCGGACAATCTGTTTGCCCCTCCGGGCGCGTACATAGCTCTCATCGTGGACCAGATCCTGGCCAGGGGCTGGGAACCGGATGGATTCGTGCAGGAAGAAGGCTACCGCATATGCCGCTTCAAGGAACTGAACTGAGTTCGACCCGGCGCGCAGTTCCGCAGGCACGCGGCGACCATCTGACTTGAAGTGCCGCAGGCACGGCAGTCCCACGGCCCCGCCCTAATACTACAACGCTAGGTCGTTCTGCCGTCCTGGGGCGAAACTCTGCGTTTTCCGCGGCCAGGGTGCTTCCTCGCTCCCGATAAATGGTGGGCCCGTGAAGCGAAGAACGCTGAGCCCGCCGAACCGCAGCAAAGCGGGTTTTCGATGCCGAAAACGGCGATTTCGGCCATTGCATCCTAGCGTTGTAGTACTAAGGGACGGGGTGATTGCATCGACCCATGGTTCGGAGTGCCGCAGGCACGGAACAACACGGCGTCGAGGTCATGGTTGCTATGGCGTCCAAGTGAACCTGCAAACGACATACGCCACAATCCAGGCGAAAAGAAGCGCAAGCGGGCGAAGTCGCCAGTCACACCGGGGATACGGAAGACACATGCCCAGCACGATCACAAGGACCGACGTCGATACAAGCCCCCGAAGTGTGTACGGATTCACGGGCTCCGAGGGCTGTGCGAATAAGAGATCCCCTAAAAGAAAGAAGCCCAAGATCAATACTACGCCCCAGCGAAAGCACAGCAAAATCGGGTCGCGTGTCCACGCGGGGCCAGAAGGTTCGCCATTCTTGTTCAAGTTCCCCGTGCTCATGGTCTCCTTCTGTCTGCGCTAGGATCGATCCGGTGGCATCGATGCGATTCTGATGCACGCGCTAGACAACGAATCATGGAAATACCACCCGGGCGTGAATTCACACGGCGGGCGGCATGGCCTACGCTTGCGTGGCCATGCTTCACCAATCGAAGTCGAACAAGCATAAGACGCCGCTCTGCTCGCGACAACGCTTCGGCACGCTCAACCGTCGCGGATCGTCAGCCAAGTAGGCCGAATAGCGATCACGCCTGAAGCCCGAGCGCCGCACGCACCGCAACCGGCGTCACACATCCTTCAACTGATGCCCCATCTTGGCCTTCTTCGTGGCCAGGTAATAGGCGTTGTGCTCGTTCGGCGGGATTTCGATGGGAAGCTGCTCGACCACGTCGAGGCCATAAACCGCGAGCCGGTTCACCTTCTTGGGGTTGTTGGTCAGCACCTGGAGCCGGCGAAGGCCCAGATCGCGGAGGATGTGCGCCCCCACGCCGTAGTCGCGCCGATCCACCGGCAGGCCGAGCTTCTCGTTGGCCTCGACCGTATCGAGGCCCTGGTCCTGAAGCTGATACGCCTTGAGCTTGTTGATCAGCCCGATGCCGCGGCCCTCCTGCCGGAGGTAGATCACCGCGCCTTTGCCGGCCTGCTGCACCAACTCCATCGCCTTGTCGAGCTGCGGGCCGCAGTCGCAACGCAACGAGTGAAACACGTGCCCGGTCATGCACTCCGACTCGACGCGCACCAGCACCGGCTCGTCGTGCAGCACCGGCCGGCCCTCGGTGTCGAGATCGCCCACCCCGCCGCAACAAATCGCCAGGTGCGGCTCGATGTCCACCGGCGAGTGGTACTCGATCAGCGTGAACTCGCCGAACTTGGTCGGCAGCCTCGTGGTGACACCGCGCGTCACAAACGTCTCGCGTTGCATGCGATATTCGATGATGTCGGCCACGGTGTAGATGTTCAAATCGTGCTTGGCCGCCAGCTCGGTAAGCTGCGGCAGGCGGGCCATCGTGCCGTCCTCGTTCATGATCTCGATGATCGCCGCTTGCGGCCGCAGCCCGGCCATCCGGCAGAGATCGACCGACCCCTCCGTCTGCCCCGCGCGCACCAGCACGCCGCCGTCGCGGGCCATGAGCGGGTTGACGTGCCCGGGGCGGGTCAGGTCGGTCGGCTTGCTGTCCGGGGCCGACGCCACCTCGATCGTCTTGGCCCGATCCGACGCGGAAACACCGGTGGTCACGCCGAACCGCGGATGCGCGTCGACGGTGACGGTAAACGCCGTCCCGAACTTCGTCGTGTTGTGCGCGGTCTGGAGCGAGAGGTTGAGCCGCTCGCAGTGCTCGCGCGTCATGGGCATGCACAGCACGCCGCGGCCGACCGTGAGCATGAAGTTGACCGCCTCAGGCGTGACGAACTGCGCCGCCATGACCAGATCGCCCTCGTTCTCCCGATCTTCGTCGTCCACGAGGATGATCAGCTTGCCCGCCCGCAAGTCCTCAAACGCCTGCTCGATCGGGGCGATGGGTGAATCGGTCATGATGCTTCGTGCTCCCGGGGGATTGGGTGTTTCTCGGCCGCAACGGAACGATTTCACTGGTATTGTAGTGGCAATTGGCGTGCCGTCCCAGGGCCCCGTGTGACGCCGCTGCGCGGGGCATGCCCGAGCGAACCACGCGAGGGAAGCAAAATCTCAGGGCGCAACGTGCGGGGCGCTGCTCGCAGCGGCCGCGGTCGACCCGGTGGTGTCGCCGCGAAGCGCTGCGTCTATAAAGCGCGCCACCTTTTCCGAAGACGTCGGCTGATCGAGCACGGCGTGACGCCCATCCGGCAGGACCACCACCAGCGCGGGAAGCTCCACCGGCCCCCAGGGCGAGATGAAGGTGTGCTCAAGCCGTGGGAACAGCATCTGGCGACACGGCACCATCCCGCCGGCCCGCACCCAGGCCTCCCGGGCATCGAGCAGGTCACTCAGCTTGCGCCAGTCTCCGGTCAGGCGCCGGGCGTAGGCGACGATCATCGGCCGATCCAACTGCACCGAGCGCGACTGCGCCACGCCCAGATCGTCGATCCACCGGTACCGACGCGACCGGGGAATCAGCGGGTTGACCGTCGGAATCGCCCCGGGCGGCTTGGCCCCGTCGATGAACGCCGCGATCGACTTGGCATTGAGCAGGCCGGTCAAGGCGTGAAACGTGCCGTCCGTGTGGACCAGGATCAGCGCCGGCGCCCGCTCGACGCCGAACTGGCCGGCATAGCGGCGATCCGGCTCTAGTTCCCGAGCCAGCGTCGCATGCACGTATCCGGAGAGCCGCTTGCTGATCTCGGGCGAACGAAGCGCGTCGTAGACCGGGTCCTTGGTCGGCTTGGCGCCGGCCTTGAAGTAGAGCGCCATCGGCCGCCGGGTTTGGTGAGCCTCCCGCTCGGCCTGCTCGTAGTTCGCGGCCCACCCATCCGACGCCCACGCCCGAACGCGCCGGAGGGAGTCCTGAGGCGCGCGACATCCCGCCGTCGTCAGACCCGACGCGATTACCATCAACGCCAACAAGGCGATTCGATTGTCAACTCGTGTGGGTGCGTGGCACATCGCGGCGCGTCTCGGATCAAGCATGCCCTGGGTGTTCAAGCAACGATCGCAAGACGGAAGTGTATCGATGCGACAACCGGCGGGCAAGCAACCACTCCACGCGGCCGGAAATGCATTCAGACGGCCGGCTTCGCTTCTTCCGGCACCGGGCGACGGCGTACACTGTTGCGCCCGGCGCGCTTCGCGGCGTACAGCGCGTCGTCCGCCATGCCCAGCAGATCCTCGGAACTGGACATCGTCGGGAGTCGCTCGGCCACGCCGAGACTGATGGTGACACCGAGCTTGGTGCCAGGGACCGGCACGCGCATCTCTTCGATGGTCTGTCGAAGACGCTCGGCCGCGACCGCCGCGCTCTCGACACCGCTGTTCGGAAGCAGGAGTAGAAACTCCTCGCCGCCGAAGCGCCCGAGCACTTCACCGCCGCGCACGGCCAGCAGCATCGACTGCGCCACCTCGCGCAGCACGACGTCACCGACCATGTGCCCGTGGGTGTCGTTGACCGACTTGAAATGGTCGACATCGATCACGGCGCAGGCCAGCGGCGTCTTGTGGCGCGTGGAAACCTGCCACGCCTCATCGAGCCGCATCAGGATGTGACGCCGGTTGGGCAGGCCGGTCAGCGCGTCGGTGACGGCCACGTAGCGCAGCTTTTCGTTGGCCGTCTCGAGCTGCGCGTTCGCCACGGAGAGGCGGGCGTTGGCGCTGCAGGCTTCGCGCGTTCGCTGCTCGATCTCGCGATAGAGCCGGCACATACGCAAGGCGGCCTCGAGTCGGGCGTCCAGCTCCCGCAGGTTGATGGGTTTGGCCAGAAACTCGTCCGCTCCGGCCGCGAACGCCTCCTCGATGCGATCCTCCGACGCCCCCGGCTCGCCGATCAGAATCACGTACGCGAACGCGACACCTTCGTGGCGCCTGATCGTGCGACACAGCTCCACGCCGGAAAGCCCTGGCATGGTCCAATCGGAGATGACGATACGAGAGCCCTCATTCAAGATCGACTTCAGCGCGTCCTTGCCGTTTTCAGCCGTGTGAACCTGGAAGCCGCGCGACGCCAGATGGTCCCGTAGCACCCTGAGATGCTCGTGCTCGTTGTCGACAACGAGAATGCTGGTGTTGCCTGCGCTGTGCACGGCGGCTTCCGTTTGGACGTGGTGTCCGCACGCCACGCAAACCGGACGCGTACGGTATCGCAATCCGGCCTTATCGGATGCGACTGAGTGATACCACCAGTACTATCGTACAATACGCAACCGCTCCCCAATCATCGCGCTAGGGACCACCCTGAGATATGTGACAGAATCTGACGCAATTACAGCCTGGCCCGATAAGCCGCGTGGATTCAGCCGCGCGACGGCGTGGGGCGCGTTAGAGAAATCGGTCGCGCCTGTAATCGCTCCATGAGGTCGGGTGTGATATAAGGTCCGGTATGAATGATCAACGTACAAAACTCGCGCATCTTCCGGTCAGCGTGCGGTCGCACCTGGAGGACTACGTAGCCCTGCTCCTGGAACTCGGGGGCGATCGGGTGGATTCCGTAACCCTGTTCGGACGCGTCCTGGACGCCTCCTTTGACGTCGAGACCCAGGCGATCCGCAACATCCTGGTCACGAACTCGGCGGACCTGGCCCTGCTTCGGCGCATCAGCGCGCAGGGCATCAAGCTCGGCGGGCTCGGCCTGACCGCCCCGCTCGTCATGACGCCGGAGTACATCGGTCGCTCGCTCGACACGTTTCCGCTCGAGCTGCTCGACATCCAGATGCGCCATGCCACCGTGCATGGCACTGACCGATTCGTCGGCCTCGAGTTCAACGAAGCTGATGTTCGCCTTCAGTGCGAGCGGGAGCTGAAGGTCGTGCTGATCGGCATGCGCCAAGGCCTGCTCGCATCGGCCGGCGACGAGCGCCGACTCCGCGGACTCGGGGCCGACGTCGGCGAGGGCCTCGTGCGCACGTTGCGCGGCATGCTCTGGCTCGGCGGCCAGCGCGACTACCTCACCACGCCGGCGCTGTTGGACGCGATGGAGAAAAAAGTCGGACGTGCGTTGCCCGGGCTTCGGGCCGCGCTCGATGCTCAGGAGCATGGCGGGTGGGACCAGTTCCAGTCGCTGTATGCCGACGTCGAGGCGTTGGGAGCGATGGCCGATGCAAGTTAGGCGCTTATCCCCAAGCATCGTGAGCCACGGGCCTCAACCCGCCCGGCGATGCGAGACTCCGGGAACGGGCGAGCGGACGACCACAGCACCACCGCGCGAATTCCCCCGGGGGATCGGCGCCAAGCGAAACCATTGGATTCTGATTCTGCTGCTCACCTTTGCTGCCGTCGCGCGCGGCGAGGTCACCATCGACAAGCCCGACGCCTTCGTCATGGACCGGGCCGGCGTCATGGATGCGCGAACCGTCCAGAAGCTCACCGGCTGGCTGGCCGAACTCAAACAGAAGACCTCGGCCGAGGTGATCGTACTCACCGTGCCGACGACCGACGGAGAGGACATTCAGGGCTTCTCCCTCCGCCACGCCGAGAAATGGAAACTCGGACAGAAAGGCAAGGACAACGGCGTGCTGATCGTCGTCGCGGTGCAGGACCGGAAGTACTTCATTCAAGTCGGTTACGGCCTGGAGGGCGTGCTGCCGGACTCGTGGGTCGGATCGCTCGGCCGCAAGATGTTCGTCCCGAGCTTTCGTCAGCGAGCCTTCGGCCGGGGTATCTATAACGGCACCGTGGCCATCGCGAATAGAATCGCCGACGAAGCGAATGTGACACTAAGCGGCGTTCCGAACATTCGCTATCGCCGGTCCAAAGCACCAGTCGGCGGGCTGGCGTGTGGCGGGATCATGCCGCTGTTCGTGTTGTTCATCATTATCTCGTCGATCTCGCGGCGGCGCCGCTACGGCTCACGGTGGGGGGGCGGCGGATTGCTCGAAGGGCTCTTCTGGGGCAGTGTGCTCAGCGGCGCATTTCGCGGAGGCCGCTCTGGTTGGGGCGGCGGCAGCGGATTCGGCGGCGGATTCGGGGGTGGTGGATTCGGCGGGTTCGGAGGCGGCGGCGGATTCGGTGGCGGGGGCGCCGGCGGCGGTTGGTAGCAGTGGTCCCGGCCCAAGCGCGGCCCTCAATCCCCTCTCTCCGTGGGAGAGGGTTAGGGTGAGGGCCGTGAGCCGATCGGCCGGTCGATCGACGATACAACGGGAGGCAACATGAAAAGCTTCGGAAAGATCATACTCATACTTCTTCTGGCATTTGTCGGCGCGGGCTTGCTCGTCGGCGGGTGCATTTATTCCGGCTACAACAAGGCCGTGAGCCTCGACGAGAGCGTCAAGCAGGCGTGGGCGCAGGTGGACAACCAGATGCAGCGCCGCTTCGACCTGGTTCCGAACCTGGTCGAGACGGTCAAGGGCGTGGCCGGGCAGGAACAGAAAATCTTTCTCGGCGTCGCCAACGCCCGCAAGGCGTACTTCAGCGCGAACTCCGTCGCCGACAAGGCGCAAGCGGCCGGCGGCTTCGAGCGGGCGCTGTCGCGGCTGCTCGTTTTGAAGGAAACGTATCCCGAGCTGAAGTCGAACGAGTCGTTCCTGAAGCTGCAGGACTCGCTCGAGGGCACGGAGAACCGCCTGGCCGTCGAGCGCAAGCGGTACAACGACGCCGTCGCCACGCTGAACAAGTTCACGCGGCAGTTGCTCGGGAGGTTCTACGCGAGCCTGGCCGGCGTTCAGAAGGCGGAGTACTTCAAAATCGACGAGGCCGCCAAGACCGCGCCGAAGGTGGACTTCAACACCGGCTAAGGCGGATCTCAATACCGGCTGACGTGCGCCGGTGATCGCCGAGAAGTCGTCACTCGATCAGAGCCGCGAGCGCGAGCGAGCGGGACGGATTCGATGTTGCCGGGTGCCCAGTTCTTGCCCGGGGCGCGGCGACCCGGTATGCCGTCAACGCCAATCACGGGCACGAGTGGGGGACGGTTGATCTTCGGACTTCGCGTTTGTCCCCCAACCTTGGTCGACGTGGCGCAATATGGAAACCGAACGTTGAACGCTCGACCAAGGATGGGGCACCCGCTCCCTTTTGGTCCGCACGGACAAGCCTATCGCTTGGTGACTTGGTGGTTCGCCTTTACGGCGCGTCAGAATCTAATACTTCTCCGACGTCGCCAGGTCGAACCCTTCGTGCTCGGGGTTGGGGGTATACTTCCTGTAGTCCGCCCGGCAGTTGTAGCACGTCGTCACCGTGCCGGTGAAGCAGTAGATCACCAGATCGACCAGCGCGGCCGCCGCCAGCACACCCCAGGCGACCAGCACCGACACCGTGAAGGAGTAGATCGCGACCAAGCCAAACACGACCACCACCGCCAGCCCGAGCTTCTGCGGAAAGTCCTTGCGGATGAAAAACTCCCGGCAGCCGCACACGGCGCATACATCGACCATGTTCTTCTCGCGGACCGAGTCGGTGATCGTCATTGGATGCTTCGTGTGACAGCGCGGGCACTCCATCGTCTCGCCGCATTCCTCCAGCGGCTCGAACTCGATGATCGCGACGCAGCCGTCGGTCGGACAATCGTATCGAATCTGCATCTCGAATCTATCCAAGCGCATCCTGAGCCGCGGGCGGAACCTGTCCGCCTCAGGCGGAGCCCGCGCGGTGCTTCATCGCTTTGGGGCGGCCCTGTCCCATCAAGAAGACCCCCCTCAATCCCCCCTGAGTACGGGGGGGAAGTGGATTGTCGACACCGGAGCGTGACGTTGGGGCCCTATGGTGCACACTGCTTCTCATCAAATCGGCCAGCCGTAATTCACGATCATGTATTGGTGCGCCAACTCGCCGACGTACGCAAACAACGAGCCGAAGTAGAGAATCCCCGTGGCGGACTGCGTCGCCCGCAGCCGAACGCAGTCGGCCACCATGTACGCAAACACGCCCACGCCGACGAGCCCCAACCCGACGCGCAAACTCAGCACGATCCACGCGCCGCCCAAGTGTGCGATCAAGCCGGCTTCCCCACTACCGAGGGCCAGCCACGCAACCAGCAAGCTCACGACCGCGAATCCGGCGCGCAATCCCACCGACCACAGCAGCATGCGGCTGAAGTGCCGAAGCGGGGCGATGGTCATCTTGGTGGCCGTCAGGTATGCGTGGCCGAGCAGCCACGCCACGGTGATGCTCCCGAGCAAGGCCGCGCCGAGAACTTGACTGATCACAAGCATCGAAACCTGCAAGCCACCCGGCTGCGCCCCCGGCAAGGGCTCCGCGAGATAGGCCGCGACGAGCCCGGCCGTCGCCCCGAGCCCGCAGACGACCCGAAACAGCCCGGGCACGCGCTTCGCCATCGGCGAAATCAACACGAGCGCGATCGACGCGACGCCGACCGCCACGCCGAGCATGAACGGCCAAGTCCCGACGATCGTGGCCTCGGCATCCGGCGCGAGAAAGGGCCAGACGGTTACGCCGCCGGCGATGGCAAAGGCAATCAGGCCGATGGTCTGGTAGAAGCGCCACGCGATCTGGTCGGGCCGTCCCGTGGCGACGATGCCCAGCATGCCGGCGGCAAGCGAATACAGAAACGCACTGACCATGGAACGAGCAGTCTACGCCCCCTCGGCCGGGGACGCAAAAACCGCTCAGGCTTCAATCACTCAGTGTGAGCTGACATTCGGCCTGAAAAATAGGGGTTTGCCCACGTGCGCCGTTGAACGCAACGGCCCAATCAACGCGACTACCAAGCCCATCTCACAGTCGGATTTTTCGTCCTTGCAAAAACGGGACAAATACACTAGCTTGAATACGATGAGAGGACCCGGTCGGCCAAAGAAACCGCCAGAGCAGCGTCGTAGCGAAAGCCTTGAGGTTCGACTGGATTTCCAGGAGAAGTCAGCATTTCGTGAGGCTGCGGCAATCGCCGGACTCGCACTCTCGGCATGGGTGCGGGAGCGCCTGCGCCGCGTGGCCGCTGAAGAACTGGCCGAGGCGGACTTGCCTGTTCCGTTTCGTCCACGGAACGGCAACAATTAGCATGATGAACCAAGATGGCCAATTCTGGCTTGACTTCGAGTCTCGGCCAACAATCGTCCTCACCCCCAACGAAATCTACCATGCCGACGATGCCGCATTGATCGACCGCATCAAGGAAGACCGGCGCATCGAGAAAAAACCGCCAAAGTTCTCACCGCGTCAACTTGGTGACTACATCTCGATGTGGGCCAACACGGCGCCCCACGGCGGAATCATAATCGTCGGCATCGAAAAAGACACCCATTTTGCGGGTATTGCTGGTCTCGGCGAGCAAGCAATCAACGAGCGAGAGAAGGCTGGAGCAAACTACTGCCCGGACGCCAGAATCGAAACGAAGCGCTTGGAGATTCGAAACGCTCGCCAGCAGCTTGATCACCTGTTGGTTATACGCGTCCATTACAAGCAAGACGCGGTCGTGAAGACAGTAAAGGGCGAGGCCTTCATTCGCCGCGGTGATTCAAAGTACCTCTTGTCCCCCGTGGAAGTAACTCAACTACAGATGGATAAAGGCGAGCTCAGTCTTGAGCAGCAGGTCGCACCACTGAGTTATCCAGAGGACTTCGACACGACCGCGATCCATCCGTTTTGTCAGAATGTGATCGCCGCGCGGCATTGGGAGCAGAAGAGCGACCTTGACGTGCTAGAGCTACTCCACTTGGGACGCCGGCGCGCAGGCGGCTTTACTCCGAACGTGGCCTGTGCACTTTTGTTCGCGAAGGATCCTCGGCTAATGATTCCCGGGTGTCGAATCCGCTTCTTTCGATTCGAAGGAGACAACGAGGGAAGCGGTGAGCGCTTCAGTCCTGTGCGCGACAGGTTCATTGATGGCACGATCCCTGTCATTATCGAAGAGTCCGCTCGCGAGCTTCGAACGCAACTACGAATGTTCTCCGCGCTCGGCAAGGACGGAAAGTTTTACACTACTCCTGAGTACCCAGATTTTGCCTGGTACGAGGCAATCGTAAATGCCTGTGCGCACAGATCCTACGGGAACGGAATGAAGAATATGAACATCTTTGTGAAGATGTTCGACGACCGTCTGGTTGTAGAGAGCCCTGGCCCGTTCCCACCGTTTGTGACCCCAGAGAATATCTACGAGACGCACCACCCGAGAAACCCGTACCTGATGGAAGCCATGTTCTATCTTAACTTTGTCAAGTGCGCACATGAAGGGACTCGGCGCATCCGAGATCTTATGAAGAAGAACAAATTGCCCGACCCCGAGTTTCGTCAAGAGGAGGTCGGGCACGCTGTCGTTCGCGTCACGCTGCGCAACAACATCAAGCAACGTAAGATGTGGATTGATGCAGACATTAGCAAGCTCATCGGTGAAGCGATTGCACGAGACCTGACCGAAGAAGAAAAACGAGTACTGAACTTCGTCGCTGAGCACAACGAGATCAGCGTGAGCCAAGTCCAGCGACTCACGCAACGCAGCTGGCCCGCGTCCCGCAAGCTGATTGCTGGACTTGAAGAAAAAGGCCTAATGTTGCGAGTCCGGAAAACTAAGGGCGACAAGCGTGATCCCGGCGTACGGTACGTACTTCGCGCCAGAAGCAATGGCTCGTAGCGACGATAGATACAGACCATCGCCAGTTGTCATTCGGTACTCGGACTGCCCAACGGCGTCTCTTCCCCGTGCTTACTGCGGCTTCCGGAACTTCTGGCCTCAGCGTAACCGGCGCTGGCCCTGAGAGCGTTGGACGCTTGTG
>Ga0210110_1000129_pt1 | contig 26073 bp, 21 predicted proteins | sample China_Galinas_PW_2_FD_184865 | JGI IMG/M metagenome (GOLD analysis project Ga0210110, IMG submission 184865) | Wetland microbial communities from San Francisco Bay, California, USA, that impact long-term carbon sequestration - China_Galinas_PWB_D1... | ecosystem: Environmental > Aquatic > Marine... | reverse complement strand
GGGCCGAGTTCGGGACGACGAAGAAGCAGACGCCGTCGCGCTGCTCTATTCCGAGCACGGCGGCCTCGCGGGTCCGCATCGCGAGCGCCACCATCAGCGCGTACCCCGCTCCAATGGCCGCTACGCCCGGGAAGAAGATGCCGAGGAGGCCCGCGGCGATCGCGCTGGCGCCGATCGGCCAGAGACGTCCTAGCGCGATCCGCGCCGCGCTGTCAGGGGGCAGGGAGGTGGCGGTGCGGGCCCGGGCGAGGGCATCGCGGACGCCGTCGGTGGCGCGATCGGGACGTCCCAGGTAGAGCCCGACGCCGAGCGCCACCAGCCACCAGGCGCCGGCCACCAAAGCCGTTGTCGCTTCGTCGCCGCGGCCGGTGGCGATTGCGGTTACGGCACCCAGGGCGGTCGCCTCGGCGCCGGTTAGGAAGACGGTGATGCGCAGCAGGTCCGTGTAGTGCACGGTCAGGAGTCTGCGTTGAGCTCCGCCATTGCTTCCAGCACCGCGAGCCAACCGGCTGGGCCGTCGACCCGCAGGTCCGACTCCTCGGCGAGCTCGGGTGGCGCCTCGGGAGATGCGACGCCGACGCAGACGGCCGTCTCCAGCTCACCCTCATCGGAGAGGGATCGAAGTCGGCGGAAGGCGTCGAGATCGGTGCGGTCGTCCCCGGCGTAGACGGCCCTGCCCACCCCGTCGGTTGCAAGCAGCGCCGCCACCGCCGCGCCCTTGCCGCCCCCACCCACCGGGCGGAGCTCCAGCACCTTGCGGCCCCAGTGCGGCTCGAGCCCCGCGCGCCCCGCATCGGCGGCGATCTCGTGGGCGCGGGCTTCGGCGAGGCGCTCGTTCTCCACACCGCGCCAGTGGAGGGCCTGGATGGGCCCCTTGTCCTCGAGTCTCAATCCGGCCTCGACCAGCGTATCGCCGTCCAGTTCGCCGGCGAACTCCTCCGCCGCGTGCTCGCGCCCCTGGAGAGAAGGGTCGAAGCGCGGCTTGTAGTCCCCGGGGAGCAGCAGTTCTAGCCCGTGGTTCCCGGCGTAGGAGATTCCATTGACCCCGACCAGCCGTCTCGCCTCCACGGCGCGCCTCCCGGAGACGCAGCCGACCAGTCCATAGGACTCGCTCAGCGTTTCGAGCAGCTCGGCGACCTGGCTCGGCACCCGAGCCTGCTCGGGCCGGTCGGCGATTGGAGCGAGGGTCCCGTCAATGTCGGTGAGGATGGCGGCGCCGGCAGGATTGGATCGCAGTTGGGCCAGCGGTCCGAGACCCACCCGTGTGCTGGATTCGGCGTGCACGGCACTAGTATCGCGCGATGCCCTCCAGCCGCACATTCAGGCTGGCCGCGATCGGCACGCTGGCGGGTGTCTTCAGCGGTCTCTTCGGCGTCGGCGGGGGCACGGTCATCGTGCCTCTGCTGATCTTCTGGCTTGGCTACGGGGAGCGGCTGGCGACCGGCACCAGCCTTGCGGCCATCGTCGTCATCGGGTTGCTCGGAGCGCTCGCGCAGGGGGGGATCTACGGCAACGTGCACGTTGGGACGGGCCTCCTGCTCTCGATTCCGGCGATCGGCGGCGTGGTGGTGGGCACCGCCATCCAGCAGCGCATCTCCCAACGCTCGGTTTCGCTCCTCTTCGCGGCGCTGCTCGTCGTCGTGGCGGTCGAGCTGGTGCTGCGATGAATGAGCTTCTCGCCGTCCTGATCGCCCTTGCCGGCGGGTTGGCCGGCGGTCTCGTTGGTGTTGGGGGCGGGGTGTTGTTCGTCCCGGCGCTGACCATCTTTCTAGGGCTCTCCCAGGTTGAGGGCGAGTCGACCTCGCTGTTGATGATCGTGCTCGTGGCGCTTGTCGGCGCCGTACGCCAGAGCGGCTACGGAAACCTGAACCTTCGGGACGCCGCGGTGATCGGAGCCCTCTCGCCGCTTGGTGTCCTGGCCGGAGTTGTCGTCGCCAACGAGGTCCCGCAGCGGCTTCTCGAGCTGCTCTTCGCGGGATTGGTCCTGTTCGTCGCCTACGAGCTGGCTCGCCGCGCGCTTGCGAAGCCTTCATAGGCACGGACGGCATCGTCTACGCTCAGAGCGTGGACTCCCTTGCCTGGCACGGCGACGTACCGCAGCTTCGCTCCCCGGTTCTCGTCTGCGCGTTTCGCGGCTGGAATGACGCCGCCGGCGCCGCCTCCGCCGCGCTGGTGGCGATGGCGGGGTCCTTCGACACCGAGTTGATCGCCGAGATCGACCCGGAGGACTACTTCGACTTCCAGGCGACCCGGCCGACGATCCAGCTCAGCGAGGGCCAGACCCGCCACATCGACTGGCCGCAGAACAATCTGCTCGCGATCCGGATTCCGGCTGCCGACCGCGACGTGGTGCTGCTGGACGGAACCGAGCCCAACCTGCGCTGGCGGACCTTCTCGGAGACGGTTGCGACCGCCTCCGATGCGCTCGGCATCGAGATGGTGATCACGATGGGAGCCCTGGTCGCGGAGGTCTCGCACACCCTCCCCGTGCCGATCACGGGGCTCGCCTCCGACGAGGAGCTGGTGGTGGAGCTCGATCTGCAGCGCTCCAGCTACGAAGGCCCGACCGGGATCGTTGGCGTGCTGCACGATTCCTGCCGGCAACTCGGCATGACCTCCGCGTCGCTGTGGGCGGCGGTGCCCCACTACGTTGCCGCGGTGCCCAACCCGAAGGCCGCGCTGGCGCTGCTGCGCCGCCTCGAGGGGCTGACCGGGATCGCGGTGGACGCGACCGAGCTGGAGGAGGAAACCGCCAGCTACGAGGAGCAGATCGGCCGCGCCGTGGCGGCCAATCCCGAGATCGCCGAACTGGTGGAGCGAATCGAGGCGGAGCAGGTGGAGCAGTTTGGCCCCGGGGGCGAAGACCTTCCGTCGGCCGATACCCTCGCCCGCGAGTTCCAAAAGTTTCTGCGGCAGCAGGGGAAGTGAGACCCCGCCGCCAGGCGGGTCAGCTCTCCGCCGCGGGGCAGATGAGGCGGTAGTCGCACCAGCTGCAGACGCTCGGCGAGGGCCGCGGCTCGAAGTTCTCTGCCAGGACACCCTCGCCGACCTCCAGCACGGTCTGTTCGACCCGCTGCGCGTCGTCGGGCTTGGTCGGGGCTGCGACCTTCTCGGCGTCGAGCACGTAGTAGTAGCTGCCGGTCTCGGCCTCCAGATCCCAGGCCTCGTGAGCGGCGAAGCGGTAGAGGGCCAGCTGCATGTCGGCCTCGAGCTCGCCCTCGGTCTTCTGTTCCCCGGTCTTGTAATCGATCAGCTCGTACCCGCCGTCGGGCAGGCGATCGACCCGGTCGATCCTTCCGCGCACGTGGTGCTCGCCGATCCGGATGTCGAACTTGCGCTCCAACCAGACCGGTTCGCCTTCGGCATGGCTCTCGTGCTCCCAGTACATGCGCAGCGCCTCCCGAGCCCGGTCGCGGAACTGGAGCTCATCGTCGCTCGAGCCGAAGCCGGAACGCTGCCAGCCGGTCTCGAAAAGGCCCATCAGGCGACCGAGCCCGTCCTCCTCGCCTTCGGCTTCCTTGTGGTAGCGCTCGAGGACGTTGTGGATGAGGATGCCGAAGCGCTGGTTGATCGTCGGCTCCTGGGGTATCCCGAAGACCCGCGCGAACTTGTACTTCAGCGGGCAGGTGAGGTAGAGATCGAGGTCGGAGGCTGAGAGGCTCAGCGCCCCATCGCTGCGGATCGGCAGGAAGTCCCTCAGCGAGCGCTCCTCACGGGCGGCGAGCAGCCTGCGACGGCTTTCCCGATCGTGCTCTGACTTGAGCAGGAAGGCATCGAGCTGGGACGCGTCCAGCTCCGCCAGCTGGCCCGGGGTGGCGACCTGGCGCAGCAATCCGTTGACTGCCTCGACCGCCTCCTCGGTGGCTTCGTCTCCGGGTCGCTGGGCAAGTGCGGCGAGCTTCAGGAGCTCCAGGTACCGAGCGATCGCCCGGTCGATGTCGACTGCCGTGTCGAGCCGCGGCTCCGAGAGCTGGCGCCCGGCCCTCCAGGACTCCTCCAGCACCTTTTCGCGAATCATGCGATAGGTGGCCTGCAGGCCCTCGGCAGGGCCGAACAGCTCCTCCTCGTGGCACTCCTCCTGCGTTCCGGCGCCGGCCAGCGCGTCCTCGTAGAACGGCGAGGGCCGGACGTCTCCCTCGCTGTCGCGCTCGACCCGGGAGAGAACGAGCCCGGAGCGACCCGGCCATCCGATTCGCTCCACCCCGGCCCCGCGCTCCAAATCGAGAACGAAGACGTGCTCGAACTCCATTCCCTTGACCGCGTTGCGTCCCACCCCTTGGACGGCGCCAGGCACCGGCGGCTCGGTGAGACCGGCCGGCTCGACGCCGGCGTCGGCGATGGCGCTGATGTGGCGAACGAAGTCGCGCGTCGAGCCGTGTGGCTCGCGCTGCGACCAGGCGGCCGCCAGCTCGGCCAGCCTTGAGAGCCCGAGCAGCCGTTCCGCGACCTCCGGCTCGGCCGCGAAGAGCCGCTGGCGCCGCAGCCCCACCCGCTCGATCAGCCGCCGCACGAAGACGTCGGCCCGTCGCTCCTCCATCGCCTGCGAGGCCGCCTTGTGGAGTTTCAGGAATGCCCGGATTCGTTCGCCGGCCTCGGGCGGCGTCTCGGGGTTCTCGAGCGCCGCCCTGCAGGCCGACACCATGTCCAGGCTGCGACGCCGAGCGAGCGCCGCCAGCCGCGCCAGATCGGCGGAGCGGAGATCGATCGGCGGCCGGGTGAGCGTCCGAGCCGCGGCGGCGGAGTCGCCGGGGTCGGCGAGCACCCGCAGCCAGGCGATTGCGTCGCGTACCTCTGGCCGCTGAAAGAGGGCGGCGGGCCCGGACAGGTGCAGCGGGATGCCGCGTTCCTCCATCGCCCCCGACACCATCCGACCGCGCCGCGCCGGTTCGTCGATGACCACGCAGATGGCTTCTGGGGGCGTCCCGCCGGCCAGCAGATGCTCCGCCTCCCGGGCAACGGCCTGCGCCTGCGCCCTCTCGTTGGTGCAGCGCCAGAAGCGAACGGAAGGATCCCGGAAGCGGGCCTCCAGCTCGATCGTCTCTCCCCTGGGGTGGACCTGTCCGAACCACGCGGCGAGGTCCTCGAGCGAGGCACCTGGCACGGCGCTCTCCAGGGCGTAGAGATGGTTGTCGTGCTCCGCCGAGAGCGCGACCAGGATCGCCCGTTGCGCGGCGGTTGTGTCCTCGAGCTCATCGACCATGACCTGGGGGAATCGTCCGGCGATTGCCCGGCGGACCTCGGCGCTCTCGGTCAGCAGCCTGCTCAGGGTGAGGAAGACGTCGCCGCTGTCGAGGCTGCCGGACGCGGCCACGATGCGGTCGTGGGCGGCGTACAGCTCGGCGAGCTCCGGCTCGGGAGGTTTGGAGCCCGCCTTCAACGTGTCGATCCGCGCCAGCAGGTGGGTCAGCAGGCCGACGGGGTTTCCGCGGATCTCGTGCTGGCGCAGCGGCAGCCGGTCCAGCCGGTCGAGCAGCATCGCCAGCCGCTCGGCCGGGCCAAGCACCTCGAAGAACGGATCGAGCCCGGCCGCATCGGAGTGCTCGCGCAGCAGCCGCTCGCCGACCGCCCCCCACGTGCCGACCCAAAGCTCCTCGTGCGGGCGGTCCAGCAGGGACTCGACACGCTCGCGCAGTCGCCGGGCGGTGGCCCGGGTCGACGTCAGGACCAGCACCCCCTCCGGTGCGGTGCCCTCTTCGGCCAGCCGCGTCAGGCGGTGCGCCAGCGCCTCCGTCCTCCCGGTCCCTGCCCTGCCAAGCAGCAGCAGTGGACCATCGCCATGCCGGATCGCACGTTCCTGTCCCGGGCTCGGGTCCATTGCCCAACGCTAGCGCGGCTCGCATTTCGCTACGGCGCGCGACAACATGGTGAGTCGCGGCGGGCCTCTAGCATCCGCGCGATGGAGGCTCTCTCTGCGGATTGGCTGGGGATCTGCCGCCGCGTCGTCGTGGCGCAGCGGCGCATCTTCGAGGACGCGCCCGGGATCGAGGCGCGCACGGTGTACGAGGGGGTCGGCGAGGGCGGTGACCGTGCGTTGGCTATCGATCGTCTCTGCGAGGACGCGGTCTTTGCAGAGCTCGAGGAGCTTGCGGAGGCGGGCGCGTCCTTTGTCGCCGTCTCCGAGGAGCGAGGTGAGGTCAGCTTCGGCTCCGGTGGCGCGGCGAGGGTCGTGATCGACCCGATCGACGGCTCGCTCAATGCCCGCCGCACTCTCCCGTCGCACAGCCTCAGCGTCGCGGTGGCTTCCGGGCAATCGATGGCCGACGTCGAGTTCGGATATGTCTATGACTTCGGTGCCGGGGAGGAGTTCACGGCCCGCCGCGGCGCGGGGGCACGGCTCCGCGATCGCGAGATCCGTGTCGCCGCCGACGGCGCCAGGCTGGAGGTGCTCGGCGTCGAGTCGGCCGAGCCCGAGTGGGCGCTGCCGGTGCTCGAGGCGCTGGCCGGCCAGGTCTACCGCCTGCGCGTGGTCGGGTCGATCGCGATCACGGCCTCCTATGTGGCGGCCGGCCGGTTTGACGGGATGCTCAGCCTGCGCCCCTGCCGCTCTGTCGATGCCGCCGCCGCGCAGCTGATCGTCGCCGAGGCGGGTGGGGAGGTTGCCTTCGGCGAGCTTACGGCCGGCGAGGCGGCGCTGGATCTAGCCGCGCGCTACCCGATCGCCGCCGCCGCCGGGCCAAATGCGCTGAACACGATTCGCGCCGCTCAGTAACCCGCGCCGGAGGCGAGTTTAGAACAGGTGTTCGTGTAGAACATATGTTCGCTACACTCGCGAGCAAGCCACCACTCATCGAAGGGATCAAACTCCATGGCAACCCAAGCAGGCAAAGCCAAAGCCACCAGCACCAAAAAATCCAAGGCGAAACCAGTCGCCGAAGCCGCTTCCCCCCGGGACCACGCCCAGTCGTTTGCCCAGTCGGCAGTCGACCTTCCCGTCGGCGCCGTTCTCGAGGTAACCGACCGCGTCGCCGAACTGGTTGACCCGTTCACCGATCGCACCGGTGCCGAAAAACAGCTCAAGTCCTACCGGAGCCGGCTGCGCCGCACCGTGAAGCGCACCGAGCGCCGCGGCGCGACCGCCCGTCGCAAGGCGGCGACCGAAGCGCGGAAGACCCGGAACCGCGTCGAGCGCGAGGCCCGCAAACGCCAGCGCACGGTCAGGACCACGCTGAAGCGCAACCGCGAGGATGTTGAGCAGCGCGTCCGCCAGGCGGTCGAAGAGCAGACCACGCGCGCCCAGGACCTGGTCGACCAGGTCGGCGAGCAGCTTTCCTCGCTTCGCTGACCCTCCTCTCGGCGCCCCATCCGAAGGCCGTGGCCGCCCTAAGGCCGGCGGGCCTTCGGATGGGCTCAGACGTAGAGCCTGTCCTCAGGCTCACCCCCCGGCGCACGTGCTCCAAACACTCGGCAGCCGCAGACGCCGGCTCTTGAGACAGTCTCCTATCTCCCTCGCACCATGACCGGCCTGGAGCCTGCGGGCTCGTAGGGCCAGTCGCGTTGCTCGGGGACGTAGGCGCGGAATTGGAAGTGAGCGCCTCGGGAGTCGTCGTCGCGAAACCTGTATGCGTAGCGAAAGCGACCGCGTCCGTCGGTCTGGACAGTGCGAAATTCGCTCCAGGGGACGCCCGACACGCGGAACTGGAGCTGCACCGACTTTCCGCCGAGTGACGTTGCGTTGTTGCTCGCAGCCACCCGGCCGTGGAAGACGATCGGCCGCCCGCCGACGGTCGCCACGCCCGAGGAGGCGCGCAGGCGAGCTGCGCTGCGCACGCCGAGCTGTGCGGGGGGTGCCGAGGAGCCGGCAAGAGCCCGCGTTCCGCCGAACCTGGCCGTCACCTGCCGGCTGGGCCCTGGCTGGAGCCGGATCGAAAAGGCTCCGCGCGCGTTTGTCTTCACGGTTGACACTCGCTCCGGGGTTCTGGCTCCGACGGCGAACCGCTCGACGATTCGCACTGCCACGCCCTGCAGGGGAGCATTGACGCCGGCGATCAGGCGGCCGCTGAACATGGCCCCGCGACCGAACGCGACGAGCCGGCGCTTCCGCTGCCGGCTCCGCTCGGCAACCGGTGGGCGGCTGCACCGGCGCGGGGCGCCGCGGCGGACGCATCGAGGCTGAGGCCGCGCCCGAGACAGAAAACCCGCTCGCATCGTCGTTGGGATCTTGATGGGGTTGGGCAGGACCATCCTCTTGCCGTCGGAGCGGTTCACAGTCGTGGTCGCGTTGCCGGCCCTGTCGTAGCCAATCGCCCAGAATTCGTACCGGCCCGGTGGGTAGGCATCCGAGTCCCAGCGGGCCTGCAGCCCTTCCCCGGGGGGGAGAGCTATCCGAACCGCCTCGCTGGGCAGTGGCGCGAAGCGGTCCCCCGAGCCGGCCCGGCGCACGCCGATCCAACCCCGCGAAAGGTCCGGGCCAGACAGCGAGTCGCTAAGCCTCACCCGGACCAGCTCCGGGTCTCCGGGGACCTGCGAGTTGGAAAACGCAACGACGGGCGCGTCGCGGTCGATCTGAACCACAGCGATGGACGGCGGGTTGTTTGTCACGCCGTTTGCGGTGCTCCCGTCGTTGACGTTTCCCGCAGCGTCGCGGGCGTAGTAGGCGATCCTGTGGATGCCCCCCGCAATCACCGTTGTGCTGACGAAGGCGCCCGCGCCGGCAGTGGGTGTGCCGTTGTCGACCTGGATCGCCGTGAAGGGGCCTCCGTGCAGGGGCCCGCTCATTCCCGAACCACCGTCTGCGGCGGTTGCGGTGAGCGTGACCGGCTGGCTGGTCCAGCCGCCCGGCACGCCGGCCAGCGCGGTTACGGGATCGGTTGTGTCGACATGCAGTACGGAGTGGCCGGGAGTGGCGGACCTCCTCCCGGATCCCGATACCGCCACCACGTGGACGTAGCTCGTTCCCTCGGGCAGGCCGGTCACCGGCAGGGAGTCATCGGCGGCGCCGCCATGGAGGTCTGTCTCGGCATCGGCGCAAAGCGACGCCGACGCGCAGGGACTGCTGTTCGGCTCGGAGTCGATCGAGATCGCGTATCCGCGGATGCCGGAAAGGGGCGGTTCTCCGTCGATGTGTTCGATGCGGATCGCGTGCGGAAATCCGGTGCGGGCGATCCAGTCGGAGACCGGGAGCGGCGCGACGTCGTCAGGACGGACATTGTCGAAGCGCAGCTTTGCCGTCGCCGGGGAACCCTGGCTGCCGGCGGCGTCCTCGAGCCAGACTTCCGCGTCGTAGGCCCCGGGAATGTTGGGGACACCGAGGTTGGAGATTGCGTCCGTCGGCCAGTCGATTCGGATCTCGCCGCCGACAGGGGCACCGGAGGGGTATCGAACTCTGTAGTGGACGGCGGCAATCGGCTGTCCTCCTTGGGGAGGGGGGTTTTCCCAGTCAAGCCGGAACCTGTTGCTGGGGTGCCACGAATCAGTGCCACCGTCGACCCGAAGATCGGTTGGTGGCAAGGGGGCGGCCTCTGCAGCCGCCACGGGCAGCAGGGCGAGGGCGGCGGGAATTACCAGCGCGACTCCGGCGAGCCTTGCTCTCCATTTCATGGGCCGAACTCTCCGGCGGCACTGCCGCTCGAGGATTCCGCCGGCTGGCTGGTCGGTGATGCAGGAGGCGGCGTGTATTCGACCGCCCCGGCATCGGCGTCAGCGGCGGGAGGCAACTCTGCCTGGGGCGCTTTGGCGTCCGGCGGTTCGTCCTGATCCCGCCGGTTTGCCCGCTGGGGGGACGGAGACGGACCGGGCTCGGTTTGGGCCGGCGCATCTGCGGTTGCCGCATCTTGGGACGCTTCGATCACGGCGGGAGCGACGCGCTCAATCGCCGACGGCTTGACGTGATCCGGTGCGAGGTCGAGCGGTGCGGGCACCACCCCCGCCGCCACGCAGGCCGCCGCGCCGCCGGCAGTGCCCGCACACACGGCCAGCACTTTCGCAAGGGCTGCCATCCCGGCGCCGCGAGTGCCGCCGGCCGTCGCCACCTGCGCCATGGTGGAGTCGGCGGTGCCGCCCGTTCCCGGCAGTCGGAGGTGCAGCCCCGTGAGGATCTCGTGCGCCCTGTCCAGGAGCGACCGCGCCGCCGGCAGCGTAGGGACGAGCACGGCGGCGGCCCTCGGGGTTGCCCGGTAGGCGCGCATCGCGGCGCGGCAGTGGGCGCATGCCCGCAGGTGCTCGCGCACAGCGGCAGTCTCCGTCGCGCTTGTCTCTCCATCGCAGAAGGCCGAGAGGACTGCACTCATCTCGGTGCAGCGAGTACCGTCTTCGCTGCGCGACACGAGCTTGCGGAATCGCTCCCGCCCCTCCGATAGGCAGCGGTTGATTTTCGTCCTGCTGAAGCCTGTGATCTCCCCAATCTCCGCGTAGGAATAGCCCTCCGCCAGCAGGGTCAGCGCCCTCAGCTCCGCCGGCTTCAACGCTTGCAGCGCCTCGCGACTGCGGGCGATCTTCTCGCGCCGCTCAACGCGCACGTCTGGACCGTCGCCCGAGGCCGGGATCAGTTCGACCCAGTCCACCGTCCCGCCGCCGTCTCCCGGTTCCGTCGTTGCCACGTTGCCCAGCAACCGCTCGCGGTTGCGCCGGATCGCCAGCGCCTCGTGCCTGATCACCGTGTGGGTCCAGCGGCTCAGTTCAAGCTGGTTGTCGGTCGGCGCTTTGGTGAGCAGGATCTCCATCGCCCGCTGGTAGGCGTCCTCGGCATCGTCGGCGCACAGCGAGAAGCGCCGCGCCGTCTGCTTCAGGGAACGTTCGTGGCGCCCGATCAGCGCGATCGCCGCTCTCTTGCGCGCCGCGCCATCGACGACGGGCCGCGTATCCGGCTCCGTGAGGCCCGCCGTGCCACTCCGGTCGACTTCTTTTGTGCTCAGGATCGGCCCCCGCCTTGCACAGCTCAGTTCGATCGGTGAAACATGCCAGTGCAAGTTGGGGACTCGCCTCGTTTCTCCCCTCGACTGGACGGGTGATCGGGTGAAAAGTTCGGAAATTGCATGAACTCTCGGCATGAGCTGGGTCCTGCGAACCCCTGTAGCATCGACGCGGATGAGCACCTGCGTAGTCACTGGCGGGGCCGGCTTCCTCGGCTCCCACCTATGCGAACACCTGCTGAAGCAGGGTCACCAGGTGATCTGCGTCGACAACCTGGAGACGGGCTCGCTGCAGAACATCGAGCACATCCGGGACCCGGCGTTCGAGTTCCGCAACATCGACATCACCGCGAAGGTGGACATCCCCGAGGATGTGGATTTCGTCTACCACCTCGCCTCCCCGGCGAGCCCGATCGACTACCTACGGCTGCCGCTGCACACGCTCAAGGTCGGTTCGCACGGCACCCATCACATGCTGGGCGTGGCGAAGTTCAAGCGTGCGCGCTTCCTTCTCGCCTCGACCAGCGAGGTCTACGGCGACCCCCAGGTGCACCCGCAGACCGAGGACTACTGGGGACACGTCAACCCGATCGGGCCGCGCGGCGTCTACGACGAGGCGAAGCGCTACGCGGAGGCGCTGACGATGGCCTATCACCGCCAGCAGGGCGTCGATACGTCGATCGTTCGGATCTTCAACACCTACGGGAGCAGGATGCGGGCAATGGACGGGCGGGCGATCCCAACCTTTCTGCGTCAGGCCCTGCAGGACCAGCGTCTAACCGTGTTCGGCGACGGGGAGCAGACGCGAAGCTTCTGTTACGTAGATGACCTGATCCGGGGGATCGTGGCGCTTGCCGAGTCCGACGTCCACCTACCCGTCAACATCGGCAACCCCAACGAGTTCACGCTGCTCGAACTGGCGAAGACCGTGATTGAGGTGACCGAGTCCCGCTCGGAGATCACCTTCGAGGCGCTTCCCACGGACGATCCGCAGCAGCGCCGGCCCGATATCTCCCGTGCTCGGGATCTGCTCGGCTGGGAACCGGAGGTCGAGCTGCGCGACGGTCTGCGCCGCACGATCGAGCAGGCCGGCCTGGAGCGCCTCGTCGGCGCCACCGACTGAGAACCCGCGACCGGCGGGCCTCAATATCCTGCAGCGGATGGCTAGCAGAGCCCGAAAGCCAGATCCCGCGGAGGCCCCCCCGACAATTGCCCCGGTGGTGGGGCCCGAGGACGAGCGGGTCTTCACCGACTCGGGAATCGAGATCGAGCGCCTCTACACGGAGGACGACGTCGCGCCCGATGTCGAAGAGAGGCTCGGCACACCGGGCGAACCGCCCTTCACGCGCGGCATCCACGAGGGCATGTACCGCGACCGCCTCTGGACCATGCGCCAGTACGCCGGATTCGCAACGCCCGAAGACACCAACGAGCGCTACCGCTACCTGATCGAGCACGGCTCGACCGGCCTCTCGATGGCCTTCGACCTGCCGACCCAGCTCGGCCGCGACTCCGACGATCCTCTCTGCGCGGGCGAGGTGGGCCGCACCGGGGTCCCGATCGACACGATCGAGGACATGCGGATCTGCTTCGAGGAGATACCGCTCGACCAGGTCTCCACGTCGATGACGATCAACGCGCCGGCCGCAATCCTGCTGCTCCTCTACGAGCTGGTCGGCGAGGAGCAGGGCGTGCCGAGCGAGAAGCTGCGGGGGACCGTCCAGAACGACGTGCTGAAGGAGTACATGGCGCGCGGCAACTACATCTACCCGCCCGAGCCGACCATGCGCCTGACCACCGACATCTTCGAGTACTGCCGCGAGAACGTGCCGAAATGGAACACGATCTCGATCTCCGGCTACCACATCCGCGAGAAGGGATGCTCGGCCGTACAGGAGGTTGCCTTCACGCTCTCCAACGCGATCGCCTACGTCGAAGCGGCGCTCGAGCGCGGGCTGAAGATCGACGAGTTCGCTCCTCGCCTCGCCTTCTTCTTCAACGGCCACAACAACGTCTTCCAGGAGGTCGCCAAGTTCCGTGCCGTGCGGCGGATGTGGGCGAACATCGTCGGCGAGCGGTTCGGCGCCGAAGACCCCAACTCGATGAAGATCCGCTTCCACACCCAGACCGGCGGCGTCACCCTTCAGGCCCAGCAGCCCGAGGTCAACATCATCCGCGTCGCCCTGCAGGGCTTCGCTGCGGTTGCCGGCGGCACCCAGTCGCTGCACACCAACGGCTTCGACGAGGCGCTGGCGCTGCCAACCGAGCGCTCCGCCCGGATCGCACTGCGCACCCAGCAGGTTCTCGCCCACGAGTCGGGCGTCGCCGACACCGTCGACCCCTTCGCCGGCTCCTACTTCGTCGAGTCGCTGACCGACGAGATAGAGCAGCGCTCGTGGGAGCTGATGGGCAAGGTCGAAGAGCTGGGCGGCTCGGTCGAGGCGCTGGAGTTCATGCAGCGCGAGATCGAGGAGTCGGCGCACTCCTACCACGAGCGCTACAAGTCGAACCAGGACATCGTGGTCGGTGTCAACAAGTACGTCACCGATCAGGTCGACGACGTCGACATCCTGCGGGTGGATCCGGAGGCCGAGGAGCGCCAGCTGACTCGGTTGAAGGCCTTCAAGGAATCGCGCGATCAGCAGACGGTGGACATGAACCTCGAATCCGTACGGGACGTGGCGCGCGGAGGAGGCAACCTGCTTCCCCCGATCCGCGCCGCGCTTGCCGCCAGCGCCTCGATCGGCGAGGTCTGCGGTGCGATGCGCGACGTCTTCGGCGAATACCGCGGCGGCGCCTTCTTCTAGGCGCCGGGAAGGTTCATTCCAGGGGGAGGAACCGCCCGCCGCCGGTTGAATCGGCCAGCATGATCGAGGTATCGCGGACGCTGATGAAGTCAGAGCCCGAACTCGCCGATCTCGTCGCCGAGGTTGAGGGCGTCGAGGTCACGATGGCCGAGAAGGGCTTTGGCACGCGGGTCGCGGTGCGGGCGGATGAGGGCTCGGGGTTTGCGGAGGACGATCTGGAGCGCATCCTCGACCGCTTGGCCGAGCCGCAGCGCCTGCCCTTCACGAAATAGACTTCCGCGCTCCGATGCGCGAGAGGAACCCCGTCACCCACGAGGAGAAGCTCGCCTACCTCCGCGAGCTGCGCGAGGCGGCGGTCCACTCTGCCTCCGAGGAGGCGGTGGAGAAGCAGCACGCCAGAGGCAAGCTGACGGCTCGGGAGCGGATCGAGAAGCTCCTCGACCCGGGCTCCTTCGAGGAGCTCGACACCTTCGTGCGCCACCGCACCTACGACTTCGAGATGCAGAAGCGCCGTCCCTGGGGCGATGCGGTCGTCACCGGCCACGGCACCATCGAAGGCCGCACCGTCTTCGTTTTCTCCCAGGACTTCACCGTCTTCGGCGGCAGCCTCGGCGAGGTGATGGCGGAGAAGATGTGCAAGGTGATGGACCTCGCGGCGCAGGTGGGGGCGCCGGTCATAGGGATCAACGATTCCGGCGGCGCCCGGATCCAGGAGGGTGTCGTCTCGCTCGGCGCCTACGGCGACGTTTTCGTGCGCAACGTCCAGTGCTCGGGTGTGATCCCTCAGATCAGTCTGATCATGGGCCCCTGCGCGGGGGGCGCCGTCTACTCGCCCGCGATGACCGACTTCATCTTCATGGTCAAGGAGACCTCGCACATGTTCATCACCGGCCCGGAAGTGATCAAGACGGTCACCGGCGAGGAGGTCGAGTTCGAGGAGCTCGGCGGCGCGATGAGCCACAACTCGAAGTCGGGCGTAGCGCACTTCGCGGCCGATGACGAGGAGAGCTGCCTGGAGGACGTTCGTTACCTGCTCAGCTTCCTTCCCTCCAACAACCTGGAGGCGCCGCCGCACTTCGCGCCTGAGGACGATCCCCAGCGCGAAGACGCGGACCTCGAAACCGTCGTCCCCGACGATCCCTCCAAGCCCTACGACATGCGCGAGGTGATCTCCCGCATCGTCGACGACGGCGATTTCTTCGAGGTGCACGAGCATTTCGCCCGCAACATCGTCTGCGGCTTCTCACGGCTCGACGGCCATCCAATCGGGGTGGTCGGCAACCAGCCCGCCCATCTCGCCGGAGTCCTCGACATCGAGGCTTCCGAGAAGGCGGCCCGCTTCGTCCGCACCTGCGACGCGTTCAACGTCCCGCTCGTCACCTTTACCGACGTGCCCGGCTTCCTGCCCGGCACCGATCAGGAGTGGAACGGGATCATCCGCCACGGCGCCAAGCTGCTGTATGCGTTTACCGAGGCGACCGTGCCGAAGCTCACCGTCGTCACGCGCAAGGCCTACGGCGGCGCCTACGACGTCATGAACTCGAAGCACATGCTGGCCGACTACAACGTCGCCTGGCCGACCGCGGAGGTCGCGGTGATGGGCCCCGAGGGCGCGGTCAACATCATCTACCGCAAGGACATCTCCTCCTCGCCGACCCCCGACGAGCGCCGGCAGAAGCTGATCGACGACTACAAAGCCCACTTCGCCAATCCCTATTCGGCAGCGGAGCGCGGCTACATCGACGACGTGATCGAGCCCCGCGAAACGCGCCCGAGGCTGATCAAGGCGCTTCGCATGCTGCTGAGCAAGCGCGTCGACCAGCCCAAGCGAAAGCACGGCAACATCCCTCTGTAGGGCTACGGGACGGCAGTCGCCTCGGTCTCGACGCCGCCGCCCTCGATCCCGCCGCCGCGTCCCCCGCGCCCGGCTGTGGCGCCGCCTTCCTCGCGGGTCAGGCGGTGGGCGAGGTAGACGGGAATGATCGAGATCAGCACGACGATCACGGCGACAGCGTTGACGATGGGCCGCTGCTGGGACCGGAAGAGGTTGCGGAAGATCCAGATCGGCAGCGTTTCTTCGCCGGCTCCGATCGTGAACGTGGTGACGATGATCTCGTCGAAGGAGAGCCCGAACGCGAGCAGCCCGCCGGCGCCGAGCGCCGAGCGCATGTTGGGAAGGGTGACGTAGCGGAACGTTTGCCAGGTGGTGGCGCCCAGGTCAGCCGATGCCTCCTCGAAGGATGAGGACATCCTTCGCAGCCGCGCGATCACGTTGTTGTAGACCACGACAATGCAGAAGGTGGCGTGGCCGACGATCACCGTGAAGAGGGTGAGGTCGACGCCAAAGACCTGAGTGAACGTGTTGTTGAGCGCCACGCCCGTGACGATCCCCGGAAGGGCAATCGGCAGGATTACGAGGAACGAGATCGTCTCGCGGCCGAAGAAGCGATGGCGTGCCACGGCAAGCGACGCGAGGGTGCCGAGCACCAGAGCGATCGAGGTGGCGGCAAGGCCCGCCTTGATGGACGTGAGAAATGCGTCGCGGGCTGTGCTTTCGATCGCCTTGGGGAACCATTCGAGGGTCAGTGCGGGGGGCGGCCATTCGAGGATCTTGCTGGCGTTGAACGCGTAGATCGCAAGGACGATCAGCGGGATGTAGATGAACGCCAGCCCGACCGCAACCGCGACGCGGAGGAGGATCGTGGATCGTCTCGACAGTCTCACGTGGTTCCCTAGATGTGCTCGAAGGCGCCGAGCTTTCGCGCCACCAGCAGGTAGCCGACCATCACGACGATCGGGACGAGCGCCAGCGCCGCCGCGAAGGGGAGGTTGTTGGAGATGTTGTTGAAGACGACGTTGCCGATGAACTGGTTGTTGGAGACCAGCCGGGGCGTGATGTAGTCGCCCAGCGTCAGGGCGAAGGTGAAGATCGAACCGGCGACGACGGCTGGGAATGCGAGCGGCAGGATCACCTTTCTGAAGGTCGTGAACGGCTTCGCGCCGAGGTCCTCGGAGGCGCTGATCAGCGAATTCGGGATCCGCTCAAGCCCGGCGAAGATCGGCAGCACCATGTACGGCAGCCAGAGGTAGCTCATCACCAGCCAGACGGCCGTGTTGCCGTACCCCGGGCCGCTCGTCCCGAGCGGCTCGAGCGCCCAGTTGATGACCCCGCCGGCGGAGAGCATCGTTCTCCAGGAGAGGACCTTGACCAGGTAGCTCGACCAGAGCGGGATCAGCACCGCGACGACCAGGACTGCCTTGGTTCGGCGGCTGGCGACCTTTGCCATGAAGAAGGCGATCGGGAAGGCGAGGATCGCATCCGTGATCGTCACCAGCGAGGCGATCACGACGGTCCGCACGACGATTGTGCGGTAGACGGGCTCGTCGATCAGCGTTTCGAAGTTTTCGAAGCTGAGGCTCTTGACCAGCTCGCCACTGGTCGGGCTCACCGACCAGAACGCAGCGATCAGGAGAACGGCCAGCGAGCCGAGATAGCCGATAACCAGCCAGCCGACCGGCCCGGCCAGAAGCGCTCCCACCTGAAGGCGAGGGCGACCGTGGAAGAGGTCGGCGAGCCTTCGGCCCACCGACCTTCTCTCCACGACCACCGCCTCAGTCGCCATGCGTCACCGCTTCTGCGTCAGCCCTTGATCGACGTCCAGGCTTGGACCCAGTCGTTGTAGTTCTTGCAATCTTCGGAGCCGTTGCCGCAGTCGGCGACCGGCGTCTTCCAGTAGTAGACGCGTTTCCAGAACTCGGGTTCTTCCGCGTGATATTCAGCGCAGAAGCTCTTGTTCTTGGTGTGTTCGCAGGCCAGTTCCTGCGCCGGTGCCTCGCCGAAGTATTCGGCGACCTGGGCGTTCGCCGTCGGCGAGACAATCCAGTCCATCCACATGTACATGCAGTTGGGGTGTTCGGCTTCGGAGCTGATCATCCAGGTGTCCGACCAACCGGTCGCACCCTCCTCGGGCAGGAAGCCCTGGCTTGCGGGGCTCGCCGCGACGGGCTTGTCTTCTTCGCGCAGTGCGAAGTACTGGTACTGCCACGTCGTCCCGACCGTGCTGTCGCCGTTGGCGAAGGCCGAAATCTGCTTTTCGGCTTCCGACCAGTATTCGCCGACCAGCGGCCGCTGTTCCTTGAGCAACTGGACGGCAGCTTCGAACTGCTCTTCGTTCAGCTCGTACGGGTCTTCGATTCCCAGATCGGGTTCGTGCGCCTTCAGGTAGAGGGACGCTTCGGCGATCGACATCGGATCGTCGTACTGACTGATCTTGCCCTTGTTCTCTGCCGCGACCTGCGGATCGAGGGTCACGTCCCACGAAGTCGGCGAGGGCGTTACCGAGTCGCTGTTCCACATCAGGAGGTTTGCCCCGCGCCCGTGCGGGATGCCGTAGGGCTTGTCTTCGAACGTGTTGTAGGGCTGGTTCTTGAGGTCGGAGAAAACGGTTTCGTAGTTGGGAATCAGGTCGACGTTGACGGGGTCCACGTCGCCGCCTTCGAAGAGCCGCGCGGTGGCGTTACCCGACGCGGAGACGCCGTCGTATTCGCCGGTCCGCATCAGCGTCACCATTTCGTCCGAGGTGCCGGCCACCTTGTTGTTGACCTTGCACCCGGTCTTCTCTTCGAATGGCTTCGACCATTCCGGTTCGACGTAGCCGGCCCAGGAGATCAGGTTGAGCTGCCCCTCTCCCTTGCCGAGTTCCGTCAGTTCTTCGCCGCTCGAGCTCCCGCCGCCGCCACAGCCGGCGAGCAGCAGTAGGAAGGCGAGTAAGCCGGCGACGACGAGCCACGCTGTCGCTGCAGGGTGTGCATCGTGAGTCCTCACGGTGGTTCCTCCTCTGTTTTCGTTTCCCCACGGACCGCGACCGTGTGCTCCGGACGCCAGCCCACCAGCACCTCCCTGCCCTGCTCGGAGGGCGCATCTAGTGAGCCGCCCTCCACGTTCTGTCGTACGAGTTGAAGCTCTCCGCCGTGTTCGAGCGCGACGGTGTAGCGGGTGACCATTCCCGCATAGGCGATCTCGGCGATCCGCCCGCGTTCGGTGACCAGGCCGTTCGGGGTCATGGCGGGATCGAGCAGCTGGATCTTCTCGGGACGGATGGTGAAGCGTGCGCCATCTCGCTCGAGCAGGTTGGAGACGCCGACGAAGCCGGCGACGAACTCAGTGGCGGGGCGCTCGTAGAGCTCCACGGGTGGGCTGACCTGCTCGATCCGGCCCAGGTTGAAGACGGCGATCCGGTCGCTCATCGTCAGCGCCTCGTCCTGGTCGTGGGTGACGTAGACGAATGTGATGCCGACGTCGCTCTGGATTGCCTTCAGCTCGGTCTGCATCTCCTCGCGCAGCTTCAGGTCGAGCGCGCCAAGCGGCTCGTCCAGCAGTAGGACCCGGGGGCGGTTGACGATCGCGCGGGCCAGGGCGACGCGCTGTCGCTGGCCGCCCGAGAGCTCCGCCGGCCGGCGCCCCCCGTAGTCGGGAAGGCGGACCATTTCCAGCGTCTCCTCGCGGCGCCGCTGCCGCTCCGCCTTGGACACGCCGCCGACGCGCATCCCGTATTCGACGTTCTCGCCCACCGTCATGTGCGGGAAGAGTGCGTAGTCCTGGAAGACGGTGTTGACCGCGCGGTCGTAAGGCGCCACGCCTCTCATGTCCCGTCCGGCCAACTCGATTGTGCCGCCGTCCGGGTCTTCAAACCCGGCGATCATCCGCAGCGTCGTCGTCTTTCCGGAGCCCGAGGGGCCGAGGAGCGTGAAGAACTCTCCGGTCTCCACCTCCAGGTCGATGCCCGCAACGGCCTCCACCTCGCCAAAGCGCCTGGTGAGGTTGGCCAAGCGGATGTCGGGTGGAGCAGCTACACGAAGAAGTTAGCCGAGGGGTTCAGGAGGCAATGGACAAAACGATCGCGCCCGGTTGGCCAGGACGGCCTACGAACTGTCGTCTCGCCTTCTAGAAGCCGATCGGATGACGCGCGACGTAGCCCCGGGGGCTGCGCGAGTCCTTGTGCCAGCGGGGGCCCGAACCACGCGAGTCGCCGGAGGTGTCCCAGCGGTAGCCCGCTATCACGGCGTAGGCGTGGCCGGGGTTCGTGTAGACGGTGATCCATCGCCCCGAGCCGCGCTGACCCCAGCGGGCAAGTGGCCCAGAGGGGAGGGGGCTGTTGAGGAAGCGACCGCCGTGAAGTGCGTAGCTGACCGAGCCGGAGCAGTCGTAGCCGCGATCCCACCAGCGGCCGTGGCCGCCGCCCCAGACGTAGGGTTTCGTGCGGATTCGGTTGGCGAAGGCGATCACCCGCTTGACCCGGTTCGGCGCCGATTTCGGTGGGACGAGCATGCCGCTGTTGAGCAGCCGCGCCTTCGGGGTCGGCGTACACATGTCGATCGCGGCAGGCGTCAGGCCGCCGCCCTTGCAGCCTGCCTCGGCGCCGGCCGGAACAAGCATCAGGGCGGCAAGGGCGGTTGTCGCAATCAATCCCGCCTTCAGCTTTTGGATGTTCGTAGGCAAACCGATCTCCTTCGTCGGCCTACGGGGTTAGCTGTCGGGCTGGCGCTGGAGGAGCCTGCGCCCCCGCCTTGTGCGGCGGGTTAGCCCCGAAAACGTGGTTCCCCCGTTCCCGCTGCGCCTCCAGGCTTGCGGGATTCGGCGTCTCGGTTGTTCGGAACGGCGAGCAGTGTAGACGATTGCCCGGCGCGATGCTCACAAGAAGCAAACATTTGTGTGAGTCTTCTCACCCAGTAGTTGGATTCCTGTAGCGACGTGCCCAGGGCGGCTGGGGGGACAGGTTCCCACCGGGAGGGGCTGTGAAGCGCCCGGCTGGTAGCTTGCGGAATCGATGCAGCTTTCCGGTCGCACAGTCCTCCTCACTGGTGCAACTGGAGGTCTGGGCCGCGTGATTGCCGGCGCGCTTGCCTCGCGCGGTGCGAGCATCGCGCTCAGCGCACGCAATCCGGAAGCGCTGGAAGAACTTGCCGCCGAGCTGCCGGGCGACGGTCACCAAACGCTGCCCTGCGACCTGGCGGAACCGGGTGCCGCCGAGCGCCTCGCGACCGAGATGGGCGACGTCGACGTTCTCGTCGCCAACGCCGGCTTGCCGGGGGCGGGCCTGCTTACCGACTTCACGGCCGAGGAGGTCAGACGCGCCCTCCGCGTGAACCTGGAGGCGCCGATGCTGCTCGCGCAGGCGCTGAGCCCTGCGATGGCCGAGCGAGGCTCCGGGCACCTCGTCTTCATCTCCTCGCTCGCGGGCAAGGCGGGGAATCCCCGCTCCTCGATCTACAACGCGACCAAATTCGGCCTGCGGGGATTCGCCCTTGCGCTCCGCTGCGACCTGGGGCCGAAGGGGGTCGGCGTTTCGCTGGTCTCGCCCGGCTTCATCCGCGACGCGGGGATGTTCGCCGACTCGGGCGCAAAGCTGCCGCCGGGAATGGGGACCGGCACGCCGGGCCAGGTCGGGGACGCTGTGGTCAGAGCCATCGAGAGAGACAAGGTCGAGTTGGTGGTCGCGCCGCTGGTGTGGCGGACGCTCGCCCATGTGGGGCTGGCATCGCCAGGCCTCGCGGTGAGGGTGCAGAGCGGTGCTGCCGGCCAGCGGACCGGCGAGAAGATCGCCACCGGGCACCCAAGGGAGAAGAGGTAGACGACGATTTGGAAGGGATGCGATGAGCACTGACTCATTTGGCGCCCGCTCCACCCTCCAGGTGGGCGGGCGTTCGTACGAGGTCTTCCGACTGGATGCGCTGCAGCAGCAGTTCGATGTGGCGCGTCTGCCCTACTCGCTCAAGGTGCTGCTTGAGAGCGTTCTGCGGCTGGAGGACGGGCACTCGGTGACGGCGGACGACGTGGAGTCGATAGCGACCTGGGACGCGGCGGCCGAGCCGAGTGTCGAGATCCCCTTCCAGCCCGCGCGGGTGCTGATGCAGGACTTCACCGGCGTGCCGGCGGTCGTCGACCTGGCCGCGATGCGCGACGCGATGGCGGAGATCGGCGGCGATCCGGAGAAGATCAACCCGCTGGTCGACGTCGACCTCGTGATCGACCACTCGGTTCAGGTCGACGCCTTCGGAAACGCGCAGGCCTTTGCCGTCAACGCGGAGCGCGAGTTCGAGCGCAACCGCGAGCGCTACTCGTTCCTCAAGTGGGGGCGCGAGGCCTTCGACAACTTCAGCGTCGTTCCGCCCGCGACCGGGATCTGCCATCAGGTGAACCTCGAGCACATCGCAAAGGTTGTGCAGAGCAGCGACCGTGCCGGAACGCTGCAGGCCTTTCCGGACACGCTGGTTGGCACGGATTCCCATACGACGATGGTCAACGGGCTGGGCGTGCTCGGCTGGGGGGTCGGCGGGATCGAGGCCGAGGCCGCAATGCTGGGGCAGCCGATCTCGATGCTGCTGCCTCAGGTCGTCGGCTTCAGGCTTTCCGGCGCGCTGCCGGAGGGAGCGACGGCGACCGACCTGGTGCTCACCGTGACCGAGGCGCTCCGAGAGCACGGCGTCGTCTCCAAGTTCGTGGAGTTCTTTGGACCCGGCCTGCCGACGCTGACGTTGGCGGACCGTGCCACCCTCGGCAACATGTCGCCGGAGTTCGGCTCGACCTGCGCGATCTTCCCGATCGACGCCGAGACGCTGCGCTACCTGGAGTTGACGGGAAGGCCGACCGAGACGATCGAGCTGGTCGACGCCTATGCGCGCGAGCAGGGGATGTTCCACGACGGCGACTCCGAGGATCCGGTCTTCTCGGTGACGCTCGAGCTCGATCTGGGCGACGTCGAACCCAGCATCGCCGGGCCGAGGCGGCCTCAGGACAGGGTTCCCCTGGCACAGGCGGCAGAGGCCTTCCTGGGGGCGATGCACGAGTTCGACCCGGAGGCCGCCGAGCGGATGGACAACGCTGTGGATGAGGCGGTCAGGGAGTCCTTTCCGGCTTCCGATCCCCCTGCCGAGGACCATGACGACGAGAGTGGAAAGCCGCACCCGGCGGTCAGCGACGCACCGGCCGCCACCCTCGAGCGTGGCGGCGACGCGATCGAGGTGACGCTCGAGGACGGAACGACCGCCGAGCTGGACCATGGTCGCGTCGTGATCGCCGCGATCACCAGCTGCACCAACACCTCGAACCCCTCGGTGATGATTGGCGCCGGGCTGCTGGCACGCAACGCAGTGCAGCGCGGCCTCGAGCGCAGGCCGTGGGTGAAGACGTCGCTCGCCCCCGGCTCGACGGTGGTCACCGACTACCTCCAGAAGGCGGGTCTCACCGAGTACCTCGATCGGTTGCAGTTCAACCTCGTTGGGTACGGCTGCACGACGTGCATCGGCAATTCCGGGCCGCTACCGCCGGAGATCTCGGCCGCGGTGGCGGAGAAGGATCTCGTGGTCTGCGCGGTGCTGTCGGGCAACCGAAACTTCGAGGGACGGATCAACCAAGACGTCAAGGCGAACTACCTGGCGAGTCCGCCCCTGGTTGTCGCCTACGCCCTCGCCGGCCGGATGGACGTGGACCTGCTCAAAGAGCCCCTCGGCGAGGGATCGGACGGCGAGCCCGTCTACCTCCGCGAAATCTGGCCCGACGCGGCGGAGGTGAAGGAGTTGGTGGGCCGCTCGATCGCTTCGGAGATGTTCACGCGCAACTACGGCGAGGTGCTGAAGGGCGACCGGAACTGGAACGACGTCGAGGTGCCGGAGGGCGACCGTTACACCTGGCCGAGCTCCAGCTACGTGCGTCGCCCGTCGTTCTTCGATGGGATGCCGCCCGAGCCCCCCGGCGCCAAGCCGATCGCGGGCGCGCGGGTGCTGGCGCTACTGGGCGACTCGATCACCACGGATCACATCTCACCGGCTGGGGCGATCAAAAAGGCCAGCCCGGCGGGCGAGTGGCTGATCGAGCAGGGAGTCGAACCTCGCGACTTCAACTCCTACGGCTCGCGCCGCGGCAATCACGAGGTGATGATCCGAGGCACCTTCGCCAACATCCGCCTCCGCAACCTGTTGGTCGAGCGAGCGGGCGGCTACACCCGCCGCTTCCCCGGGGGCGATGAGACGACGATCTTCGAGGCTGCGATGGCCTACGCCGAGGAAGGCGTGCCGCTCGTTGTCCTGGCGGGCAAGGAGTACGGAACCGGCTCCTCACGCGACTGGGCCGCGAAGGGAACAAAGCTGCTCGGGGTGAGGGCGGTGCTCGCCGAGGGCTTCGAGCGGATCCACCGCTCAAACCTGATCGGGATGGGTGTCCTCCCTCTTCAGTTCCCGGCCGGGGAGAGCACGCAGTCGCTCGGGCTCACCGGTGAGGAGACGATCGACGTCGGCGACCTCAGGGACGGGGAGGCGAAATCCGTGTCCGTCACGGCTCGCCGCGACGACGGCGCCGAGGTCGAGTTCGAGGCGACCGTTCGGCTCGACACGCCCAACGAGATTGCCTACTTCCGCAACGGCGGAATCCTTCAGACCGTTCTCAGGAATCTCAGGGACTGAAGGCCTACAAGCAGGCCGGTTTATCGACTGCGATTGTCAAGTCGACGGCAATGCGGCGCAGCGGGGCCGCGGGAGGCAGGGGGTCCGCGCGACCCTCACTGCGCCTGCGCGTCGGTAGCCAGGGAGGGATGCCGACGCGGCCGTTCCCCCGGATGGGACTACCCGGGAAGAACAGTCACTGCCTACCTATAGCGCGAATGGCGCCTGAGGTCAAGGCATTTTGAGCGTATCTATGGGCAATCCGCAACTTTTCGGGGGGGCTCTGTCACACCCCACCCGCGACGCTCGATCAGTTCGATCCCGATCACGCTGCCCAGTGGGCCAACCGGAGTGAGGGTTGCGGCAAGCAACGTGTACGGAGTCTCGCGCCTCACAGCCGCTATCCAGATCAGGATGCAGAGTGCAACGAACCCCAGTCCGTGGGCCCAGCCGAACACGATCGTCTCGCTCTCGAATCCGGGCAGCAGCCAGAACGCGATCAGCGCGGAGAAGATCAGCAACTCGATCCAGGAGAGCCGCTTGACCCACACGAACAGCGGTCCCGGGACCGGTTTCCTCAGGGCGCTCATCGACCGCGCCGCTACGCCCCAGGGGTGAGGGCGGTGAGAACGATCCGCTCCTGCTCGCGGGCGTGGGCGATTGAGTAGCCCTCGCCGGGGCTTGCCCGCGTCGGGCGGCCCACGTAGCCCAGCTCGATCCCCTCGGGTAGCACGTCGGGAAGCCGTTTGGACATCACCTTCCAGCCTCCCATGTTGCGAGGCTCCTCCTGCGTCCAGACGACCTCCTTCAGGTTCGGGTAGGAGGCGATCAGCTTCCCCAGCTGTTCCTGGGCAAACGGGTAGAGAAGCTCAACCCGGGCGATCGCGACGTTCTCGGCCGCCCGGCGCCGCTCGCTTGCGTCGATGTCGAAGTAGACCTTCCCGGTGCAGAGGACCAGCCTCTCGATGCTCTCGTGGCGATCGGATGCGAGCTCGTCGTCGAGGATGAAGTGGAAGTGGCCGTCGGTCAGTTCCTGCGGGGTCGCGGCGGCGCGATCGAGGCGCAGCAGGCCCTTGGGGGTGAAGACGATCAGCGGCCGCGGCTTGCGGATCAGCGCCTGGCGGCGCAGCAGGTGAAAGTACTGGGCGGCGGTGGTCGGATTTGCGATGCGGATGTTGCCCTCCGCGCCCAGCGCCATGAAGCGCTCGATGCGGGCGCTGGAGTGCTCCGGTCCCGAGCCCTCGTAACCGTGCGGGAGGAGCAGCGTCAGACGGCTGGTCTGGCCCCACTTCGCCTCGCCGGAGGCGATGAAGCTGTCGATGATCACCTGGCCGGCGTTGGCGAAGTCGCCGTACTGGGCCTCCCAGATGACCAGCGCGCTGGGCGTTGCCGCCGAGTACCCGTACTCGAAGCCCATGCAGGCCACCTCCGAGAGCGGGCTGTTGTGAACCTCGAAGGGGGCCGTGGCGGTTTCGAGGTTCTGCATCGGGCAGTACGGGAGGCCGGTTTTCTCGTCATGGAGGACGAGGTGACGATGGGAGAAGGTGCCCCGCTCGGTGTCCTGACCGGTGAGCCGGATGTGCACCCCTTCGGCAAGCAACGAGGCGAAGGCGAGAGCCTCGGCGTGGCCGAACTCGATTCCACCCCTCTCCAGCGCCTCCACGCGTTTGGAGAGCGGCTTGCGCAGCTTGCGGTGGACGGTGAAGCCCTCCGGAACCTCGAGCAGGCTCTCGTTCAGCTGGCGCAGCGTCGCGGCGGGGACGGCGGTGTCCACTGGCGGGCTGGCACTGCGGTCAAGTTCGCCCGTGGCGGTCGTGGTCATCGTCGGGTCTTCGTACTCGCCCAGCTCCATCTTGCGGCGCAGGTCCTTGAGCGCCGCCGACATCTCGCCGTGGCGCTCCTGCCGCATTCCCTCGACCTCCTCTGCGGTGAGGACTCCCTCCTCGACCAGCCTGCCGGCGTAGATCTCGGAGACCGGCGGG
>Ga0210110_1000128_pt1 | contig 26259 bp, 13 predicted proteins | sample China_Galinas_PW_2_FD_184865 | JGI IMG/M metagenome (GOLD analysis project Ga0210110, IMG submission 184865) | Wetland microbial communities from San Francisco Bay, California, USA, that impact long-term carbon sequestration - China_Galinas_PWB_D1... | ecosystem: Environmental > Aquatic > Marine... | reverse complement strand
CCGGCGGTGGCATCACGAACATCGATTTGAAGACCTGGGCGACGCTACGCGCGTGATCGACGACGTGGAGTACGCATCCCTTGGGGGCCGCCTAGTTCATGCGCTCTTCGTCAATCGTGATCTTAATCAAATCTTCGACTATCGGTCGCAGGCTCTCGCCACAGTTTTCGCGGAGAATTTCGACGAGAACAAATCGCCGGCCGAAAAGGACAGCGCGCGACGGAATTCAACCTGCCTGCAAACGCCGCTGTCTCCAAAACATTTTGGCTGACTGTAGGGATCGACTTATGATTTCTGGCAAGTAGACGCCTAGCTCGTATGAAGAGCGACTTCGGTGAAGACAACCCTGTTCCTCCCGAAAACGCTGCGCGCGTTGTCGGAGAATGACGAGCGACTTGACATAACAGATTCCCCAGCTTTCTCCCGAAATGTACCACCACCCGGGCCGATCGAAAAAGTACCGGATGAGTACCCGATAGAATTGGTCTTCGACGGTGCCCGACGGTCTCGACAGGTCAGGAGTGGTCATTCAAAGCCCGCCAACGGTAGTCACGACTTTTCGAAAAAAACGGTCCGCGCGCCATCACCACGCCCGACCCACTCGCCCAACCGCCCAAGCCGGGCCAGCAGATCAAGACCAGTCGTGACGCTCTTCCAAACGGTCGGGAACGAAGAGTAGAGACGCCTGGGTGGGCTCGATCGCTCGCCAGGTCCGCACCCCGAGTTCCCGGTTATGGGCATCGGCGGGCGTAGAGGCCGCCAGCACGGTGATCAGCCCCGTGGAGCGGTGTCGGAAGGAACTCTTTGCCGTATCATGTGTAGCTATGACCCAGATGCCCGTCCAAATCGGCCCCTATCAAGTGGTGCGCGAGATCGGCCGCGGTGGAATGGGCGTGGTCTACCTCGCCCGGGACGCGCGGCTGGATCGCGACGTCGCCATCAAGGCCCTGCCGGAGGACTTGGCGGCCGACCCGGACCGCCTCGCCCGCTTCGAGCGCGAGGCGAAGACGCTGGCCCAGCTCAGTCACCAGAACATCGCCGGTATTTACGGCGTCGAGAAGCACGACGGCGCGCAGTACCTTGTGCTCGAGTATGTCGAGGGCGAAACATTGGCTCAGCGCCTCGACCGTGGACCGCTCCCGATCGACGAGGCGCTCGAGATCGCCGTTCAAATTGCCGCCGGCGTCGAAGCCGCGCATGAAGCTGGCGTCATTCACCGCGACCTCAAGCCCGGCAACGTGATCGTCACGCCGGACGGGAAAGCAAAGGTTCTCGACTTCGGCCTCGCGCGAGCGGAGGATGGATCATCCTCACGACTGAGCATGTCGCCGGACTCACCCACGATCACAAGGTCTCCCGCGCAGTACAGCCCGACCATGCCGGGGGTCATCCTTGGCACCGCCGCGTACATGAGTCCGGAACAAGCCCGCGCGCGCAGCACCGACAAACGCACCGACATCTGGTCCTTCGGTGTGATCCTCTACGAGATGCTTACCGGTGCGAGCCCCTTTATCGGCGAGACCGTCGGCGACTCCATCGGGGCCGTGCTGCACAAGGACATCGCCTTCGACCATCTGCCGCGGGCCACACCCCACCTGGTGCGTCACGTGCTGACGCGTTGCCTCGTTCGCGACAAGTCCATGCGTCTCCGAGACATCGGTGACGCGCGTTTGGAACTGCTGGGCGCTGCTACAGAACCGGTGGATGAACGCGTCGCCACAGGCCTGGCTCATCCACGGCACCGCTGGCACGTCCCGGTTTCCGCCGCGCTCGCCCTGATCGGCTTGTCACTCGCGAGCTGGAGCTTGCTGCGACCGTCCGCCGTAACTGAGCCAGTCCACCTTTCGATCGTGCTGGGTGACGACGAGGAACTAACCGGGCCGCCGGCAATCAGCCGTGACGGCAGAACAATCGCTTACACCGCCAAGCGAGGCAGCTCTCCGCCCCGCCTTTTTGTACGAGATCTCGCTGAGTCCGAGCCACGTGCCGTCCCGGGCTCCGATGACGCGGCCCGCCCGTTCTTCTCGCCCGACGGTCGATCAGTTGGGTTCTTTGCGCAGGGCGAATTGCGAGTCGTTTCGGTGTCAGGCGGCCGACCCAGATTTCTTGCGCCGGCTCCGACACCGTTCGGAGGTACATGGTCCGACGATGGAACCATTGTATTCACCGCGACACTCAACTCCGGGCTGCTCGCGATACCGGCTGACGGCGGCGAGCCGGAGACGCTGACCACGCCGGACTTTGACGCTGGCAGCTATGCCCACACATGGCCGCAGTTCCTGCCGGGCGACGAAGAGTTGCTGTTCTCGATCTGGCCGGACAGCAAGTTCGGCGTAGCCGTGCTGTCGATGGACGACCGAACCTGGCGCATTGTCTTGCCCGGCAGTTCCGGCGCCCGCTACGCCGAGACCGGGCATCTGCTCGTGCCGTGGGATGCCGACGTTGACGGTGACTTGGGCGCCTTACGCGTGGCGCCATTCCACCCGCGCCAATCCGCAGAAGCGAAGCTCCGCGATTCGGTGCTTCATGGCGTTTACTCCACTCCCTGGTCCGTCAGGAATTGGTTCTCGGTATCCGCGACAGGGACGTTGGCGTACGTTCCGGGAAACGTGTCCGATCGAACGCTGGTCTGGATCGACGATGACGGCAAGGTGGAGGTGGCATACGATGAGCAGGCACCATTTGTCCACTTGGCGTTGTCACCGGATGGAACCCGGGTTGCCTATAAGGCCGGCTTCGGGTTGTGGGTACGGGACTTTCGCAATGGAACGCGCGTGCGCCTGACCGATCCCGAGGATGACGACTCAGCGTTGCCGGTCTGGAATCATGACGGCAGCAAGATCTACTTCACCTCGAACAGAGCGGGCAACTGGGACATCTTCGTACGATCGGCGGACGGCTCCGGGCCCATCGAATCCGTGCTCGCGCGGCCCGGATGGCAGGCCCCGCTCGGCATCACGTCGGATGGCACTTTGCTCATCAACAGCCGTACCCAGGAAACAGGTTGGGACCTGGCAACGCTGTCACCTGATGGCACGCTCAAGCCACTCCTCGACAGCCCGGCTAACGAGTTTGAGGCAGCCATCTCACCCGATGGAAAGTGGATGGCCTACTCCTCGAATGATTCAGGTCGAGACGAGGTCTATGTCAAGCTGTTCGCCGAGCCTGGCGCTCGAACCGCGGTCTCCACAGAGGGCGGTAATGCCCCGTTGTGGTCGGAGGACGGGCGCACGCTGTTCTACATGAGCGGAGACGCGGTCATGGCCGCAACGATCGACCTCGAGAGTGGTTTCTCGATCACGCAGCGTCGCCGGCTTTTCGAAGGAAAGTTCCATGCGCCTTTCGTCTCTCCCTGGGGCCGAGCGCCCGACGGCAGGTTCCTGCTTATCCGGCGTGAGCCCGGCTCGATTCCCGATCGGATTGACGTCGTCATAAACTGGGCACGGAGACTCGAAGACATCCGATAGATCCACTCACAACAGCCACAATCGCCCGGCCTCGCAGTTACCGGAAAACCCTATCGTGGGTAGCTGGCGGGTTGCGACTCCGGCGACTTGTGAGTTTCCCTTCGTCTGACATAATCCCTGTGTTCTGGCATGGCTTCGAAACGTGGAGAGCAGCTTTGGAAAGTGGAGCCCATCTGGGCACCTACAGCATCACCCGCGAGATCGGCCGCGGTGGAATGGGCGTGGTCTACCTCGCCCGGGACGCGCGGCTGGATCGCGACGTGGCCATCAAGGCCCTGCCGGAGGAGTTGGCGGCCGACCCGGACCGCCTCGCCCGCTTCGAGCGCGAGGCGAAGACGCTGGCCCAGCTCAGTCACCAGAACATCGCCGGTATTCATGGCATCGAGCAGCAGGATGGGCAGAAGTACCTTATTCTCCAGTATGTCGAGGGTGAGACATTGGGTGAGCGGCTCGCTCGCAGCGCGCTGCCGGTCGACGAAGCGCTGGAGATCGCCATCGAGATCGCCGCCGGCGTCGAAGCCGCCCACGAGGCCGGCGTCATTCACCGTGATCTGAAACCCGACAACATCAAGATCACGCCGGACGGCACCGTGAAGGTGCTCGACTTCGGGCTCGCCAGGACAATCGAATCGAGCAGCGGCACGAACCTCGCAAACTCGCCGACGATCACGAGACCTCTGAGCCCGACGATCCCCGGTGCCATCATGGGAACGGCGGCCTACATGAGCCCCGAGCAGGCGAAGGGAAAAGCCGTGGATCGCCGGGCCGATGTGTGGAGCTTCGGCTGCATCCTTTTCGAGTGCCTTACCGGCCGCGCGGCGTTTCCGGGGGCGACGCTCTCCGAGATCCTCGCCGAGGTGCTCAAGGGTGAGCCCGACTGGTCCGCCCTGCCGTCGTCGACGCCGCCAGCCGTCCGGCGCGTTCTGCGTCGCTGTCTCGCCAAAGATCCCCGCGATCGACTCCGCGACCTGGGCGACGCGCGACTGGAACTCATCGACGCCGGGTCAGATGACGCTGCCGGAATCGGGGGTTCCGCTTCCGACTCTCACTCGTCGAAGACGAGCGCGCGCGCCGGCTGGATCACGGTGGCCGTCTTGCTGGTGCTGCTGGCCGTCCTGATCGCGACCCGCGGGCCCGGCGCAACGCCGTCGACCGCGGTCGCCCCGCCGCTCCACGCGGAAATCTCCCTGCCGGAAGATGCCGGGCTCGGTTTCGGCCTGGCCGTCATCGGTGTGGACAGCAACCTGCTGGCCCTCTCACCCGATGGCACACTTCTGGTCTACGTCGGCAGGGCGCCCGGCGGTGGTTCGCAGCTGTACCGACGGGATCTGGCCAGTTTCGATCCGCCTGCCGCCATTCCCGGCACCGAGGGCGCCCAGCATGCGTTCTTCTCGCCCGACGGAGGCTCGATCGGATTCGTGACCTACGACAAGCTGAAGCGTGTCGCGCTCAACGGCGACGACCTGCGGACCATCGCACGGGTCACGACCGTGCTACGCGGACAATGGACCGAAGACGACACGATCTACTTCGGCGGCGGTCAGGGCCGGACACTGCATCGCGTCTCGGCGAGCGGTGGCCAGCCGAAACGGCTTCACGTTAACCAGGACATGATGTTCCTGGAGGTGCTACCCCATGACCGGTCGGCGCTGATCATGCTGCGCAAGGGCATCAGCACGGACTACGCCGACATCGCCCTTCTGGACCTCGAAACCTTCGAGACCCGGACGATCGTGGAGGGCGGCTACGACGCCCGCTTGCTATCGCCCGATCGACTCGTCTTCGCCCGCGGCGGAAACCTGCTCGCGGTGCCGTTCGACGCCGAAGAGGGCCGGGTCACCGGCCAAGCAGTCACGGTCATGCGCGAGGTCGTGATGGACGCGGTCATCGGTCAGGCCCAGTTCACCTTCTCCGATTCCGGGACGATGGTTTTTGTGCGGGGCCCCGAGATGTCGCGAGGCGGCGTGGCCCGGATCGACCGGGACGGCAACCAGGAGTTCCTTCCGGTGCCGATCCGTACCTACGGGGTACTCGACCTCGATCCCACCGATCAGCGACTGGCTCTTCACGTGGCGGACGTCGAGAGCTACGTGTGGACCTACGACATCCCGAGCGGGCGCGGTATGCGGCTGCCCGGCCGTCAAACGGGATGGCCGGTGTGGAGCAACGACGGCGAGTTGATCGCTTACAACGACGCCAGCGACAAGACGCTCCGCATCGAATCGGTCGGAGGTCGTGCGGTCGACCGGTCGTCGATTCCGGACAAGTGGTTCGCGGAAATCTCCTCCTGGTCGCCCGACAACCGCGTGCTCGCCATCTCCGGCAAGACTGAGGGCCTCTCCAAGCTGGGCTTTCTGAGTCTCGATGAAGGGAAGGTCGCGTGGATCGACAACCGCGACAGCTTTCAGTGGGGGGCGGCGTTCTCCCCGGACGGCAAGTGGGTGGCGTATTCGTCGAACGAGACAGGGATCTTCGAGGTCTGGGTCCGATCGTATCCCGACGGCTCCGTGGTCAGGCAGATTTCCGACGGGGGCGGCCTCGAAACGGTCTGGTGCCCGTCGGGTGAGATCATCTACCGCCGCGGCGACAGTTGGATGAGCGTCGCAGTCACGACGGAGCCCACGTTGAGCTGGAGTGCACCGCGCCAGGTCTTCGAGACCGACTTCATCGATACCATGGGGCGATCCTACGACGTCTCGTCGGATGGTCAGAGCCTGTACGTCGTCAAACAACCCAATCCGCCGGACGGTTCCCGGGTGCACGTGGTCACGGGGTGGGCGCCATGAGCCCCACACCCGGAACGCGCTTGGGCCCGTATGAAATCGCTCGCGAACTTGGTCGCGGCGGCATGGGCGTTGTATTCCTCGGGCGAGATACGCGTCTCGATCGTGATGTCGCGATCAAAGCGCTTCCGGAGCATCTCGCCCAGGACCCCGATCGACTCGCGCGCTTCGAACGCGAAGCCAAGACACTAGCGCAGCTCAACCATCCCAACGTGGCTGGTATCTACGGCATCGAGGAGCACGAAGGTGCGCGCTATCTCGTTCTCGAGTACGTCGACGGCGAAACACTCGCCGACCGACTAGACCGAGGCGCGCTGCCCGTCGACGAAGCGCTTGAGATCGCGGTTCAAATCGCTGCCGGCGTGGAAGCAGCCCATGAAGCCGGCGTGATTCACCGTGACCTCAAACCCGGCAACGTCATCAGGACACCGGATGGCAAGACCAAGGTGCTCGACTTCGGCCTGGCGCGATCCGAAGAATCGTCCTCATCCACCGGCGCTTCTCCTGCCGATCCCACGATCACCTCACCGGCCGTGCACTCGCCGACGATGCCCGGGGTGATCCTCGGCACCGCCGCGTACATGTCGCCCGAACAGGCGCGCGGCCGACGGGTGGACAAACGTAGCGACATCTGGTCGTTCGGCGTCGTGCTCTACGAAATGCTCGTGGGCGCGAGCCCGTTCGTGGGTGAGACGGTGAGCGACTCGATCGGGGCGGTGCTTCACAAGGAGGTCGATCTCTCGAGGCTGCCCGACTCCACGCCGGTCCACGTCCGGCGCGTGCTGCGGCGGTGCCTCGAACGTGACAAGGCCCTGCGATACCGCGACATCGGTGACGTGCGTATCGAGCTGATGAACGCTGACGGCTCCTCGCACCCTGGAGAAGTCCGTTCGGCCTCACTGGTCCCCTGGATCGTGGCGGCTTTCGCACTCGTCGTCGGCGTGGGCGGGGGCCTCTTCGGCGTGCTCAGCACACCCACCCGGACCACGACGCGCACGCTGGAGGTCGATGTTCGACCACCCGACGGTGGGTCGTGGATCGTGGGCGGCAACATCGGCTGGGGAATCATCTCGCCCGACGGCTCAATGGTCGTGGGCCGCGCAGCCTCACCCGAGGGTGCCGGGCTCTGGATCAAACCGCTGGACGGGTCCGAGCCCCGGCTCATCGCCGAAACCGAAAGCGCGTACTATCCGTTCTGGTCGCCCGACTCCCGCGAGATCGCCTACTGGAACGACGGCGGGCTCTACAAGATCGGCGTGGACGGTGGCAGGCCCAGGCGGCTATGCGATGCGTTGGATCTTCGCGGCGGAGACTGGCACGAAAACGGACGGATCATCTTTACACCCAAAGCCAACGGTGACATCTACATCGTCGCCGACCAGGGTGGGGAGCCGATCCAAGTCACACAGAACGATCCGGCGCGAGGCGAGAACGCGCACTACTGGCCCAAGTGGCTGCCCGACGGTGAGCGGTTCATCTATTTCATCCGCAGCTCGGCCCGCGACAACCAGGGCATCTTCTTCGGAAACGTCCCGGACGACGGCTCGATCGACGAAGGCAGGCGGCTCATCCAGCCAGCAGACACCAGCGGGCATCTGGTTCCGGCATCGGCAGATGGCCCCGCGACGCTGCTCTGGGTACAGGACGGTGAACTGCTGGCGCGCGAGTTCGACGACACGACCGGGGCGGTCGTGGGGCCGACCAGCGTCATCGATGAAAACGTGGCCATCATGCAATCACAGCTCGCCTCTTTCCTGAGCGTGACCGACGACGGCGCCCTACTCTGGGCGAGGACCGGCTACGACCAACTCCGCCTGTCCTGGTACGGCCGAATCGCGGGCGAGCCGAGCCCCGTGGACGCGCCCGTCGGCATGGTACGGCACCTGCGCGAGTCGCCAAACGGGAGGTTGATCTCGTTCAGCGTGATCAGCGGCGGCGAAGCGGATATCTGGGTCCACGATATCGCGGCGAACCGATCGAGGCCTGTGATGGTCTCACCGCTCTTTGAAGCAAGCGCCGTCTGGTCGCCCGATTCGATCGAGCTAGTTGCGTACCAGGATGGCACCAGTGTCGATAACTTCGTGCGTCTCCGTGCCGACGGTATCGGTACGCCGCGGCTCCCGTTCCGCGACGTTGAGTGGGCGCAGGGCGTCTATGGCCGGCCGTTGAACTGGCTCCCCGGTGACTGGGTGCTGTATTCAGGCAGCGGGCTGAACGGAGATATCGGCCTCTTCGCCGTGAATCTCAATAGCCCCGAGGATCCTCCGGTCCTCCTGGTTCGGACGGATCATCACGAAGGCTTTGCCCACTGCTCGCCGCACAACGACGCGATCATCTTCACGCGTGGTCGGCCCGGCGGCTACGACTACTTTCTTGCCTCGCTCAGCGTCACCGACGAAGGCCCGGTCCTCGGCGACGACAGCCAACTCGTCCCGATCGACTCCGCATTCCAGGCCCGCTGGTCAACGACCGGCGATGAATTCTTCGTCAGCACACGCAGCGGTGCTATCTGGTCCGTCGCGGTCGAAAGGCCAACGGAACTTAACGGCCGTGTCCGCATGGGCCAGGCCATCAAGCTCCGGAACATCCCCGCGCTATCCACCTACGGCGGCTTCGCCTACGACGCGACGAACGAGCGCTTCATGGTTCCCACTGTCCCGAACGGCGACACGCAGACCTTCGCGCTGCTCACGAACTGGCGTCAACGCATGAGGACCGAGCCTTGATCGAGTCGATCGGCCCATACAAGATCAAACGTGAACTCGGCCGGGGCGGGATGGGCGTGGTCTACCTCGGCCACGACACACGCTTGGATCGCGACGTCGCGATCAAGGCGCTGCCCGAGCACCTCGCCAAGGACCCCGATCGACTCGCGCGCTTCGAACGCGAAGCGAAAACACTCGCGCAACTCAACCATCCCAACGTGGCAGGGATCCACGGGATCGAGGAACACGAAGGAGCGCGCTATCTCGTTCTCGAGTACGTCGAGGGCGAAACACTCGCCGACCGACTTGACCGGGGCGCACTGCCTGTCGACGAAGCGCTCGAAATCGCCGTTCAAATCGCTGCCGGCGTGGAAGCAGCCCACGAAGCCGGCGTGATTCACCGTGACCTCAAACCCGGCAACGTCATCGTGACACCGGATGGCAAGACCAAGGTGCTCGACTTCGGCTTGGCACGAACGGAAGAGCCGTCGTCATCCACCGGCGCGTCACCTACCGATCCAACCATCACCTCGCCGGCGATGTACTCGCCCACGATTCCCGGTGTGATCCTTGGGACAGCCGCGTACATGTCGCCCGAGCAAGCCCGCGGCCGTCCCGTCGACAAACGCACCGACATCTGGTCGTTCGGCGTGATCCTCTGCGAAATGCTTACCGGCGCAAGCCCCTTCGTCGGCGAAACCGTCAGCGACTCGATTGGCGCTGTTCTCCACAAGGCAATCAACTTTGATCGACTTCCGGCCGCAACGCCACCAATTGCGCGCCATGTTCTCCGACGGTGCCTTGCGCGTGAGAAGTCGAAGCGCTACCGCGATATCGGGGATGTTCGAATCGAACTCGAGGGCGGCGACATGGGCTTTCGTGGAACCACTGCAGGTGGTGACGCTGGGGCCGGTGCTCGGGTTCCGTGGATGATTGCGAGCGTGCTTGCCGTAGCCCTGACGATCGCATGCTACTTTGGGTTTGGCGCATCCCAACCGCCCGCGACGATGCTGCGGGCGTCGTTGCTTCCGCCGCACGAACATGTCTATCACCTAAGCGGCGCCGACCCCGGCCCACCCAGTCTTTCACCGGATGGCACGAAGGTAGCGTTCAGCGCGCGCGACGACCAAGGCATCGTGACGCTCTGGATCCGCCACCTCGACCAACCCACGCCCAAGCGTTTGCCGGGCACGGAGAGCGCCCAGTATCCGTTCTGGGCCCCAGACAGCCGGGCGATTGCCTTCTTTGCCAAAGGCAAGCTTCGCCGAATGGACCTTTCCGGCGGTGCTCCCATTGTGCTTGCGGATGCGAATAACGGTAAAGGCGGCTCTTGGGGATCCAACGACGTCATTCTGTTCTCACCCGAATCTAGCGAGCCAATCTACCGTGTGTCGGCCTCGGGTGGTCAATCTGAGGCGATTACCACTGTGCATCGCGAGCGGAATGAAAACTCACATCGTCACCCGCGCTGGCTGCCTGACGGAGAGCATTTCGTGTACCTCGCGAGGCAGGCTGCGTCCTCGCCGAACCTGGGCATGCATGTCATCAGGGTTGCCTCGACCGACGGAACCCTCGATCGAGAACTGCTTCGCTCGGACACCAATATAGAGTTTGCAGATGGAAGGGTTCTCTATGTGTCGGACGGTTCACTCATTGCGCGGCCGTTCGATCCGATACGCCTTGAACTCAAGGGCAAGCCCACAGTCGTACTAGGCTCGGTGAAGACAATTCCGGCCGCAGCAGTCGGAGTCTTCAGCGTAGCCGGCGATCGAGCGATGGTCTACATGGCAGGCGAAGCGGCGTCGTTGACGGATCGCCTGGTGTGGTACGGGCGTGACGGAAAGCAACAGGACGTGCTTGCAGACTCAATCATATGTGACGACTTTCGACTTTCGCCGAATGGTGCGTTCGTAGTGGCTCAGATATGGGACCAAATCAGCGGAATGGCTGACATCTGGATGCTTGATGCCAAGAGCGGACGTCGCGATCGATTTACCGCCACTGCGGACGTAGATCAAGCACCGATCCCGAGTCCCGACTCTGAGCGAATCGCCTTCCTTTCCGTCCGAGGCGGCAAACCTCAAGTGTACACGCAGTCGATCGGCGGATTCGAAGAAGCAGAATTGCTGGTCCAGCCCGATGAGCGCCTGAGGCTCACGTGCTGGACGCGCGATGGATCGGAGTTACTCGCCGATTCACTGGGGACAAGTCAAAAGGTCATCTTCGCGTTAAAAGCCGATGGTTCGGGAGAAACACGAACGGTTCTCGAGTCGACTAGCGGCGCCTGGGGGGCACAAGTGTCGCCTGACGGCAAGTGGATGGCGTTCAACAGTTATGAATCATCCGAATACAACGTCGAGGTCACTACATTTCCGAATCCCGGAAGACGGATCCGCATTTCGACAACCGGTGGTGCGTGGCCTTCGTGGAATGACGAAGGAACGGAGTTGTTTTATAAGGGCACAGACGGCGTCATAAACGCTGTTTCCGTAGAGCGGACTGAAGGCGGATTGCGTCTCGGCGAACCGCAGGCGCTGTTCGACACCGGCGTGCCGCTGGACGATTCAAACTCTGCGCCGTTCCAGGTGACCGGAGACGGGCTGCGATTTTTGGTGTTGGAACAGGGAGCACAAACCGAATCGCCCGCAGCGCACATTATTCTCAACTGGACGCAACTGCTGGAACCGGGAAACGGCGAATGACGAGCTCTACGAGCAGGCGAATCGGCCCGTATGAAATCACCCGCGAGCTCGGTCGCGGGGGGATGGGCGTGGTCTATCTCGGCCGGGACACACGGCTCGACCGCGACGTGGCGATCAAGGCCCTCCCGGAGCATCTCGCCACGGATCCCGATCGACTCGCGCGATTTGAGCGCGAAGCGAAAACACTCGCGCAATTGAATCATCCCAACGTGGCAGGGATCTATGGTATCGAGGAACATGAGGGTGCAAGATACCTGGTTCTCGAGTTTGTCGAAGGCGAGACGCTCGCCCAGCGACTTGATCGCGGCGCCATGCCTGTCGACGAAGCGCTCGAAATCGCCGTTCAAATCGCTGCCGGCGTGGAAGCAGCCCACGAAGCCGGCGTGATTCACCGCGACCTCAAGCCGGGCAATGTCATTGTTACATCCGACGGCAAGGCCAAGGTGCTCGACTTCGGCCTGGCACGAACGGAAGAGTCGTCGTCATCCACCGGCGCGTCTCCTACCGATCCAACCATCACCTCGCCGGCGATGTACTCGCCCACGATTCCCGGCGTGATTCTTGGGACAGCCGCGTACATGTCGCCCGAACAAGCCCGCGGCCGCAGAGTGGACAAGCGCACGGACATCTGGTCGTTCGGGGTTCTGCTGTACGAATGCCTGACCGGGGCGAACCCTTTTGTCGGCGAAACAGTGACGGACTCCATCGGGGCCATCATGCACAAGGAGATCGATGTCGCGCAACTGCCGGCCCCGACGCCACCGGCGATCGGCCGATTGCTGCGCCGCTGCCTCGAGCGGAATCCGAAGAACCGGCTTCACGATATCGCCGACGCACGAATCGTGATTGACGAAGTCCTTACCGGCGACGCGCAGGAATTCGAGGCCTCGCGTGTCGCCCCTCGCAAGCGAAGTTGGTTGCCCTGGGCGATCGCCATCGCCGGGGTCGCGACGGCGCTCGTCACGCTGATGACCGTGGGGTTCAGAGCCGCAACTCAGCCTGCGGACCGGCTGACCCGTACCAGCATTCTCATGCCGGTCGACGCCAAGGCGGATCTTCGCGCCGGCACCTTCGCGCTCGCGCCGGATGGCGGTGTAATCGTCTTCAGCGCCTCCGACGGGACGGGATCGCGGCTATATGTGCGCGAACTGGCGGAACCTGAACCGCGTCCCCTGGCGGGAACCGAGGGTGCGTTGAATCCATTCTGGTCGCCAGACTCGCGGCACATCGCGTTCTTCGCCGCCGGCGCGCTGCGCCGCGTGCCGCGCGACGGCGGTGCCGTTCAGACCATCTGCGCCGCGAAGGACGGACGCGGCGGTGCCTGGAGTCGCGAGGGGACGATCGTCTTCGCGGCAGATTTTCGGGATGCCCCTCTCCTGCAGGTCCCGGCCAGCGGCGGCAAGCCTACTCCCGCGACGACGCTCGATGTCAAACGCGGCGAGATCTCTCACCGCTTTCCCACGTTTCTGCCCGATGGCCGTCATTTCCTCTTCTCCGTCGAACCTCGGAACGATGCGAAACGAGCCCGGATCAATGTGGCGTCCCTCGACGAGGTGACGATGGGGAAGCTGTTGCTCGAGGCGAGCGAGGCACCGCGCTTTGCCCCCCCGAACCACCTCGTTTTTCCGCGCGATACCGCCCTGATGGTGCAGTCGCTCGATCTTGAGCGGCTTGAGATGGTGGGCGAAGCGCAACTTCTCCACGAGCGTCCGAGTTTCCGTCAGCTGGTGACGAGCACTCCGATCGTCGAGGTCGCGAATACCGGAGCAATGCTCTACGCCCCGGTCGATCCGCGGCCCACTGCCTTCATCTGGATCGATCGCGATGGTCTCAGGAGCGAAAGCGCTGTCCGGGCCGAAGGCCAGTTCAGCTATCCCGCCGTCTCGCACAGCGTCGACCGGGTCGTCGTGAGTAAAGGGGGCAGTTTCGCCGAGGGTTCGCTGTGGATCTTCGACCTCGAACACGGCGGGGGTTCGCAGATCACGCCCCGCGGCAGAAGCGTTTTCGCCGCGATCTGGTCGCCGGACGACCGTGAACTGGCGGCAAACCTGGCCCCGGGAAACAGCTTCGCTCCAGCCTGGATCGCGCCCGAGAGCGGCCGTATCCGCGAGATCCTCGAACCGGCCTTACGCTGGACCAACCCGACCGACGTGAGCGCGGACGGACGCGTGTTGCTCTACGACGATCAGACGGCCGGAATGAGGCGAAACCTGGGATACCTGCGGTTGGACGACACCCCCGAACGAACGGACTACCTGACGACGACCGCCAACGAGGAAGGCGGAAGGCTGACGCCGGACGGCAACTACATCGCCTATCTGAGCGACAAATCCGGAACAAACGAAGTCTATGTCGACACCTTTCCGACCCCATCGCGTGCGCAACGCGTGAACACCGGCGGTGCGGCGATGCAGGTCGACATTCGTTCCGATGGAAGCGAGTTGTTCATCCTGGCCGCCGACGGCGACCGCGCCTCGCTCTACGCCTGTGAACTCGTGTCGGGCGGCGAACTCGAAATCAAGCGCCCGCAGAAGCTGTTCACGCTGCCCGTCGAGTGGACGGGTTTCGCGCCCTCGCCGAAGGGTGACCGCTTCCTGCTCTTGGAGCCGGTCGGCTCCCGTTCGCCCTCGCTGACCCTGGTCAACAACTGGCGGTCGCAGCTGGGGCCGCAGCGCTGAGCGCAACCCGGTTGGCGCGATAGCCGAGCCGGTGAGGAACTTCAGAGCAGAGTACATACGGGTGCAGCACGCATCGGCCTCCCGAATTCCATCTCGGCCGGTGCTCGGTGGAGTCCCGTTTGGTGTCTCCATTCGGCCGAAGAGAAGGTACCCGATGAGTACCCAGGGCTGTTCTGTTGGTCAGTGCGTAACTACTTGCACTCAACAGAGTAGGGATTGTTCGGCAAAGGCCATCAAAAGCGCTCCGCGCTGGCGGCTTGCCAGGCCTCGCGAAATGCACGGGGCTGCGCGGACGACAACAGCACACCCGGCTCGAGATAGTGATAGATCTGGCTGTAGTCCTGGACTTCCTCTGGATTGACGCGCCGCTGAATGTGTCGCGGTTGCAACTCGTCGGGGTGGGACAGTCCGGCCGCGCCGAGAATCTCCAGGAAGCTCTTTACCGTGTTCCGATGGAAATGGGACACGCGGGGCGCTTTCCCGATCACATCCAGCCCACGAACCAGATCCGGATCTTGCGTGGCGACGCCGACCGGACAGTGATTCGTGTTGCATCTCAGGGCCTGAATGCACCCCAGTGCAAACATCATGGCCCTGGCGGAATTGCACATATCGGCGCCGATCGCGATCCGCTGAATCATGTTGAATCCGGTGACGATCTTTCCACTACAGATGACGCGAATCTCCTTTCGAAGGTCGCAACCGAGCAGCGCATTGTGTACAAAAAGAAGCCCGTCCGTGAGCGGCATGCCAATCGAGTTGGAGAACTCCAACGGCGCGGCCCCGGTGCCGCCTTCCGCTCCGTCCACCGTGATGAAGTCGGGGACCAGCCCGGTCTCGACCATCGCCTTGCAGATTCCCAGGAACTCACTTGGCCGTCCGACACAGAGCTTGAAGCCGACCGGTCTGCCGCCGGACAGCTCGCGCAGCTGAACGATGAAATCCAGCAGCCCCTTCGGCGTAGAAAAGGCCCGGTGCGCGGGCGGTGAGATCACATCCTGCCCCAAAGGAACGCCTCGGATCTTAGCGATCTCGAGCGTCACTTTGGCGGCTGGGAGGATTCCGCCGTGCCCGGGCTTGGCACCCTGCGACAGTTTGATCTCGACCATCTTGACGGACTCGTGCTTGACCTGCTGGCTGAATCGGTCGGGATCGAAGTTTCCATCGGGGGTTCGGCAACCGAAGTATCCGGTTCCGATTTGCCAGATGATATCGCCGCCGGGCTCGAGATGATAGGGACTGAGGCCGCCCTCGCCTGTGTTGTGGGCGAAACCGCCGAGTTTCGCGCCCCCATTCAATGCCAGGATGGCATTCTTGCTGAGCGCGCCAAAACTCATCGCCGAGACATTCAGCATCGAAGCGCTATACGGTTGACTGCAACGTCCTTCACCGATCAGGATACGCGGCTCCGGGTCCGGCGGATGTTTCGGTGACAGTGAATGGGCGATCCATTCGCTTCCCACTTCGTAGAGATCTCGGATGGTGCCGAACGGCCGTGTATCGGTGGTGACTTTCGCGCGTTGATAGACCACGTCGCGCAACTCACGGGTGAACGGTCGTCCCGAGGTGTCCGACTCGACGAAGTACTGCTGAATCTCGGGTCGGATCGCTTCCATCCAATATCGGAAGCGTCCGATGATCGGAAAGTTGCGGATGACCGAGTGTGAACGCTGCCTGCAATCGTGCACCCCGAGCAAAACCAGCGGTCCGACGACAATGAGTGCCCAAAGCGTCGCCGGCCAGATCAGCGCAAGCGCTCCAACGATTGCGACCACGATCACAGAAGTTACCTGGAATATCTTCAGCGGTGACACTGGCTGTCTCTTCTCCTTATCATGCCCTCCGCAGGGGGCGTGTCGGGATTCTACCGGGCGTGGCGCTCCACACAAAGCGGCATGCTCCATTCGCGTAATCTTCACAGGCTATCCAGAGATGAAACGGCACTTTCCGCATTCAGTGGGAGTTCAAGGTCTGGATCGGTCCGCGCGCGGGGCAGGTCATTGAGGGCAACCACCAACAGGAGCTGACCTGCACGCTCCCAGACCGTTCAGCGTGATCAACGCGTCCTTCGCTCGTACCTCGACTGGCACGAGATACACCGCCTGCCCTCCGACACTGTCGCCGACATCGCCAACGTGCATGCACGCACGCGATGGCGGAACGAGCGTCCCGATCATAAGGCGGATCGCAGGACCGTCGCCTCCGATGTGTCGAGGATCTCGATGTTACTGTTTTGATACCGCGGGCACTTCTACCTCGACGACAATCCGGTCGAACGAATCACGTGTCCGCGCTTCCAAGAGCACAAGGAAGGAGCGCCGCTGACCCAGGTACCGGCCGCCGGCAACAGAAAAGAGTGTTGCGTTTGCGGGTCCGCGTCGACAGTATCTGCCCCCCGCAGACTGAGGAAGTGTAATGATCGGCGGACTCGCGCAAAGCGTGTGAAATCGAAGATACGATCGTCACAAAACGCAGCAGTTCCCGCACTCTGGCGATGTCGTATTGATCCACGGAAGAAATGGACCGAGACCCGTGAGTAGGTCGATGAGCGCGAGTACATCCGTGGCATCTGAGTTCCCGCTGTGATCGCTATCCGTGCTCCACGCTTGCAACGGCGCATCGGGTACCTCAGCGACGCCGTTCAGTGCGTCGGCCAGATGCAGAATGTCATTGGCGCTTGCGACGCCATCGCCGTTTCCGTCGCCGGGATGGGATACATGATTCGCCTGCGGCGCGGAGCCGTCGGTTGGCTAGCAACCGCTTCCTCGGAACCGACGATCCAACGGCAGCCTGACTGGGATTAGCAAGGATATGTGCCGGCGATCGCGCCGGCGCTGTGGAGCGCTTCCGTAGACGCGTGGGCACGGGAACCGTCGATTTCGTTGCGCACTACTGGAGGCGAAGATTCCCGAAGCGCCGCACGGAGATCCGGCATGCCCGGCCCATCCCAGGCTTGGTCGCGTGACGTATTTTACCGGCCCCAAGTCGACAAGCCCGGCAATGCCCGGCGTTGTCATCGCGGCGACGTTCCTGGCAACGGCGCTACCCCACCGTCGCGCCGGCCATGCTCGGCGCGGGATCCGCCACGTCCGACATGGATGTCGTGGTCTGTCCCACCTCCGGATCGTCAAGGGCGGAGATCGCGTCGTTGCGCTGGCGTTCGAGGCGTGTCAGCAGGTCGTCACAGAGCACCCTGTTGCCGTCGCTGCTGGCGGCGCCGATGGTCTGCGCCAGGTTGTAGAGCTCAGTCAGCGACTCGACGGCCTGGCCGCGCTCTTCCCGAACCCGGTCCACGACCTGGCACAGCGCATCGTGTACGTCCTTGAACTCATCCGTGCGGCGGAGCGGCCTCATGGTGGGGATCTTCCCGGCGGCGAGTTGTTCGAGCGCCTTTCCGACCACGTGCATGGGACCGGCGATGCGGTGGGTGAAGACAAACACGCTGATCGCTAGGGCGGAGCCAACCACGACCGTGAAGGCGGTGGCGGCCAGGATGATCATGGTCAGGTTATCGAGCCCCGAGACGGCGGCCGGCGTCATCATGCGCCCGCGGGCCTGCTGGTACAGGGCGTTGTACAACATGATGGTGATGAAAGCGGTGGACACGAACACGGTCGCCACCGTCATCAGGGTGTATTTCCATTGAAACGCCGGATTGACGCTGTACGTTCGCCGCCTGCGCGGCATCTGAGATCCATCCGTTCGTTTCGCGTTGTCGGTGTTCATGACCACGGTATCGCCTCCGAGTCTGGACTCATAATGACCATCGGAACTTGAGTGACGAGGGTCCGGCGCACCCCAAAAACCACCGGAAGTATACGTTACCGAGACAGCGATTGACGGGTGCGCGGCGACGGGATTTGACATGACCGAATCGTTTTCGGACCCGTTCACGGTGACCGCAAAAACAAACCGGGCGCAGGGTCGCTTATCGGGCCGACGACGTTGTATCGGTCGCGGCCGGGAGCCGAAAAACACATCAGGGATTTGGGGGTCTCGAGGAAAACGGTCGCGCCGAGTGCGCGGACGATTGGATTGGTGTACATGCGGACGTTATCTTCAGCGCGGTCTCGGGCCGCGATGCACGTCATGCGTCTGATCGTATTGAGCATCTGCGCCGCGAGCGCCACGGCAGGGAATGCGCCTGCGGCAGGAGATGCTCACGCGGCATCTGACGCAGCTCCACCCGATGGGGATCTGATCGTTCTCGGCATGACCGCGCCGTCGGACCGCGCGACGCTTGCGAGCGTGCACTCGGCGCGCATCGCCGCCATCCATGCCGAGGAAGGGGCGGCCGTTACCTCGGGCGAGGTCGTGGTCTCCCTCGACGACCGCGTGGAAGCGGCGCGGACGAAGGTCGCCCGAGCCGAAGCGAACTCGTCGATCGCCGTCGACCTCGCACGGGCCGAGTGGGAGCGCGCCCAGCGCGAAGTGCGCCGTATCAGGGGGTTGAGCGGAGACAAGTTCGCGTCCTCCAAGGAGCTGGACGATGCGACCACGACGGCGGCCATCGCGAAGCTCAAATACGAGAAGGCGCAGTTCAACCTGGAGCAGTCGCGACGGGCGCTGGCCTACGAGGAACAGGTGCTCGCCGAATACCAGCTTCGTGCCCCGTTCAGCGGGTACATCACCGAGCACCACAAACACGTCGGGGAGACGGTGGACCAGCTCGAGGGCATCGTCACCTTGATCCGCATCGACCCGCTGGAGGTCGTGCTGGACTGTCCGATCGCGCTGGCACCGTTCGTCCACGCCGGCGACGCTTTTGATATCGTGCCGCAAGACAAGAGCTGGATGGCGCGCCAGGGCGTCGTGAGCTACGTGAGCCGCGAAATCGACGGAGCGAGCCAGACGTTTGTCGTGAAGCTCGCGGTAGAAAACCCGGACGAACGGTGGATGAGCGGGATGAAGGTGTCCGTGGACTTCGGCGCGCCGATCGAGCCCGATCAGGGCCGGCAAACGAGCGCCCGGCCGCCGCCGGCAAAGCCCGTGTCGTTTCCCGAACGCGATCGTCAATAGAAGTCATAGCGAACGCCAGGAGTCAACGCCATGTTTGATGACGACGACAAGCTCCAGCCACCCGCACTCGAGGAAGACGCGCACTCGTTGCTCCATGAGCTCGAGCAGAACACCCCCGCCCAGATTCGCCGGCAGCGGGCGCACTTTCGCCTGGCGGTGAAGGCGGCGGTCTTGCTCCATCCGGGAAGTGCCAGCGACGTAACGGGGGTGAAGGTTCGCGGCGCCACGGGGGACATTTCGGCCGGCGGGTGCAGCGCGCTGTTCCCGGTGCCGGTGGGCGTCGGGGACGTCTACCGCCTCGAGTTCGATCGGACCGCGCTCGATCTTCCGCTGACATTCGCGCGGTGCGTGCGGTGTCGTCTCGTACGCGAGGACGCGTACGAGGCGGGCTTTTCGTTCTTTAGTCCGGTGACGCTTCCTGAAAGCGCGAAAGCCGACGCGGATGCCCTGATTTCGTAACGTTGCCGCAAACAGGTGGCCCCTTGACCTCCATACACGACCAGACCGGCACGTCGTCAAAGCCCCAGCGCAGCGGGTATGCGCAGGATACGGACGTGCTGCAGGAGCTGATCGCGCTCACGCACGAGGTTCCGTCGCACTCGAAGTTCATGACCGAGCTGCTCAAGACGACCGGGGCGTACTTCAACAGCCCGTACGCCGCCATCCACGTTCGATATGCGTCCGAGGTGATTCAGGACGACTGGCATCGCGGGCCGACGAATCCGAACTTCTGGAAGGCACACGTGCAGGATTTTCTGACCGACGCGCTGGCGGAAGTGAAACCGCGGGCCAAGCTGCTGAAGTCGAAGTCGGGCGTGCAGCAGGTGGCCTACCTTTCGGCGCCGATTCACGACCCGGCCGGTCCGGCGATCGGCGCGGTCGCGGTGGTCGTGTCGGACATCGCCGACCTCGACCTGACGCACGCGCTCATGAAGCTGGAGGCGATCTGCCGGTTCGGGTCGTTTTGCGCGGAATATGTCGGCCGGCAGTCCGACGACCATCGATCGGTCGCACAGCCCAATCGGTCGATGACGCGGGGCGCCACCTACGCGACGCCGCACGAGCTGGCGTTCGCCTTGACCAATGAGCTTCGCACGAAACTCGGGTGCGAGCTGGTCGCGTTGGGTCTGGCACGGTTCCAGTCAATCGACATCCTTTCGATCTCCGGTCTGGATCGCGTCGCGCCGCGAAGCCCGGGGGTCGTGCGGTTGCGCGCCGCGATGGAGGAGTGCTTCGACGCCGGAACGGACATCGGCCACCCGATGAGCGAAGAATGGACCGAAGCCTCCCCCGCGCCGGCGTACCGGCTGCACGCGCGGTGGCTGCAGGAGAGTCACGCCGCAGCCGTGGCGTCGTTGCCGCTGCGCGCCAACGGCGAGATCCGTGCAATCCTCAGCCTTCGCCGCGAGGACGGCGGCCCCTTCCGGCCGGACGAACTCGAGTCCATCCGGACCCAGGTCGAGCCGTTCACGCCGGCGCTCGTGCTGACCAGCCGCGCCAGCCGCGGATTGCTTCGCCACGGCGTCGACACCGTTCGAACCGGGATCGCCGGACTCACCAGGCGCGGTCATGGCATGCGCAAGGTCGTCGCGCTGATGCTGTTTCTCGGCGCGATGTGGTTCGCGTTCGGAACGACGAACTACGGCGTGGACGTACCGGTGGTCGTGCGTCCGGACGAGGCTCGACTGCTGACCATGCCGTTCGACGGCATACTAGCCGAGGCCCCGGTGGTCCAAGGTGACAAGGTGAAAAAAGGCGACGTCCTCTGTCGTCTCGACACCCGAGAATTGCTCGCGCAGCAGAAGCAGTTGCAAGCCGAGCTGGCGGTCGCCCAGCGCCGGCGCGACCAGGGCCTCGCCGAGCGCAAGCCGGTCGACGCCCGCCTGGCGGAAGCCGACATCAACCTCGTGCAGTCGCGCCTCGCGATGCTCGACGAACGCCTCGAGCGAACGGTCATCCGATCGCCTTTGGACGGCGTGGTCGTCGAGGGCGACCTGCGGCAGGCCGTCGGAGCGACGCTGACCCGCGGCCAAACGCTCTACCGCATCTCGCCGCCGAATGTATGGCGCCTGGAGCTGGAAATCCCGCAGTACGCCGCGGCGGACGTGAGCGCTCCGTTAACCGGCATCTTCGCGAGCCAGGCGCGCCCCGAGGAGCAGTACGGGTTTACAGTGAAGCGGCTCTTGCCCAGCGCGGTGCAACGGCGCAACAAGACCGTCTACATCGCGGAGGCCACGATCAACGCCCGCAACGACTGGATGCGTCCGGGGATGGAAGGTACGGCACGGGTGAACGTCGGCCCGCGCCGCGTCTGCTGGGTTATGTTGCACGGCGTTCTCGATTACCTGAGGGTTCACCTTTGGCTGTAGCCGCCGCCCAAGCCCCAACGGAGACCACCTCGATCGCAGACAAGCTGCGCGAGGTTCGTGTCGGCATGCGCCTGGATCTGGAGGTCAGCCGCCACCTGTTCCGCGGCGAACCCTTTTACATCGTGCGTGATCCGCTCACGTTTCAGAGTCAGCGACTCCGTGTGCCGGACTACATCATCCTGAGCTCGATCCGTAGCGATCGTTCGCTGGGCGACGTGTTCGACTCGCTCGTCGCACAGGGACACCTGACTCAAGAGAACGAAGACGATTTCTATCAGTTCATCATGATGCTCCACCGGCAGGGGTTTCTCCACCTGCCCGTCTCCGACAGCAAGATGCTCTACCGCCGGTTTCAGATGCTCGAGCAACACCGGCGCCGCAACCGCGTGATGGGGATCCTGTTTCTGCGCATCCCGCTGATCAACCCCAGTTCGTTCCTCGATCGCACGATCGATTACGTGCGTCCGCTGATGAGCGTTCCGGCATTCCTGATCTGGCTCACGATGATGATCGCGGCCGGTATCATCGCGTGGAATCGGTTCGACGACCTGATGAACCCGCTCAACGGCGTGCTTGTGGGGTCCAATCTGCCGGTCGTGTGGGTGACGCTGATCGTGCTCAAGGTGTTCCACGAGTTCGGTCATGCGTACGTGTGCCGCAACTACGGCGGGCACGTGCCCGAAATGGGAATCTACCTCATCCTGTTCACGCCGTGCGCGTACGTCGACGCGACGGCGTCGTGGGGGTTCAGCCGACGTCGCCACCGACTGTACGTATGCCTGGCCGGCATGTACGTCGAGGGCGCGATCGCGGCCATGGCCATGTTCGTCTGGGCGTCGACCGAACCCTCCTGGCTTCACGCCATGGCATACAACATCATCTTCCTGGCGGGCATCGTGACGGTGCTCTTCAACATCAACCCGCTGATGCGCTACGACGGCTACTACATCCTCAGCGACATCGTCGAGATTCCGAATCTGCGGGCACGGTCCATCCAGTACGTGAAAAGCGTGCTGAAACGCATCAGCCTGGGCGTCCGCTCGAGCGGCGATGCCGACTCCAGGCGGGTGCGCGCCATTCTCGGGAGCTACGGCGTCGCCACCGTGCTGTACCGGGCGTCGCTCATGGTGGCGATCGCGGCCGTGCTGGCGACGAAGTTCCACATCGTGGGGCTGGTCTTCGGGCTGCTCATGCTCGGGAGCTTGCTGATGTCGATCTGCCTGAAGCTCACCAGCTATCTGTGGTATTCGCCCGAAGTGTCCGGCCGGCGGTTCACCGCCGTGGCGCTGAGCCTGGTTCTGTTGCTGCTCCTCCCGGCGGGCATCATGTGGATTCCGATGACGTCGAATGTGCGTGCCGCGGCCATCGTCACCCGTGAGAACGTCGACGTGGTCCGGGTACGCACGCCGGGGATCGTGAAAGAGGTGCACTTCACGCCCGGCACGCAGGTGAAGGCGGGCGAACGACTCGCGGACCTGACCAACAGCCTGGAGCGGGAGCAACTGCTCATCGCCGAGGCGAACCTCGAGCGATCGGACGTGCGCCGCGATGCCTATCGCGTCGAGAACCTGGCGCGCTTCGCCCAGGAATCGCAACGCTTGGAAGGGCTCGAAACGGCGCTCGCCGAGCAGTCGCGCCGGGTAACCGACCTGATCATCCGCGCGCCGAACGCGGGGCAGGTCGTGGACGGGCTTCGCCCGGAGATGGAGGAGGCGATGCTGAATCCGGGTGTACCGGTGGCGACGATCACCTCAGGCGCCTGGCTGGTTCGTGCGGTGTTGACGGAAGCGGACATCGCCGGCGCCAAACCGAAGCCGGGCGACCACGTGCAGTTCCGCGCGTACGGCCTGGACGGTGCGGCCGCCTCGGGCACGATCGTGCGCGTGGCCCCCACGGGCTCGCGGCACCTGGATATACCGTCGCTGACGCACTTGGCCGGCGGCAGGATCGCGGTGAACGAGCGGACGCACGACGCGGCGCAGCCCTATTTCGAGATCGTCGCCAAGCTGGACACGAATGCGGCGCCACACGTGCTCTACGGCATGACCGGGTTTCTGTACCTCGAGGGCTCACACGAACCGATCGGCACGGCACTGACGCGCCACGCCGTCAAGTTCTGGAACAAGCTCCAGACGGGGTAGCGCATCTCGCGCGTACGGTGCCAGAAAGATGGCACGCTCGATCCGCTCTCTCAGCCGCCTCAGGCAGACGGCTCTGATCGTGCCATCGTCACACGACCTCGGGCTAATCCACGTAGCCCAACGACCGAAGTCGTTCGCGCACGACGTCGTCCATCTTGCCGGGCGATTCGCCGGACTGACCGGCACCCGCGGCCACGCACGCCCGCAACCACGACCCCGACGCCGCGCGAAGCTGCGCCACCAGGTCCGGATGATTGGCGGCGACATCGTGCTGCTCCCCCGGGTCGGACGCCAGGTCGTACAATTCGTACCTGTTGATCTCGACGTCGTGAATGCCCTTCCACGAACCCAGACGCACGACGATGTTGGTGTCACCGCGCGACTCTTTGTACGGCCGGTAGTACTTCTTCCGGTTGATTCTGATGGACGGGATCACGGGCTGATCATCCTGCGCGGTCGGCGCGCCGGCCTGCATGGCCGCGTACCAGCTCCGGCCGCGCCACGAGGGCGACGCTTCCAGTTGCAACCGATCTGTCAGCGTCGGCGCGAGGTCGACCAGACTCACGATCGCGTCCAGTTTGTCAACGTGCGGCGTGCCCGGCGGTTGCCGCACGATCAGCGGCACGTGGACCAACTCTTCATATTCCGACTGATCGTGCTGCCACCCGCCGTGTTCGTAAAGTTCCTGGCCGTGATCCGCGGTGACGATAAAGATCGTATCGTCCCAGACGCCGCGGCGCTTCAAGGCGTCGATCACGCTGCCGACGCGCTCATCCGCGAGCCGCACGGCCGCGTCGTACATCACCTTGATCTCGTCGAGGCGATCGGCGAGCAGTCGCATCAACTGAGCCTGTTCGTCGGTGTTGTCGGTGGTGCCTACCGGGCGACCGGCCGCGAAGTCCACGCGCGTCAGGCGGCGGTAGTGCAGCAACATCTTGCCGATCAAGTGCTTTTGGTCATTGGGGCAGGACCCGAACTCCTTGATGAGACGCTGCGGCGCGTCGTAGGCGTCATGCGGCTCGATGTTGTGGATGTAGAGAAAGAACGGCTTGTCCCCGGCCGTGTCGAGCCAGGCGTCGAGCACCGTGCCGTCCGTAAAGCGATGAAACGCGCACTGATCAAACCCGCGGTCGAGGCCGCTTGCAGGGCCGGCGTAGGGATTGGCGTAGAAGGAGGCCGTCTGATAGCCCGCTTGCTTCATCCGCTCGGCCAGGGTCTCGGCGGACCCCGACACCTTTTGCCCGTCCACGACCACGCCGTGCTCGCAAGGAAACGTCGACGTCATGAGCGACACTACGGACGGGAGCGTCCACGGAGCGGGTGAATAACAGTGCGTAAAGACCGTGCTCTTGGCGGCGAGGGCATCGATCCGAGGCGACGTGGGCATGTCGTAGCCGTAGACACCCAGTCGGTCAGCGCGAAGCGTATCAATCAGGAACACAACGACGTTGGGGCGCCGTCCGGAAGGCAGGAGTGCGCCATCTCCGTTCTTCGCGCGTTCGGCGGCTTGCCGATATGGGATGGTGTAGACACCGATCCAGGCCGTCAGGGCCAGCGCCACGAATAGCACGGACACGCCCACCCATCGCCAGTTTCCGGGCTGGAGCGTCGAGCGCGCGGTCCCGTCCTGTCTGTCTTCTTCCATGGCGCCGCCTTCCGACCACAAAGCTTATCGGCTCGGCGCGAGGAAGCCAAATCGGACACGGTTGCGATCGGATTCGCTACGACTTGAGCTGGTACCGACCGCCGCTGATGACGATCTCGTTCCCCGCTTCCTCAAAGTGGTTGAGGTAACGGAAGATCGTCCGCCGCGAGGCACCGACGGCTTTCATCATCTGCTCGATGGTGGCTCCCTTTTTCAGGACGCCGGCGAGCTGTTGGTGACGACCCGACACCGACTTGTTGCTCTTCATCGACTTCACCAGCGCGGCGGCCGTCTTCTTCTGCCGCGGGTCGCTCCCGAAGCCGCCCTTGGAAAGCGAGAACTCGAGCGCTCGTAGAATCGTCTGCGTTTCTAGGAAACTGGTGTTTTGCACGATGGCGTCTCCCACTATGCGAAAGCGGCTGGTTACCGCGCGTGCGCCCCACACGTATTTCAATTACTCACTCCTACGGATCATAGCACCTCGCCGCCGAACTGACCATACCGCCGGACCGATTCGACCGAGTGCCGCCACGTGGCGTTCCCGATTACGAGAGAGTCGTAACCCCCTTGTCGACATGAGTTTACGGCCACATGCACGGCCACCGTGCGGAACGACACGTCGTGGCACGCGATTTGTGACAGCTCCTGTCAGCAAATGGCCCGACCGTGACATGCACAAGGCCCCACAGTGCCGCATCGATTCGCCGCCGGTTCGCTAGATCGGGCAGACCAGCTTGCCCAGTCGCTCGG
>Ga0210110_1000127_pt1 | contig 26280 bp, 21 predicted proteins | sample China_Galinas_PW_2_FD_184865 | JGI IMG/M metagenome (GOLD analysis project Ga0210110, IMG submission 184865) | Wetland microbial communities from San Francisco Bay, California, USA, that impact long-term carbon sequestration - China_Galinas_PWB_D1... | ecosystem: Environmental > Aquatic > Marine... | reverse complement strand
CGAGCCCGGTTCACAGAAAAGGCATAAGTAAAGAATCTACGCCGGAGGACCGGGGTTTACGGATCTAAATGAACACAACTAAGATGGGAAAAAAAATAATAACTGCAGGTGTCGTCATGCTGTTTATTAGCTTTGGGGGGGACGTTTATGCCCAAAATTATATCTCCCATTTGGTGAGAAACCTGCTTAAAATGGAATATCCCCTGACCAAGGAAGACGTCCTCGCGCTCGATAAAATCGGGATGAGGTTCGATTCCAAGAACCGGATTACCGTGCTTGAAAAAATACTCATGGATCGAGATGATATCCACAGCCGGAAGGAGATCGATTATTTTGTCAGGACAGAGACGATTTGTGACGCCTTGCGTTTGTTGGATGAGCTTGAACTGCCCGTTGCCAAAACGCTTGTTGAAAAATTAAGCCGGCAACAAGGCTGGGAAGCAAGGGAAAAAACGCTGCTGGCCTATATGGCCGCTAAAAGAGATATTCGTTATCAAGAGAACGTTGATTACTTGCTGCGTAGTTTGTCGCAACATGGGAGTGATTCGGAAAAAGCCGACAACGGAGAAGCTTCCATGGCCATCATCGATGTTATGAATTGTCTATCTTATTTGGCCGATCTTTTTGTCATTAACGGCGACACGTATATTCTAAATTCCTTAATCCGATATGGATCAAGGGCCTATGGGTTCCCGGCGGAATATTTGTCCCATGAGTTTGTGGACATGTTTCTAATGAGGCCCAGGGTATTTGTTTCTACCCTGGCGATCAAAGACGATCCAATCGTAAACTCGGTTATCAACGGACTGATTTTCGGAATCCGCAACAAGCAGATTAGGGAAAAGGTTAAGGAGGTTTTAAGCAAGAACTTGTCTTCCATGGAAGCGCCCGGCAAACGAGTGGTTATCCTTTTAACGGACAAAGTTCACAAACAAGATGAGCTTGATGACCTTGCCGGCCCAAAAGCCTCACAGCAACATACAGCGCCGCCTGTGGTTTCAGGAGAATGATTTTTAATAAACCGGTGAAGAAAAAAGCATCACATGCCAAACGGAATTCATGCGGCGCATGGTTTTTTATATTTATTTGCCTGGCACTGTCAGCGCCTTTAGAGCTTTACTGCCAGGAAATAAAACATATCCGGGTTAAGCATGTTTTGGACATTTACGGTGATTTCAACCAGCCTACGGAGGTTGCCGTTGGGATGAAGGGGAGCGTATATGTTCTGGACGGGGCCAACAACAAGATAAAAATTTTCACCCGGAACGGAAAGTTTGTCAGGTCCGTCGGGAAATCCGGCAAAGGGGAGGGAGAATTTGGTTATCCTGTCGGCATGGATATCGACGCGCAGGGTGATATCTATATCGCCGATACGGGGAACCGGAGAATTCAGGTGTTGGACCCCAATGGAAATTATCTGCGAAAAATTGATCTGTCCCGCTGGCATGCTCGTCCCGTTGCGGTAAAGGTGAATGGATCGACACATCATATTTACGTGACCGATGCAAACAATCACCAAATACTTTGTTTCAATAAAGACGGCACTTTCAAATTTTCCTGGGGCGGCTTAGGGGAAGAAACCGGTCAATTCAGGTTTCCGGGAATGACGGCCATTGATCCAAACGGAAATTTTTACGTTGTCGACATTCTCAACGGCCGCGTTCAGATATTCAGTGCTCAGGGTAAACATCCCCAGCCGATCAGCGAATTGGGGGTTTCCCCCGGTCAACTTTTCCGCCCCAAAGGGATCGCGGTTGATCAGCGTTTTCTCATTTATGTCTCCGACAGTTATACAGGTATTATCCAGGTGTTCGACAAATCCGGGAAATTTCATGGTATTTTATCCACGGACGGCGAAACTTTTCTTCGTCTGACAACGCCGCTGGGTTTGGCTTTTGATACCCTCGGTCGACTGTATGTCGTCCAGGCGACGCTGAACAAAGTCAGTGTCTTTGTATTAAGGGGAAAATGATCATCGCAAGATTAATTTTAATCGTCATATTAGGTATTTTTTTCCAAACCAGTCCCTCGCTGGCGATAACCAAGCGTACCTCCAAAGAATGTCTTTTGTGTCATGTCCTTTGGTTTGATGTGTTTAAAACCGACCAGAAAACCCTCCTTAAACACAAAGACTCATCCATTGTGGTTGCAGGTTCCATTGGGCTGGCTTCATCGCGGGAGATGTGCGAATCCTGCCATGACGGATATCTCGTCGACAGCAGAGTTAAAATTGTCAAAGGAAATCCGCATCATCAGCTAAAAAAACCTCCGGATTCGCTCCAATTGCCAAAGGGCTTTCGTCTGGATATGAACAACGAAATATACTGCGGCACCTGCCATACCCTGCACGACATTCGGGGCGGTGAAACCGTGGGAAGCACGCCGTTTCTCCGATTGGACAACGAGCGTTCCCAAATGTGTATGGCCTGTCATCTCAACAAAACAAATCGGCAAGATATTGCCAACCATCCAGTTTTAAAGCAGGTGAAAGATATCTCCATTCTGGAACGCCTCCCCCAAAAACTAAAATTCGGACCCAAGCGGGAAATAATCTGTCAATCCTGCCACAATGCGCACGGGAACAAGGCCCTGGTGGCCCCATCGAACAATTCAACGCTTTGTCTTATTTGCCATCAAATTAAGAAAACCCTAATCGACTCCAAACACGATCTTCGGCTGACCTTGCCGGAAGCAGTGAATATCAAGCAGCAGAATTCATCCCGGTCCGGACCTTGTGGGGCATGCCATATTCCCCACAATGCGGGCAATAGAAGATTGTGGGCCAGAAAACTCGCTCCCGGCAACCCGGCAAAGCAGATGTGTTTGTCGTGTCATGGCGAAAAGAGCGGTTATCAGACAACACATATCGGAGAGCACTCGCACCCGATGGATATTGAACCGGATTCAAAAATCCCTAATACCAGCGGGTTGCCGTTATATTCACCTTCTTTGGCAAAAAATTCCAAGGGGCGGATTCAGTGTTTCACCTGCCATGCGGTTCATCAATGGGATCCAAATAATGCGGACAACCGTGGCGCCCAAAATGTTGAAGGCGACTCCTCGAACAGTTTTTTAAGGATAGCGAACCGCCCGGCATCCGATTTGTGTATTGCGTGTCACGGTGACAAGAAACAGCTCGTAACTTCCGACCACAACCTCGCTGTAACCGCGCCGAAAGAGGAAAATCTTCAAAAATTGACCGCAGCGGCTTCAGGACCATGCGGTTCGTGCCACGTACCCCACAATGCATCGGGGAGACGGCTATGGGGTAAACAGCTGTCCGCCGATAGAGATTTTGTGTCCCAATTATGTATTGGTTGCCACAGCAAGGACGGGGCCGCTAAAACAAAACTCATCCACGACAACAATCACCCTGTCAATGTGGTTTTTCAAATGTTGAATATCGACGCAACCGGGAAAAAAGAGGCCTTTTTGCTCCCATTATATGATGGCGATGGGGACAAAAAGGCCGGTATGAAAATTGTCTGTTTGACCTGCCATGAGCCCCATACCTGGGATCCGAAAAATACAGGTCCTTTATTGAATTATACCTTCAAAAACATGGAGGGGGACACGACCAACAGCTTTTTGAGAAAAGCGAATTTCCCGGCACCGGATCTTTGCAAAATATGTCATCCTGATGAAGCAATGGTGGAAGGAACAGCTCACGACCTCATCATAACGGCTACGAAATCGGAAAATCTGCTGGGCCAGACGGTAGCGATGTCGGGACAATGCGGCGCCTGCCATCTGGTCCATAACAGTCCCAACAAACTTAAACTTTGGGCAAGGCCCTTCGGACCGATTTCCAAGAAAGAAAGCATCATGAACGCATTATGCACCAGTTGCCATTCCAAGGGGAAGAACGCAGCGAAAAAAATTCCGCCCATCGCAACCCATCCCGAAAAAAAGTTGATAAATAATATTATGCGGATAAATAAAGACAACAAGAACTATACACTCATATTTGATGAAAACGGCAAAGAGGTAAATGTCGGCAATCTTTCCTGTCCTTCCTGCCACAACGCCCATCAATGGAACCCTGAAAATCGTATTGCCAAGGATGATCCGGAGAGGAAACTTACGGGAAAATTTTTAAGGACTTTGAGTTATAAAATGGTTTGTATGGACTGTCATGGACTTGACGCGCTATTAAGATATGAATATTTTCATGACCCGGATAAAAGAACCGAAACCATCGGAAAATAAATAACCGGTTCTACTATTTTTACATAAGCATTTTAATGTATTGTTAAAATTAGGATCTAATGTTAATATATAAACTTTACATAAAACTTTTAATTTGGAAACATAAGTCTCGCATCCTTAATTTTAAGAAACGCCATTACTGCTGATCAGGCCAGAAAAATGTTTTAAAGACTTGTGTTACCTTAATAAAAAAATTTGGCCTGCGATGTCAAAAGGTTATTAACCGTTTGTGGTTCGGAAATCCGAGTTGGAAACTAAGGGAGGGGAAATAGTGGCCAGGCTTCAAAATGATTTGTTTTTACGCGCTTGCAAACGCTTGCCGGTTGAAAGAACTCCGATATGGATCATGCGTCAGGCAGGGCGGTATTTGCCGGAATATAGAGCGGTTCGCCAAAAAGCCGATTTTCTTACCATGTGCAAAACACCTGAACTTGCGACCGAAGTCACATTACAACCCATCGATTTGATCGGGGTTGATGCTGCTATCATTTTTTCCGATATTCTGGTTATTCCCGAAGCAATGGGTATGCATCTTGAAATGCATGAAGGCATAGGTCCTGTGTTCCCCCATCCAATTAGAAATGAAAGTGATGCCAAAACCCTTAAAGAAATAGACCCGACAGTTGACTTAAAATATGTGCTTGATGCGGTAAGTTTGACAAAAAATGAATTAAACCGGCGTGTTCCATTGATCGGTTTCAGCGGCTCTCCATGGACTTTATTGGCGTATATGGTTGAAGGCCAGGGATCTAAGACATTTTCAAAAGTTAAATATTTGATTTACAGTAATCCAAAACTGGCCCATCGTATTTTGGATAAAATTGCTGATGCCGTCACAATTTATTTATGCGCCAAGATCGAAGCTGGTGTAAATGCGGTTCAAATATTTGATACCTGGGGCGGCATTCTTTCCCAAGATGATTTTGAAGAATTTTCTTTGAATTACATGAGAAAAATAATCTCCGTGGTCAAAGGAAAAAAGGTGCCTGTCATTATGTTTGCTAAGGGTGTGCACTATCATTTAAACAAACTTGCTGATAGCGGCGCTGACGTGTTGGGTCTTGATTGGACAATGAATATCGGTGAGGTCAGGAAACAGGTTGGAGATAGAGTTGCTCTTCAAGGGAACCTTGATCCCACAATTCTTTATGCCGGTCATGAAAAGATTAAATATGAAGCAAGGAAAATATTACAATCATTCGGTAAGGGAAGCGGACATATTTTCAATCTTGGTCACGGTATATTGCCTGATGTGCCACCGGAAAACCTTAAAGCTTTAGTGGATTTTGTTAAAGAAGAGAGTGTTTCTTATCACCTCGATGATAAAAACCAGAGCGTAACTTAGTTTAGGGGTCGGGGAGTTTTTATTTGTTAAATCGCTCCATGGATAATGCTTTTTTATCAAACCGTGTAAACTCGTGGTTAAAGGATCGTAAAGAAAAAACAGAATTAAATATAAAAAAAAATGACTTCGTCTGGAAAAAATGAGTTATGTTTAAGAATATTCCGATATGCGTCTGTTCTTTCTAACGATCCCTAAACCACCCTGCCCGCTCGTGCCTTACGTGGCAGGCGGGTCAAACAGTACACGCTTTTTAAAAAAGATTATCCATTCCGCTTTCCCTCTCTCCTAACTGTAGGCTTTACGAGCAGAAACCTGACATATATGTGCTTACAATAAAAACTCCCCGGTCCAACGCCATATATTTAATAAAGCCGATATGAACATTGACATCGCAGCGTGGAGTAATATTTTAGGAATTGCGAAATTTGAGTAATATAGAAAAGTCAATAAAGACTAAAGTTTGAAGTTAATGATGTTTATTCATTGACGACTGAAAAAGAATCATATTGGGAGAAGAACCGTGTTAGATATCGATATTGATTTAATAAAAAAGTATGACAAACCCGGACCGCGTTACACAAGTTATCCGACAGCGCCTCATTTTAATGAATCGTTTACCCACAAAGATTATCTTGATGAGATCATCAAGACCAATCAAGGAAAGGATTTGCCGGACCTGTCGTTATATTTCCATCTGCCCTTTTGCGATACACTTTGTTACTTTTGTGGCTGCAATATGATTGTAACCAGAAACAGAGACAGGATCAAAAGGTATATTGGTTATCTAAAGCGTGAGATAGACTTGATTACGTCCCATATTTCACATGATAGAAGAGCAACCCAACTGCACTGGGGTGGCGGCACGCCAACGCATTTGAATCCGGATGAAATTGCTGATTTGAGTTCCTTCATTCATGATAAGTTTAATTTTAAAGCTGATGTGGAGGCCGGATGTGAAATTGATCCCAGAGAATTGACCAAAGAACATCTTGCGGCTTTGAGAAGCGGCGGTTTTAACCGCATCAGCATGGGGGTGCAGGACGTCAACGAAAAGGTTCAAAAAGCGGTTAACCGGATACAACCGGAAGCGCTGACAAGACAGGTCGTTGGTTGGGTGCGCGAATTGGGATTCGACAGCATTAACCTCGATTTAATGTACGGGCTCCCTTTTCAATCTGCAGAAACGTTTGAAAAGACAGTGGATACCGTTATCGATATTGATCCTGACAGAATTGCGCTATTTAATTTTGCTTACGTTCCCTGGATGAAAAAACATCAAAAAGTAATTCGTCCGGAAGATTTGCCTGTTCCGGAAGAAAAACTTAATATTCTCAAGATGTCAACGCGAAAACTGACACAAGCAGGTTACGTGTTTATCGGCATGGATCATTTTGCCAAACCCGATGATGAACTCACGCTGGCGCTGAAAGAAAAAAAACTTTACAGAAATTTTCAAGGCTACAGCACCCATGCAGGTGCGGATCTTTATGCCATGGGCATTACCAGCATTAGTCAGTTTGGACGAATTTATGCTCAAAACATAAAAAAAGAAAAAGAATATCATGCGGCACTTGATAAAGGAATTTTGCCGACAGCCAAGGGATGTTATTTGGATGACGATGATCTGTTGCGGCGGCATGTTATTATTAAGCTCATGTGTGATTTCGAACTCGATTTTGCGTCAATTGAAAATGAGTTTAACATCAATTTTGAAACCACCTTTAAATGGGGGCTCAACAACTTTGGTGAGATGATGGCCGACAACCTTATCTCCATTGAGAACAAAAAGCTAAAGATAACCGAGATGGGCAGGCTTTTGATCAGAAACATCGCCATGAATTTTGACGGTTATATTGAAAGAAAGGAAGATCATGCGCGATACTCTAGAACCGTATAACCCTAACTGAACGAAAGCCGATAATACCCTCTATTCTTTGTTATCAAGGTCTCGCAGTAGACGACTACGGCTTCACCCTTGATGCCTCGAATATTGGGCATCCTCAACTTTCGTTCAATTAGGGTATAGATTATCAGCCTTTTTTGAAAACACATGGCGATGTGGTTTCACTGCCAACATCGGATGAAAACACGCCCTTGAATATGTATATAATATAGGTGCGAAACTTGAGTTATGAATTTTAGTGGGTTCATATGAGTAAATACGCGGTGGTTCTTTTTAACCTGGGCGGACCGGATTCTTTGGAAGCCATAAAGCCTTTTTTGTTCAATCTGTTTAGTGATCACGATATCTTTAAAATACCGGTTGGGCAAAAATTATTTGCAAGAATAATGTCTGTTTTTCGCACACCGGAAGTAAAGAAAAAGTATGAACGAATCGGCGGGAAATCTCCCATCAATGTTTGGACACAATTGCAGCAATCAATGCTTCAGCAAGAACTGCAAAAAGTGTTTGCCGGTATCGAAGTCTACACAGCAATGAGATATTGGCATCCGACAATAAAAGATATCGCCCAAAAGGTGTCACAAAAAGGATTTGATAAGATAGCACTGCTTCCCCTCTACCCGCATTACTCGATAACCACTACCGGATCTTCATTTAATGAATGGAAACGAGTGTATAAAGGAGACGCCGGAAAGCTAACATATGTATATGATTATTTTGATAACCGCCGATATATTGATGCGTTAAATGAAAGAATAGATGAAACGATCCTGCGGTTTCCTGAAAATGTTCGGGACGATATTCAATTATTGTTCAGTGCTCATGGTCTGCCTGAAAGCATCGCCGAACAAGGCGACCCATATCCGGAACAAATAGATAAAACCATTGCGTGTGTGATGAAAGCCCGCAACTTTTCGCATGAATACCATTTGTGCTTTCAAAGCAAGGTCGGCCCTGCCAAATGGCTTAAACCGTCAACCGATGAAATGATTAGAGCTCTGGCTGAAAAAAGAAAAAAACAATTGCTCGTTATTCCCATTAGTTTTGTATCCGATCATATTGAAACCCTGTTTGAACTCGACATTGAATACAGGATGATCGCCGATGAAGAAAACATCGAAAATTATATTGTCATGAAAGGGTTAAACGATTCTAAAACATTTCTTGGTGCGCTTAAAGAGCTATCCGTTCAAGCGCTTCATAACCAAAGCGTGACAGATTCAGAACCTATTGAAAAAAATGGATAAGGACACAATTAACATTGCGGTTCTTGGTGCAGGCATATCAGGGCTTGCAACTGCTTTTTGGTTAAATGGGCAGGGATTTGAGATAACGGTTCTTGAGTCAAAAAAAGAGCCCGGTGGATCGATGGTCACCCGGCGTGAAGATGGGTTTCTGATTGATTATGGACCTAACAGCGGATTGGAAACGACACCATTAATCGGACAGATTGTTGAGCATGTGGGTCTTACAGGCGAGATGATTTATGCGTTAAAGAAAGCGAACAAAAGATATATTTTAAAAAATAATCAACTTCATGCTCTGCCGACCCATCCGGTTGCTTTTTTAAAAACTAAACTGTTTTCACCTAAAGCTAAATTGCGTCTTTTGGCTGAACCGTTTTCGAGAAAATCTCATGAAGGATATTACCAAAGCATTTCTGAATTTGTAAAAAGACGATTGGGACAGGAATTTCTTGATTATGCGGTAAATCCTTTTGTTGCCGGGATATTTGCAGGAAATCCCGACAATCTAAGCGTTAAATCTGCGTTGCCCAAGTTATATCGATTGGAAGAATTATATGGCGGTTTGTTCAAAGGATTTGTTTTAGGTGCAAAAGAAAGGAAAAAACGAGCAGAGCACTCCAAACAAAGCGCGAGGATGTTTTCATTTAAGAAAGGGATGCAAAGTTTTCCCGAAGCCATTGCCGCCAAATTAGGCGGTAAAGTCAGATACAACTGCAAGGTTGAAAGGGTCGTAAAATCAGGGTCTAAATTTAAAGTATTATACAGTTATAACGATAGATCAGAAGAAATTATAGCGGATATTGTACTGTCTACGGTTCCGGCATATCATGCCGCGTTTATTTTTGAAGATTGGGAAGGCAAATTGGTCGACCATTTGAATAACATTTATTATCCTCCAGTAAAAGTGCTGTATTTAGGATTTAGGAAAGAGGATGTGGGTCAGGTTCTCGACGGCTTTGGATTTTTAATTCCAGAAAAAGAAAATAAAACTTTTTTGGGAGCCATATGGAGTTCAGCCATATTCCCTTACCGGGCAACTGACGATATGACAGCATTTACACTGTTTGTCGGAGGCGCACGATCCCCCGAGCTGGTTGATAATGGGAATGATAAGTATATCAATAGAGTGATCAAAGAGTTCAAGGAAATAATGAATATTGATGAAGAACCCGTATTTATAAAAGAAAAAATGTGGCCGAAAGCCATTCCACAATACAGTCTTGGATATATTGAACACGAAAGATACTTTGAACAGTTTGAGTCGAACAACCCCGGTATTTTTTTGGGCGGTAATTACCGGGGAGGAATTTCTGTGGGGGATTGTGTAAAAAATTCAGAATTGACGGTTAAAAGGATTTGCGATTATATAAACCGAAACACCATTAAATAAGACGATTAGAGATGGATTGCAAAAAATTTAAGTTTAAGATAAAAAGATAAGGGTTTTTGGAATTAATGATCAAAAAAATGGAGGTATCTTCTGAATAATTCAAATACATTATGGAAATTTTTTACATCTGTTAAGCTCTCTGTAGTTCTTCTGCTGTCTCTTGCAACCACTTCGATTATCGGAACGGTCATTCCGCAGAACGAAAATCCTGCCGCATACTTTCAGGCATACGGTGAGTTTTTTTACAGGTTATTTAAAGTTTTTGACTTGTTCGATATGTATCATTCCTATTGGTTTCAGATGTTGATTGTTTTGCTGACTTTAAACATCGTTGTCTGTTCGATCGATCGGCTTTCCACGACATGGAAGATTGTTTCTATTAAAAAGCCGCCGTTTATTCTTTCAAGGTTCAAGAACAACGGCGACAATGAATATTTTGTTGATAGTCGTTCGGCTGAACAGTTAAAAGATATATACGAACCTTTTGTATCCAAAGGCTTTGGCTACATCAGGACCGAACAGACGGACAACGGGTATAGCATTTTCGCTGAGAAATGGCGATGGACACGTATGGGTGTTTATGGGGTGCATCTGAGCATTATTTTGCTTTTAATAGGAGCACTTATCGGATCTTTTTTCGGTTTTGACGGTTATGTAAACATCCCGGAAGGCGAGGTGGTAAACAGCATCACGATCCATAATCCCGAACGGACACAATCTTTAGATTTTGGGATCAAATGTGAGGATTTTAACGTTACTTTTTATGATTCAGGAACACCTAAAGAGTTTCGTTCCAGTTTAACCATCATTGAGCAGGGCAAGCCGGTATATAAAAAAGATATTGTTGTAAACGATCCCCTTCGTTACAAAGGGATAAATATATTTCAATCGAGTTACGGCCCTCTTCCTCCAAATGAGGTGACACTGAATTTTACAAGCAAAAAAACAGGGGAAGTGTATAAGAAAAAGGCGCTGGTCGGTCAGCCGATTGATGTCCCGGAAGACGGGGGGAAGTTTATCCTTAAAGATTATTTCAATTCCTATAAATTCAGAGGCCAACCCATTGGAGAAGCCTTTACCGGAATTCTTACCCATAAAGATGGGTCATCCGCTGGAATTGTTCTTTCATTGCGTTTTCCGGATTTTAACCGGATGCAAAAGGGGGATATGGTTGTTTCAGTGGCAGAATACGCCCAGCGTTATTATACCGGTCTTCAGGTTACAAAAGATCCCGGTGTTTGGTTTGTTTACTCTGGATTTATTTTGTTGATTGTCGGGTGTTACATTACTTTTTTCATGTCACATCAACGGCTTTGCATCAATATCGAAAAGAAAGGGAAAAAATGCAGCGTCATGGTTTCAGGTACCGCTAATAAGAATAAATTTGGTATGCAGAACAAGATAAAGAGGATTTCTGAAAAACTGATCGATTTGAAACAGAGCTCATTGACCTAGAATCTTAATTAACATGATGCGGCAAAACTAATAGAGAGGAAAAATAATGAACAGTTCACTTGTGCTATCCATCACAACATTCATATACGGTTTCGCGGCTATTTTATATATTGCCTTCTGGATTTTCAAAAAACCGTTGCTGGGTCGGTTGGCAACCTGGACGGCAATAATCGGTGCCGTATGTAACCTTGCAGGCCTCATCATGCGATGGGTTGAGTCTTACAGTCTTGGCTTTGCTCATGCCCCGCTATCGAATCTGTATGAGTCTATGGTCTTTTTCTCATTGACGATAACTATTGTTTATCTGGTCATTGAAAGAAAATACAAAAACCGTGTTATCGGTGCATTTACGACGCCGATTGCTTTTTTGGCAATGGCTTACGCCTCGTTGAACCCAAATATCAGTGATCGCATTCAGCCGATACTTCCGGCATTGAAAAGCAACTGGCTGATTGCCCATGTTATGACCTGTTTTGTCGGATACTCTGCTTTTGCCATTGCTTTTGGTATCAGCTGTATGTACCTTTTCAAGCAAAAAGATACCGAGGGCAAAAGCAGTTTGCTTGCACACTTCCCGAATGCCAGGGTCTTGGATGAACTGAACCATCAAATGATAATGTTCGGGTTTTTATTTTTAACCATCGGTATCATCACCGGGTCGGTCTGGGCCAATTCAGCTTGGGGCCGTTATTGGGGCTGGGATCCCAAAGAAACCTGGTCTCTGATTACTTGGTTCATTTATGCAACAGTGCTGCATGCCAGGATGATGAGAGGCTGGAGTGGTAAACGAATTGCCTATCTTTCCATTCTTGGATTTATTGCGGTACTCTTTACATATTTCGGTGTTAATTATCTGCCAGGTTTACATAGCTATGGATCATTATGATGGACGATGGTTATCGATATCTATCGATCTCTTTTCTTTAAATTTTTAATCAAATTTGATGGTTTCGAAAAAAGTCAAATTTTGCTCGCTCAGTGATTATTTTGGGGCGTTTCAAACCGTGCTGCTAAATTTCAAGAACTCGTCGCAAGCCCCTCAAACAGCTTGAAATTTTTAACGCATCACCGCTTGAAACGCTGGATTTCCAAAGGATCAAATATCGTTCACAAAAGATTTTTTACGAATGCATTAGAATTAGCATTTCAACAGGTTGTAGAAAAAGAATAATGATAGGCATCCATGACCTCTTTTTCCAAGATGTGTCCCTGCCCCTGATATCTGGGTGAAAAATGAAAGGGGGTCAGCTGCTTTACTTTGGCCTTACCTGCAATGAGGCCAGCCTGCCGGGCCGTCAGGTGACATTTTTTTTCGGCAATATCTCTATCTTCTTCTAAAAAAGACGCTTCAATAAAGAGGTGGTCGGAATTTTTCACCAGTTCAACAATCTTTTGGGCGTTCGATTCGTTGTACACAACATCCGCAACATAGGAAACCTTCTGACCCGGAGTGATTAGGGCAATTTGTTTTGCAAGGTCCCCAAGGACGAATATTGTTTTATGTTGTCTTTTGCCGAATTTGACCTCAAATTCTGAATCGGGGTTTTGGTTATTAAACAGTGCTTGTTTGAATTGTTTTAGCCAGGGACCGATTTCCAACCCAAGCCCAGCAACAGCATCTTTTATGATATTAACGTGAAATCGTTCCTTTAAGGTGAATCCAAGACAGGGAATACTGTGATCAAGGATCCGGGTAAAAACGGAAAAGGACGGTTCCTTATAAAGGGGTTCGCTAAAAGGGTGTTTAACGGTCTTTGAGGCTGGAATGAATCCGTTCTGGCAAATGTAATCCTTTGTCACCAGATGATCGTCATGTACCTCGGTGACATGCAAGGCCAGCAGATTCGCGTAGTTCTTGACAAGATTCCATGAATATCCCGCGAGTTTTCCCTCAACATTTTTTATAAAATTTTCAGGACCATACATGAAAAGATCCTGATCACGGCCAAGGGAAAGTCTCAGTAGTTTGTCAAATCCGATAAAATGATCCATATGGGTATGGGTAACAAATATATGACTGATTTTAAGAATATCTCTGGATGAAAGTGAACAAATATCTCCGAGATCAAAAATTACGGCGCGGTTTTCATAAAAAAAGGGGATATACAGACCTGGATCGTCAAAAGGTCCGTTCACTAACCTGGGGAGGAAGGAAGGGCGCATTGTCAGGTCAGTTTTTTTATAACTTGCCGGTTGATACAAAGATATATTTCTTCGTCTGAACCGTAAACATCGATCACGGCTTTGTGATTGATAAGGGTTTCTATAACAAATGCGGTAATGTAAAGACTCACGACATGTGGATTTTGCACAAGATGTCTAAATGGTGAAATCTTGTAGTCGACATCAAATTCGTCGCTGCGGCTCAACTTGTCTATACATTTTGTTATCTGCTCTTCAAGAACAGTTTTATTCGTGGTTTCAACAAGATTATTCTCGACAAGCTTCATGGCAATGGCATTGGAAAGGGGTTCGATACAATCTCTCGCATCTTGTATCGCTTTTCTGCGGGCATATTCTTTTGAAGACTCGATTCTTGACAGTATCTTTGCTTCACGACTGCTGGGTCGAAATACTTTAGCCATAATATGTCACCTAACCTAACATCTATTATTATTTTTATGTGTCAGACGGAATAATAATGCCGCGTATTGTCTATTGCAAGAAAAAATTTAATTATACCTGAAGCTTCTTTGAAATCGATTTGTTTCAAAGGACCAAACTATTACGAAACCGCAGATATTATATCTCTTCAATAACAATTTGAGCATTTTTCCTGCCGTTCCATCGATTCCAGCGAAGACGGTAAGCCATCTGATCAAAGGTGTCTTTTAAGGGAATTCGGGAATCCACATGAAATTGTATTGCGTTGAATGTTTTTATCGTCTTTCCAATCTTTTGTTCCAATACCATTTGCCTGTGATGATCACCGACATATTTTGATGTCACAATATGGACCTTTTCCGTCATAAAAAGGGGTTCATGGTTTGCGATACCAAAGGGTTTCAACGATTCAAGTTCATCAAGCAGTTTATCTGAAATGTTGACAAAATCGAGTCTGCAATCAATGCTGATTTTGGGTATAAAATCAACCGGATTTGCCATTCGGCTCACAATATTTTCAAAGTGGTTTTTAAACCGGTCTATATTTTCGGTCTTGATTTTCAGACCTGCTGCCATTGAATGCCCCCCAAAAGTTTCAAGGTCGTCTTCACATGCAGACAACCCATCATACAGATTGATCTCGGGAATACTTCTGGCAGATCCTTTTCCGATTCCGTCTGCTGTCGTGATCAGGACAACCGGGCGAAAATATTTTTTTATAAGTCTTGATGCAACAATCCCAAGAATTCCTAAATGCCAATCTTGATGGACCATGACCAATGTGTTTTTTCGAAGCAGATGCGGATTTTTTTTCAAGCGATTGTGGACTTGAGTCAGTATGTTGTTTTCGATCTCTCGCCGGTTCCTGTTCAGCCGGTTGAGTGAATGTGAAATTTTCCTTGCCGTCTTGACATCTTTTGCTCTTAAAAGTTCAACAGCAATTGAAGCGTGATCCATTCTGCCTGCTGAGTTTAATCTGGGGGCCAGCTGGAAAACAATATCATCGGTATCAATGGCATGTTTATTAATCCCGCAAACCTCGATCAGTGCATTCAAACCCAGCCGGTGTGATGAACGGATAATGTTCATACCGGCTTTAATCAGTATCCGGTTTTCACGGGTTAAAGGAACCATATCCGCCAGGGTGCCAAGGGCGACAAGATCACAGTAATTTTTTAGATTGGGTTCCGGACGGTCTTTCCAGAAATTTGTGTCTCGAAGCTTTTTTCTAAGGCAAATCAGCAGATAAAAAGCGATGCCGACTCCGGCAAGATCGTTAAAACCGGATGAACAATCGTTCCGTTTGGGATTTATCACCGCGAGGGCAGGCGGTATTGTTTCCGATATCAGGTGGTGGTCGGTAATGATGACATCAATTCCGGCTTCTCTTGCGGCGTTAACCGCATCTTGACCTTCGGACCCGCAGTCTACGGTGATAATGAGGTGTATGCCGTTGGGCATCGCGACATCTGAAATATGTTTTTTTTTCAGACCAAAGCCTTCCTCTATTCTGTGAGGAATGTAGTAAGACACATCCGCATTTACGGATTGGAGAAATTCCAGAAGGATGGTTGTGGCGGTAATTCCGTCGACATCGTAATCGCCAAAAATCAAGATTTTTTCTTTTCGCTCTATGGCTGCTAAGATTCGGTCAACCGCGGCATCCATATCCTTTATGGAAACGGGCGGGCTTAACTGGGTGAGGGATGTGTTGAAAAAGTTTGATACATCTTCTGTGGAAAAAATATTACGATTGATCAATATTGAGGCAACGGCTGGATGGCAATTCAGTATCCCGCAAAGTTTTTCGACTAAATGAATGTCAGGTTGAAGTATTTGCCACTCTTTTTTCATTAAAAGACTTTTTATCTTAAACTACCTAAAGTTAGAATCCCATACACCATACAATTCAATAAATTGAGACCTTTGAAAAATGTTCAATTTTATTCAAGTTCAAGGAAGGCGAAGATTTTAACCGGATGAATACATTGTGTATTTTGAGGATTAAAATCTGAGCCTGACGCAGAAATTGGTTAAAAGGGGACGTTTTTCAAAGGTCTCAAATTCATATACCGGGGTGGTGCTCGATGTCAACGTGCAATTTTAAAAGTCTCAACAGATTTCGGAAAGGCATAAACAGGTGGAACGCAAGTATTCACGGGAAAGGGTATCCCGTGAACACTTACTTAAGGAACATTAATCGATGAAGAAATGTTCGCGTAAAGCCATAATGACCTTAAAAGGTTATATCGTTCGATATGCTTCGTAGTATTTTAATACTTTATAAATGTAGAATTTGGTTTCTTTAAATGGTGGAACACCCCCATATTTTCTCACATTGTAACTGCCGGCGTTATAAGCTGCCAGGGCCAGTTTCATCTCTCCGTCAAACTGATCCAGCAGGTATTTGAAATAGCGCACACCAGCGTCAATATTATGGGCCGGCTTAAAGCTGTCTTCGACGCCTAGAGATTTTGCGGTTCGGGGCATGAGCTGCATAAGTCCTCTGGCCCCAACTTTCGATACTGCTTTGGGATTAAAACCTGATTCCGCCATGATGATGGCTTTTATAATTGCCGGCTCAACTTTATACCGGTAAGCTGCATCAATGATTAGCCGTTGATATCTATTTTCAGCGTTATTATGTTTAGACATCATCTCAACTTCTATAATGGGCTTGTTCGAAAGAACTGCCTTGGCGAGATGTGTCTTAGCATTATCGTGTGATTGATCATTTGTTGTAGCGACGAGAAAGTTCTGTTTCCATCCATTTAGACCCATAATAAAAGATAAGAGGATCAGCAACATAACGGATTTAGTAATAATGACTAATGTAAACAAATTTATTCTTTTATTCCAAAGACTTCTCATTCGCTTTTCTCACTTATAAATAACAACTTAATAATGATGTCAATATGTTATAGGTATTAGGCAACCTTTTGAAGCAGGTCGGTGGTGGGGCGTTGTTTGTTCAACGTAACGCATTGCGGGCACAGACATAACTTAAAATCTAATCCATTCCATTCAAAAATACATATGTGACGTGCTTCATGCTCGTTGCATACAAAACATTTCAAATAGATATCTGCTCGTAATTGCATTTGTTTTTTATTAAACATGACAACTCCTATAAAATGATTTTTGCGATTCTTACGCCATCCTTACGGCGACGTTGTTTTCATTTTGACCATGATAAGAGCAACTTGTGTGCCATGGCTGAAATTAAGTTGAAATATATAATAAATATAATATGTTGTATTGAATGGTGATTCGAGGCAGCCGAGAAAAACGCTTCAATGGCTAATGCGTATCCATTCAAACTGTTCAAAATCCAACATCTTTATCTATTATTTCTTTAAGAATTCAGCCGAAACGCGGCTGCTTAGGACAATTTGAAAACGGCTCGGATTGGGGGAGGGGGAGGAACAAGATTGGGCTCGACACAGATGATATATCTGAGATTGTTAAATAATTAAATCAAAATCCAATCGAAAGTTTGGTGTTCGCAGATAGGATCCTTGATTCGTGATGAATACGAATTTCCGGAAGGACATTGAATTGACCGGGAGGTTGGAAACGTTCAAAATCCGACATAGCAGGCGATATCTAAATATGTTACCTTCCCACCGGGCAAGAACAAATTTATTTCAGCCTGCTAAACACAAGGCTTTTTAGCACTATTGAAATGGCGAAGCCACTCCGCCGATATCGTTACACGAGAAAGCACACCCTGCAGAGACGCACAATAAGAAAATATCAACTTGTGGTCTGAGGCGCTGTCTTTTTTAACCGGTATTTTTTTATTTTACTATAGAGCGTGCCCCGGGCGATTTCCAGCTCCATGGCGGCTTGTTTCAAATTCCAATCATTTTCATCCAACACCTTTTGAATCAAAGTGGCTTCTGCCAAAGGAAGGGACGGCGACGTGAGCGTTAAACAAAATTTTATGGTCTGAAGTGCCTGTTTAAGGCTGTCTGGTAAATTGGCGGGTTGAATTTTTTTCGTTTTACAGAATATCAGCGAATGTTTAATGACATTTCCCAACTCCCGTACATTGCCCGGCCAGTGATATTGAGTCAATATTTTTAATGCCGATTTTGATATTCCTTTAATTTTTTTAGAATTTTCCTGAGAGTATTTTTCTATGAAATAAAGAACAAGAAGAGGAATGTCCAAATTCCGTTCTCTCAACGGGGGTACATCTATGGATACCACATTGATTCGATAGAAAAGATCTTCTCGAAAACGTTTGTCTTGAATGGCACCTGAAAGATCCTGATTAGTTGCACAAAGAATACGGGTATTGATCCGGATGGTTTGGGTGCCGCCCACCCGTTGAAAAGTGCCTGTTTCAAGCACCCGCAAAAGCGACACCTGTGTTTGAAGGGGGATATCACCAATTTCATCCAAAAAAAGCGTGCCTTCATTGGATTTTTCAAAAAATCCGATTTTTTGAGTATCGGCCCCTGTGAATGCCCCCTTCTCATGGCCAAATAATTCGCTGTTAATGATGGATTCGGTCAGAGCAGCACAATTAATCCGATGAAACGGTTTGTTGCGTCGATTGCTGCGATAATGAATGGCTTCAGCTATAAGTTCTTTTCCTGTTCCGCTTTCTCCGGTTATGAGGACTGATGCAGATGTTTGGGCCAATGCGCTAATCATTTCGTAAATTTTAAACATTTTACGGTCTTGCCCGATAATATTTTCAAACCGGTATCGCTTCCGCTGATCTTCAGGCTTTACGACGCTTGCTTTAATTACTTGCCGGTGCCTTACAATTTCCCCCACCAACATTTTGATTAAATTAAAGTCGAATGGTTTCAGGAGATAGTCATATGCGCCTAATTTCATGGCGTGAACGGCATCTTCTATTGATCCATGTCCTGTAATGACAACAACAAAAATGTCCGGGTATTGTTCACGAATTTTTCTCAACAGCGTCAAACCATCCATTTCAGGCATTTTTATATCGGTAAAAACGACATCCATCGGTGTTGTCTGAAGCAGTTGCAGGGCTTCGATGCCTCTTGATGCTGTTTCGATGTGAAATTGCTTTTCTTTTTGCATGACGCGCAAGAACGTCTTCTGGAGAATTTTATCATCATCAACAAATAAAATGTTTATATCCGCTTTCATAATCTTTCCATATTCAAATTATTGAAATTCAAAGTGTCAGAAATCCTTAAAAATATGATTAAATTAACCATTTCAAAAATTTGAAACGCTCAACTTAGGTTTAATTAAAATTCATATACTCAAGGCCATATGCGATGTCAACGCGCAATTTTCGTAAAACTTCGGAAATTATCAGAGGTTTGAAACAACTAACCGGTATAGGCGTTGCTGGAGATAAAAGGTGCAAAACGTATTCGTCCGGACTTTTTTATTGAAATTGTAGAGAGCAAGGTGATAGAAAATAGTGTATTGGTTCAACAAATTATTGGGTTTTTATGGGTTTTTTCTGTTTATCCATCGCATCCGAAAGATTTTACGTTAAAAAATCTTCCCGGCCCACTGAGCCCTAATGGCGTTGCCGGGAATTAAGAATGCGAAAATTGAGTAATCATATGATGTATAAAGATTCAGATTGGAAACGATAAAAAAATTCCTTCGCGTTGATCGCAGAGAGATCTGTTTTTTAAAATTCATTTTAGAGGCGTATGACGGTATTGCAACATTAACCACCATCGACGCCCATCAGGGTATCGTGATGCTTCGTATCGCTCCGGGTTGCGAATGTGACGTTGAAGCAGTTTTGCAGGATCTTAAAAATGACATTATCATTGATGATTCCGTAAAATATCATTTATAAAAAAAATGAAGACAAAATATTTATACATTAATACCATCGGTTGTCAGATGAATGTTTATGACTCCGAACAAATCGCAAAGGGGCTAAAGTCCCTGCAATATGAAATGACCCCATTTTTAGAGAAAGCGGATCTGATTATTGTGAATACATGCGCTATCAGGGAAAAGGCCGAGCAAAAAGTGTTTAGCTTTTTAGGACGTCTGGCCGGTCTGAAGAAAAAAAGACCTGATCTGATTATCGGGGTGGGCGGATGTGTGGCGCAGCAGGAAGGTGCAAAGATTTTAGCGCGTGTGCCGCATCTCGACCTTGTTTTCGGAACACATGCCATCGACCGTTTGCCCAATGCCATACAAGCTATTTTGTCGAGGAAATGCCGTATTGTTGACATTGAAATGTCGGATCAAATTAAAGAGCTGGATGTTGTCACAAATGGGGTTGATAAAGAGGAGGTGTCGCGCTTTGTGACCATCATGCAAGGATGCGATAATTATTGCACTTACTGCGTTGTTCCTTATGTTCGAGGCAGGGAAACCAGCAGGGATCCTGAAAATATTATTAGCGAAATCCGTAGTCTTGTAGAATCCGGGGTGCGGGAAGTGACTTTGCTTGGCCAGAACGTTAACAGCTATGGGATGAAAGAAGGCCTTTGCACATTTTCCGAACTTTTACGCCGTATTAACGACATTGACGGACTTTTGAGAATCCGGTTTACCACCTCACATCCGAAAGATCTTTCGGAAAATCTTATCCATGCTTTTAAAGATCTTGACAAATTGTGTCATCACATTCATTTGCCGATACAATCGGGTTCAAACCGGATTCTAAAAAGGATGAACCGGAAATATACACGGGAGATATATCTTGAAAAAGTTGACAAACTGCGTAATACTTGTCCTGACATTGCAATTACGTCTGATATAATCGTGGGTTTTCCAGGAGAGACAAACACGGATTTTCACGAAACCCTGGATTTAATCAGGACGGTGGAATTTGATAGTCTGTTTGCCTTTAAATATTCTGATCGCCCAAATGCTTCAGCCGCCCGATTTTCGGACAAAATCCTGGAAAATGAAAAGAAACTAAGATTACAACAGGTTCTGGATCTGCAAGATCAAATCACAACCCGTAAAAACAAAACACTTAAAGACTCGATACAATCGGTCCTTGTGGAAGGTTTCAGCAAAAAACAGGACCAAATCAACAAGCAAAATAGCAGCCAGAATGCCCAGTGGACAGGCCGTACATCAACCAACAAGATTGTAAACTTTTACAATAGTAATGATACGGGTCCCTGTTCTGAAAACCTGGTGGGGCGATTGATTAATGTCATAATTTTACAAACATTTTCTCATTCACTATGGGGCGAAGCAAACGGCAAAGAACCAATTTCTTTTGGTTTGAGAGGAGAAAAGAGTTATGTTGCATGAAGTAAACATAGCAAGTATGGCAATAGATCCAACTTCAAACACACCGATCATTATTTTAAAGTCGGTTAAAGGTGATCAAGCGGTGCCGATTTGGATCGGCTTACTCGAAGCGACATCCATCGCTTCAGCGCTCAGAGATATCAAATTCGACAGGCCCATGACCCATGACCTTTTTAAAAATTTTGTCGACAATCTGGAGATGGTGGTATCAAAGGTTGAAGTGTGTGATTTAAAAGATAACACATTTTATGCCAGAATATATTTTGAATCAAAAGATAAAAGTTTCGACATGGATGCCCGCCCAAGCGATGCGATTGCCATCGCCCTTCGGTTTGGCGCACCGATTTATGTGGATGATAAAATTTTTGAAAAATCTCAGATGGTCGAAGGTGATTATGAAGTCTTAAATAAGAGTGAAGACGGAAAAAAATGGGCGGAATATCTTGAAAACCTTAATCCTGAGGACTTTGGTAAGTACAAGGTATAAAATCGCTTTTCGATGTTATTGAGACTTATATTGCAAACCTGCCGTTTTCATAGATGGTTACCTTTTTACCGGATGCAAGATGGGCGGTAACCCTCTTCTTTTCAGTATTGACGAGGTCCCAGTGTAGGGCTGAATCGTTGAAACCGAGGCTTTTCTTTTTCTCTTGGGTCAACTCTTTTAGATTGCCATTATATGTATCGGCATAAGAAGAACCCAGTGCCAGATGGCAGTTTCCGTATTTACCACCATAGTTCTCATCAAAAAGTGTGTTTGCCATGAAGGTGTTTATCCTTGAGAATCTTTTGTCTGTTAAGGAAAATTCACCCACCTTGTTGGCGCCTTTATCCATTGAGAGCTGTTTAATGACAAAATCCTCCCCTTTTTGTGCTTCGATTTTAATCACGCTCCCTTTTTTAAATTCAAGCCTTACCCCTTTGACATAGTTGCCGCTTCGAAATGAGGGCTGATTTGAAAAGTATATCCCTCGGGTGCCTCTCCAATCCGGTGAAAGAAATATTTCAAAGCTCGGGATATTATGACCTGAAATGCCGATCCATTTTCTTTTTTCTCCCGGTGTTATCATGAGATCAACATTTTCTGATTCAACATGATAGGCATGCACATTCATGCTGTTGAGCCACTTTTTAATGGATGTTGCGCTATGAAAAATATCTTGCCAATGTGAAACCGGTGAAATTTTGTTCAGAAAACATGCGTTTACGATTTGGGCGGTATAGGCTTTCATTGAAAGTTTGGCATGTCTGGCCAATTCTTTTGTGGGGAAGACGCACAGGGTCCATCCAAAATCACCGGCCTGATCTCGGGCATCGAGTATGTCACGTAAATCTTTTCGAGCCACGGCAGCTTTGCCGATCTTTTTGGGATCTATATGACTCAAGTGTGTTATGGATTCAGGCGAATATAGAAAAATGCCGCCGTTTAAACGGCTAAAAAGTTCTTTTTCACCGGGGGGTTGGAAAATGATCTGTTTGTTATTTGCTTGTTGGAAAAAATGCTGCTCCATATTTGCGGTGAGGTTTGTGCGCTGGACAGGATGAATTCCCATATTCATAAGTTTTGCATAGACCATCTCGGCAAGTCGGACAGCAGGCATATCATAACGGATGAGAACAATGTCATTTTTTTTAAATTTGTTGGTTCTGGCAGTTTTAAGCGCCCACAACATTACATCTGCATACCTATTCAGCTGTTTTTGAGTGAACATTATCTTGCTCCCGATTTGAGACCTTTGAAAAACATCCCCTTCTGTCCAATTCCGGCGTTAGGCTCAAATTTTAATCCTCGAAATACTTCATGTATGTCTGTGGTTAAAATTTTCGCCTGCCTTGGACTTGAACAAAATTGAACATTTTTCGAAGGTCTCGATTTTATTGGTGATTGTCTTTTAAAAAAAGGCGGTGATACTCCGGATCCTTAAGATGTTTCTTGAGGATCCGTGTCAGCAGAGAAAAAATTTCTTCCAGCTCTTCCTTGGATAGTCTGGGTATCAACTCCTTCATGAGCGTGTCGTCGGAGAATTTCTGAAGATAATAGATAATCGTACTTTCATCGGTTTCTCGGTCGAAACCGAGACCCACGAGACCTTTATATGTTTCAACATGATTATGTGTGTGTGTTGGCATTTTTTCTCCGGCCGAAGCAAATTTGTTTCAGGTATCGAGGGTTTTTACTTGTTAAATCGCTTCATGGATAATGCTTTTTTTAAACCGTTTAAACTCATCACCTGGTTGTGTTTTCACTCGAAGTTCGCAGCTAAGGATCATCGCCATGTGTTTTCAAAAAAGGCGATATATTTTTCAACTATCACAATTTTTCGCAGTGGCCCAATATTTAGGATGTATTGCTCTGTTGTTTATGCATTTTAAATATATCACACATCCTAAAATATTGGGTCACGCTGCGATATCATGATTCATAGCGCCTTTTTTGAAAATATATGGCGATGGGCCGACATTATCGAAATGTACGCCTCGGAGAGCTGTGTTAAAGGGTGCGAAACCTGAGTTATAAATTTAAGTCTTATGATAATATTGTTGAATCGCCTCACACAGCCCGTCGATAGTGTATGATTCGGCAACGATATGAACATCAAACCCAAGATTACGGGCGGTATCGGCAGTTATGGGACCGATGCCGGCAATAGTAACCCCTTGAATAAGGTTGTTCAAACCCTCAGATGGAAGAAGGGCGCGGAAATTTTTTACGGTGGAAGAGCTTGTAAATGTAATCATATCTATGGTGCGTTCTTTGAGTCGTTTTAGAATAAAATCAGCGTCATCTTTTACCGCATGGTTACAGTATGCTGCAACATCATCAACAAGAGCTCCCATTTTTGTCAATTCTTGAGGCAATACCTGCCTTGCTTCTTTGGCACGCGGCAGCAATATCTTTTTCCCGATGATATTTTCTTTGACAAATGCCTCAACAACGGATTCAGCCTTATAATTTTCGGGAACAATATCGCTTTGGAATCCAAAATCGAGAAGTCTTTTAGCGGTAGCCGGTCCGATAACCGCCGTTCGGATATGATTCAGAGCTCGAACATCTTTGCGTTTTTCAAAAAGGCGATTAAAAAAGAAATTAACGCCGTTGACGCTGGTAAACATCAGCCAGTCATAAGAAGAAAGATTTTCAATGGCCATGTCCAGAGGCTTTAAGTCATCCGGCGGGACGACTGCTATCGTCGGGCATTCCAAACATTCTGCACCTAAATCGCAAAGGCGATTTACCAGGTCGCTGGCCTGTTCCCTGGATCGGGTTACCACGATGCTTCGTCCCATCAGAGGTCTGGTTTCAAACCATTTCATTTTTTCTCTTAATCCTACGACGTGACCGACGACAAGAATAGCAGGTGGTTTGATATCGTTGGCATTTTTGAGTTCAACAATGGTGTCGATGGTTCCTGTAACAGTGACTTGTTTGGCGGTGGTTCCCCAGCGGATAAGGGCTGCAGGCGTATCGGGGTGCATGCCGTGACTGATCAGACCTTCTCTGATATGATGCAGGTTTTTGACCCCCATCAGAAAAACAAGGGTCCCGATTCCTTTGGCAAGTGCCTTCCAATCGATACTCGATTCTTTTTTTGTTGGATCTTCGTGGCCGGTTATAAACGCAAGTGTGGAAGTAAATTTTCTGTGGGTCAGTGGAATCCCGGCATAGGCCGGCACTGCAATAGCTGAAGTGACTCCAGGTACAATTTCAAATGGGATGTTTGCATTAATCAAAACTTCAGCTTCTTCGCCGCCGCGGCCGAATATAAAAGGGTCCCCCCCTTTAAGTCGAGTAACAGTTAAACCGATTTTAGCTTTTTCAACGATAAGGGCATTAATACTTTCCTGAGAAAAAGTATGATCACTTCCTTTTTTCCCCACATAGATGATCTCTGCATTTTTCGAAGCATGTTTTAATAAAACTGAGGATGCAAGAAAATCGTAGATTAGAACGTCCGCTTGTTTGATACGTTCCAACCCTTTTAAAGTAATTAGCCCCGGATCGCCGGGACCGGCGCCAACAAGATATACTTTACCTTTCATGGTTTAGATTTAGATCCGCTTTAAGGTTTTCCATTATTGTTTCTGCCCCCATGGAAACGAGGCGCTCGGCAAGGTTTACTCCAATAATTTCTGGTGAATCTATAGGCCCTGAAAGCGTTTCTTTGATGAGGGTTCTTCCGTCAATTGTTGCAACAAGACCGCAAATCGTAAATATGTTATTTTCGATTTTTCCATGAGCTGCAATGGGAACCTGACAACCGCCTTCAAGACGCTTTAAAAAGGCACGTTCTCCCATAATAATCGTTCTTGTTTGATCATGCTCTAATGTTTTGACAATCGATTCTACTTCAGGATCATGCTGTCTGATTTCAATACAGAGTGCTCCCTGGCCGACTGCCGGGAGCATGATGTTTTCATCCAGGTATTCGGTGATTCTGTTTTCAAGTCCCAGGCGTTTGACACCCGCTGCCGCCAGGACGATGGCATCTAAATTTTCAGTCTCGAGCTTTTTAAGACGCGTATCAAGATTCCCTCTTAACGGCAATACGACCAGATCCGGTCTGGCATGAAGAAGCTGTGCCATGCGTCGAAGGCTGCTTGTGCCGATTTTGGCACCAGGGCCCAGTTCTGAAAGGCGCTTTTTGTTTTTGGAAATCAGAACATCCTGAGGAATTTCTCGCCGGGGAATTGCGCCGATACATAACCCTTTCGGTATGTCACCCGGCATATCCTTCATGCTGTGCACGGCAAGGTCAATTCTACCGTCTAGAAGTGCTTCTTCGATTTCTTTGACAAAAAGACCTTTGCCGCCAACTTTGGCAAGGGGCACATCGAGGATTTTATCTCCTTTTGTCGTTATCGTTTCAAGTTCAATTGAAAGGGA
>Ga0210110_1000126_pt1 | contig 26313 bp, 17 predicted proteins | sample China_Galinas_PW_2_FD_184865 | JGI IMG/M metagenome (GOLD analysis project Ga0210110, IMG submission 184865) | Wetland microbial communities from San Francisco Bay, California, USA, that impact long-term carbon sequestration - China_Galinas_PWB_D1... | ecosystem: Environmental > Aquatic > Marine... | reverse complement strand
TGCGACACCCTTGCGCGGTGGTGCGTACCAGCGGTCGGCGATTAACCACGTGCCCCTCTTTTCCGCATGAAGAGATATGGTGAATCGCGATGTGATTGACGTCTTGAAGTGAAGCGGCTGTCGTAGCTCACCCCACCACGCGCCAACCGTCAACATCGTGGCAAGCACCAGCAGCAGAATGTAGGACCACCGAAGCATGGCAATCTGATTCTACGCCCCGCGTTCGCTCATGTCGCGGGTGGGCTCGGGCTTGTCGGACGGAATCGGCCATTGAGGGACCGTCACGTACCATCCGAGAGAACGCCGGAGCCGGCGCTGGGACATCTCTGATCGTGCAGGGCATGCGTGTGGACGAAGAGGGCGTCCATTCCCTCTCCCTGGGGAGAGGGTCAGGGTGAGGGCCGAATTGACGGTGCGCCGCCTCGGCGCGAATGAATACGTGCCTGTTGTTGGCACGATCGGCCCTGCCCCCAGCCCCTCCCGCGGGGAAAGGGAGTTCATGCGACTGCACCGCGCGCACTGCGGATTCGTCAGGCGTATGCATGCACTGCTGACACAAGAGTGGCACATCGAATCGCCTTCGCTTTGGTCCGCACAGCGGACCCTACGTCGATGGTAACATATGAGTGGCACCAGTGAACGCTTCCGCGCTGGTCCGCACAGCGGACCCTACAAGGCGGCGGGTGGAACCCGCCCTACGAAACGCCTCTACGAGCAGTGGTCAACCCTCGTGATGGTCCGCACAGCGGATCCTACGAGCGCATCCGCACAGAGGTGCCTACAGATCGCATGCTTCTGCTACGCTGCGCCCCTCGTCAAGCTCAGGGCTTCGCTCCGCAGAAACATGGCACCCGTGCTGGCTCGCGCAGCGGAATCTACGGCCACAAAGACGTAGCGGCCTACCGCTCAGAAGTGCCACAATTTGGTGCCTCCGTACTGGTCCGTGCAGCGGAGCCTACGCTTTGACCTTTTGAACCGTGGCCTTGCCGATCACCGTGCTGTGTACCTTGGGCGAGCCTTTGTAGACCACATCCGAAGCGCCGACCGCCGTCACGTTGAGTGCCTTGGCCGCGTTGACTTCGACGTCGGACGCACCCTGCAGGGTGACGCTGGCGTTCTGTGCTTTCAGATCGAACGCGTGGATATCGGCCGCCCCCTGGGCACCGAGCGAAAACGCTCCGGTCTTGCCGGTCACGCGGACGTCGCACGAGCCCTGAGCGGACAGGGCGAACTTGGCGTTGTCGAGGCCGGTCACGTGCGCGTTCGCAGCGCCTCGGATCGACAGGCCCTTCAGATTCGGCACGGTGACGCGCAGGACGATGCCCGTCTTGGAGGTGAACGGTTTGTCCGTCCAGATCCTGAGTTTGCCATCCTTGACCTCGGTCTTAACCAGCGGCGCGATGTTGTCGTCGGCCGTGATGGCCAGCGGCGTCTGCTGGCCGATCGTGACGTACAGCTCGCCCACTACGGCCAAGTCGATCTGGTCGTACCCCTCGAGCGTGCGGTTCACGACGACCGACTTGCCGGAGCCTTCGACGACGTCCTTGCCGTAGGCGAGGGGAACCAACGATAGTCCGATGATGACAGCGGTGATGGTCTTCATTGCCAACTCCTTCTCGCTCGCCTGCACAATAGGGAAACCTGCCCGTCTGCTACTACATTCGTAGGAGGCCTTGGAATATTCCGCGCGACAGCTTGGCGACTCGGTCGTCGTCCGCTCGCGAACGCCTCACCTCGGCCACTGGCCCGATTACCGAAAGCAAGTCTACGTTTGCGGCACTCGCGACGCCGCACGGGCCAATAAGTTTGCTCGTGCCGGCCCCACGCGTCGCTCGGCACGGGCGTGCTCGCGAGCTTACCACGCTTGACAAGGCCCCACCGGCAAGCGACCTTGATCGGCACAGGGAGAACCAGCGGCATGCGAGTACTTTCGGGCATCCAGTCGAGCGGTAAGTTACACCTGGGCAACTACTTAGGTGCGATGCGGCAGTATCTCCAGATGCAGCTAGAGCACGAGTGCTTCTTCTTCATCGCCAACTACCACGCGTTCACGACGATCCAGGACGCGGCCCTGCTTGCGGCGTTGACGCGGGACGTCGCCCTGGACTACCTGGCGATCGGCCTCGACCCGGAGAAGGCGTGCCTCTTTCGCCAGACGGACGTGCCGGAGGTGTGCGAGCTGACGTGGATTCTCTCGTGTGTGACCGGTAAGGGCCTGCTCGAACGAGCCACCTCCTATAAGGATAAGGTGGCCAAGGGGATCGCCTCGTCGATGGGGCTGTTCTCGTATCCGATCCTGATGGCCGCGGACATCCTGATCTATCGCTCCGACCTGGTGCCGGTGGGGAAGGACCAGGTGCAGCACATCGAAATGGCGCAGGACATGGCCGGGTACCTCAACCAGGTGGTCGGGCGTGCGGTGCTCAAGCGGCCGGAGGCGAAGCTGAACGAGGCGATGGTCGTCCCCGGCGTGGACGGGCAGAAGATGTCCAAAAGCTACGGCAACACGATCGACCTCTTCGACACGCCGAAGAAGACGCGTAAGCGCATCATGAGCATCAAGACGGACTCGACGCCGGTGGAGGATCCGAAGAACCTGGACACGTGCAACGTCTTCGCGCTGTACAAGTTGCTGGCCGAGGCGGACGAGGTGGCGGCGATGCAGCGGCGCTACCAGGCCGGCGGCATGGGCTACGGCGACGCGAAGAAAGCGCTTGCGGACGTTGTCGATCGCGTGCTGGGGCCGGCGCGCGAGCGTCGCGCCGAGTTGGAGAAGGACCCGGACTACGTCGAGGACGTGCTGCGGACGAACGGGGCCAAGGCCCGGGCGGTGGCGGCGGCGGTCATGACTGACGTGCGCGAGGCGTGTGGTTTGCTCGTGTCGAAGGATACGCATCGATGAGCGGTTCGCCCGACTACCGGGTCGCGCTGGACGTGTACAACGGCCCGCTCGATCTGCTGCTGTTTCTGATCAAGCGGGACGAGGTCGACATCTATGACATTCCAATCTCGCGGATCACCGAGCAATACCTCGAGTACGTGAAGCTCATCGAGCACCTCGATCCGGAGGCGGCCGGGATGTTTCTGGTTCTGGCGGCGACGCTCATGGAGATCAAGTCGCGGACGCTGCTGCCCAAGCCGCCGGTGGCCGAGGACGACGAGGAGATGAACGATCCTCGGCTGGAGCTGGTGCGGCAGCTCTTGGAATACAAGAAGTTCAAGGACGCGGCTCGCACGCTCGACGATCGCGCAGAGGAGCACGCGAAGAAGTTTCCGCGAAGGCCGGTGCTGCCGGAGGTCGAGGAGGACGAGTACGAGCTTGAAAACCTGGACGTCTGGAATCTGTTCGAGGCGTTCAACTCGCTGCTGAAGCAGATCGGCGGGGGCGAGTACAAGCACAAGGTCGGCATCGACGACACGCCGATTTCGCTGCACGCCGAAGACATACTCGATTCGCTCGAGCGGGCCGGTGGGCAGCAGCCGTTTTCGGAGGTGTTCGCCGGTCGGGATCGCGGGGAGCTGATCGGTCTGTTCCTTGCGCTTCTGGAGTTGATTCGTCAGCGGCGGATTCGCGCGAAGCAGGACCGGCCGTTCGCCGAGATCGACATCGTCCTGATTGATCGGACGCCGCTGGACGAGGTGCCGGAGTTCGACGCGTCACAGGATGAGGCGGAGGAGTCCGATCGGCCGTTCTCGCTGAGCCCGATGCAGGTCGAGGAAGAGCTCGACGCTGCGATGGCGGAGTCGGCCGGTGACGACGAACTGGACCGGATCGAGCGGACGTTGAATCGCATGGAGGCGGAAGAGGCCGCGACGTCGCATCAACACGAGGAAGAGGCGGACGGGACGGAAGAAAGAGACGGTACCGAATCGTCGAATCCGAAACCGTCGGGCGGTGCCGATGATGCGGCACTAGGGGCAGCGAACGGGCTTGTTCCCACGGATTCGATGAACGATTCGCAGGAATCGGGCGTCGACGGATCGGCCGTCAGCAAGGCCAAGGATTCGCTCCTGTTGCCGCCGCGCGGCGCGTCTGATGCGGCGCCGCCTCATTCAAACCATCCTGAGGAGTCAAGCCATGAAACCCAGTGAGCGACTAGCGGAACTCGGATTGGAACTGCCGGCCGTGGCGGCGCCGGTGGGAAGTTACGTGCCGGCCAAGCGGTCGGGCAGCCATGTCTTGACCAGCGGGCAATTGCCGTTTCGGGATGGCGCGGTGGTGTACACCGGCAAAGTGCCGGGCGACGTCAGCGTGGAGGACGCGGCCAAGGGTGCCGAGATGGCGGCGTTGAATGCGATCGCGGCCGCAGCGTCGGTAGCCGGCGGGATCGACGCGATCAAGCAGGTCGTGCGCGTCGCGGTGTACGTCAACAGCAGCGCCGGCTTTATCGCACAGCCGACGGTGGCCAACGGCGCGAGCGATCTGTTCGTCAAGATCTTCGGTGATGCCGGCAAGCACGCCCGGGCGGCGATCGGCGTGGCCGAGCTGCCGCTGAACGCCGCGCTCGAGCTCGATTTGATGGTCGAGGTGTAGCAGGCGCCGGCGATTTACTGGCGGCGCATGGAACCCGCGCTACCTTTTCGGGTGCCATGCCTCTGCGCAGCGCAGCGGAGCAGAAGCATGCGTTTCAAGGCGCACAGACACTGGCCGTGGAGAACCGGAAACGCTGAAGGTCGAACACGGCCGGCCCGCTCGTTCACACTCGCGGCTCTGATCGTCGGACGGCACAGTAGCGCGCTCGCTCCGCAGTAAGTGCCAACGATTGGCACAATAGGGTCGCTTCGCAGCCATCCGCACCGAGGCCCCTCCCGCTCGGCGAGTGGAACCCGCCCTACACGGTCGTGTCATTGCTCTTTGAGCAGGGTGTATTTGTTACGCGAGGACATGGTCCGCGCTGCTGACACAGCAGTGGCACGATGAATCGCCTCCGTTTCTGGTCCGCACAGCGGACCCTACGAGCTGATTCGCACAGCGGACCGTACCAGCGCATGCGATCGCGCGTGCCCCCTGTTCCAACCACACGAGCCCACGTTGCTGCGGCCGAGCTGCGCCCGGCGCGCAGTGCCACCACATTGGCAGAGCGTGGTGCACGGACGCCGCTCACGCCTCAAAGCGAAATCTTCTTTTTTTTCGTTACTTGCGGGCGAAAACGCCGTTTCTGGAAACGTCCGCGATGGGGCCGGGCCATGTCGTGCGACAAGAAGGCTTTAAGAGAACGCTGATGTCAAACGACGGGGCGTCCCCGTCTAAGGGTGGCAAGGCCGCGGTGCCACAGCGCCGCATTCATTAACCGAAGTTTGTTTCCGGTCCTGCCGGGCCGGTCGAGAGGAGACAGTGATGAGTTCCAGAAAGGTGTTCCGCAGTAAGCGTCATGGGGGTCCGAAGGCTTGCGTCTGTATTCGCAGGGCTTCGGGCGTGTTCTTGCTCGGGGTCCTGCTCAGTTCGGTGAGCGTCTACGGGCAAGTGTCGATCAGCCTCGTGCCGCAGGACAGCGGCCCCTTCCTCGGCGGCGAGACGGTGACGGTCGACGTCGTCGCGAAAAATCCTGGCGCGGAACTTCCGATCGTTTATGCCCAGCTCGATTTCACCGATACGGATGCGGCGCTCGCCTTCCCGAGCGATTTCAACTGGTTGCTGGTTCCGGTCGCGTCGGGTGTCGGCACCATGCCGGTCCCGACGTGGTCCGAGGGCCCGCCGGCCGTCGAGTCCCTTCCCGCCATGGACTCGATCCGACTGGGATCGATCGACGTGCGGCTGCCGAACGAGGCGGGCTGCTACGTGCTGGACTGCCTCAACGCCGATGATGAACGGCGTGACTTCGGCGCCCGGTTCGACGTCGAACTGCCCGGGTCGCCGGGTCTCGTGATCCTCCGGGCCTTTTCCGGCGAGATCACCGGCGGGCAGTTGATACTCGGCGTCGGCCAGGAGCTCTGCAACGGCAAGGACGACGACTGCGACGGGTTGGTCGACGAGGACTTCTTCCGCGAGATCGTCAACCCGGTCGACGGCTCAATCACGATTCTCGGCCCGGGCGACCCGTGCTACACGGGCGTGGGCGACTGCGCCGGGCCGGGGCGGCTCGTATGCACGAAGGACGGCACGGACATCGAGTGCATTCCGGGCGAGGACAACCAGCCCGGGATCGAAGGACCGTACGGCGACAAGAGCTGCGAGGATTTTCGAGACAACGATTGCGACGGCCTGGCCGACTACGAGGACCCGGACTGCACCGGCCCCGAAAAATGCGACTCGTTCGATAACGATAACGACGGCCAGGTCGACGAAGACTTCCCCGGACTCGGGGACGTGTGCAACGTCGGGCAGGGCATCTGCGCGAAGGAAGGTATCATCGTCTGTCGGGCGGACGGCACCGGCACGCGATGCAATGCCGTGCCCGGGGTGTCCGTCCACGAAGGACCGCCCGGATCATTCCGATGCCGGGACGGGCTCGACGACGATTGCGACGGGCTCGTCGACCTGGACGACCCGGACTGTCAGGAGCCGGAGCGGTGCGACGGACTCGACAACGACGGCGACGGCATGACCGACGAGGACTTTCCCGGCCTCGGTTCGCCGTGCGAGGTTGGCCTCGGCGAATGCCACCGGTCGGGCGTGATTATTTGCAACGCTGCGAAAGACGGCACGGTGTGCAGTGCCCAGCCGGGCAAGCCGGAGCCCGAGGGTCCGGGCTGTGACTGCGGCGACGGGCTCGACAACGATTGTGACGGGCTGATCGACCTCGATGATCCGAACTGCGGCGGGCACGACCTGCGGGTGCAATGCGCCCTGCCGGCGGCGTGCGCGTCTGCCGACGGGGATTGCATGAGCCGCCACACGGCCGACTGGCAGGTGCTCAACGGCGACGGCTCGGAGACCGTGTTCGCGGAACTCGTCGCTCTGGACGCCTCGGATGAGTTTCTGGCTTCGATTCCCATCCAGAAGGGTGACGAGGTGCGCATGGCGAGCCGGGTCAACGCGGTTGACTTCCGAGCGAATACATCGACGGTGAACTACTCGCTGAACACCCTCTCTCACTGGGCGGCTTGCGAGACCGGGCCGGACGGCGGGCCGATCGACCCGACGTGCTGGGCGTTCGAGGCCGACTGCGACGACGACATCGATCTGGCGGACATGGCCGAGTTTCTGAACAAGTTCGGCACGTCGGTCACCATGCACGAACTGTATGCCCCGCAGGTGTTCATGCGAGTCAACGCATCGAACGAAAACAACAGCGTGGACGCCGTCTGCTCCAACATGCCGCTGTCCACCGTGGTCATGCCGCAGGAGCAGATCTTCAACGCCAACGGTACGCCCGTGCGCGCGGTCGTCACGATTCCTCGCGTGGATACGTCGAGCCTGTTTCTCAAGCTCGACGGCGTGGATATCTTCGCCCAGCTCGGACTCGACCCGGCGACCGACTTCCCGGGCGGACCGTACGGCGGTGAGGTGCAGCTCGAGGACTGTACGGTCGAGATCTGTGACCTCGTGGTGGATGCGGGCGGTCTGGACGAGTTTGCGGCCAACACGATGACCATGACGATCAACGGCCTCTGCTGCGGCGAGCACTGGCTGGTCTCGAACGCCGACCCGACACCGGGCGTCTACCCCGAGCCCCTGTCGCCCGCGTGCTTCGTGGACGATCTGCGAGCCAAGGGCAACGCGATCGGCTTCAGCGTCGAGATCACTTCGCCGCAGGAGGGCGAGCTCGCGATCACGGACGATGTCACGATCAAGGGCCGGGTGTGTCACGGCCTCGAGGTCATCTGTCCGTTCCCGACGTTCTGCGAACCCCAGGTCAAGCTCAACGGGCTGTGGCTGCCGCTTGACCCCCCGGTGGTGACCGTCGGCGACGGCGAGGATACAGGCAACAAGTACGAGTACAGCTTCGAGCACCACATGACGGCTCGAACGCTCGATCAGAACGCCATCCCCGGCACAACGCACCGGGGGCAGGGCATCCTGTACGCCGAGGCGATCGACGAGCTGGGCAACTCGGCGAACTCCGACAAGGTCGGGATCTTCGTCGGACCGAACCAGCCGGCCCCTGCGGCCACCGCGTCGACCATCGCGGGCGGCGATCCGACGATCGCCAACGGCACGGGCCTGGCGATCTCGCAGGCCGGCTTGGACAAGTCGTTCTCGGCCCTCGTCAATTCGACGGTTCCGCCCGCCATCGAATCCGAGCTGGCCGCGTGGCTCGACAAGTTTCAGGGATACGAGACGGCGATTCCGATGCCGCTTCATCTGAACGACTGGCACGTCCTGATCAACCCGGTACCGGGGTCGACCGGTCTGGATCCCGGACCGATCAGCGTCGTGACCACGCTGGAGGACGGCGCGATGAAGGTCACCACCACGCTGCCCGACTTTGTGGCCCAGATCGGGGCCAAGGGCGACTACCGCGTGACGGCCTGCGGCCCCTTCGGCAAGGTGTGCATCTGCGTGGCCACGCTCACGCTCGATGGGATTTTCGAGATTCGCGTGATGGATCCGCAGATCGTGTTCTCGATCACCGAGGAGGACATTCTGCTGGGCAACAGCATCCCGCTTCAGTTCCTTGTGGGTGACAACGCGGTGGACGTGACGATCGTGTCCGGCGGTTTGGACATCGGGTGCATCGCGGGCTTCGTTTTCGATCTCGTGAACGTGCTCGCGGACATCGTGAATTTCGCGAGCAAGGTCATTACCTTCGGCCAGTGGGACCCCGGGCTCGAACTCGGGCTGCCGCTCGAGGAGAACATCGAGGGCCTGGACTTCCAGAGTATGCTGAGCCTGATCAATGCCGATCCGCTGAGCCTCGAGTTCTTCCAGATCGCCGACGCCCCGCTGCCGGCGTTCGGGACGACGCTCGGGTTCAGCCTGGACACGGTGGAGATCATCCCGCAGGGCATGACGTTGTCCTACGGCGTGCAGTTCAAGCCAACGAGCCAGGATGCGGAGGTCGCGCCGATCTACGGCACGCCGGCCACGGCCGCACCGATTCCGCTGCCGCCGATCCCGGCCGCCAGCGACATCACGGTGGCACTGGCGGACGACGTGTTCAATCAGTTGCTGTACTCGATGACGTACACCGGCGCGTTGAAGACCGAGTTCGACGATTCGCAGCTCCTGCAGGACCTGTTGCCTGCGGACTGCAACTCGGCGGGCGCGGCCGCGAGCGTCGGGCAGTGTGAAGGACTCAAGGGTACGAACTGTGGCACCCTGGTGGATCCGGATGAGGCGGCGGCCTGCGTGCAGGCACAGACGCTGTCGGGGTTCCTGCACATCGGGCCCACGACCCCGATGCTGCTGCACGGTCGCGTCGACGTGCCGCCGAAGTTGGTTCTCGAGGACAACCCGGGCACGCCGAATGTCGTCGAGGGCGTGCTGCGGATCGACCAGCTCTCGGTGGCCCTGTTGGCCGATCGCGACGGCGACGCGATGCTCGATCCGGAGTTCAACGGCGACTACGACGCCGTGCCGGACTGTCAGGACGCCCCGTTTGCCGTCGGGCAGACGTGCCGACTGTGGGATACCTGCTACGACGTGAACTTCGACGTCGAGCTGAGCCTGTCCGTCAGCGGCGGCGTGCCGTCGATCGGCATGAAGGTGGTCGGCCGGTCGCTGAGCCACGGCAGTACGTGCGGCAGCGGCGGTGGCACACCGCTTCCCGGCTCGGACGGCATCGACTCGATCGCCCAGGGTGTCGTGCTGGACACGCTCGAGCAGGCGGTCACGAGCGGCATGCCGCCGCTTGAGCTGAAGGGTCTCGACTTCGGCGGGATCATCAACTTCGCCAATCCGGAGCTGATCCAGATCGAGAACGACGGCGACCCGACGCAGGGTGATTACCTCGGTGCGACCGGACAGGCCGGTCCGTAGCACCGCTTACCTATGTGCGCCAGAAGAAGGCCGACGTGGGCCGCGACATCTCGCGGGCTCACGTCGGCCTTCGGGCGTAGTTGTCGCGCGTGGCGTCAACGGTTATCGTTTGCTCGTTCAACCCGAATCAGATGCGAGCACCCATGGTCACCGTTCAGTCATTCCTGCGCTTCGATGAAGCGATCGTGCCGGTCGAGTCTTTCTCGGGTACGATCGGCCAGACGGAACACATTCTCGGGTCGCTGGAGTTGCAGATCAACGGCCGGGTAATCCTGTCGCGTCAATGTTGGGATGACATCAACTGGCTCTGGCCGCTCCTGGTCTCCAAGACGCTCGAGGTGCTGCAGGGCAAGGCAGCGGAACTTTGGTATCCGGACCAGCCGATCTCTGTCACTTTTACACCGGTCGGTCCGCGCGGATTTGTCCGTATTGTGAGTAGTGAGCCGAATTCGGCTGAAGCGCGCTGTCACGTGCAGGAGCTAGGCGCTGGGATCGCAGAAGGGGCACGACACTTCCTTGAGTACTTCACCAAGCTCGTCCCAGTCAGCTATGCCAAGACACTCACGGAATTGGACCGGATCGAACAGTTTCTGCGCGAATGGTGACATTACTGGAACTGTTGATAGAGTCGCGACTATGCGCCGCCAGCAACAATCGAGCCGTAATTGGCTACAATCCCACAATCGTTTCGTGCGGTTGGCCCGATTCAACCCCGACGACGAATCACTCAAAGAATTCACCCACTGATGGTATTGACACCGACGGCCCCCGGACGCCTCACGGGTTCTATTCTCGCTTGGGTGGACACTGGCTGGGTGTGTTCGGGCAGTCCGGCGTATTGCATCTTGTCCATGACGGCCGTGAGATCTCGATCGCTCGAGATGAGACCATCCAGGTTGATGGGCCGCGGTCGGCCCGAATCTTGTCTGTCATCGCCGCGACTGGAGAGGTCGTATACAAAACCGAGTACTGCCTCGATGGCATTCCTGGTCCGATTCCGGGTGACTTCATCACGCCTGCCTGCGATGAGGACTTCGATATTGGGCTCTTAGCATGCAACATCTCCGCGAATCCGGAACGACGGGCATTTCTTGCCGACAAGTAATGCCCCTGACAAATCCTACATGGCGCCGGGGCGACGGATGTGCAATCAACCAGAACGGAGACGCAGCGTAACTGTCGCGCGTGGCCCGAGTCGGCGCTATCGTTCCGAAAGCTGCGCCCGCCAACGCTCATGTTCACCACAATACTGTTGGTCCGCACAGCGGACCCTACGCCCTGGCGCGCACGGCGGACCGTACGCCCGCGACGCGGGTTCTCTGCCACCGAGACGTAGCGCCCTACTTCTCATCCCCCAGCGGCAGCATGGCGTGGATGCCGTATTCGTGAACGAGCAGGCCGCCCAGCTCGGCCGTGCGGGCGACCACCGTCGCGAAGCCCAGGTAGACGAGTAGGAAGAGCACCGACACGCTGACCGTGATCCACCGCTTCAGCGGCTTTTTGAAGAAGCTCGGGGCAATGGTCATAGCGGCGTAGACCGTGGTCAGGATTGAGAAGGACCAGGCGGTCGTTTCGGCGAGCTCTTTGTGATGGATCAGCGTGGGAATTTGCTCGGTGAGGGCGGCCGCCGCTTTGCCGGTCGAGACCGCCACCCACGCGCCGATCACGCCCAGCAGCATGATCACCAAGGCCGCGACCTGAAAGTGACGCCCCGACTTCGGCAACACGATGCCGAGGATCATCAGCACCGGCGTCGTCAGCAGCAACGCGATCGGAAAGTGAACGATCAGCGGATGAAGCGCATCCCAATCGGGAATCGGCGGCAGCATGGTGCGATCCTCCTGAATGACCCAACCTTCTCCGCGACACTAACCGACGAGCGCCGGCGGTCAAGCCGGCAGGGCCCATGCGAAGCACCGGCCACGCGCCGGCGCACGGCATACGAACCGCCGTGACGAGATGCGACAACAGCTCGATTGGCGGCGGGGCAGCTCACGCATCATCGCGCCACGGGGAGCGTCAATGCGAACGAAGCCCCGTCCGACCATGAGTCATCGAGTGCCAGATCGCCGCCCAGGTCGCGCGCCAGTCTGCGGCTCAGCGCGAGCCCGAGACCGATGCCCGGCGCGGACTCCGCCGCCTGCGCGGACGACTTGTTGAACGGGCGGAAGATTCGATGTAGGCGGGATCGCTCGATCCCGGAACCGTAGTCCCGAACATAGAAGATGACGCGGCCGGGTTGACGGGCGATGTCGAGCCGGACCGTCGGCGGATCGCCGGAGGCCGCATACTTGCAGGCGTTGTCCACGAGGTTGCCGACGATCTGCTCCACGACGGACGCGGCCGCGGTCACGGAAGTCTCCGAGGCATCCTCTGAAAGTCCAACGACGAAGTTCAACCCGGCCAGCGCCGCCCGATCGGCCAGCGGTTGCTGCAGCCGATCAACGAGCGCCGAAAGCCCGACGGCCTCGCCCTCATGCGGTGGGCGGCGACGTTCAAGCCGTGCGTACGCCAGCACGTTTTCGATCAGGTGACTCAATCGGCCGGCCTCGACGCTGAGTCGCTCGATGTACCGGTCCCGCTTTGCCGGATCGATGACGATGTTTCGCCGGAGCGAATCGGTGTAGATGCGAAACGTCGTGAGCGGCGTGCGCATCTCGTGCGTCACGGCAGAGACGAAGGCAGCGCGGCGCTCGGACAGCCGCACTGTTCCGACAAGCAAGACACCGACGGCGACGACTGCGATCAGCCCCGCGATCCAGACCGCCGCCACGCTGTACTCAAGCGTCGAGCGCGCGTCCGGCACGTCGAGCAAGGTCGACGACGGTGTGATCCGCACCGGAATGGTCGCCAGAGATCGGGGTGATTCGCGGTCGGCCTCTCGCGTCACCGGCTCGAAGTCGACACCGGTCAGCAGATCACCCACCAGCCCACGCAGCCATTCCTGGATACCAGGCCAATCCAGCCAGCAGCCTTGGATGAACGTTTGCCCGCGCGAAGCGACGCGGCGCAGCACCAGGAGCTTGCCATCCACCCAGACGGGCATCATGCGGCCCTGTGTATTCGAAGGCGCCGCCTCGCTCCGCCATCGCACGGGCCGCTGTACCTGCTGTATCTGGTTCAAGCTCCCCCGTGCGCGTCGCTCGGACTGGCTGCGAACCTGCTGCGCGCCCACGTCGGGCTGAGGCGCCTCGGGAGGGGCGATGGTCGATGAATCCGTCGCGAGGGCTGCCAGAAGTTGATCGGCCGTGATCGTGCGGCGCAGCTCGTCGAGTCGCTTCGCTGCGACGGACGCAGGCGATCCGGCAGCGTTGCCGCCGACGGCCGATACCTGCGGTGACGTCAGCGTACCGTCCGGCTCTAACTGAAAGTGAAGCAGGACGTGCTCGCCCGTTTCGGTGGTCAACGGGGACGGCTGCATCGCGCCGTCCGGTCCGACGCCGGTCGGCAGCGTGTGCGGCACGTCAGACGTATGTACCGAGGGACGGTAGTCGCTTATTGGCCGGGCCGCTTCGCGCGCGACGAGCAGGCCGAGCGCCGTATCCATCCGCCAGAGGGCGAGGCGTACGTTCTCCTCCAGCGCCGCCTCACGTCGCGTCGCGACTTCCGCGCGTTCCAACGCGAAGATCGTCGACGTCACCCAGCTCATCGCGCCGACGAGCAACCCGACGCAAGCGAGGAAACACACCACAATCATCCAGGGTCGACTCATGCTCGGCTCGCCACGATCACTCCTGCTGGAGCGGCTCGGTCGCAAACTTGTAACCCTTGCCGCGAACGGTGAGAATCATCGTCGGCTCGGACGCATGGTCACGAAGTTTCTCGCGCAGGCGCCCGACGTGAATGTCGATGGTCCGCGTCGAGATGCCGCGCGGCTCCAAGCCCCAGACGGAGACGAGCAACTCGTCCCGATCGATCGCCCGGCCAGAATTCCGCACGAGGTATCGGAGCAGGTCGCGCTCCTTGGGGCTCAACTCGGCACGATCGCCGTCGTCGTAGCGCACCTCGCAACGATCGAAGTCCACGTGCACGCCGCCGACCGCAATGCAGCCGACGTCCGAGGGGCGCTGCGGCGAGCGGCGAAGGACGGCATCCACGCGGGCCAGCAGCTCCGAAGTGCTGAACGGTTTGACGACGTAGTCGTCCGCCCCACCACGGAGGCCGCGCACGCGGTCCTGCTCATCGCCTCGGGCCGTTAGGATGATCACCGGCATCGTAGAGCTAAGAGCGCGAATTCGCTTGAGCACCTCGAGCCCGTCGCCACCGGGCAACACCAGATCGAGCAGCACGAGGTCATAGGCCGTCGATTCGGTCGCCGCGAACGCCGAAGGAAAGTCGGCCGCCTCGATCGTCTCGAATCCGTCGTACCGCAGGGCGTCGACGATGCCGTCGCGAATGGCGTCGTCGTCCTCGACCACCAGGATGCGCCGGGTTGGTCTTTCTCGAAGCGGCATCATCGAATCCCTCGAGTCGGCAAACCGCGAACGGGCCGCAATCACTGTACCCGGCGCTCAGAGATACGTCCAAGCTGTATCCACCCGGCCGCACGTCTATTTCTTGCCGGGCCTGTCGGCTGCCTTATGGACCTCATTCCGGATGAGCACCGTGTGCCCCTTGACGGACAGCAGCACCTCGTCGTTGAGTCCGAACACGGACTGCCAACCGAGTTTCGTCAGGAGCTCGACCTCTTGTCGGTACGCCTCCGTACCGAACTCGACGACCTGCGTCGGTCGCTGCCGCGCCGGGTCGGACGCGATGCGGCTGTCGATCCAACGCGAGCCGCGACGGAAGAACGTTCGATCGGCAAGCTGCTGGACCTCGACCGTCTCCACACTCCGGTTCTGCCCGTCGCGGAAGGTGTTGCGCCTTCTGCTCGTCGTCTGCGACTGCATCTGCGCACGGTTGATCGCCTGGGTAACGCCGTGCCACCCGGAGCGAACCTCGACGGCCGACTTGGTGAAATTCTCCGTAGCATGGGCCACGACCTCTTCGGGTTTGGTGAGATCCGCATCTTCGTGCGCGAGGAACGCCGTGTACTCCGTCAAGACCCCGAACCGCGTGCTCAGTCGGACGATCTCATTGACCAGCCCCTTCAACTCCGGGCGTGCCACGGCCTGCGCGGGGTTGATGCCGAGATCGCGAATGCGGGCCGTCAACTCCGCGATTCGCCGCGTCGCCCAAAGACGTGCGACGAAGTGGTGGTGCTTGTCGGGTGTGACACCATCAAAGCGAAGCTCGAAGCGGCGCGGCTGCCCTTGGTAGGTTCCGCCCAGGGTGAACGCGCGGGGCACGGAGCGCACGTATCGGCCGAGGACGATCACCGGATCGTCGTCGAAGACATCCGGAAGCGTCCGCGGCAGCATGTCGAACACGGCGCCCTCGGCGGTCAACACCGGCCCGGTCAGAACCGGATCGGACAGACCCTCAAACACCTCGGCCACCTTCGCTTCAATATCTTCGCCCGGCAGCACGAACGTACAACGACCGCGGCTGTCCTCGGCGATCCCTTCGAGCAGCGGCGCGTTTACATCCGTGCCGACGCCGAAGGTATAAACTTGGCGGCCGTAGGGATTGGCCTGCGTGGTCAGCCCGCGAATCAGGTACTCCGCGGTGATGCCGCTCGTCGGACGCCCGTCGGTCAATAGCAGCACGATCGGCACGAAACCGGGTGTCGGCTTCTGCGCGAGCGCCGTGGCCAGCGCCGCGTGGATGTCCGTATTGCCGTCCGCCGTGACGCCGCTCAGGAAAGTCTCAACCCTGGACGCCGCAGCCAGACCGCTCACCGGGACGGGCGAGAAGGAGCGAATCGACTGGTTGTAGGTGATCAGGTTGAACAACTCGTCGCGTCCGAGTCCGCCGAGCACTTGGCGGACGGCCCCCTTGGCTTGACGCAGCTTGACACCGCTCATGCTGCCCGATCGATCGAGCACCAGCGTGATTTCCCGTCGCGGCGGCGCTACGCACGGCACGTCGACGGTGGGCAGGCCGGCCAAGATCATGAAGTAGCCGCCGCCAATCTCGGCATCCGGATAGGCCCACATCGTGGTGGTCACCACTCCGGTTCGTCTCAGGTACGACAGCATGAACGGCCCGGGTTCGCTGCAGGATTCCTGCTTTACGTCGACTGTCATCGCGGTGGGCGCCCTCCGCGTCGTCCGCAGCGCGTGGCTCGGCGAATAGACCGCTGCAATCGGATCGGTGGACCTGATGTCGAAGTGAATCGTCCACGGCACGCGGTAGGAGAGCAACTCGCTGCGCAACAGGGCGTAGTCGATGCGCGATCCCTCCGCCGGCAGCACCTGCTCATACGTCAGATGTACGATGCCGTCGGCTGGGAGGCAGAATGGCCCCGATCGAATCAACCCCGCAGCCCCGAACTCGAGCAACCCCGGATCTCTCAGCGTGGTCGCCAGCGTCCGATAGGTGGCTAGCGCTTCGGCGGGTGAGAGTGTGGACGCCGAGCAGGGCTGCCCGTCGCCGCAAAAGAAGCTGCGGACACGCGCGTCCCGAGGCACGGGAACGAACAGCTCCACGTTAGGCACGCAGCGCGTGTGGGTGATGAGTTTGACCGTGATCGTCGTCGTCGCCATGCGATCTTCGATCGCGACGTCGGCCGCCACGTGGACGGTCTCGACGCGCGCGTGCGCGGCGCCGTGCCACGACGGCATCACGATCTCGCCGGCGATCGGTCGGCACTGAGTCACGGCCGCTTTGACGACGTGCCCGTGGCCGATCCATTGAACCGAGGCTACAAGCACAGCCGCGATGGCGATGGTGCGATGGGCCTTCATGAGTTGTCCTCCTTTGCTGACTGGTGTGCGATTGACTCTGCTAAAGTCTACAAGCGAGGAGGACGTCGCACTGTAAACGGGACGTAAACAGCGGATGTACACGAAGGGTGGAACGGCACCTGAATGATGCGCGAGGGGTGGTGCGCCGTCGCAGGCGCGGCGCTTCGCTTACACCATCGCGGCCACTTTGCGGAAGTGGAGTCCGAGAATCGCCAGGCGCACCGCCTCGCTGAACTTGTCGCGGTGGAACAGCCACGACTTGACGAGGTACATCCAGTAGGCGCGACGGCCGCGCTTCAAGACGCCGAGAATCCATAGCGAACGAACAAACGCTCGAAACTCGACGAAGGTCGGGCCGCGCCTTGGCCCTTGGGGCCGGTAGGCCTCGAGGAAATTGAGGGCGCGCTGATAATATGACCGCGGCGCGTAGAGACGCCGTACGAGCGATCGGTATCCGTTGATCAGAACGTCGCGATCGAGCTTTGGTTTGAAGTTGAGGATGGCGTCGAGGTTGTTGCCCGTGCTTTCACGAAGCAGCCTGCCCTCTTGCTCGAGGCGCTGAAAGAGCTGGGTTTCCGGCAAGGCGGTGAGCAGGCCGACCATGGCCGTCACGACGCCGGACTCCTCGATGAACGCCCGCATCCTGTCGAACACGCCGCGATCGTCATTGTCGAAGCCGACGATGAACCCGCCCATGACCTCCATGCCGGCGTTTTGAATGGTGCGCACGGCGTCGAGCATGTCCCGGTTGGTGTTTTGCACCTTGGCGCACTCGAGCAGGCTCCGCTCGTCGACCGTCTCGATGCCCACGAACACCTGTGTGAACCCGGCGCGCACCATCAAGTCGAGCAGCTCCGGGTCATCCACCAGGTTCAACGAGGCCTCGGTCGTCAGCGGCATCGGCACGCGGCGCGATCGCTGCCAGTCGACCAGCCGCCGAAGCAGCGCTTTCGCCTTGACCTTGTGACCGATGAAGTTGTCATCGACGATGAAGACCGACTCGCGCCAACCGGCCGCCACCAACGCGTCCAACTCGGCGATGACCTGCTCCGGCGTCTTCACGCGCGGCGTGCGCCCGTACATCACGATGATGTCGCAAAACTCACAGTTGAACGGGCAGCCGCGCGAGAACTGCACCGACATGCTGGCATAGTGCTTGAAGTTGATGAGATCCCAGCGCGGCACGGGCGTCTGGTCCAGATCGGGCCGTGCCTCATTTCGATACACCGCCCGTAGCGCACCGCGACGCATGTCCTCGATCAGCTCGGGCATGACGTACTCCGCCTCGCCGAGCACCACGTGGCGCAGCTCGGGAAAGCGCTCATGCCCGGTCGTAAAGAGCGGCCCGCCGCCGATGACCGGCTTGCCGACCTCCTGACATCGGCGGATGACCTCGCGCGCGGCGTCGGCCTGGACGATCATGGCCGAGATGAACACGTAATCGGCCCGTTCGATGTCCTTGTGGCGCAAGCGCCTCACGTCCTGGTCGACGAGTTGCAGATTCCATTCCTCGGGCAGCATGGCCGCGACGGTCAGCAGCCCGAGCGGTGGAAAGGCCGCCTTCTTGGAGATCAAGGGCAGTGCGTGCTTGTAGCTCCAAAAACTCGCGGGCGTCGGTGGTGAGACGAGTAAGATATTCATCACGCTCCCATGCAATCAATTGTCATTCTCTTCGGCGGCAGCCATCGCCCAGAGCGGCCCGGTCAGAATCCCCAACTTTGTCTTTGACGCGGCAGGACACGGTTTCGCATCTGGGTATTGTATTCGTCCTGCGCGTCGGTGGTCGCCAGGTTCCGGTCGAACTCGCTCGGCCAACCCTGATCGTGCTCGAATGAAGGAAACGCTGCTCATGCTCACCATGCCGCCCGGTACGAACCACCCATACGGCCACAACTGAAACCTTCCGGAACCGAGAACCCGGTAGCACAGACAAAGAAACGACCGGCGGCACCCAATTCACAGACCAGCCTGCCCAATGGGTGGCACCCTGGTGCATCATACGACACGCATCCAACGTTGTCACTGAAGAAAAAGTGGGCAGTTTGAAGGTTCACCGGTTCGCGTGCATTCTCACTTCGTTGGGATCGGCCACGGGAGCGACAGGGCTTGTCGGTTCTCGTAAGAGCCGACTGGCCAGCAGGCCGGTAGCCGCGGCGAGCAGTTCCCCGGCGATGCTCACCATCCTCATGACGCACGACGCCACCAGCACCTCCGTTTGACCGAAGCTCGCGGCCAGCACACCCACGATCACCATCTCGCGGACCACCAGCCCGGACGGCACGAAGATGCAAACGAAGCCGATCGTCGTCGCCAACGCAATCGAGCCGGCGATGGCGGCCGCATCGCCCGCGGACGCAATCGGCAAATCCAGCGACCACATGACGGCCACGAACGAAAGGCCGGTGGCAACCCAGCCCAGAAGCTGAAGCACGCCCCACCGTCGCCACACGTGCGACCACCGCGCCAGGTCGCCGCGCTGCTGGTTGCGAAACGTGAGCGAGGCCAGCTTGGCGACCCACCCGAACACGGCCGGGTGCATCCCGATGGCAAAGCCGATTGCCATCGCAAACGCCCCGCCCCACCAGACCCACAAGCCCGGCAGCGACACCACCAGCGTCACGCCCGCAAACAGCGACCCCACCGCCAGCGCGGTGAACACCTCGTAGACGGCGCTGAGCCCGGTGACGATGCGCATGTCCCGTTCCGGCTCGACCATCGCGGTGCGCAGCAGGACGACACCGGCCTTACCGGGAATGTACTTTCCGAGTGTTCCGGCCGTGTACGCCCAGAGCGACTGCGCCGCCCCGGCGCGAATGCCGAGGTCGCGCAGCAACCGAATCCAAAACGATCCGAACAGCAACTGGCCGAGCGCGAAGCAAAGCGTGGCCGGCACCAGCCACCGCCAGTCGAGCGACAGATCGTCGAAAGACGTACCGGTCCGCTGCCACTCCGCAAGCATCTTTCTGACGGCGAGGTAGACGGCCCATGCCAACACCGCGAAGACCACCGCCTTCGCGGCAAGCTTCCACGCGCGGGCGCGTCCTGCGGGTGGAGCCGGTGGAGCCGGCTGCGCGTCGTTGATCGCAGGTTCGTCGTTCATGGGCAACATGCGCGCCAAGGTCACCCGCACTGCGGGCCGGCCGTCATCCCCCCATCGGGGGCGCTCCGAGGTTTCGGCGAGCCGTCCACATGCTCGGGCCTGCGCCGCGGAATCGAGAAAGTATCCACGACCGCACCGCCGATGCAAATCCGCGGCGTCGGAAACGCCGCTGCGGCAGCGCCGGACGGGCCGAACCGCAGCCATGCTTCGGTTGTCACGTGACCCGGCATCGGACCGCGCCAAGTCCGGTGAAATCGAGGCGCAGGTACCACATCCCTGCGCTGATGACGCCTTGTCACCGGTCAACCGGCAGGTTACCCTAGCCGCGAACGGCCACGCTGGTGGCCGTTTTTAGTACGGTGCGAGATGGTCAGGCCTCGCTGATCCGCTGGTGCGAGCGAGCGATCACCCCAAACGAAAGGATTTTGACATGTCCACCGGCAAGATTGCCGTCGCCGTTGGAGTCGTGGGGGTCTTGCTGCTGGCCGCACTGGCCAACCGGCCTTCTGGAACACGAGTGAAGGAAGTCGACGCGGTTTTGACCTACGTCGACCCGGCCACACGCACACTCGCCGTCAAGATCACCGATCCCTCATCGAACGCGCCACTGGAGCTCAGCGGCAAGGTTCCCGCCGACTGCGACATCCGAGTGAACGACGACACGGCCACGCTCGCGGACCTGCACGCGGGCGACAAGGCACGGATTCGTGCCCGGCTCGTTCATGCCGACGGGCAGTCGGGCAGACATCCGATCGCGGACTCGATCTACGTGACGCGATGAGACGCGGATCTGCGAGACTGCGCCGGTTGCACGCCGCGACACGGAGCGCGACATGACCCGGCTGCCGGCGGTGTGGACTCGCCTGCGACGCGTGGGCACACGCGGGTCGCAGCGCGTGCGTCGGCGCGTGGTGCGGCGTCTGATCTTCGCGGGTGTTGTGGCGCTCGTCGTGGTGATCGTGGGTGCGGCGGGAATGCGTTATCCCGCGCCGGCGGCATCAGCCACCTTCGCGGTCGCGCCGACGCGGAACATGACGCGTTCCACTTTTCGCCTCGGCCTGTTCAACATTCGGCGTTTCAAGGGCATGGACGGTCGGGCGGACCCCGAGCGCACGGCTCGATCGATTCAGGGCTGCGACCTGGTCGCGCTGAATGAGGTCGGCGGAGCCGGATGGTTTGACGACGAGACGCAGAGCGACGTGCTCGGCGACCTGCTGCACATGCACGCGTTTTTCTTCCCGACCGAACGTCGCTTTGGTAAGGACTCCTTCGGTAACGGCCTGCTGACGAAGCTTCCGCTCGCATCGTGGCAAAGTGAACGGCTGGCGTCGCCTCGCGCCGGCGCCTACCGCCAGCTCGTGGAGGCGAAGGTGCTCATCGGCGACCGCCCCATCACGCTTTTCGTGACGCATCTCGAAAACGGTGTGGATCGGTCCGTGGAACTCGCGGCGGTGCTCAAGCGCTTTGCCAATGCGGCGCCTCCGGTGATCCTGGCCGGCGACCTGAACACACGCATTTCGGACCCTCAGTTACTCGCGACGATCGACTCGGACGCCGTCGACGCGATCGCCGGGCCGGAGAAGCGGCGCGACCCGCTGCGTCGCGACTGGATTCTCACCCGCGGCGTGAAGGTGGTCGACAGCGGTTCGGTCGACTACGGCGCGTCTGACCATCGCGCCTATTGGGCGGACCTCGAACTGCCCGACGCGACGACCTCGACATCCGGCGATTGATCGTTGCGCACTTTAGGCGCCCACCCCAAGTGTCAGCCGGAATCCGGCCGTTTGACATGAATCTCGAGAACTTCCATATTGCGATCGCGTGATGGTCCGATCCCGGACACTTGACGCACGGATGCTTTGACCTTGACGCGATCCCCGACGCGAACGTCTGACAGCGTGGCCGGTTTGCCGTTGACGGTGATGGCGCAGCGCTCGGCGATATCACCGGTGACTTCCTGTATGGCGGTCGTGGGTGTGCCGACGCGGAGGACACCGATCCGAGCGTCCTTGTCGATGCGAAGGATCGTCCCCTTCACTTCGCGTGTCAGCTCGCGCTTGTGCCGGACCCAGCCACGCCCGACGGCGACGCAGCAGGCGATCAGCAGGACGGTCAGGGCGAGTCGGTTTTTGGTCACGGTCTGGGCACCCGAGCAATTCGAGGTTGACACGGTCTTTGCAGGTGCGGGCAGAATAGCGGGCGACTCGATGGGATGCAACGCGCACTGCATCATCAAGAGCAAGTCAATCGCCGTGGACGTGCGGCCGGACCGGGGCGCGATGTGAATCATGCCGACGAGGGACCATTGGACGTCTAACTGGCGGGGCGGGTTGGCACTGGTCGCGCTGTGCGCGACGTTTCAGCTTCCCGGGTTGACGCGCATTCCGCCCGTCGATCGGGACGAGGCGCGATTCGCGGGTGCGTCGCTCGGCGTTGCCACGGCCGACGACTGGCAGGGCCGGCTCGTGCCGCGGTTCGACGGGCGATGGCGACTCAACAAGCCGCCGCTCATCTACTGGGCGCAGGCGGCAAGCGCGCGAGCGTTGGGCGCGGTCGGCGACCCGGCGTCAGGGCCGTGTCAGGAAATGAGCGATGGACTGCTCAACGGTGGCATCTGGGCGTACCGGGTGCCGTCGATCCTGGCCGCGATCCTTGCGGCGCTGGTGACCTGGCGGCTCGGGCTCGGGATGTTCGCACCGGAAGTGGCATGGCTTGGTGGCGCGCTTCTGGGCTGCTGCCTTCTCATCAGCGCCGATGCGCGGCAGGCGCGATCGGACGAACTCCTTCTGCTGTGGACGACGTGCGCGCAGGCATTGCTTTGGGTGATCTGGCGGGCGCGGCGTCGGCCGCCGGGCGGACTACTGCCGTCGTGGCCGGTCGTCGGGTTCTGGGTGTGCGTGGCGCTGGGCATCATGACCAAAGGGCCGGTGACGCCGTTCGTGGCGGGCACGTGCGCGATCGCGGTGTGTGTGCTGAATCGAGATGCGGGGCTCTTTCGGCGCGTTCGTCTCGTGTGGGGCTTGTTGATCGTCGCGGCCGTCGTCGCTCCGTGGGTGATTGCGGTGGGCAGTGTCGTCGGGTGGGACACGCTCGGCTCGGTCGCTTGGGCGGAGGTCGTCGGCCGAAGCACCAGCGCGCAGGAGGGGCATTGGGGACCGCCGGGGTATTACCTCTTATTGCTGCCGCTACTGTTCTGGCCGGGATCGTTCGCGCTCGCGCCGGCGTGTCGACATGCGTGGCGACGCGGGCTACGCTTTCTCTTGCCAAACGACCGGCCGGGCTCGCGGTGGAAGCGGTTCCTGGAGGCGATGGGCGGCCTTCGCGGCGGGAGGGACGCCGAGCTGTTCTTGATCGCATGGATTGTGCCGACGTGGCTGCTTTTCGAGCTGGTGGCGACGAAGCTGCCGCACTACACGCTGCCGACGTACCCGGCCATCGCGCTGCTCTGCGCACGGGGGTTCTACGCGGGGCCTGCCTTTTGGCGCGGTCTGGCGGGTTCACGCCTCGGACGGGCGGGCCTGGTCGGCTGGTTCGTGCTCACGGTGGTGTTGTGTCTGGGGCTACCGCCGACGTTGGCCGTCGTCGGTGCGCTGACAAGATCGTCGGGCGCAGGGGTTGCGTTCGCACTGCTGCTGGTGGCGGGGCTTGGTGTGACCGCCATTTTGGGGCGGGCACTTCTGCGGATGGACGTGCGGCGGGCGGTCGTGTGCATGTTTGTCCTCGGCGGAATCACGATGGGCAATGTGTTCTACGTCGTCGCCCCGGCCCTCGCCCGGCTCTGGTTGAGTTCGCGGGCGATGGCGATGGTCTGTCAGGCCGATCCGAAACAGGAGATGCCGGTGGCTGCCGTCGGGTACGTCGAGGACAGTCTGGTGTTTCTCTCGCGCGGGCGCATCGAACGGCTCAGTCGGCGCGAGGTCGAGCCGTGGCTTGCGAAGCACCGCAACGCCTTGCTGCTCGTGGGCGATAAAATGGTGCGCGGCAACCTCGAGGTTAGGGGTACGGCCCACCGCGTGGGCAAGCCGCTCGCCGGGTGGAACTACTCCAAAGGCAAGTGGGTGACGATCGACCTGGACCGCGTCGGCCAAGCCGTTACGGCCGAGAAAAGCAAGAAAACACCGGGTTGACGGTGCAGCTACTACCTCCCCGCGGCAGAGAGGTCACCAAGCCGCCAAACGCACGGCATTGCTCACAGAGCAGTGGTACATCCAACGGCTTGGGCAAGGCGCGCTACATCCCAGGCGAAGTTGCGTGCGTTGCCGCACCTTCAGACGAATCGGGGACCGCATCCCGGCCGGCATAGAGCGGCCGGAAGTTCAGCGAACGGATGCGAAACAGCAGCCTCGTAATGACGAAGACGAACAAAAACCCGACGATGACGTCGCTCAGGTAGTGCCGCGAAAAGGCGACGCGCGATATCGAGGCGATGGCGGCGGCCGGCCCGAAGAACCAGATCGAACCGGGGAAATATTGCTCCAACAGCAGCGCGGCGAACCATGCCGCGGCCGTGTGCCCCGAGGGGAACGAATCCATCTTCTCGCCCAAACCGCCGAGTAGCGTGAACGACCCCGCGGCGACGTCCGCGTCGGGCCGGGCCCGCCCGGCGATGATCTTGACCAGTTGCACCGCGCCGCCACACGCCGCGGCCGCCACGCCCAGGCTCGCGAATCGTCGAATCCGGTCTCGGTCCAGGAGCACCGCGATGCCGATCGCAATGAACAGCCACCAACCGAAGATCTCATTGACGGCGGACAAACTGCGCTTCAGGACGTAGTGGGAGCCGGCAAGCCCGGAAATGGCGTCGACGACGCGCCCGTCCACCGACATCACCAGCCCGGCCGCGACCAGCAGCACGATGCTGATCAACGTGAGTGCCCGCAAGGATGATCTGGATGACGACGCCCCTTGAAGCGCTGGCGGTTCGTCTGTGTAGGTCATGCACCGTTCTCCGCGCCCGTCGCTGGCAAGCGTGCCGATCCACTATCACACTTGCCAGCTCAGTTCAAGTCGAGAATGATAGCCGCGCCGGATCGGCCCTCGGCAGGGTGCCCCGAAAATATACGCGGGATCACTCGACACCACTACGGAGCACACAGTGACCGAAGTCGCAGACACCACGAGCACCGCAACGACGCCGAGGAGCGCCACGCCCGAACACCGACTCTCGATGCGTTATCTGGCGCTCGTGTTCGGCTTCGCGCTGTGCGTGCTGCTTCCGGGGCTCGGCTCCTCCCGGGTGTTGACGGCGCACGAGGTGTTCGTCGCCCAGCCGGCCAGGGAAATGCTCCAAAGCGGCGACTGGCTCGTCCCGCGCTTCATCGGCGAGCCGCGAATGAAGAAACCGCCGATGATGAACTGGCTCGTGGCCGCGTCGATGGCACTGTTCGGCAGCGGGGCCGCGTGGGTCGTGCGGTTGCCGTCCGTGCTCAGTGCGGCCGTGCTGGCGTGCGCCACCGCCCTTCTGGCCGCGCGATGGTTCGGCCCTCGCGTCGGGGTGATCGCGGGGCTGATGAACTCCGCCACGGCGTATGTGTGGATTCAAGCCCGCCTGGCGGAAGCCGACATGCCGCTTTGCGCCGCGGTGGCCGTGGCCCTGACGGCCTTCGCCTTCGCGTGCGTCGCGCCATCGGACTCGGAGGACGCAGCGACCCGACCCCGAAGCACGTGGCATCCGGTGATCTTCTACGCGGCTACCGGTGTGAGCTTTCTGATCAAATCGGTTGTCGGTCCGGTGTTCATTCTGGGGGCGGCCGGGGCGTATGCCGTGCTCTGCCTGTGGCGGGATCGGGACTTCAAGCCGGTGCGCGTCCTGCTTCATCCGATCGGGTTACCGCTGTTCGTCGTGCTCGTCGCGGCCTGGCCGGTGGCCGTCATCTTGCGGATGCCGGAGATCGCCGAAACGTGGCGAAGCCAGTTGCTCGGCCGGGCGATGGGCGAACTCGGCGGGCGCAAGCCGTTCGGCTTCTACGGCTACACCATCCTCTGGACGATGCTCCCGTGGACGCCGCTTCTGATCGTCGCGTTTTTCCGCAAGCGTCGCCTCTTCACCTGGCGGCAGGCGGCCTTCCTGCTTTGCTGGATGGTGCCCGGGCTGGTCGTGCTTCAGTTTTCGGCCTTCAAACACAAGCACTACGTGATGCCGCTGCTCGCCCCGCTCGTGATCGTCGCGGCCGTCCAGTTGGAGCAATCAATGCGGCGCGCGCCCTCCAAATCGCGGCGAGCGCCGGCGTGGTGCGCGGCGATCCTGCTGGTGACACTCGCCGGTACGATCGCGGCCGCCCTGCTGCTGACCGAGTTGCGCTGGTGTGTCACGATCATCGTGGCCGCGATCGGGCTGGGGGCGGCGATGTTCGTGTGGTGGCAGCGCCGCCCAAAGGAGCAGTTCGGCGTCGCGCTCGCGACGATCTGGGTCTGCACGACGTCGTTCTTCGTGCTCGGCATGCACCAGTTGGATGGGTATCGACCCTATACCGACCTGGCCGAGCGGACGCTGAATCGCGTGGACGGCAAGCCGGTGTACATGATCGCGTTGGGTGAATCGCAGTTCGCCTACTACCTTG
>Ga0210110_1000125_pt1 | contig 26745 bp, 34 predicted proteins | sample China_Galinas_PW_2_FD_184865 | JGI IMG/M metagenome (GOLD analysis project Ga0210110, IMG submission 184865) | Wetland microbial communities from San Francisco Bay, California, USA, that impact long-term carbon sequestration - China_Galinas_PWB_D1... | ecosystem: Environmental > Aquatic > Marine... | reverse complement strand
GCCAGAGCTCTCCGCTGCCCAGGCAGAGGAGGAGCGTCTACGGGAGCGACTCGAAGAAGCCGAGAGCGAGAGCGCGCTCTCGAAGATCACCACCGCCCTACTGGCTCAGCTCTCGGAGATCCGCACTGAGATCACCAAGGAAGTCACCGATGTCAAAGAGGCCGCTGCCGTGCGGGCGGCCCTGATGCGCCTATTCGACGGATTCGTCCTGCACAGCGGCTCACCTCGACACGAAACAAGGGAGAGCACAAAAGTCGCCTATTGGCTAGAGCCGGTGCTTAGCCAGCACCAGATGAGTGGCTATGTGGACAGGCTGAGGAAGAAATCGCCGCCCAAAGGCGGCGACGACCCCCATGGGCAAGCCAAAAACAATTTGGACGCCTCAATAGGGCGGCTTCGCGAACGGGGCGACCAAGCTTGCCGACCATTGGGATGCGCAGCGGCAGCAGCCGCCGGCCGTCGGCCTCGTGCCAGACGTGGGCAAGCTCGGAGAGAGTGTGGACCTCGGGCCCGGCGACGTTGGGCAGGCGGCCCCCGGGCTCGGCGCGTGCGGCTTCCGCCAGCCGCGCGGCGACGACCCGCACGTCGACCGGTTGCAGACGTGCGCTGCCGGTGGGGAGCACGCGCCACCGCGCCACTGCGCCGAAGGCAAAGGCGAGCAGATCGTGGAACTGGCTCGCGCGCAGGATGCTCCAGGGCACGGGCCCGGCCGCAACCGCCTCCTCCTGCGCGACCTTGGCCCGGTAGTAGCTCATCGGCACTCGGTCGCAACCGACGATCGAGACCTCGACGAAGTGCCTCACACCGGCGGCCGCCGCGGCACCGAGCAGGCGGCGGGTGTTCGCAACCAGCACCCGGCCTTCACGTGGCGGGGAATTGGCGGCATCCACCACGACGTCGACGCCGGCCAGCGCTTCGGTCAGGCCGGCACCGTCGCCGAGGTCGACTTGCCTCGGTGTGGCCCCCGCCGGCAGCTCGCCGCCCGCCCTGCGGCTCAGCGCAAGCACTTCGTCTCCATGCCGCGCCAACTCCGCGACGAGCGGTGCCCCCAACGTGCCAGTCCCGCCGGCGACTGCCACCTTCATGCTTGCACCTTTCGTTCGATTCGCCGACCAGCGTCCACCAGGAAGACGATAGGCGCAGCGGCCGTGTGACGTCCGCGCCATCGCCGGCAAGACCGATCAACGGGCCGTCCGCGAGTATCGCGGCGATTGGGTCGCAAAACGCTCATCCGAGCGTCCATCAGGGCTCTGAAATCGAAAAATGCAATGCTGCAATTGGAGGGCCCGCCGGCTGCCATATATGCAATTGGAGGCGCTGTGGGGCCTCTTTTCAGTTGCATGTGTCGGCGGTGCAATTTGGCTCTGGAAAGCGATTTTGAACGCGCAACAGCGACGATACGCGCCGCCGACCGCCTTCCAATCCGGCCTCGATGCCCCTACCACCCCCACCCGCTTGACTGTGGCTCGGCAGGCGCTACTCTGATGCTTCTTCTTTCTTGAGCTTCAGCTCTCTTCACTGCGCACATCGCAGGCACGCAGCACCCGTATCACCCACCACATCGCAGCCGCAGCGATCGCACCTCAAGCGGACCGTTGCTCCGCGCTCGCACGGCACTGACGATGGACTTGACCTGCTCTTGCCGACACGAGTCTCGATCGATCTCTCCTAGCGGCAACTGACCACTGCGCACCCCTGAAAGGCCTCCCAGCACAAAGCCGGCGCAGCCTATTTCGCATCCGAGCAGAAAAGGAGACGCCAATGAAATTGTACGAGCGAAGCGATGGGCCGGGCTTCATCAAGGGCCTGTCAAAAGACAATCTCCCGACGGAGCCGTGGCCTGACGGCGCGGTATTCGAGTGGTCCTCCTGGGAGGGCTTTCTCAACGGATTCGGATGCTCGGACCCCCGCGTCTGCGAGGGGTTCGACGTGTCTAACTCCGAAGCCTTCGACCTCATCCTTCGCTGGGACTGGCTGGATGCCAGCGGCAAGGTCCCGAGGGGAAGGCGCCGTGGGACCGAGTATCTGTCCCTCTACCTCGTCGAGGCAGAGCACAAGCGGCTGGTCCAGAACCACAGGATCGACGTGAAGCGCCGGGAGGAGCCCGCGATTCGGGCCTGGCTCGAATCGCACCCGGGCTTCGGCTGGGACCTGTGGGGGCCCCAGCCACCGACTGATCCACCCAGCCGCTTCTCCTTGGGGTCGCTGCTTGGGCGGCTCCGGCCCCGCTGGGCGTAGGAAGTCCAGGAGGGTCTTCAGACCCAAGGGAAAGGCCGCGCCGGCGAGAGCCGGGGCGGCCTTTTTTTCGTTCTGCCGCCGCACGGTCAGGCGCGGCGGGACAAAGCGCAGGGGGAGATCCAGGGCTCCCGCGACCGAAGCCGCCGGCCTTGCCCGCGACCCGGCGCGCGGGGCCCTGGAACAGCGTCAAACAGTGCAACCGACTCACAGCCTCACGGCTGGAAGGGAGTATCGAAATGGACATTGCGGATCTGATCCGTTTGAAGTTGCGACGGCTCACGAGGCAGATGGGCCGCCTGTGCTCCACCAGGCGTGAGCTGAATCGCGTCGAGGAGGAACGGGACGAGTGGCAGGATCGCGCCGGCTCCCAGGAGCTCTTCTACAAGGAGGAGCTGATGTGCAGCGAACAGGAACGCGACGAGTGGCGCCAGCGCGCCGCCATGCTGGAGCGCCTCTACGACGAACGCGTCGAGCTCGCGGGTCGCGAGCGAGGACGGCAGAGGCGCCGGCGGCGCAGGTCCCTCGGCGGCTTCGTGCCGGGCAACGTCCGCAGGGGCAGGATCAGCGCGATCACCCCTGAGGGAGCATTCATCCGGCTCAGCGGGCGTGACTGGCCGGTCCACATCCCGGAGCTCTCCTGGGGAGACATCGATCAGCCCGCCGAGGTCCTGTCGATCGGCCAGATGGTCCGGGTCAGGATCTCCAGCGCCCCCGTCCACGCCAAGCACCCCTTCCTGGTGCTGGCCTAGGACACACCTCGCCGCGCCCCAGCCCAGGATCGCCGACGGCGCGGCAACCTCGGCCCTGGGGGCCTGGCGCATCGTCGCCTGGCTCTTCGGCCGCCCGGTGCGCCACTCTGGCGGCGAAGTCAGAGAGATACGACGTCGGCGGCGCGCTGACGCCGAGAGTGCAGGGCGTCGTCTTGACGCCGGGCCGCCTCCAGTACGAGGCGCTCTCCACTCGACCATGGCCCGGGACTTCTCCTACCTGGAATAGCCCGGTCCGGGGTTCCACAGCTTCACCGAACACGCTTCATCTACGGCCGCACGGCTTCCCGCCGCGCGGCCTTTTTTTCGTTCCGCAGTTGCCCGCAGCGGGGGTCGACTCCGCCATGGGCCAGTCAAACCAATGAAAGAGAGGAACCCCGCAGGTGCGAACGGCCGACGGGGCCTCAGTTACCGAAGAAAGGTGCTCACGATGAGTAGAGCGAGAGGTTGTCGTGCAACGAAGATCACGGCATCGCTGGACCGGTTCTGGATCCAGCTGTGCCACCGCCTCGAGCGAATGGCAAGCCGGGGGATGTGCGAGCTGGCGCTGACCCGGCGTCTGGTGCGCAAGGGGGTCCTGAGATCGGTCGGGGTCTTCGACGGAGGCAAGCGGCCCGATGGCCGCGGGTGGCTGGCGGCCGGCTTTGGCGCCATCCATGTCGAAGCGCTGTGCCTGCTGAAGGAAGAGCGGGCGATCAGGCTGGATCTCCTGGCCAGGCTGCTCGGCATCCCCCTCTGGGAGGCTCGCCGGGTGGTGGAGCTGTGCGTCGGCCTTGACCTGGTCGGCAACCGGCGCTTCCTTGTCGGCGAGCGCCATCCGTGGGTCTGGCTGAACGGCGCGGGGGCCATGGCCCTGGGCGACAGAGGATGCGTCGCCGGGGCGCCAAGGGTGGGCTCGCTCGCCCGTCTGGCGACGATTGCCAGGGTTCGGACCTACGTCAGCGAGGACGGCACGCCACTGGGCCCGGTGGCGCGGTGGTTGCGCTCCGCTCTCGGAAGCCTTTCTGGCTGGCTGGCTGAGCGAGCGGGGTACGCAATCGTGCCGAAGCCCAGCATGAGCCTGCTGGCGCTCGGCGGGTGGCGGTGGATCTCGGAGCGAGATCTGCTTCGCGAAGAGGCCACTCGCCTTCGCAGGGCTCCCGACGCTCTGCTGAAGGGCAGGAACGAGACGGTCGCCATCGTGGTCGACCGTCCCCAGGATCCGAAGCTTCTCGCAGAGGAGCTCACGATGCTGGCCCGCACGTGCGACTTCCTGCTCTGCTTCTGCTCCGAGGAGAGGCAGAGGACGGTCGAGGCGACCGTCGAGGAGCTGTCGCTTTCAAACGCGATCGTCCGCGGTATCCCGGAGTTCCTCCGGAAGCGTGGGCCAGCGGAGCTGCCAAGCGCCGCATAGGGGACGGAGGTAGAGAGAGCCGCCAGGGCTCACCCGGCGCGGCTCTCTCTCCAGCCCAGTGTGGGTTCGACTCCCGCGCCAGGCCGTTCCAGCACCAGCGTCATGAGTTGTGGGGGCCGCGCCGGTGAGGCGGTCTCTGCGCTTGCAGAGCCTCCATGGACTCGGTTCCGCGGAGGTCACAGACAAAGTGAGGACCCCGCCAGGTTTCGAACGGCCGACGGGGCCCTCAGTTACCGAGGGGCATAGCCCCCAGGAAGTGAGGAGCAATGTACACCGCTAAGCGAAACACCGCAAACACCGACCCTGCCGATCCAGGCACCTCAGCGCAGTTCACGGGCGTCCGGCTCATGGACGCCTTGGCAGGCGGTCTGTTCACGGCAACCCCTGCCGAATTCGAGGACGGTCTGCGCCTTAGATGCGCTCCTCACACGGCGCCGATCGTCGGCGTCTGCGCGCAACGCCGCGCTGCGGGCCGGGACATCGTCTTCGGCCTGGAGGGCGGCCCACCCGCAGCCCTCGAGATGGGCCTAGCTCAAGGGGCGTTGGTGATCGCCTGATCACCACTTCCCACCCCGCGTCCATGCGGGCGCGGGGTCCTCTGCTGGAGGTATCGCGCCCCGACGCGAGGTGCCGCGCATCGGCGCGGGAAAACCCCCAGCCAGTCCGTGACGGGTGCCCAGGGCGCCACGGAGCCCTGTGCCATCGACCAGGGAGGGAGCGCTCGCTGCCGCGAGGGCCCCTGCACCCGCGCGGGAAACCGCGACACGGAGGTGAACATGGAAGCGAAGCAAGGGCGGCCGCAGCCGGCTGCCCCAACCCAGGCCGGCGCGAAGCAGATCGCAATCACGCTGTACGCGCCGGACGACGACAACGACAACCCCCGTCTCCTGCGCTTGGTTCTCAGCGCAAAGGACGGCAGCGTCCTCGCCGCGATCGAGGACGGAGGCGAAGACGGTGCGCTCATGCGCGCCGGCTTCACCGAGTACGCACCGGGCCCCTACTTCTACGTAGACGCCAGGGAGTACAAGCGCGTGCTCGAAAGGTGGGCGCCGGCCGGCTCCACCCCCTCCTAGGAGGAGGTGGACGCCAAGAACGGCGCACATCACCTGCAGCAAGCCATCGCGGCAAGCCTCGCGATGACCCACTGAAAAGCAGAGGCTCACCAGCTCTGAACGGCCGGCTGGGCGCTCGTGGATCGGGGTTCGTACCCCAGGAAGTGAGAAGCAAATGTGTATCGCTGACAGCTGGGGCGCCGAGAACGACGGCGACCCCGTGGAGAACGATTTGCAACAGCTCGTGGATTGCGGGGACTGTGGGGACCCAACGCCTCCGGACGATCTCAAGGACGGGTTCTGCAAGTTCTGCAGGACCCGGCACGCCAGTGATCTCGGGATCGGGGGCGGTGACGATGGCGAAAACGCCCAATCCGGGGAGCCGAGGCTCACCTGATCGCCGACGGATGCCGGCATGGGACTGGCCGTAGCTCCACGCGCACGCCGCGTGTGAACCGCCGGCCATTCCCGGCCCGGCTCGCCTGAGCGAGGCATGCCCGCCGGGTCCATCGCTCATGAAATGCAGCGCTTGCGACACGAGCGGTTGCAAGCACGCGACGGAGGTGAAAAACGATGCGAGTGCCCAGGGACCCGCACAAATCCCTTCTCGGGTCCGAAGCCTACAAACACATGAAGGCCCGCAAGGCGGATGCCCAGGCGCTGATCGACGAGGCCGCAAGGCACGACGCAACCCTCGCCGAGGCGTTGCACTACGCCGGGCGTCAAATCAGGGCTGCGCTGCGCGCCAAGCGAGTGTACAAAGCCGAGCTTCATCGCGAACGGGAGGTCGAAGAGATGAAGCAGTTGGAAGCGGAAGAGGCCGGAGACGAATTCGCATTCACCCTCGCGGCCAGGTTGTGGGGCCCTGACCCGGACCCCGATTCGGAGGACCTGTGAGGAGCAGCCATGAAACGCGCAAACGCACGACACACGGGGGCAGGAGGTGAATCCGGACTCCACATCTGCCCCGAATGCCATTCGAATCTGGTGCAGCCGATCCGGCACGAAGGTACCGGCCGGCCCGGCTATCGGCGTCTCTGGCGCCGCTGCCCGGACTGCGGATGGCGGTGCGAGAGTATGCACACGGAGTCCGAGCTCAAGGCGTTCGACCGCACGCTCAAAGATGGGACCAGGGAACTGGAGCGCGCGCTGAGGAAACGCCAACACGAAGGCATCCACGACATCCAGGAGGCCTTTGCCGCAGCACTGGAGGCGGACCTGATCACCGCCGACGATTTCCGTTGATTCGCATCTGATCAGTCCCTGGCGCGCTTCCGCCCACTAGGTCGAGCGGGGCGCGCGGTTCCCCTGCGCACGTCCGGGCCCGGCTCGGGTGGTGCGCCGCAAATGACCGACCGCCTGGACGCACAGTACGCGCCGGCGTCGGTCGAATCGCAACCGATTGAAGGCCCCTGAAGGGGGTCAGAGAGGAGCCGAAAGATGGGTGCATTCCGTCTGGTGTGGTCGAAGCTGAGGAGCGTGGGCCAGCGCCTGCGCAGACCCTTTCGTCGCCGCAGGGCGCTGCCGGCGCCAGAGCCGCAGAGCGTTTCGCCCCTGAGGGCCGTGGGCCAGCGCCTGCGCAGACCCTTTCGTCGCCGCAGGGCGCTGCCGGCGCCAGAGCCGCAGAGCGTTTCGCCGCCCAAACAGGGGAGCGTCACGTCTCGCCAACGCAGGGAACGCAACGCCGAGCGGCGGCGCATCCGCGAAGCCAATCGCAGCCGCCTGCCGCACGGCAGGCAGCGTGGGCGCCGGCCTGGCCCGCGCCGCAGCGGCAAGCGCGGCAGATAGACACGAGCTTGGGACGGCGCGTTTCGCGCGGTCCCCTTCCTCGTGCTCACCGTCTCCTGCGGAGGCGGTCTTGGGAAAACGACGGAGTCCCGCCTGGAGAGCACGGTGGGCTGGGCTCCACGTTCAGGAGCAGGGGCGAACCGGCTCCGGCACGTCCGTGCCGATCGCCCGGTCCCGCGCTGAGCCATGGCTAGCCGGCTCAGCCGATCGAACCTGCTCAAGAGATGGCCACGTCCCGAGGGCGTGGATTGCTGCTTGCACACCGCCGGGCGTTGCCCCGGTGGTGTGTGAGCCGGCAGCCGAGCCGGCAACAGGGCATCAACGCAGTGACAGCCGGCGACTCAAGTGCGTCGCCCGTCCCATGCGCGGGCGGCGTCGAATCGCACACCGCAAGTGAACACATCGAATGAATGGAGCAATCATGGAACTGCAGTCGATTTCGTCGCGCCTCCGGCGCATCTCGCCGTTTCAGTCACTGCGCTCGCAGATGGCCGAAACGGCCGCCGCGGTGGCGGCGGGCCGCCACCTCGCGGTCGGCCTCGAGGACTCACCGAAGTGGTTGGCGCCCCACGGAGTAACGGTGCCACGGCCGTCCTACCTGGGCTGGTTTCACATCGCCAGGCAGCTGTCCCAGGACCCCAACACCGACCTGATCTTCCTCGACGGGAAATGCGATCGCGTCATCCATCGTCACCTGGCGAACTTCGCACGCGGCAACGGCCGCACGTTTCGGTCCTGTCTGACCGAACCGGGTGCTCCGTTCGACGCATGGCGCGGCAACTGGCGACAGGTGATGGCCAGACTGCTGGAAGTCTTCGACTTCGCCGAGGCCGAGAGCCCCACGTATCACCATGAAGTCGCGGCACTGGTGACGCAGCTCGCATGCAGGCAGCCCGACGGCCCGCCGCGCGACAGCGAGGAGTTCCTGGGCAGGCTGGACCACGACAGGCTCACCGCCGTGCATGGCAAGGACATGCACTGCATCAGCGACCAGCAGCTGACACATGTGCGGATCTGGTACCGGGGGTTCTTCGCGACGCTCCCCGGCGGACTGGACGGCATCTGGTCGTGGGAGGACACGGAGCTGGGCTACACGTGCCCCTACAGGGAGTCGGTTGACGACCGCCTGGGATGGACCGTCGACAACTGGCTGGTCCGCGACCTCGTCGACCACCTGAAGTGGCGCAGGGACCCCAACCGCACCTGTGTGGTGTTCCTCAACTTGCAGCCGGCACAGGTGAATCTGAATCGGCTACTCGAGGTCGCGCAGTCGAAGGGGGTGGGTGTGGTGCTGCTGCCGGAGGCCTCTGTGGTGCTCAGCTGCCCCGCCGGGTCTCAGACGCCCACCTACCTGCGACCCCAGGTGGCTCACGCCGCAGCTTGAAAGCGCCGCCCGTCCACACGCGCAGTGCGCGCCGGACGGGCGGCAGCGAATCGAAACAACACCTTCAAATCTAACAGGGACGGGTGCCCGGGAGATCAACTCACAAGCGGGCCCCACAAACGTGCAAAAAACCAAAGGAGAAGGACCGATGGCAAGGACGAGAGGTTCAAAAAGGACGCGCAAGCACTGGCCTGCCCGGAGCAGACATGGCGAGCTGACGTTGGATGACATCGAGTGGCTCGCCGAGCACTCCGAGCTGCCCGCGCGGGTGATCAAGACCCTCACCGATGTGGTGACCGCCCGTGAAAACGCGCGGACGGACGGCGCACCCGACGTGAGTGCGACCAAGGGCGCCGTTGAGCTGGCGAAGGCCCAGAGCATCGGGCTCGCAGACATCGAGGGCAGCGGGCGCAAGGGCCCCGACGGTCAACGCAGGGTGACCATCGGGGACGTGAAACGTGCAGCGGCCCTGGCCGCCGCCGCGTAGCCCCGCCCGACACCGAGTCGGCGGGCCGGTTCAGCGCAGTTGGACGAGGTTCGGCGCATGCGCGCCGGGCCTCTTTTTCGTTCCGCGACGTCGTTGGGAGGGAGTGATTTAGGTGAAACGGTTTCGAAAGATGTTGACGCCGGTGAACGTGCTGGCGTTCCTGCTGGGTTCGGCGCCGAAGTTGGTCTCCGACCCGCGTCTTCGCCGGGAGCTGAGTGAGGGGGGCGACCGCTCGCCGAGCGGCGTCGAGATCCCCGACGAGAATTGCGCCGAGGAGCGTCAGTCCCCGGCGAGCGCAGAGCATGGGCTCCATGTCTGTCCACGGTGCGGCTCGAAGTTCGTACAGCCGATCCTCTGGGAGCAGACCGGGAGCCGCGTGGACTGGCGCATCTGGCGGCGGTGCCCGGAGTGCGAGTGGCACTCCGATGCGGTCCACGGTGAGAAGGAGATCGACGCCTTCGACGAGGCGCTCGACGACGGGTTCGCGGAGCTCTCCGCAGAGCTCAAAAGGCTAGAAAGGGAGGGCGTACAGGAAATCGCCGAGGTGTTCTCCGCCGCGCTCGCGGCGGACCTGATCACCGCCGACGATTTCCGGCTGTAGAGACAGCCGCCGACACGCAACCCCGGCTCACCTGCGAACCAACGCACAGCAGGTGGGCCGGGGGCGCATCCAGCGGCCGCTGAGACACCCGCGTGCACATCTCCGCACCGGGTCCTCATCTGCGGTCCGAGGAGTGGGACCGCTTCCCCGGAGGCCATACGCCACTCAGGCGTGAGGTGGCCTATCGCCCGCCCGAGCCGCGGCTCGACGGCGAGCGGTAGGCGACCTCGTCCGCACCTGCGCAGAACGCGCGCCGGGCGGGCTGGGTCGAACGCAATCGAATCGAAACAACACTAGGAGGAACAACCGATGGGCAAGCCCCAGAACGAGAGGAAACCCAGGAAGGACACCAACGTCCTGGTCGTCAGCGGACGCATGACGCGCAAGGCCGAACAGCATGGCGCGATGGCCACGCTCGGCCTGGCCGTCCACAGGATCAAGTCGGAGAAGGGCGAGTGGGTCGAGGCGACCTTCTTCCTCGAGGTGAAGGTCTTTGGCAAAGCCGCCAAAAACTGCCTCAAATACACCGGCAAAGGCAGCCCCGTCCTGCTCACCGGCGACCTCGACATCGAGGAATACCACCTCAAGCTGGGTGGCGAGCTCGCGTACTACGACGAGGAGAAGAAACGGCCGGTGATGATGAAGTCGCCGGTGGTACTCACCGACGACGTGCAGTTCCTCAACGGCTGACGCGCTAACGGCGCGCAAAGCCGTATCGGTGCGCAGACGGGCTCGGCGCGGTAAGCGTCGGGCCCGCTGCCGCCTGGGCAGGGGCGGCCGGCACGCGCCGCCCGGCCCGATCTCGACCACACGCCACAGCGGCTGGGTCGAATCGCACTCAGGAAATCGCTACTCCGTGAAGGGATTACTTTCATGTCAGATGCACACGTAGTCGTTGCAACCGGAACCGTCATTCGGGCACCGGAGCTGCAGGTAGTTGGAGAAGGCACGCAGGTATGCGTTCTGCAGATCTCTGTGGAGCAATTCCGCTGCCTCGGCGATGAGGACCTCGAGAGGCCTCGCCATTTCACCGCCACCGTCACCGGCGATCAGGCTGTGAATTGCGTCGAGCACCTCGATGTGGGTCGCTCCATTGCGATCGAGGCCCAGCTTGTGCAGGACGGGGATAGCGCCGAAGGCGTTGCCTCGGCCGTCTACTTCCTCGGCTCGGCTTCCCGAGCTGCAAGGCAACCCGCACAGGCCTGAGCCTGCCACCGGCAGGCCCACCAACCGCGATTCGAGCGAAACGGCGCGCGCATTCGGGGGCACGCCGACTCGCAACTGCGAATCGCAGCGAACGAACAGGAGTGATGATCGATGCCACGTTCAAATAGGAACAAGGTGAATCTCTCGGGCCTAGTGATGGATGAGCCCGAGCTTACTGTGGAGAACGGCTCCGACGTGCTCCGCATGGAAGTGCGCTCGAGGCGCTACCGCCGCAGGAAGGACGAGGAGGTCGAATTCTTCGACTTCCTCAAGATCGACATCCACGGCCAGTACGCCAGGCAGACCGCTGGCCGTGTGCGCAAGCGCATGGTGGTCGACGTCACGGGCCGGCTCGAGGCACGCGATCGCCCCGTGGTGGTGGACGGCGAGTACGTCTACGACAGCGAAGACCAGCAGGTCACGTACCCGGCGGTAACGATCGTCGCGACCCGTGTCAAGCCGCTCTCCTCGCCGGGAAAGGCGAAGAGGACGCGGCCGGACGCGCAGGACGGCGACTGCCACTCCCAGTCGGCCGGGAAGGACCGCCCGGAAGACGACGGGCAACCCGGGGTGAGGGCCACCGAGGGGGCCACTGAACTCGCCCGGGAGCACGACATCGACCTCGAAAAGGTCGAGGGCCACGGCCAGGTCGTCGACGGCGTGCCCACTGTCACCAAGACGGACGTCAAGAAGGCCGTGGCGACCGCCGAAAGGGAGGCGGCAGAAGCCGCCGAGCTCAGAAGGAAAGCGGCCGGGGAAATGGCCCGAAAAGCCCCTGCGTCCGCAAAAGAGGCCTCTTGAACGGAGGCCGCTCTCTCATCAATCGACAGCTCGATGAGCCTAGAAAGGAGCGTTTGTTGAAACACGTACCTTGGCGGAGGCTGCTGTTCTGGCGCCCATCCGCGCACGAGGCACACCACACCGACGAGGTCGCACATGCCGCCCGGGAAGGGGACGAACGACCAGGTTCGCTCCGCCCCCACGATCCGGCCGACCTCGCACGTGCCGCCGCAACCGACCGCGAGGCGATCGAGACCCGATTGGGTCGGCGCCACCAGCGACGGTAGCGCCGGAGCCGGGGCCGCTCGGCTCCAACTCCAATCGACACACAAGGGGGCTTCGACAGCCCCGGAGGCAGGGATGCGGGGCGCGGCGCGATGCGCGCCGAGCCCCGCCGAGCCTCGCAAGACGAAAGGGGGTGATCCGATGTCGATCGCCAAACGCCTTGGACGACGAATGAAGGGCCTTTGCCGCCACCACGGCCCGGCGGCGCCGTTCGCCGCACTGAAGCACCGTCGCAACCACCTGCGCGATGCAACCCAGGCGGTGGCCGCCCTGCGCTGCTCGCTGGCGGCCGAAGAAGCCAACGTCAGGGCCGGCGATGCCGTGCTCGACACATACCAACTGACCGACCGTCGACTTCGCGCTGCCATCGAGGAGATCGCCATACCGGCGCTTCGCCGCTGTGGCGAGACGGGCTGTGACTCCGCCGACGGGGCGCGTCGCAAACTGGAAGAGGCACTTCCCGACCAGGTCGACGAAGCGCTCATTCGCGAGATGAGCTGGAGCGGCGACGGCTGGGCCTGATCCCAACCCGCGCCGCTGTTTCTGACTGTGTGACTCACACCTGAGCCGACCCACACACACCGTGTGCTGGGCACGGTCAACCCACTACTCACAGAAGGAGGCTGAGCATGATGCTTAGGTCCTGTGTGGTGTCGACTGCTGCCGCAATCCTGCTGCTGGCAGGGGCGGATGGCAGCCCGGCGCTCACCGCCGACTGCTCCGGTGTCGGACCGGGGCCTCCCGCCGCGCCGTATGGCGCTCAGGTGGGGACCCCAATCTGTCCCTTTGGCGGGAGCTCGATCGAGGAGATGGTGAGCGAGTTCCATCGCGTCAAGGCGGCCGAACGAAGGCTGCACCGCCTGAAACGGGAGCGAGAACGGCGCAAACACGCTGCGGAACAACGCGCCGAGCGGCGTGCCGCCGCGGAACGGCGCGCGAAGTACGTGTCAAGCAGCGAGGCGGACGTTCCGCGAGTCGCACCCCCCGCCGTGAAGGATGCAATCGAGGCGGCGAACGCGATTGCCACCACCCCATACATCTGGGGCGGAGGCCACGGTTCGTTCGCATCCCCGGGATATGACTGTTCCGGGGCCGTCAGCTACGCGCTGCACGGCGCGCACCTTCTCGCTGCACCGCTCACCTCAGGTGGGCTGGCAGCATACGGCGATGCGGGGCCGGGGCGGTGGATCACCATCTACGCCAACTCCGAGCACGCCTACGCCGTAATTGCCGGACTGCGGTGGGACACCGTTGGCCTCGGCGACGGCGTGGGCCCCCGCTGGCACGAAGAGCCGCCCTATCCGGGCGGATTCGCAGTGCGGCATCCACCCGGTTACTAGCCGGGCAACTCACCAAGCAGTTGGACAGGGGAGCGACGAGGGCCCGGGCGCAGCGCCCTCGGCGCTCGTCGCTTCCCGATACACAGAGAAGACCCAGGAGGTGAAGGATCGTGAAAAGGGAATCGGAAAACAGTTCCCTGACCCCCGTTCCAGATCGCGTTGGCCTGAACGAAGAGATGCTCCTCGCTTCGGCCGGCGACAAGTACCCGCCCGAGCAGATCCGCGCGGCGGCCGAACTGCTTGAGGCCAACGAAGGAAAGTTCCCCCCCGGCCGTCGCCGCATCCCACCCTCGCTCGTCACCCTGGTGCAGCGCGAGCGCCTCATTCAGTCGATGCTGAAGGCCGTCTCGGAGCTCGGCTATTCCCAGGTCACCATGAAAGACGTCGTCGACGGTGGGAGGGCGAGTCACCGGCTGTTCTACATCCATTTCCCGAACAAGGAGGAGTGCTTCCTCGCCGCCCTGGACGTAACGGCGGCGCGGATCCGGGCACGCGCCGAGCAGGCCGCTCTCAAGGCGGGCGGCAGTTGGCGCGACCGTCTGCGGGCGGCGCTCAAGCAGGGCCTGGAATTCGCGGGCAACGAGACCGATGCCGCCCGCGCCCTGATCGTGGAGGCGCGCAGCGCGCAATGCGCCATTCCGCTCCACGACAGGCTTGTCGCCGAATGCGCCGAGAGCATCCACGCCCGGGTCGGCGAAGACCTGGGTGAGGGGCCCGGCGTGGATGCGGCGGTAGGGGTCGTCGGTGCCCTCGAGGCCATGCTCTACGCGAAGCTGCAGGCGGGCGACACGGATCAACTCGTGTCGTACCTGCCCAAGCTCATGTATTTCGCCGTCCTCGTCTACGAGGGGCACGTCAACGCGCTCAGGGAGCTCGAAAGGCCGGCGACTCGCGGCTAGCTGCCGCGGAAGTCCCACGCAGGGCAGCCCGCTGGCCCCTGCCACAACCCGGAAGGAGGTGAAGTTCGATGAGCGACAGCGAAAGGACCGGGTGGGCTCCGGGCCCAAAGCGTTTCCGAGACCCGAAGCCATGGGAGGTCAAGGTGCTCGTGTTGATCGCAGAACACGTGGCGATCCCGATGGACCTCCTGACGCGCCTGCTGAAGATCACGCCCGAGCGTGCGGCGCGCCTGGTGGACGAGTTCGCCGGCTATCGCTGGGTTGAGGTCCAACAGCTGCTCGCCGCGGACGAACCCTGGGTATGGCTGAGGCAAACCGGGTTGGAACACTCCGACACCGGCTTCAATCGGCTGTCGCCGTCCATCTGGGGCCTGCCACACCGGCGCGCAATATGTGTGATCAGGCTCGAGCTGGAAACGACGTATCCGGACGGGGTGTGGATTTGCGAGCGTGAGCTCGTGCGGCGCAAAGGGTTTGCGCACCATGTCCCCGACGGTGTCTTCGAAATTCCCGACAGCGAGGGCAAGTTGGAGCGCTGGGCAATCGAGGCGGAGCTCTCGACCAAGACGATGCATGAATACCGCGAGATTGCCGTCGACCGCACCGAACGCTACGACAGGGTGATGTACTACTGCTCCCCGGTCGTCTCGAGACTCCTGCAGAAGGTCCCGGGGTTCTCGGACCATCCCCGGATCACCGTCCACGAGTTCTTCAAGGACGCGCGCAAGGTGAAGAATTTCGGGTGGGTGTGGTCTCCGACCTCCGGCCCGGGGGAAACGGGCCTGTACCGTCAGCCCCAGCCATGGGAGGTGGAGATCCTTCGCTTGGTCTCCGAACAGGGTGCGATGTCGGTCGACCACCTTGCTCGGTTCCTGGAGTGCACTCTGGATGCGGCCCAGCGCATCGCCGACTACCTCGACGAGGCGGGGTTTCTCAGCCAGGGACGCGGGCCCCTCGTCGACCCGAACTGGGTGTGGGTGACCAAGGCCGGTGGCCGGCTCGCCGGCACCGGTCTGAGGCACTACGAGCCGACGACGACGTCCACCTCGTTCCTGCGCCTCGCCAACGAGGCGCGGCTCCATGTCGCCGAACGCGACTGGAACGTGCACTGGTGGAGCATGCGACTGCTGCGCCGAGGGGCCGAGTGTCAGGACGTCCCGACGGCAATAGTCGAGGCAGATGACGAACAGAATGCCGTCGAGATCGAGGCGAAGCGGCGCTCCCGCGCCGAGCTGATCGAAAAGTACGATCGGCGCTGTCGCGAATTCCACGCCGTGGCCCTCTTCTGCTCGGCCCGGCGGATGCCGACGTTCGAGCAGCTCAAACGCGAGCGCGGCTGGAGGAACCTGCATGTCCAGGCGTTCGGCCCGCTCAATCGAAAGCAGAGAGGGAGAAGGCAGAAGAAGCGCCCGACCCGCTATGTGGAGATCGGCTTGGACGAGCTTCCGCAGGAGGCACTGCAGGTCGTGCAGGAGGCGGAGCATCTGGTCTCGCCTCCCCGCGTCAGGTCGGTTTCGCTCGCACGTGGAGCGGGCTTTCCGCGCTGGCGAGTGACCACCGACTCGCGTGAGTGGCGCGTCGCCCAGACGCCGTTTGGCTGGTTCGTGAGGCCCTGCGACGACCTGGACGAGCCGCTCGAGGATCCGGAACCGAGGGGCAGTCCGGATCCCGGTCCGTTGAGCGACGAAGAGATGGTGCACCTACCGCGGGCGATGAGAAATATCCCCATTGGGCAGCTGCCGCAGGAGGCCCTGCATGCGATCCGGGCCGCGGCGGGGCTTCAGAAGCTGCCCGAGGTGACCGAAGTGAAACGGCGCCAGGGCCCCGGGTTTCCGCGCTGGCGCGTGAATACGGACGCGGGGCCGTGGCGCGTCACCTGCAGCCCGGCGCACGGTTGGCTTGCAAGGCCCGCAGAGGGCGCCGAAGAGCCGTCCTCGGCCCTTCGCAGGCGGCGCTGGCCCCGGGATCCGCCGGGAGTGATGGTTGACGTGGAGCCCTGGGAGGTTCCGCCCGGGGTCGTGCTGACCATCGAGAAGACCGCCGGCCTCCCCTGGCCGCCGAAAGTGATCTCGGCGTCCAGACGACTCGGGCGGGGATCCGGCAGGTGGCGGGTGGAGACCGACCACGACACGTGGCGTGTCACCCAGAGCTCTCACGGCTGGACCGCGACGCTGAGCTACTGACGGATCCGGGCGAGGCGAGCTCGCCTCCAATGCAGTTCGAGCGAGCTCGCCTCGACCGGCGGCCTGCCCGCCGACCCAACCATGAAAGGAGTTGACATGACGAGATGGACGTTTGACAGCGAGAGCGTCAGCTCTCGGCCGCCGCCGCCGGGCGTCGTGCTCGGGCAGTACCTCGGTGGCGATTTTGCGCTTCCCGTCAACGACGACGGATTCGCCGTCTGGCCATTTGAGGACTTCAACCGTCATCTGGTCATTCTCGGCAAGACCGGCAAGGGCAAGACGAGCACCGCGTGGACGGTCTTCGACGGGACCGGCCGCGCCAACCCCGATGCCCAGATATTCGTCATCGACGGGAACGCCGATCCGGAAATGGCCAAGACGTTCGGCGCTTCGATGGTCGCAACCGGGCGCGACCCGTTGATCTTTCCGCAGGAGCGGTTCAATGCGTGGCCGAGCAGTGACTGGCGGCCGATCTACAACCGGCTGCTCCAGGTCATCCCGTTCGCCGAAACGGAAGCCGCCGCTTACTACACCGACTCGGCGGCGGTGGTGCTGCAGCTCGCGTGCCGCCTCAGCGGCATAGCGCCCGCTTCGACGGACGAGCTGTTTGACCGGCTCGACTACGAAGTCCTGATGGACGCCTACGGGCCGCGCGAGCTCAAGGGCATCAAGCCCGAACACGTTGAAGCCGTGTACATGCGCTGCAAGTCGGTCTACGCGCACTTCGGCACCGCGCTGGACGGCGAGCGTTCGTTCGCCGAGCTGGATGCGGCGTACTTCGGCCTCGACGCGCTGGTGCTCGGCAAGAGTGCCGTTGTCACGATGCGCATGCTGCTGTCTCAGCTCGAGTACTACATCGAGCACGAAAAGCCTCGCGACCGTCTCTGCGTGGTGATCATCGACGAGTTCGCGTCGCTTGCAAAAGGCGTGAACGTGAGCACCTTCGTCGAGCACGCCCGCAAGTTGGGGGTGTGCGTGATCCTGATGTCCCAGACGGTGCCCGGCATGGGCGATCCCGTACAGATCGCCCGCGTCCTGCACAACTCTGGGCTGCTGATCGTTCACTCGACTCCCGAATGGCTGGAAATCCTCTCGCTGATCGGGACCGAGATGAAGCCGGAGATGACGCTGCGCAACGAGAGTGACCTGGGCGCCGATCTGGACCTGTTGCGATTGGTCGAAAAGCCAAAGGTCACCCGGGACCAGCTTCTGGCGCTCCCGGTTGGCCATGTCTGGGCCTTCCGAGACAACCGGGCGATGCGGCTCAGTATCCGCCTGCCCGAGACCGAGGGCTATGGGCGGTTTGAGTTGCCCGAGCCCGAAGCTCTGTTTGAGTCGCTCAGCGACGCCTGGAAAAGGGGCGTGCATGTCGACCGGCCACCGATGTGGTTGGGAGGTCAGCGCCGCAAGGAGCCATTTCGCGGCACCGAGTTCGAGATCCCCGACGAGGAGGCCGGGGAGCCGGCGGAGGATGCGGCGGTCCAGCCGACCGATGGCACGGCGGCTGAGTCGGACGCCAATGGTGCCGATGCCCAGCAGCCCGATTCAGATCCTCCAGACAGCGCGGAGGCAGCCTCGCCAAGCGGTGGGGACGAGCCTCCGCCCGACGCAACCGTCACCGAGGAGGTCAATGACGACTGACGAGACCTGAGTAACTGCGATCTACCAAGGAGCAATGACAGAGATGAAAAGTTCACCTACCGATACGACCGGCCGCGGGGTCTCTTCGCGGCGTTCGCACAAGGCCTCTCGCGTCCGAGGCGGGCGCAGAGTGGCAGGCGGCTCAGGGGATTCGAAGTTCACTCTCGAACGGGTTCACTTCGAACTCCTCTACCTGCTCGCTGACGAGAGGACCGTCAGGCTGGACCTGGCCTCCGCCCTTCTGGGAATCGACCCGCTCGAGGGCCGTTCGCTGGTGGCCGAGTCAGTTGCCGCCGGCATCCTGGGCAAGGAGGCCATTCTGCGGGACGAGCCCGCGAAATACCCGTGGATCTGGGCAACCAGGCTGGGACTCCGCGCAGCGGGCGTCCCTCCACACCTCTATTACGCCCCCACCGAGGTGGGGCTCAAACACCTGCGAGGGGTCCACAAGATCCGGCTGCACTGCAAAAGGCAGTACCCGGATTGGGAGTGGGTCTCCGAGCGGGAGCTCTCGGTGCGCCACAATCGCACCCAGCGCCATCTCGCAGACGCCGCGCTCGAACGTGACGGTAAGTTGATCCCGATTGAGTACGAGCGCACGCAGAAGGACCGCATCAAAGTGGTGCGCAACATGTGCGAGTTGCTGGATCGCCACGGCGAGGCGCACTTCTACTGCTCGCCGCAGGTACGTCCGTTCGTGGAGGGCATCAAGGAGGCGAACAACCTCGGTTCCGTGCACATCTTCGATGTGCCGGAGTTTCCCGGTATCGCCTAACGCGAACCGGCTCAGGACGAGTGCGCCGGCACCGGCCGCTTCCGTCCCGTTGTCACATCAGGTCTCGAAGCGTTTCTGGGGTTACCCGCCCGCGTCGGCCCGTTCCCGTTGAGCGTCGCCACATCCACCGGCATTGAGCCGGGGAGCGACGCAGGCTGACACCCCGCCGCCCGCTCGAAGGCAGGGCCCAGGACCCGTCGGGTCCCGGCTCACCGAGCGGGCGGCGCTGCGGGCGACATGGGCTCCGAGGCGCCGACCGACGCGATCTCGCACAAACGAACTTCAACACCTACATAGACGAGGAGGTCTCTCATGAAAGATGGTCAGACGGCGACGGATCGCTTTCTGGCGACGCTTTCCGAGGTATGCGAACTACACCTGTACCTGGCCACGCTGGTCGTTCAGGCGGTGACCGCGGGCGCGGCTCGATGGTGCCTGGCCGTGCTGGGCTGGACCACTTTCGGGCTTTTCGTGGATCTGCCCTTCAGTCCGGAATTCGTCGGATATGTCTGCGCCCTGGGCCCCCTGGTCTGGTCGGCGTCGACGTTCTGGCAGCCTGGCGAGGGGCGCCTCTGGCACGAAAGAGTCGGGGCCTACGACCCAAGCAAAGGCGAGGCGCAGGTGATCGACGCGGCGTTCGAGGCTCTCGGCCGAGCGGCAACCCAGCGGCTGAGCAGCCTCTCCATTTACGTCGTTGACACCAACGACAAGTTCGCGTTCGTTCGCGGCCGCGCGCTGATTATCAGCCGTGGCCTGATCGAGAGCGAACTGCTCGCGCCGGTGCTCGCGCATGAGCTCGGACATGCCTGCTCCACCGACGGGCGCCTGATACAGGCGCTGGATCGGCTGGTGCTGTGGGGGGATCCGCTAGTGAGCACTCGCGAGGAAAACACGCGTCGCGAACATGGCGGCATGGCAGCCCTTGTCGTCGGAATGCTGCGTTGGTCGGTACGGATCGCCGGCGGCAGCCTGACGGTGCGGCTGATGTCGCCACTGTGGGCTCGCTACTGGCGAACCCGTGAGAAGGCGGCCGACGAATACGCGGTCGCCCTCGGACAGGGCCCGGCCCTGGCGCAGTACCTGGAGGACTGGGTGCAGCCCTCCGACCGGCCGCACCCGCGCCTGCTTTTCAACCTGCAGGAGTACGAGCGAATCGCATATCGGCGTGACACGTTGCTCGCCCCGCCGACTCGCTCCTAGGGGCGTCCTCAATGCGCCCTTCGCATGAGTCGGCGGGCTCTCCTGCCGGCCTTCGGAAAACCGCACTCCAACACATCGAAGGGAGGTGAAAGTATGTATGCGAGACGCATGGCTGAGACCGTATTTGCCGCTGACTTCAGTCCGGGGCAGATCGATCTCCACGCTCGTGCCTGGGTGCTAGGGACCGTACTCGCCTATCACCCGTGCAATTTCAGAGTTCCACCGCTTGCAGCTCGTATTCGCCTGCTTGCCGGAGATCTCCCGGTCGAGAAGGCGATCGTGGATCTCGACCGCGTCGATGCTGTCTGCATCGCGCAAGGCGTCGTCCGTCCAACGGAAGCGGCGCTGTTGCGTCACAGCGATCCGACCGAGCCCACGCCGAGCCTGGTGGCGACGCTGCAACAGCTCGCGGTCCTGCTGTGAGACACGCTCAGGTGCCAATCCCTGCAAGGGATCCGGTATCTCGGGGCTGGAATGGCCGCCCGCACACCTGCGGGTGGCCATTCACTCCCTCTGCTATCCGCTGGTTCCCGGTGCATCCGCGCACATTGCAGTCTTTTTTTGCCCGCATGCGCCATCGCCAATTTTTTTTTGCCTTTTTTGGCCGCACCGCCCGCCGGCCGGGGGCCGGCGGGGGAGCGAACATCGGTGGTGCGCCGGCGAGGCGAAATCGATGCGGCTACGCTGTGGCCCGCATGAAGACGATCGACGAGCTGGTCGCCAACAACCGGGAGTTCGCGGCATCGCTGCCCACCACGAATCTCGAGGTGGAGCCGACACGGCGTTTGGCCATCGTCACCTGCATGGACTCCAGGCTGGACGTCTTCGCCGCACTCGGCCTGAGCGGCGGGGAGGCCCACGTACTGCGAAACGCGGGCGGTGTGATCACCGACGACGTGATCCGCTCCCTTGCAATCTCCCAGCGCCGGCTCGGCACCCGCGAGGTGATGGTCATCCACCACACCGACTGCGGCATGCAGAAGATCAGCGACGACGGCTTCCGCGCCGAGTTGCAGGCCGCGACAGGTGTTGCGCCCGCCTTTGCCATCGAGTCATTCGAGGACGTCGAGGCAGATGTGCGCCAATCGGTGCTGCGCGTCCGCCGCTCCGCCTTCCTTCCCCACCGCGACAGCGTTCGCGGTTTCGTCTACGACGTCGACAGCCACGCCCTGCGGGAAATCGCAGTTGAAGAGGGGCCGCCCTAGCGCCCTCTACCGACTGTCCTGGTAGTTGCTGAGTGCGATCTGTTCGGCGATCTTCAGCAGGCCGAGGGTTGCGTGGGTAGCGGGCGTGGAGCTTCGCATGCGCACCTGAGCGCCCCCTTCGGGTCCTCGCACCTCAACGATGGTGCAGATGTCACCGATCGTGAACTGCTCGTCGCGATCGCCGTAGTCGGCCTCGATCGCCTCCATCTGCTCCGCTATGTGCTGTCCGACCTTGCGCTGATCAAGTGGCATTTGGCGGTCCCATCCTCGGATGTCAGGACCATCATCTCACGACACTCCGCGGAGCCTCAGATATACAGGCGAGCGAGCGGAAGCATGTCGAAGTCGACGTCCAGGGCGCGCGCGAGCGCCCTCAACGCGAACCAGAGCTCGAAGGTGACGGTTTGGCCTACCCCGGTGGTGCCGGCCGACGCCTCTCGGAGGGCGGCGGCCAGTTCCTCAGCGGAAATCGGCACGGCCTTGCTCCGATTGACGCCCGGCTCCTCGATGCGCTCCATCAGCGCCTGGGCTTCGTCCTCCGCCATCGGTTTTGTCAGGACCCCCGAGTGCAGCACACCTTCCTGCTTGCCGCGCCCGGTTGCGAAGTAGCCGATCTCGACAGACTCCTGCCCGGGCCGGCGCAGGGCGAAGGAGTAGAAGTCCCGCCGCTTGCGCTTCTCCAGTTGAGCCTGTGCAAACTCGTATTCGCCCAGACCGGCCGGTAGGTGGGCCTCCACCCCACGCTGGCGCAGGCGCCCCACGGCCGGCGCCGCCATTTCAGCCGCTTCTCCCGAGCACACATGCGCGATTGCTGAGAGCAGCATCGGCCCCTGGCTGCGGTCGCGCGCCTCAAGGGATTCGATGATCGCGGTTCGCACCTCCAGGGGCATCGACATATCGGTGAGCGAAAGGCCGAGCCTCGCCGCCACCCATTCCAACCCCGCAGGCTCGTCGATCGATCCGACGCGCTCGATCAGTTCATCGGTCATCTCGTCCGCCATTCTGCGCGGGTCCGGATAGTCGATCTCAAGCGGCGGGTCGGTCAGGGAACCAACGTTAGCGTTCACCCCGCGAACGGACCGGACGTATGGCCACCCCTCCCCACCCCCACCCCCGCCCCCGCAGGGGGCGAGGGGGCGACGTTCGAGGTGGGCGAATTAGGCGGTGAGCGGCTCGCGCCACATCGCGTAGACGGTGGGGCCCCGGGGAAGCGAAATCTCACGGGTGACGCGAAACCCGTGGCGGGCGTAGAAGGAGATGTTGGACTCCTTGGAGGACTCGAGGTAGGCGGGGACCCGATCGGTGTCGCAGACCTCGAGCACCGGTTGAAGTAGGCGAGAGCCCAGTCCCTTCCCCTGGGCGTCAGGGGTGACGCCGAGGCTGGCGAGGTAGAAATGGGGCGGCGCTGGAGGATGAAGGCGCTCGGCCTGGAGCAGCCCACGAGAGACGCGGGGAATGCGTGCCCAGTGACGCGGGTCCGCAAACGCGGTGGCGATCCGCAGGCCCTGGATGGCGGTCGTGCGCCAGGCGCCGGGCGGCGCCCAGAGCGCCGCGCCGGACCTGTCGCTGTCCGTGTACACAAATCCCTCCGGCAGCTTGGCCCTCAGCAGCGCTCCGAAGAAGCGCCGCAGAGTGCGCGGGCGCAGCGCCTCGCGCGGAGTCGCCCATGTGGCGACCGGATCGTCCATGAAGGCAGCCGCCAGAGTGCGCTCGAGGGCCGGGCGGTCCGCTTCTGATGCCTCACAGAGGTCGTGGGTCATTGTGCGAATCTATGTGATCTCGTCCACCTTCATCATGAGCCGCACGAGACCCGCAGGCATCGACGCAGCATCGGTTCGGGACGAATGACAGTCCCGAGCGACGACGCAGTGGCGAGGCGCCTCTTGTCGGACTACCTCAGCCTGGTGATGTTGGTGGGCACCTGGAGGATGTCCGATGGCGATGACTTCGCCGCGCTCTGGTCTGTGTCGCGCGCGGTTGCGGAATCGACGGAGAAGGAAAAGGTGACATAGGGCCCGCTGAGCCGGTTGCCCTACGTCACTCCGCATCGAGCCGACGGCGAAAGGACCGCGCCGGTTCGACCGTGCCGCCAAGCAAACGAACCTCGTCAGCGAGACCGCGATCCGAGGTCACCACCCGGATGCGGGCCGGATCGTCGGCGTCGCGAAGCTGTCGAACGATCTCCGCGTCGGCGGCGTCCGGGCCCGGCTCGGGGGCCCAGGCGATCTCAACCGTGTTGGACGGGATCGGCGAGAACGGCGGCTGCTCCAGAACCACGGTGACCGGATCCTCGGACCCGCTCGACCAGCGATCCACCTGTTTCACCAAGCGCTCGAGTGCGCCGCGCCGGTCCCTCCACCAACCGTCGGGGCGACAACCGATCACGTTCATTGCGTCGATGAGAAGGTGTGTCACTTGGCCCGTCGCGAAGCATGACAGACTCGGGGCGATGGCCAAGCGCAGGAAGCAGCGCCGCCCTCGGCAGAAAGCGCCGACCGTCGACTACACCGACGGCGACGGCAACACCCTGACCCTGCGGCAGGAGCTCAGCCCGGGGACGGTCTCCAAGCTGCAGGACGGGCCAGCGACAGCGGCCACCTCGCGGGAGGACGCCTGGCGGCGGCGCTCCGAGCTCCTCTTCGAGCGGCTCGCGGTCCGCTGGGAGATTGCCGGCCTGCCCCTCGAGGACCAGAAGATGCTCCTCGGCCGCTACCGGATGGCCGATCCTGACACTCAGGAGTGGGTGCGCAGGACCATGGAGCAGCACATCGAGCGCCACATTCCTGAGCTCTCCGGATAGTGTCGGCGGTCACGACACGCAGGTGGGGCCTGATCATCTCGGCGATCGTGGCGCTGGTCCTGCTGGTTGCGATGCGGCCCGCCGAGCAGCGCATGCACGACACGGGCGGGCCCGGGGTCGTCACGTTCGAGCTGACCGGAGGCCAAGACCGGGCTGACGAGATACTCGCCGAATGGGGCGAGACGGGGCGCGACGCCGCCCGCGAGTCGCTCTGGATCGATTTCGGCTTTCTGCTGGCCTACGGGACCTTTCTGACCCTCGCCCTTGCCGCGATGCGCGACCTCTCCAGGGAGCGGGGCTGGCGCCGGCTCGCCGCCATCGGCCTGGTCGTGGTGTGGTTCGGCGCCCTCGCGGCCGCCTTCGACCTGCTGGAGAACGTCTGCCTGCTGCTCACACTGGAGGACGCAGGTGCCGCGTTCCCGCTGCTCGCCACGATCTTTGCGAGCTGCAAGTTCCTGGCGCTCCTCGGCGCCATCGCCTACATCGTCGCCTGCCTGCTGACGCGGCTGCGGCGTTCTGGAGCTGCCCCGGGCGAGCCGCCTCAGCGCGCGAGCACACCCCAGCAGACCGCCGGCGTCGAGTAGGACCCGTCGTCCTTGCGATAGGGGGCTATGTTCTCCTCAATCGCCTCGCGGGTCGCCTGGCGCTCGTCCTCGGGCAGCGCCTTCAGCGCGCGCGCCAGCGGGCCGGCAAGGCGAATCAGCACGTCCCAGATCTCGTCGAAGTCCGCGTAGCTGAAGTCGAAGGCGACCTCCTCCAGCTGGTGATCCGTGAATCCCGCGCCCGTCACCAGCTCGCGAACGCGATCGGGATCCGCCATCGCGAAGATTCCCGGTGCGGTGGGGTCCGGGGGCGACATATGGCCACGCTGGACGAGGGTCATCGCCGGGATCGCTGCCCATGGGTTTCGGTCCGGCTGCGCCCAGACGGCAAGGGCGAGCGGGCCGCCGTCGCGCAGGATCCGCCTCGTCTCCGCCAGGGCGGCTGCCGGGTCGGCCATCAGCATGTAGCCCCAGCGGCAGACGGCCGCGTCGACGCAATTGTCCTCGAGGTCCATACGCTCGGCGTCGAGGACACGGTATTCGACGTTCTGCAGCCCCCGCGCCCCGCCGAGACGGCGAGCCACCTCGACCATTTCCGGTGAGAAATCGGCCGAGATCACGCGGCCCTCGGCACCGACTCGGCCCGCGGCCTGGAAGCCCAGGTCGCCGGGACCGGCGGCGATGTCGATCACTGTCTGGCCGGGCTGAAGGTCCACCCGCGAGAGGATCCAGTCGTTGACGCTGCCGGCGACGTCGATCATCCACTCGTTGCGGGCTTCCCAACCCGAGGCCATCTCATCCCAGGTCGCGAGACTCTCTTCCCGATAGGAGTCGAGATCGATGTTCATGCACACCTCCAGTTCGTAGCTTGTCGTGCGACGGTAACCGCTCAAGCCACCGGATGGCAACCGTCAATCTGGCGGGATGTGCTGATTGAGGCGAAAGACGTTCTCCGGATCATAAGCCGGCGCCTCGGGGCGGACGAGCTCTCCGCCAAACACGGAGGGTCAGCTCGCGCAGAGCGGCTTCATCGCTCGCTTCCATCCGGCCCACAGTCTTAGCCTGAATCCACCGATATCGGCGAGACTCTCCGCTTCGCAGGCCGAGTTGGGGGGCGATTCCCGCTCACCCAGATAGTGGTGCTACCTGGGTGGAGGGAATTGACTCCCGGCGAAGGGATGCGGGATGGAGGGGCCGGTGAGATCGGTGGATTCAGGTTTAGCCGGCAGACTCAACCCGCACTCTGGCGAATCTGGCAGAGTGCGGCGGCGTGAAGCTCTGCCGTTTTCTGACAGGCGACGGCACCCCCGCGCTCGGGATAGTCGAAGGCGAGGAGATCGCCGACCTCTCCGCGACCGGTGTGGCGGCCGAACCCGCGCGGGCGCTGGAGGAGGTCGGCAGGGACGGCTTGGAAGAGCTCACCGCGAGCGCCCTGCGGCGGCCGCTGGCGGACGTGCGGCTGCTGACGCCGGCGACGCCGCGCAAGTACCTGGCCATCGCGCTCAACTACCGGGACCACATCGCAGAGATGGGGATGGAGGCGCCAGAGGTGCCGGTCTTCTTCAACAAGCAGGTGAGTTGCGTGGTCGGGCCCGGGGAGGAGATCCACATGCCGAAGGTCTCGACCTTCCTCGACTACGAGGCTGAGCTGGCGGTGGTGATCGGCAGGCGCTGCCGCCATGTCCCGGCCGAGCGCGCACACGAGGCCATCGCCGGCTACACCTGCGCCAACGACGTCAGCGTGCGCGATTGGCAGGGCAGAGCACAGACGATGACGATCGGCAAGTCCTTCGATACGCACGGCCCGCTTGGCCCCTGGCTGGTCACTGAAGACGAGCTCGGTGACCCTCAGGGCCTGGGGATCCGCTGCTTCGTCAACGACGAGCTGCGCCAGGACGCCAGCACCGCCGAGATGGTCTTCGACTGCGCCCAGCAGGTCTCCCACCTCTCCGAAGCCTTCACGCTGGAGCCTGGCGATGTGATCGCGACCGGCACGCCGGCGGGCGTCGGCCTGGGGCGCAAGCCGGTTCGCGAGAATCTGCTGCATGTCGGCGACGCGGTGCGGGTCGAGATCGAGGGCATCGGCGAGTTGGTAAACACCGTCATCGAGGAGCCCGAGGGATTCCTCGCCACGCCGAGATAAGAATCGCCTCCCAGCTTGCGGCAAGCCCCGCCGAGG
>Ga0210110_1000124_pt1 | contig 26794 bp, 21 predicted proteins | sample China_Galinas_PW_2_FD_184865 | JGI IMG/M metagenome (GOLD analysis project Ga0210110, IMG submission 184865) | Wetland microbial communities from San Francisco Bay, California, USA, that impact long-term carbon sequestration - China_Galinas_PWB_D1... | ecosystem: Environmental > Aquatic > Marine... | reverse complement strand
CTCGCCGGGCTGCACCTCGTGGGGGACGGCCTCGCCGGTGAGCGATGCCTGGTTGATCGTCGAACGCCCCGTGGTGACCACACCGTCTACCGGCAGGTTCTCGCCGGGTCGGACGCGGACGGTCTGCCCGACCTCGACCTCGGCGATGTGGACTTCCTTCTCGGTGCCGTCGGGGAGCAGGAGCCGCGCGATGTCCGGCGTCAGGCTGACGAGTTGCTGGATCGCGCGTTCGGCGCCGAAGGCGGTGCGGTTCACGATCTGACCGGCGATGAGGAGGATGAAGGCGAGGATGCCGGCGGTGAAGAACTGCTGCTCGGCGATGGCGGCGATGATGGCCAGGGCGGCCAGCGAGGCCGACGAGGCCCGCAGACGACGCAGCTCGCTCAGCGCCTGCACGACGTGGGGTGTGGCGAGGATGATCGCGCCGATCATGGCGGGGAGCTGGGCGATGTTGTCGGGCGCTCCGAGCCACCGGGCGATCGGGGTGGTCAGGACCAGCACCCCGCCGAGGAGGCTGAAGATGATGCCCCGCTCGCTGGTCGTTTCGCCGGAGGCGTGGGCCATGTCGCGGATGCCGGTGTAGGTGGGGCTCTCGCGGTGGGTCGGGTCGCAGCCCTGGTGCATGGGTTCTCCTGCGCTTTGGGTGCACGGGCGGCGAGGGGCCCGCGAAGGTCGCTATGGTAGCGCCGCTGGGGGAGTTACGGCCCCCGTGCCCCGCCGGTTCACCAGGGAGACACGATGCCCGAACAACCCGCCGTCACGGTGCTCGGCGCCGGCCAGATGGGGTTGGTCAGCGTGACGATGTTGCTCGCGGGGGGTCGTGACGCGGCGGGGCGTGCCAAACCGACCCCGGCGGTCCGGATGTGGGGGCACACCTCCGCCGAGATGGGCCCGATCGCCCAGACGCGCCGCTCGGACCGGCTTGAGGGGTACCGGCTCGACGAGCGGGTGCGGGTCTGCCTCGACGACAAGGAGGCGCTGGCGGGGGCCGATCTGATCGTCTGCGCGATCCCGGTGCAGTTCATCCGCGCGTCGTGGGAGCGGCTGCGGGTGTACGTGCCGGCAACCGCGGCGGTGGTCAGCGTCGCCAAGGGGATCGAGAACGACACGCTGATGCGCCCGACGCAGGTCATCGCCGACGTGCTGCGCGACGACCCGGACGCGCCGGCGCGACCGATCGGCGTGCTCAGCGGCCCGACCATCGCGGCCGAACTGGCCCGCTGCCTGCCCGCGACGATGATCGCCGCGAGCGACCACCCGGGGTTCGCCGCCAAGCTCCAGCGGTGGTTCAGCACCAGTTGGCTGCGTGTCTACACCAACGAGGACGTGCTCGGCGTCGAGCTGGCCGGGGCGACGAAGAACATCATCGCGATCGCGGCCGGCATCATCGACGGGCTCAACGCGGGGTACAACGCCAAGAGCGCCCTGCTCGCCCGCGGGCTGGCCGAGATCGCGCGCCTCGGCGCCGCGATGGGCGCCAGCCCCGACACCTTCTTCGGCATCGCGGGCGTTGGCGACCTCGCCACCACCTGCTTCAGCCCCGAGGGGCGCAACCGCTCGCTCGGCGAGTCGCTCGGCAAGGGCGAGAAGCTCAACGCCTACCTCAAGCGCACCAAGTCCGTTGTCGAGGGTGTTGCGACGACCAAGTCGGTGATGGATCTGGCCGGGCGCTACCGCGTGGACATGCCGATTACGGCGACCGTGCACGCCGTGCTGTTCGAGGGGCTCGACCCGATCGAGGGGATCGGTCGCCTGATGAGCCGCGAGCTCAAGAGCGAGCAGGTGGGGTAACGAGAACTGAATCGGACGTGCGCATTGCCCGATGCGCGGGGCGATGCCCTCGATCGGGTTCAGTCTGGGCGAGGCGATCGCGCACCGCTCGATCGCGCGCGCACAGATCGACGTGAGCCGCTCGTTCGAACGCCTCTCGACCGGCAAGCGGATCAACCGCGCGGCGGACGACCCGGCAGGGACCATCGCCGTCAACGAACTCGACGCCCAGATCCGCTCGATCGAGCGACGGATCACCTCGGCCGAACGCTCCAACACGCAGCTCGCGGCCCGCGACGGCGGGCTGAGCGTCATCGGCGACCTCGTAACCGAGCTGAACGGGCTGGTGGTGGCGGCCGGCAACCGCGACGTGCTCGGCGAGGACGAGCTCAACGGGCTCCAGCAGGAGGCCGACTCGATCCTCGACGCGATCAACTTCCTCGCCAACACCACGACCTACCAGGGCGTGCAGACGCTGACCGGGTACCACGCCTCGTCGCTCGGCGGTGTGACGCGCGAGATCACCGACGAGAACGGCGACGTCACGACCGAGTCGCTCTCGATCGCCTCGCTCGGCACCGGCGGGGCGCTCAACCTAATCGACGGCGACCTCGAACTGGCGCAGGACGCGGTCGAGAAGGCCGCCGGCGGGCTGAACTCGACCCGCGGCGCGATCGGCTCGCTCATGAACGAGAACGACAGCACGATCCGCGACCTCCAGACACAGCTCGAGAACCTCTCGGCCGCACGCTCGCAGATCGAGGACACCGACTACTACAAGGAGGTGTCGTCGCTGGTGCGCGCGCAGCTGCTCGAGCAGGTGTCGATCCGGATGGCGCTGGTGGCCCGCGACCAGAAGCACCAGGTGCTCAAGCTGCTCGACGGGATCAGACCGGTCGGCTAAGTCACCGGCGGTTCACGAGCGCCCCGAGCGTGTGCATGCCCGCCTCGCTCGCCGACGCGAGGTCAAGGCGGAGTGAGGGTGTGGCAGTCTTGAGTCCACGCTTTGAGGGTCGCTACGCACCCGTAGCTCTGGTGTCACGTTCACTTTTGAACCGCGCATGATGAAATACCCCCAATTCAATATCGCATCGAAAATTGACGTGGAATCAGCAACGCCCTCTATTGACTCCATCCCCATCTGATTTGTAGTCTGGCTGTGTGATTGGGGCGAGGGTCACAAAGGTACATTCACACAGGCGCGACGACGCGCCGCAGAGTTGTGGACAGCTTCCTTCGCCTTGTCGTATCGGTGGGGAGTTCGGATTCAGTGTTGAGTCGATCCGGGCATTCCCGCGGGACAGAACAGGTACCTCGAAACCGAAGGGAGAATCACAACGAGGTTGTCAGCTAGATCCTTCGCACGGAATCCGTTCGGACTGGGCGTCGCCGTCGGGCTGTTGATCACACTGCACATCTCTCCGGTGCTCGCTTCCGAGCCGACCGTGGAAGAGATGTGTGCCGGCACTCTCGGGCTTGATCCCGAGGTTCAGCAGTTCGTCGATGTTCAGTGCGAAGTGAACGCGACGGTGTTCGGTGACGGCGTGGAGCCGAGCGCCGCGTACGCGGTCGAGGGCTGGAACGCAACAACGGGGACCTACACGGTTTTCGGGGCGTCCGGTCAGATTGCTGAGTTCGAGACGGTATATGTACTCGCGGGCAACGTGGCTGTTGATGCTCCGGACTTGTTTGCATTGGGTGTTGACGTTGCGTTCGCAATGGGCGTGCTGACTGGGCCTGAGGGTTCGATCGCGGTATCGGGCACGGTGCTGACGACCGGGGCCCTGACGCTGGATGAAGAGCCTGTTCTGCTGATTAACGAAGTTTTGGAGGAGCCTGAGCTCGCTGTGTTCGCAACCGCCGCCCGCCTCGAATCCGGGATCCGGGTCACGGATCTGGAGACGCTGGAGACCACGACTCTCATCGGCGCGCCGATCGGTGACTCCATGGTGCTGCTGGGTTCGCCGACCGATCCGTCCACCGTGTACGCGGTGGGTCTCGACGGTGGTGGCGCGGCGCCGGGCTCCATCGGTTCCGGCGATTCCACCGCGCAACAGGAGTGCATCGGTCAGGCGTATGCTCGATACCAGATTGCCGTGGATGCAGCGGTGGCGACATATAAAGCCTGTATGACGGCTGCTCTAAAGACCGCTCTGGAGTGTGCGATCGGATGTGGTCTCCTCAGTTTGTTCATCCCGCTGCTCCCAGCCATCATCGGCTGCGGGCTTTGCATCGCCTACTACGCGACTACGGCCAACCAATGCGGTGACAACTTGAGCATCGCCATGGATGCCGCGGGGAAGACACTGGCACTCGACCTGCGCGCCTGCGGCGTCCTTCTCGTTCACGACTGATGAGTACCACGCGCCACAACACTTCGCCCCCGCGCCGAGCGGTCGTCCCGCGCCGAGTGCGTTTCCTGGAGATCGAAGGCGTCGTGGTGGCCTGCACGGTGTTCGGAGCAATGGTGTTCGTCGATTGGGCGTTCTTCCCTGTCTGGGATCCCCGGAACGGGTTGGCACGCTACATGCTTCTCGCGTATTTCGTCTACACGCTCCCGCGGATGATGATCCATTGGTTCCGCACCCGCCGAAAGCTCAACCGGCATGATTGGCTGCTGTGCCCAAGGTGCGAGCACGACCTGCGAGGGCTCGAGACCGACCCGCTGATCTGTCCCGAGTGCGGGCGCGAGTGGACCGTCGAACAGGTGCGAAGATCCTGGGAGAAGTGGTTGACATAATATGCAAGTCGTCGCACCCGAACGAATGAACCTGTTGAGTCACACGCATCATGTGCCCGCTCAGAAGAACCCGGCGCGTGACCTGCGCGCCCGTGACGAACTCCTCCTTGACCGATGACGAACCGGCAACACAGCAAAGCGGTCCCACGGCGAGCGGTCGTGCCACGGGTAATGCTCTCACTGACGTTTGAGCTAGTGTTCGTGCTGCTCGTAACTCTGGCGGCATCGATCGCCGCGCTCTGGATGTTTGCTCCGGCTGGGCATCCTTGGGTCTTGATCGCTGGGCTGACGGCGTTTTCCTTCTATGCACCTATACGGATGACGATCGCTGCAGTTCGGGCACGACGAAGACTTGACGCTCACGAGTGGATGCTCTGCCCGAAGTGCAACCACGATCTGCGTGGACTTGAGGATGACCCGTTGATCTGCCCCGAGTGCGGGCGCGAGTGGTCCACCAATCAGATTTGGACGTCATGGGAAATGTTCATAAGACACAAGCCGCAAAGAAGATGATCCATCCGAATCGTACGCACGCTCGGAAGACCCTGGCACTCGATCTGTGCGCCTGCGGCGTCCTCCTGGTCCACGACTGATGACGAAGCCAAACCACAACGCTTCGGTCCGACGGCGAGCGGTCGTGCCCCGTCCACTGCGTTCCTTCATGGTTGAGGCTCTGGTCGTACTCGTGATCCTGGTAGTTGCGAGCGTCGCACTCTCGTGGGCGATCATGGAGCGATTGATATCGCTCGATTTATGGGTCTGGATCGCATTACAGAACGCGGTGGGCGCCTACATCATCGTGCGGTTACTGACCCTTGGTCTCCGCTACCGTCGAAACCTGAACGCCCACGAATGGCTGCTGTGTCCCAGGTGCGAGCACGATCTGCGGGGGCTTGAGACCGACCCACTGATCTGTCCCGAGTGCGGGCGCGAGTGGTCCGCCGAGCAGATCCTGAGATCCTGGGAGATGTTCACAAAGCGAAAACCAACGTCCCAGAGAGGATGATCTACTCCGTTCATAGACATCACGCGGGCGCACAGAGACTCGTGGCACTCGATCTGCGCGAGTGCGGAGTACTTCTCCTCCATGACTGATGATGAACCGGCAACACAATACCCACGGCGCGCGGTCGTGCCTCGTTCGGTGCGCTCCCTGCACATCGAAATGGAAGCGGTGGTGGGCTTGATGGCTATCGGCGCGTCTGTTTTTCTCGCTTGGGTGCTCTTTTCTCCGGGGAATCCTCTGGTCAGGGCATTGAGCCCCTATGCGTTTTTCGCGTTCCCCGTTTACATGGTCGTGCGAGGGACGATCTACTCGGTGCGCATCCGCCGAAAGCTCGGAAGACATGACTGGTTGCTCTGTCCGGAGTGCGAGCACGATCTACGGGGCCTTGAGGACGACCCGCTGATCTGCCCGGAGTGCGGGTGTGAATGGACCGTCGAGCAGATACACAGTTCTTGGGAGAAGGCCCGAAGCCCCCTTGAGAAGCTCATAAGGCGCAAGGCACTGAAGCCAAAGGAATGACCCGACCCCATCCGGTGCATCACGCGAGCGATTCGGTTTCCGAGCGGCGCCCGGCGGGGTTGCGCGCGCCCGGTTGATCTGCCTTTGCGGACCGGGTTCAGCCGAGGATCATCGCGGCGCCGACGGTGCGGTTGGTCTGCTCGTCGACGACGATCAGCGAGCCGGTGGCGCGGCACTGCTTGTACTCGTCGAAGAACAGCGGCGCGGTGGTGCGGATGTTGACGCGACCGATCTCGTTGAGCGCGAGCCCGTCGGCGTCGGTCTCGCGGTGCAGTGTCTGGATGTTCAGGCGGTAGCGCAGATCGCTGATCATGCACCGCGCGGTCTTGGTCGTGTGTTTGAGCGCGTATTTCTTGCCCGGCTGCATCGGCTCCTCGCCCATCCAGACAAGCATCGCGTCGATGTCCTGCCCCGTGCTCGGGCGGTTGTTGGGGCGGCAGATCATGTCGCCGCGGGAGATGTCGATGTCGTCCTCGAGCCGGATCGAGACCGACATGGGCGGGACGGCCCGGTCCACCGGCTTGCCGCCGAGGTCGATCGATTTGACCTTGCTCGTGAACCCGCTGGGAAGCGCGACGATCTCGTCGCCGACGCGGAACACGCCCGAGGCGATCTGCCCGGCGTACCCGCGGTAGTCGTGGTGCTCGTCGGACTGCGGACGGACTACCCACTGCACCGGGAAGCGGCAGTCGATCAGGTCGCGGTCCGACGCGATGTGCACGTGCTCGAGGTGGTGCATCAGGGCGGGGCCCTGGTACCACGGCATGTTCTCCGAGCGGTTCACCACGTTGTCGCCGAGCAGGGCCGACATCGGGATGAACGTGATGTCCTGCACCTGGAGCTTGGCTGCGAACTCGTGGTAGTCGGCGCGGATCTGCTCGAAGCGCTGCTCGGACCAGTCCACGAGGTCCATCTTGTTGATGCAGACGACGACGTGGCGGATGTTGAGCAGCGAGGCGATAAACGAGTGGCGCCGGCTCTGCTCGATCACGCCGTTCCGCGCGTCGATCAGGATCAGCGCCAGGTTGGCTGTGCTCGCGCCGGTCACCATGTTGCGGGTGTACTGCACGTGCCCGGGGCAGTCGGCGATGATGAATTTGCGCTTGGGCGTGGCGAAGTACCGGTAGGCGACGTCGATCGTAATGCCCTGCTCGCGTTCGGCCCGCAGCCCGTCCGTGAGCAGCGCGAGGTTGACGCGCACGTCGCCGCGGTTGAGGCTCGCGATCTCGGCCGCCTCGAGCTGGTCCTCGAAGATCGACTTCGAGTCATACAGCAGGCGCCCGATCAGTGTGCTCTTCCCGTCGTCCACGCTCCCGCAGGTGAGGAAGCGCAGCAGGTCCATGTTGAGGTAGGCCTCAGACTCGAAGGTGGGCTCGGGCATCAGAAGTAGCCCTCCTTCTTGCGGTCCTCCATCGCCGCCTCGTTGGTCTTGTCGTCCATGCGGGCGCCGCGTTCGGAAGCGCGGGCCGCGGCGACCTCGGCGATGATGTCCTGGATCGACGACGCGGGGCTCTCGGTCGCGGCGGTGCAGCTCATGTCGCCGACCGTGCGGAAGCGGATCGTCTTTCCGCGGTGCACCTCTTCGCCTTTGCGCGGGCCGAACGGCTCCTCGCCGATCGGCATGAGCTGCCCCATCCGCACAACCACGTCGCGGGTGTGGCTGAAGTAGATCTCGGGCACGTCGATCTCTTCGAGCGCGATGTACTGCCAGACGTCCATCTCGGTCCAGTTGCTGAGGGGGAAGACGCGGATGTGCTCGCCCATGCGGTGCCGCGCGTTGTAGAGGTTCCACAGCTCGGGGCGCTGGTTCTTCGGGTCCCACTGCCCGAACTCGTCGCGGAAGCTGAAGATGCGCTCCTTGGCCCGCGCTTTCTCTTCGTCGCGCCGGGCGCCGCCGAATAGCGCGTCGAAGCGGTGATCCTCGATCGCCTTGAGCAGGGTGGGGATCTGGGCGCGGTTGCGGGAGGGGTAGGGGCCGGGGTCCTCGGTCGCGAGCCCCTGATCGATCGCCTCCTGGACGCTGGCGACGACGAGCCGCTCGCCGAGGCTTTCGATGAGGTTGTCGCGGAAGTCCATCGCCTCGGGGAAGTTGTGCCCGGTATCGACGTGCAGGAGCGGGAAGGGAAACTTGGCGGGGCGGAAGGCCTTCTCCGCCAGGCGCACCATCACGATCGAGTCCTTGCCCCCGCTGAACATCAGCGCGGGGCGCTCGAACTCGGCGGCGACCTCGCGCATGATGTGGATCGCCTCGGCCTCGAGCAGGTGCAGGTGCGTCAGGTTGTACTGCGCCGCGTCGGACATGTCGGGCTCTCTCGGCAGGCACGCCCGCTGACATGAGCGCGGCCTCCGAAGTGTCGTGTTTCGGACGTAACTCCCTCCGAGGGGCGAGTATAGGCCCCGCCCTGTGCCCCTCCGGGCACCCCCGGGGGGTGGCGGTATGATCGCCCCGTGCGGCGTCGAACGGTCCTCTTCATCGCGGTCCCGGTGGTGCTGGTCGGCGCGGGCGCCGCCGCGGTCTACGTGGCCTCACGTCCGGCGCGGGTGGACCCTTCGGCCGTGCTCGACGAGGGCGGGGCCAGCGGCGGCAACCTCGACGAGGGGGCCGCGCTGTTCGAGGCCCGTTCGCTCGATGAGGCGGAAGCCTATTTCCAGAGTGTGCTCGACCAGTACCCCGGCGAGATCGGGGCGATCGTCTACCTCGGGCGGATCGCGATCGAGCGGGGCGACGGAGCGCAGGCGGCGGCGCTGCTCGAACAGGCCGTCGAGGCGGAGCCCGACAACGCCGACCACCACTACTGGCTGGGGACGGCGTACGGCGTGCAGGCGATGCAAGGCAACCCGCTCCAGGCGTTCGCCCTCGCGAAGCGGGTGAAGGGCGAGTACCTCCGGGCGGTCGAACTCGACCCCGACCACCTGCTTGCGCGCCAGGGGCTGATGATGGTCTACGCGATGACGCCGGAGTTCGCCGGCGGGAGCATGGAAAAGGCCAAGGCTCAGGCCGACGAGATCGCGCGGATCGACGAGTGCGAGGGGCTCAGCGCCGAGGCCGTCATCGCGTGGCGCGAGCAGCGGCAGGACGACCGGCTGCGTCTGCTCGAGCAGGCCGTCGAGCAATGCCCCGACCGCCCCGCCCCGTACATCATGCTGATGCGTGCACAGGAGGAGCAGGGGCAGATCGACGAGGCGTTCGCGACCTGCGACGCGCTGCTCGCGCTGGAGCCGGATGGGTCGGTGGGGCTGTACCAGCTTGGGCGGCTCGCGGCGACGACCGGTCAACACCTCGACGAGGGCGAAGCGGCGTTGCGCGAACACCTTGCGCTCGACCCCCCGCCGTCGGCGCTGGGGCGCCCCATCCCGCCCGAGTACGCGCACCTGCGCCTCGGGCAGATCTATGTCCACAAGGGCGACACCGACGCGGCCCGCGCCGAGTTCGCCCACGCACTGGAGATCGACCCCGACCTGGCCGAAGCACGCGCGGCGATGACGGAGCTGGAATGACCGAGCGCAAGGCGACCAACATCACCTGGCACGAGGGTCTCACCCGCGACCAGCGCCGCGACGCGCTCGGCGGGCACGGGTGCACCGTCTAGTTCACCGGGCTCGGCGGCTCGGGCAGAGGCACGGTGGCGTGCGCCGTCGAGCACGAGCTGGTCGCCCGGCGCGTCTGGTGCTCCCGGCTCGACGCAGCCGGGGTGCGCGGCGGTGAAATCGACGCGGGCGCCTCGTTCTTCGACACCCAGCCCGCACAGCACCACGATGAGGTGAGTGCGGTCTGCTACCTCTGCCGTATCGCGTTGACGCAGGTCCGATACACGACGGAGCTTCCGATGCTCGGGCGTGGCGCGGTAGTCAGAAAGACCGCTCGGAACGACGAGAAGGCGGTCGAGTTTGACCACGACCACGTCGCTGCCCGCTTCGGCCCGGTCATGGTCACCAATATGCTGCCCTCGATCATGGGCGGCGACCTCGACGAAGCCGAAGCCGCTCTACACCGGTTCATCGACCTCTCCGCGCCCTCCGACAACTTCGGTTCTCGGTCTGTTCCGCCCGAATCGGGGCCGCCCCGACCCGGATAGATCCTCTCGCTCCGCGGACAACCCGACGACGCCCAACGGTCCTTCGAAGCGGGCTTCGAACTCAACCCAGCCTTCAGGGAAGCACGCAGCGGATTGGCCGATCTTTACTAGACTCGACAGATTCGGATCGTGGTCTGCACGATACACTTGCACCGCGGTTGCCGGCCCGGAGACGCGGGCAAGGCGACCCACGACAGCCCGCCGCACCAGGAGACCAGTGTGGGATCGAACGCGAAGCTCGCCGACACCCCGGTCATTGTGATCGGCTCGTCGCGGTCGGGAACGAGCATGCTCGTCGAACTGCTCGGCCGGGCGAACGATGCGCACTCCTGGTATGAGGCGATGACCGTCTGGAGGGTCGGCCACGCGTGGCGTAACCATGATCGCGCGACAAGCAACGACGTCACATCCACCGTCCAGCGACGCGTTCACGCGATCTTCAGGGAATACCAGGCCCGCCACAACGGCTGCAGGATCGTCGAGAAGACTCCCGAAAACGTCCTCCGCGTTCCGTATATCCACGCCATCTTCCCCGACGCCAAGATTGTGCACATCATCCGAGACGGACGCGACTACCTCCAGAGCCAGCTCGAGATGTTCGCGATGGGCCATTTCTACAAGCTCAACCACGCGCGGATCATGAGCCATTTCCGGCACCGTCTCCGGTACACGCCGTGGTGGGAATGGCCGGCCTACATGCCGAGAGTCGCCAAGGGGATCATCCATCGCCACCTGCTCCGCAAGCCGGGAACCCCGTGGTTCGGCGTCAGGTATCCGGGGTGGACCAAAGACCGCGACCGGCTGACTCTCCCGCAGATCTGCGCCCATCAGTGGGTCTGGGCGGTCACGACCGCGATGGCCGATCTGAGAGAGATCGATCAGAGTCTCTGGATGGAGATCAAGTACGAGCAGTTTACCTCCGCCCCTCGGGAGCACCTCGCGAGGATCTTCGAGTTCTGCGGACTCGAAGGGGACAACACCCTGCTCGACGAACTTGCATCCACGGTCAACACCAGGAGCGTCGCTCGGTGGCAGCGTGATCTTCCGAAAGAGGCTCTGGACGAGGCGATGCCCATCATGGGTGAACTGCTCGCCGAACTCGGGTACACCGATGCGCTCCCCGCCGATGCCGATCCACCAGCGAAGCAGGGGATGTGAGCCGTTCCACCAACATCACCTGGCACGAGGGTCTCACCCGCGACCAGCGCCGCGACGCGCTCGGCGGGCACGGGTGCACCGTCTGGTTCACCGGGCTCTCGGGCTCAGGCAAGAGCACGGTGGCGTGCGCCGTCGAACGCGAGCTGGTCGCCCGCCGTGTCTGGTGCTACCGCCTCGACGGTGACAACGTCCGGCACGGGCTCAACGCCAACCTCGGCTTCGGCGCCGACGACCGCGCCGAGAACATCCGACGGATCGGTGAGGTGTCCAGGCTCTTCGCCGACGCGGGCGTGATCGCGCTGACCAGCTTCATCAGCCCCTACCGCGCCGACCGGGCGCTGGCTCGCAAGATCCACGAGGACGCGGGGCTCCGCTTCGTCGAGGTGTACGTGGACACGCCGATCGAGGTCTGCGAGAGCCGCGACCCCAAGGGGCTGTACAAGAAGGCGCGCGCCGGCGAGATCACCGGGTTCACCGGCATCGACGACCCGTACGAGGCGCCGGAGTCGCCCGAGCTGGTGCTGCCGACGGCGGAGTTGAGCATCGAGGCGTGCGCCGCGCGCTGCCTCGAAACGCTCGGCGTTCAGTAGTCGGTGCCGCGCACGCCGTCCGGCGTGTTGTGCAGACGCATGTCCGAACCGGTCAGCGGGTTGGTGACGCCCGGCTCGGCGTCGAGCGGGTTGCGGGCCTCGGCGTGCTCGTCGGCGAACGCCATCGGCGTGTTCGCGTCCCAGTGCCCCTCGACCAGTTTCGGCTCGTCGCGCAGGTACGCGAGGTGCGTGTCCCACAGCAGCACCTTGCTCGCGCCGAACTGCACCTCGTGCGCCCGCACGGCGCGGAACAGGTCCGGGTCGTCCCGCCCCGACCCGCTCCACAAGCTCGGGTCGCCGACGAAGCTCGTCGAGTAGCGCCAGCTGATGTCTTCCATCGGCTCATGGTCCTTGCCGATCCCCTCGCGCGTCGGCAGCTTCGTGTCCATCCCCGGACTGACCCACACCGCGTAGTTCTGCTCCCACGGCGCGACGTGGCGGAGCACGGCCGGCCACGCCCACGTTAGTGCCTCGAACGGCGGCGACACGCCGACGATGGTCCCCTCCGGGTACCACTCGAAGAGCATGACGCCCTGTTGACCGCCGAACCCCCCGTCGCCGTCGCTGGGCTTCACGTACGGGTACGACTCGTCGTAATCGTTGAGATAGAGCCCGAACGATTGGGCGACGCTGCGTCCGTTGGCGAGCGCCTTGACCTGCTTGGACGCGGTGCGTGCCCCGCCGAGCGCGGGGAGGAGAAGCCCCAGCAGGATCGCGGTGATCGCGATGACGACGAGCAACTCGATGAGTGTGAATGCGCGGCGCATGATCTTCTCCTGATCAGTCGAGTTCGAGCCGTCCGCGCCCCTCGTCGGATAGGAAGACCAGGCGCATCGCGACGGGCTGCCAGGCCTGCGCCGAGCGGTTCCACGCGAGGAAGACCGACGCGCCCACATCGGGGTTGCGCCCGCCGGCGCCCTTGACCTTGGCGGGTGTCCAGACCTCGACGACGCGTTCGCCGTTGTCGGCCGCCCTGCCCGCCGCGGGGAACAGGTGCTGCAGCGGGATACCCAGCGCCTCTCGCTCCGAGAAATCCGGCGTGCCCTCCTCTCCCGTCCCGATCTTGGCCATCATCATCATGATCGCGCCCTCGGGTACATCCATGTCCGGCGGGAGCATCGCGCGGGGCACGTCGTTCGGATCCTCCGGGTCGGCCGAACGAACGCGAGCCTGTTCGAGCGCGATCGGCGACGCTTCCAGCACCGGCGCGACCAGCCCACGCAGCTTGTCGGCGGGGTACTCGCCGGTGTCCCTCGGCTTGGCCACACCGCCGAGTCTCGCCACCGCGTCGCGGAAAGCGGTCTGGTCGTTGGCGATCAGCGGTCTTACGAACGTCTTCCACGAGTCGATCGCGCTCAGCCGACCCGATTTGCTCACCGCCGAGAGGTCCTCCGCCTCGTCGAATCGTGCGAGCAGCACCGCTTCGGCTTCGTCCACGACCGCCGCTGCCGCCTCTGGCGACTTCACCTTCGGGAACTCGTACGAGTCGATCTGTGCGTCGGGGGCGTCGGTCACCCAGGACGGCGCTGGCCCACCCCCGCCGTCGAGGTTGAGTTCACGGCGTTGCCTGGGACCGGCGAGCGTCGGTTCTTCGGCGCTGGAGGCGGACTGGGCCGACCGCACCTTCCGGGGCGCAAACTGGCTGTATCCCTGCCATGCGAGCACCGTGACACCCGCCAGCGCCGCGACCACGCTTGCGATCAGTTTCCCGTTCATGCAACGTCCTCCGGGGACGCCCGAGGGTGCCCCTTGGGGAGCACGGACGCGCCGGGTGCCCCGTCCCGTCACCGATTCGGTGCGCCCGCGGGGCCCGGGGGTGCTACAACGGTCGCGGGAGGACCACATGCCCGACTACGCCAAGCTCGCCCAGGCCGCCGTCCGAGCCGTTGCCGATGCGGCCATCGTCTGCCGCGAGGTGCAGCAGAACCTCGACCGCGTTCGTGCGATCACCAAGGACGACCGATCCCCGGTAACGGTCGCCGACTTCGCCAGCCAGGCGATCGTCGGGCGCCTTCTCCACGAGCAACTGGGTCGCGAGACGCTGCTGGTCGCGGAGGAGAACTCGGAGTTCCTGCGCGACGAGGAGCACGAGTCGCACCTCGAGGCGACGCTCGCCGCCGTCCGCGCCGTCTGGGACGACTGCGACGAAGAGCAGTTGCTCGACGCGATCGACATCGGGGCCGGCGACACCCACCACGCCGGGTTCTGGACCCTCGACCCCATCGACGGCACCAAGGGGTTCCTGCGCAACCAGCAGTACGCGATCGCGCTGGCGTACATCGATCACAACCAGCCGGTGGTCGGCGTGATGGGGTGCCCCAACCTGCCTCGCGATTTCTCCGAGCCGCTCGACACCCCGGACAAGCGCGGGTCGATGTACGTCGCGATCAAGAACGACGGCGTGGCGGAATACCCCTGCGACGACCCCGGCGCACACGCGACCGAGATTAAACGCCTGCCGCACGATCAGCGCGAGCCGGTCAGCGTGTGCGCGTCGGTCGAGAAGGCCCACTCGAACGTGACCGACACCGACCGCATCCTCGAGGTGCTGCGCCGCGAGGGGGTCGAGGTCGGCGAGCCGACGCGCCTCGACAGCCAGGCCAAGTACGCGGTGGTCGCGCGGGGGCAGGCCGACGCCTACCTGCGCATGCCGACCAAACGCGGGTACGTCGAGCGGATCTGGGACCACGCGGCCGGCTCGCTGGTCGCCTCCGAGGCCGGCTGCTACGTCACCGACATCACCGGTCACGCCCTCGACTTCAGCCACGGACGCGGACTCGAGAAGAACCGAGGCGTCATCTGCGCCCCGCCGAAGCTCCACGGGCGGATCATTGCGGCGATTGAAGAGTTGGGCTTGGCGCAGGCCTGACTCGTCGCGATAATACGACCATGAATATCCGGTTTTTCGGTTTTCGTCTGGCCGCTGGCATCGTCTGCGCCGTGGGATTCTGCGGTATCGCGCGGGGTGAGGGCGTCACGTGCGTGACGGGCGACTATCTGGGTGTGTACGACACGGGCGGCGAGGCCGTCGCGATCGAGGCGGCTGGCGATACCGCATACGTTCTGGACGAAGCGGACGGGCTGATCGTGCTCGATGTTTCCCAGCCCGGTTCGCCGGTGCTTCTGGGGTCGTTGCCGCTCTCGGGTGAGTTACGGAACATCTGCATCGACGGCGACACCGCCTATGTCGCGGCGGGGAGCGCAAAGGTTCTGATCATCGACGTGTCGGACCCTCAGCAACCCGTCCAGGTTGGTGTGATCCCGGTCGACGACTCCTGGGATATGAAGATCCGCTCCGACATCGCGTACGTCGCGAGCGGCGACGGGCTGTTCGCGTTTGATGTGTCCGATCCACTGAGCCCGGACGAGCTATTCGGGTTCGTTTCCTCTTTCGCGGCTGGCCGGTCGATCGAACTGAACGGCACCAATGTCATCGTCGCCGGAGCCGGCTTCTCGGCGTTCGATCTCTCCGATCTGGAGTCTCCCGAGTTCCTCGGGTTCCACGGCTTCCCGTCGCTGTTTGCCCTGGACGTCGCGGTTCATGATGGTGTCGCGTACTTCGTGACGCAAGGAAACGGCGTGGAATACTGGGACGTGTCCGATCTCCACGCGCCTGTCCGCCTCGGGGCCGTCGAGGATCCCGGGTACGGCTCCGCGATCACGATCGAGGGTGCCACGGCCTACGTCACGAACTATGTGATGGGCGACGGCACGCGCGGGCTCACGATCCTCGACCTCGGCACGCCGGGGGCCCCCATCCGGGTCGGCTTCTACCAGAGCGCGGGCAACGTGTATCAGACCGCGGTGACGAACGGTGTCGCGTTCTCCGCGGGATCGAGCGGGGTCGAGGTTTTCGACGTGTCCGACCCGAAGATCGGCCCGGTGCTCGCATCGCTTCCTATTGATCTCGCCGTCGGCAGAGAAGTATCGGTGTGCGGCTCGGTTGCCGTTGTTGGGGACGTCGGATCGATCTTCACGGTCGACGTTGCCGATCCGACCAACCCTTCCGTGCTCGATCGCTTTGACGGGGGGGAGTCGTTCCATGTGGTCGCCGTGGCGTGCGACGGCGCCGTCGCCTACGCGGGCGGGTTCGTCGGTCTCCACACGCTGGACATCTCAGATCCGACCGACATCAAGCTTCTCGGGACAGCAGATCTGATCGTCTTCGATCTGTGCGTCGCGGATTCGCTCGTGTTCGTCGGGGGCGACGGCCTCACCGTCTTCGACGCCTCCGACCCGTCCGCGCCCGCTCAGATCGGGCACCTGCCGACCGACGACTTCGTTCACACGGTCACGGTGGACGGGGCGACGGCGTACCTCTCGTTCCAGAACTCCGAGATCTGCATCGTCGATATCACCGACCCGAGCACCCCAGCGGTGATCGGCTCGATGACCGTCGACGAGTCTGTACGCACCATCACCGCCGACGAGCAGATCCTCGTCATCGATGTTCAATCGGAACTCCGGATCATGGATGTCTCCGACCCGGCGTCGCCGAAGCCGGCTTCCAGCGTCTTGCCCGAGTTGATCGCGTTCGAGAGTGTGCATCTCTCCGGAGACCGCCTCGTGGCGGTGGAGGGACTCGGCGATGTCGTCCTTGTCGACATCACCGATGCGTACGCCCCGGTCGAGTACGGCCGGGTCCCCCTCTGGGGGCAGAGCGTCGCGTTGGATGTCGTGGGGGACACGGCGTTCTCGCTCCGGCCTTCGCCCGCGAACCTGCTTGTCATCGATCTCTCCGACTGCCTGTCCTGCCCCGCAGACCTCACGACGACCAACGCCCCGCCCGGGAGCGCCGGGTACGGCGTGCCCGACGGGCTCGTCACCGCCGCCGACATCCAGTTCTACGTCAACGCCTGGGTCGCGCAGGACACGCCCGCCGACCTCACCACCCAGAACGCGCCGGTCGGCGATCCCGCGTACGGCGTCCCCGACGGTCTCGTCACCGCCATCGACCTGCAGTACTACGTCAATCTCTGGCTCGCCGGCTGCCCCTGACCGCAGATCCCCGCAACCCCCGGGGCTCGCCCCGCGAATCGGCCCAAAAGGGATCGCTCGGTCCCTTGCGACGAGGAGTTCCTGGGATAGATTCTGAGGGGGTGTCTTATGCACCGCACGCTCGCGATCGTTGCCGCCGCCGGCCTCGCCTCGGCCGCGCAGGCGCAGTTATTTACCACGGTCATCAACACGGCGCCCAACAACGGCTCGTCGTACCTGCAAGGCACCGTGATCGACTACAGCCTTTGGTTGTTGGATGGAAACCAATACACCTTGCCTGAGTTCCTCGGCTGGTCCCACTTCGAGGGGGCCGTCAGCGCTCCCGGCACGCACATCGCGCCGATCGAGACGGTCTCGGACGTCAACGGCGGCGCGTGGGAAGGACGGCGTCCGCCGAGCACGGTCGGCTTCCCCGGCGGAGCGGCGGGCGGTTTCCGCTTCGACGCGCAGAGCTACACCGTCATCCCCAACGGGCTCGCGGGAACGGGCGGCGACCCGATCGTCGGGCACGCGGCCTCGGTCCCGGAGGGCGGTTTCCTCCAGGACGACAGCCCCGACCTCGAGGTCTTCCGCGCCAGCTTCGTCGCCGATGTGCCGGGCAGCCACCAACTGGTCTTCGAGGTGATCACGGCCGGGTACTTCTCGAACGGCATCAACCCGATCATTCTCGTCGACCCGCTGCCCACACAGGTGATCGGTGCGCCGTTCACCGTGGTCCCGAACGCCGCGTCGCTCATCCCGTTCACGCTCGCCGGGCTCTGCGCCCGTCGGCGACGCTGACCGGAAGTCGCACTCTCCTCTTCGCGCACACGCCCATCCCGCGTACCCTTGGGTGCCGATGGGGGAGACGTCGGTTCAGCCCTCGGGAGGAGATCCACCTTGACCCGCGCCCGCCTCGTAACGCCCGCCCTCTGCGTGCCCCTGCTTGCTTCGCCCGCCCCCGCCCAGAACGACGTCAGCGAGGACGTGTTCTACCAGTTCATGCCCATCGCCTGGCGCGACTCCGATAACGACACCTCCCGCTTCGGCGACTTCGACGGCATGGCCGCGGGGCTCGACTACCTCCAGTCGCTCGGCGTCACCGCCGTCTGGATGAACCCGATCTTCCCGAGCCCGGCCTACCACGGGTACCAGCACGGGCGGGCTGACCAGGTCAACCCGTGGTTCGGCACCGAGAGCGAGTTTCTCAACTTCGTGGCGCAGGCGAAGGCGCGCGGGATCGACGTCTACATCGACTTCGTCTGCTACGGGATCAGCCAGGACTCGCCGTGGTTCGCCGACGCCTACCACAACCCGTCGAGCCCCTACGACTCGTGGCTCGCGTTCACCAACGGGAACAACACACAGTTCACCGGCTACTCCTACAACACGTGGGACGGCGACTCTGTCGGGTTTGTCAACTGGGACCTCCGCGACCCGTCGGCGTTCGACCTCGTCACCTCGTGGGCCGAGCACTGGCTCGACCCCAACGGCGACGGCGATCCGTCGGACGGCATCGCCGGGTACCGCCTCGACCACGTCTGGGTCAACTACGACCAGGGTCCCGGCGGGTGGGGGTACAACCTCGACACGTTCTGGACGCCGTGGCACGAACGCCTGCGCGCGGTCAACCCCGACGTGTTCACCTTCTGCGAGCAGCACGACTGGGGCAGCTACGGAGCCGAGTACCTCGACCCGTTCAGCGCGGCGATGACCAAGCCGTTCGAGTTCGCGGCGCGTGACGCGCTGAGCAACGAGTCGGCCGCGCCGCTGTACGGCTCGGAGGCGACGACGGTGCTCTCGCTGACGGGGCACACCGGCACGTACATGGCGATCATCGGCGACCACGACGTGGACCGCCTGAGCTCGAACATCGGCGCGACGGGCGGAAACGCCGGGCGGGCCAAGGTCGCCGCCGCGGTGCTCATGACCCAGCCATTCACGCCGATGATCTACTACGGCGACGAGATCGGCATGCTCGGCACCAAGCAGGACTACGGGTCGGACGCCAACGACATCCCGATGCGCGAGCCGTTCAAGTGGGACGCGGTCAACAACGGCACGCCGATGGCCAACTACTACGTGCTCAACAGCCAGGCGTACAACAACTCGTTCAGCTCGAACAACGACGGACGCAGCGTCGAAGAGGAGGCCGGCGTGCCCGGCTCGCTGCTCGAGACCTACCGCTCGCTCATCGCGACGCGCCGCGGCAGCGCGGCCCTCACCCGCGGCGGGTACGCGCCGATCACCTGCTCGAGCGGCGCCGTCTGGGCGTTCCTCCGCGACGAGGCGTCGCAGACCGCGCTGGTCACGATCAACCTCTCCGGCTCAACCGTCAACGGCACACTCGACCTCTCGGGCTCCGACATCCCCGGCGGGAGCACCACGCCGACCAGCCTCGAGGACGCCTCGACCCTCACTCCCATCACCGACGCGAACAAGGGCGCGTACCCGATCTCGATCCCTCCGTACTCGTGGCACATCGTCGCGGTTTCGCTCACCGTCCCCGCCCCACAGCCCGGCGACGTGGACGGGCGCGACATCCCCACCGACCTCGCCGGCGGGCTCGTCGCCACCCAAACCACCGCCACCGGGTTCGGCGACAACCTCAACGAGCTCGACCAGCTCTTCGCACGCTACGACGGCGCCGACTTCATCGACCTCGGCATCACCGGCAACCTCGAGACCAACGGCAATGGGCTGTGCCTGTTCATCGACCTCGACCCCGGCGGGCCCGACGGGCAGCTCACGCTCGACTTCTCCGGGCAATCGCCCCCGCCCAACGGACCTGAGCTGCTCACCGGCACCCGCATGGACGACGGCTTCCAGCCCGACCACATGCTCTTCATCAACACGTTCAGCGGCAACATCTACGTCGACCTGTTCCACCTCAACCCCGCCGGCGCCACCAAGGACTACATCGGCAACGGGCTCGCCAACTCCGGGCTCGGCACGCTCAGCGGCGGGTCGAACCCGTTCGGCCTGCAGGTCGCCTACGACAGCACGAACACCGCCGGCGTGACGAACTCCTCGGCCGCCAACGCCGACACCGCCACCACCGGCTTCGAGATGCGCATCCCCCTTGCTCAGTTCGGCATCCCGACCGGGGGGTGCCGGCAGATCCTCGTCGCCGCCGCGATCATCGACACCTCCGGCAACTTCAGCAACCAATGGCTGCCCGGGCTCGGCGCGGGTGAGCCGAACCCGGGGCTGACGCCCGACATGCGCACGATCCCCGGTGATCAATTCGCCGCGATCGTTCTTCCGTCACCGGCCGATCTGACCACAACCGGCGCCGGCGTCGGCGACCCCGGCTACGGCGCACCAGACGGCGCGATTACCGCGGCCGACGTCAATTTCTACGTCAACGCCTACGTCGCCGGCGACGCCGCCGTCGCCGACGTCACCACGACCGGCGCGGGTGCCGGCGACCCCGATTACGGCGTGCCCGACGGGCAGATTACCGCGGCCGACATCCAGTTCTACGTCAATCTCTGGGTCTCCGGCTGCCCGTAAGCGAACGGCGAACCACACCAACACGTCTGGTTTTTCGACTCAAAACGGCGCTGGTGTTGTGTGCGCGTGCTGGTAGGCTGATCCTCGGCCCTAAGCGTGTCGAAGGGCATCGACGACGCGGAAGGATCACCAATGAAACCGACCACCGTCCGAAGCGGGGCCGCAGCGGCGTGCGCGATCCTCGCCGCCGTCTGTTCCGCGGACGCGCAGACCTACTTCTCGGGATGGGCGCACACGCCGGAGGGCGCCGCGATGCTCGCGCTCGACCCGCTCGGCCGCCTCGTCGTGTCGAACATCGGCTCGAGCGGACTCGACGGGGTGACGATGGACTACCCGACCTCGCCGGCCCACTCCCACGAGTGGACGGACTACAACATCCACGACCCGGGATTGCACGTCGAGCAGGCCGTCACGTCGGAATTCGCCGACGGCAGCGAACTGCTCACGCACCACATGGTGCTCGAGAACATCAGGGGGTTCATCTTCCTCTCCGCGGACAACGGCGACCTCGGCGCGGCGGGCGGGCCGACCGACGTGCGCGTCGAGGTGCTCCTCGACGGACAGGTGCAGGGTTCCGTCGTCGTGCCGCAGGGCACCATCGCCGAGCTGCGACCACTCGCCGGCGCCGTGCTCGTCGGCGGCGGCGCATCGACCTACTCCGATCCGAACGGGCACGCGTGGTTCCAAACCGTCATCCCCGGGCAGGAGGGCGTCGTCTTTGACGCCGAGTTCGCGTCGGGGCTCGTGCTCCAGGGCGACGCGATCTCCGTCGGACCGGCCGGCGGGCCGCTCGCCAACTCGATCATCGGCGTGACGAAGACCACGATCCTCGCCGCCAATGTGCCGCAGGTGGTCATCGGGCCCGAGGGGCGTGTGTCTGAACGGCTGCGCCACAAGGGACGCGGCGTGGCCCACGTCGGTCAATGCCCCTCGTGCACGCTCACGCTGGGGAACATCGGCTCCAGCGGCGACGACGGCGTCGAATTCGAACTCAAGCCCGCCTTTGCGGATCTCGTCCAGCCGCCGGATCCCATCCACCCACCGGACCCGATCCAGGGCTTCCAGCTGGTGTTCCCCCAATCGAACGCGATGAAGATCCGCCCGCTGCAGGACCGGGTCATCGTCAAGGCGGTCGGCGACGCCGACGGGCCGAGCGGGCCAGTGTTCGACACCGAGATGGTCGCGCTCTCGCTCAGATCCGTGGACCCCGCGTTCCTCGACGTCCAGCCCGACTTCTCGATGCTCGGTGCGACGTCGATGCGCGTCGAGGCCTACCGCAACGGCGCGATGGTGCTGGGCACGACGATGCCCCTCGGCGTCGCGGCCCAGATCCCGTTCGGAACCGCGCCGCAGGTCTCCCTCTGCTGGCTCGATGTCGCCGTCGACAGCGGCGAGCCGACGCTCGGCCCGGTCGTCGTTTCGATGGGCACCGACCCGGGCGACCCGTGGCAACTCGACATCCCGGGCGGCCCCTCCGTCGCCGCCGACGCGCTGCACATGGCCCCGATCGGCAACACGGTCGTGCCCACCGAGCTGACCTCGCTCGAGCTGACGGGGATGAACCTCCAGCCGTTCGACATCGACCTATCGCGCACGCAACCGACGCCGATCAGACACTGGGGGAACATCACGCTCAAGCGGGGCGTCACGCGCAGCGACCTTGAATCGATGACCGACTCGTCCGGGCAGACCCAGAAGGTGATCGTGCGCGGATGGAACCCGAGCGAGAAGAAGGAGATCGTCGCCGAACTCCCCTCGCCGCGGGGCGTCGAGGCCACGTTCAAGTGGAGCCGCCAGAACGGCTCGATCATCGGGTACGACATCGACGGCTCCGAGGTCGGGTCGGGCGCGACCGCGTCGCTGGGGCTCAGCGCCGAGGTGCTCGGCGCTGACCGCGTCGCGCTGCGCCAGGACCCGGCGATCCCGCTGAGCCCGATGGTCGGCATCGTTGAAGCGCGGCTGCACGGCGTCGCGATGGCGCGCACCGTGCTGACGCCGCCGTTCCCGCCCGACCTGGCCGAGGTCCAGCTCATGCCCGGTGCCGACGTCGGGGCGACGATCTCGACGCGCGGGTTCGAGAACGCCGGCTCCTCGATCTTCCACGAGGTCGAGTTCGAGGGCATGACCGCAGCCACGCTCGCCGGCGCTTCTGCCCCGGTCGCCGCCGACCAGATCACCGTCGAGTACCGCGGGCTCATGTCGAGCCTGTACCCGCTCACCAGACTCTCGATCCACGAGGACACCGGCGGCGCCGACGGCGTGATGCTCGCCGGGCTCAACCTCATTGCCCACGAGGCCGTGCACACCGCCCGGGGTACGGGCGGCTTCCTGCCCGAGCCGGGGATGCCGACCGGCAACAAGCTGTTCGTGGGCGGGCTGAGCTGGGGGACCGACGACGGCGTCACCATCGGGCACACCCTCGGCATTCTCCACGAGCACCAGAACCCCGGCGCCCTGCCCGAGGTCGACGACGAGGTGCTCGTCGAGTTCGAAGCCGGCGACCCGCTCGACCCCGTCGTCATCGGGGCGCTCTGGAACGCCGACTTCAAGACCAAGCCCAACGGCTCGCCCGCCATGTCGATGATGCAGGTCGGAGGCGAACGCACCGCCGACGCGCACGAGATCTCCGCAACGCTCCCGTTCGCGATCACCGACCACACCGTTACCGTCCTGAACGGCGGGGCAGAGGCGGGCTCGTACGTCGTGTTCGGCGACGGTGTGCACGGCAAACGGCTCCCGACGAGCGCACCGCCGTCCACACCAGACGGCATCATCCAGCTCGCCGCCTCGACCTCCGACGCCGACGGCAGTTTCCGCGTCAAGGTCAAGTTCCCGTGGATCGGCGACATCGAGTCGCCCGACGGCACCGTCGTGCTCGCCGGCGACGAGATGCTCATCACCGCGCTGCCCGTGCCGAGCTTCGCGCCGTTCGAGCCGGTCCGCCTCTTCGAGCTCACCGGGCGGCACGTCCCCGACCTCGGCATCGCCGACGTGCGCACCGACGAGTTCTGGTGCCGCGCCGACGTCACGACCCAGGGCGCCGGGGCCGGCGACCCCGGGTACGGCGTCCCCGACGGGTTCGTGACGGCCTCGGACATCAACTTCTTCGTCAACGCATGGCTCGCCGCCGACGCGGTCGTCGCCGACCTGACCACCCAGGGCGCCGCGTCCGACACCCCGCTGTACGGCGTCCCCGACGGGCTCGTCACCGCGGCCGATCTGAACTACTACGTGAACCGGTGGATCGCCGGCTGCCCGTGAAAGGGGCCGATCCTCCGCGATCCGTGCGCCGGATTCTGTTTGAGCGATTCGGACACGGTGGTACAGTGAGTGTGTGAAACACACAGCACTCGCGCTGATCGCGTCGGCCGTGCTCGCCGGAGCCGCGTCCGCCCGCGACGTTGTCGTCCGCCTCACCTGCGACACGCCCGAGCAGCTCGAGCAGGTCGAGTCGGTCGCCGCCAGCATCTGGAACTGCCGCTACGGCGTCGGGGCGCCGATCGACGTCCAGATCGACGAATCACGCGTCGGCGAGCTCGACCGTCTCGGGCTGACGCACACGCTGGTCGTGCCCGACGTGCAAGCGGTCTTCGATGCCGAGCGGGGCGAGATCGAGTCACGACGGCGCCTGCGCGACATTACCTGGTTCGAGAACTACCACACCTACGACGAGATCAACGCGTACATCGACCAGCTCGCGGGCGAATTCCCCGGCTTGGTCACCGTCCGCACGATCGGCACGTCGCTCGAGGGGCGCGAGATCCGCGCCTTCGACGTTGTTTCGCCCGACGCGCCCGCCGACGCCCCGGTCGTGCTCTTCAACGCCGGGCAGCACGCGCGCGAGTGGATCGGCCCCGCGACGACGCTCTACATCGCCGACCGCATGCTGCGCGAGTTCGGTTCCGACGGGCGTACCTCCGATGTCGTGAACAACGTCCGCGTCGTCTTTGTGCCGCTCGTCAATCCGGACGGGTATGTCTACACCTGGAACGTCAACCGAAACTGGCGCAAGAACCGACGCAACAACGGAGACGGCACGTGGGGGGTTGACAACAACCGCAACTGGAGCGAGTACTGGGGCGGGTCTGGATCGTCGGACTACGGCGGCAGCGAGACATACCACGGCGCCGCCCCATTCTCCGAGCCCGAGACGCGGGCCCTGCGCGACCTCGCGCTCTCCGAGCCCCATCTCGTCGCTCACGTCGACTGGCACAGCTACAGCCAGCTGCTGCTCTACCCGTACGACGGATTCCAGAGCAGCCCGATCGGATCCGAGCGCGACTTCTTCGTGGCGCTCGGTGACGACATGGCCGAGACGATCTGGCACACCACCGGCAGGAACTACACCCCCGAGCCCGGGTACCAACTCTACATCGCCTCCGGCACGTGCTCGGACTGGTTCTCCCTTGGCGCCAGCGCCCGCAGCTGGACCTTCGAGCTGCGCCCCGAGGGCTCGCCCGGGTTCGTGCTCCCGCCCGACGAGATCATCCCGACAGGGCGCGAGATGCTCGGTGCGGCGCTGCAACTCATCGAGCGTTCGGGCATGCCTCTGCTCATCGACTACCCCGCGGGACACCCCGCGTTCACCGAGCCCGAAACGCCTACGCACGTCGAGGCGTTCCTCACCGACTCGACCGAGGCGCTGACGCCCGGCAGCATCGCCGTTTCGTGGCGTCCCCAGGGCGGTTCGTTCTCCCCGCTCTCGTCGAGCCCGGTCGGCGCGAACGGCGTGGAGTTCTGGTTGCCGCCGACACCGTGCGGGCGGACGGTCGAGTACACCATCGACGCGACCACCGCTCGGGGCTCGGCGGTGCGGTTCACAGGCACCGTGCTCGCGATCGAGACGACCGCCTACCTCGACGACGACGCCGAGACCGATCAGGGGTGGGTGTACGGCGACCCTTCCGACACCGGCACCGACGGGCAGTGGGAGCGGGGCGACCCCGACCGAACACTCCTCCAGCCCGACTTCGACACCAGCGAGGGCGGGACGTTCTGCTTCGTTACCGGCGCGGCCGAGGAGGGCTACGACCTCAACAACGACGTGGACGGGGGGACGGTCTCTCTCATCTCGCCTCGGATCGACCTCACCGGTGCGGGCGGGACCGACCCGACGCTCAGCTACCAGCGCTGGGTCTACACGTGGATCAACGACTACTTCACCGACGACTGGTTCCGCGTCTCGATCTCCGATGACGACGGCGCGACGTGGACCGTGATCGACGAGCCGACCGAGAAGAAGGGTGGCTGGAACCTTGTCGAGCACCGGGTGCTCGACTACGTTGCGCCGACGAGCGAAGTGCGTCTGCGCTTCCAAGCCAACGACGGCGCGGCCGACTCGCCGGTCGAGATGGGCGTCGATGACGTACGCATCATCGCCCGTGCCTGTACCGGATGCGGGCCCGCCGACCTGACCACGCAGGGCGCCGGCGCGGGCGATCCCGCCTACGGCGTGCCGGACGGTGCCGTGACCGCCGCTGACGTGAACTATTTCGTCAACGCCTGGGTCGCGCAGGACCTCGCGACAGCCGATCTGACGGCGCAGGGCGCGGGGGTCGGCGACCCGGGCTATGGCGTTCCCGACGGCGCCGTGACCGCGGCCGACCTCCAGTACTACGTCAATCTCTGGGTGCTCGGGTGCCCGTAGCGTGGGTATCTGGGATGAAAACCCCAGAATCAAGCCAGGCACATCGATAATAATGTGGACAAAAATGTCGCATTGTTCTATCGTGCATGTGCGGCCGGGCCGCTCGGCGCCGCGTGATGCGCCGCTCGGCACGGGCGAGGCCGCGTTCGGGACGCGGCAGGGGAGACCGCAATGAAACTGAGATCAGCACTCGGGGCCGCACTCGCGGCCGTTGTCGCATGCGCCGCCGGCGCCCAGACCGTCGACCTCCAGGCCTCGGCCGACAACACGATGTACTCGGAGTCGGGCGACCTGAGCAACGGCGCGGGCGATTACTTCTTCACGGCGCAGACCAACGCGAGCACGCCGACGTTCCGCCGCGCCCTGATCAAGTTCGACATCGCCGGCTCTATCCCGGCCGGGTCGACCATCAACAGCGTCACGCTCACGATGGAGATGACACGCTCCAAGAACGGCACCGACGACACGTCGCTCCATCTGGTCCTCAGCGACTGGGGCGAGGGCACGTCCGACGCCTCCGGCGAGGAGGGCGCGGGCGCCCCCGCTACCGACAACGACGCCACCTGGGACTACCGCTTCTACGACACGTCCGATCCGCCCAACTCGCCCGCGTGGGTCACGCCCGGCGGCGACTACTTCCCCACCGCCAGCGCCACCATCCCCGTCGCGAGTCTCGGTACCTACGTGTGGGGTTCCACCTCGGATATGGTCGACGACGTACAGTCGTGGCTCGACAACCCCGCCGCCAACTACGGCTGGATCGTCATCAGCACCGAGAACGCGAAGCGCTCCGCG
>Ga0210110_1000122_pt1 | contig 26902 bp, 25 predicted proteins | sample China_Galinas_PW_2_FD_184865 | JGI IMG/M metagenome (GOLD analysis project Ga0210110, IMG submission 184865) | Wetland microbial communities from San Francisco Bay, California, USA, that impact long-term carbon sequestration - China_Galinas_PWB_D1... | ecosystem: Environmental > Aquatic > Marine... | reverse complement strand
GGCGCTGACGCCCCTGATCTGGGAGCACGTCAACCCGTACGGACGGTTCGATCTCGACATGGAGAGCCGGCTCCTCCTCGACTGAGCCGAAATGGCCCCTGGTGACACGACTGTTGGGTCTACCCCTACTTGGCAGAGGGCCTTGTCACGGAACATGCAACGGAATGACGAAAACGTCGCCATTGGGACCGCAACGTAATATTTTCAGCGCAATCTGCGCGACAAAGGCTCGCCGCTCAGCACCGTGCATCTTCGAGGCGGCAAAACGAAGCTCAGCGATCTGCTCGGCTGTCGGGGATATTGAGGGTTGGATCGACATCGGCATGGACTCCATTGACATTCAATAGCATCCATATGTTTCCAAATCTATTTTCTGTGGTAAAGGCCGCAATAGCCTAAATCTTGGTAACTTTGTTTCGTCAAATCACCTTAGGGGTCAACTGGATAGGCATGGCCCAATCCAAGCCGTCGGCCGCGTGACACCTTAAAAGGGCTGCACCTGTAAAAGGGCTACACCTGTCTCTTAACGCCGACAATCCGAACGCTGCTCACGACGAAAATGCAATACAGCGACCAAAAAAGATCTGTTGGTTTCTATCTGAAAACATGAAATGCGTCCCACTTTCGAAGGTCCCGCCACAGCATTTCTGACCCAACTGACGTTCTCCATCTTGCTGAATATTAAGCACTTTGTGTGTTCTGAGTTTGATCCTCCGTATTGTCGACAGGCACATCAGCGGAGGGGTTAGAATTTGGCATACAGCCAAAATATATTTTATTCATTCAATATGTTACCGCCGCTCCTAGCCAACCTCTTGTAGTTCTGCATTGCTAGTATTTGGCATCGTACCTGCATTCTACCAGTGCGGGACAACAACTGCCCTCCGTGAAGGTGTTGAGCCCAAGCCGGGTTATTTATAGTTAGAGATGGTAGGAGACCCTCACATATCGCCTCCGTCGGCACACGCGTGGTACTGACAACTACTTACCGCTCCTCTCCGTTTTGTTCTTCAGAATCGCAACGGCGACTAGTGAGCGTGCTTCATTACCGCGTCTTGCCCTGACAAAGGTCACATTCCGGCAGAAGTGCACGGTGTGCGTGAACTCGAGCATGGAGTTTACCTGGGAATATACTTTACGAGGAACTGGCAGTTGCAGCCATCTAGGGTATGAATAATGGGAAGCAAAATGCCGAGAACCGCACCCGCTACGAACGAAGAAGAAGTGTTGTGAATGCGCTGAAAGTATTTGACCTGGGTGTGGTTTTAGCCTGCTTCCTTCTGGCTGCAGCTTTCGCTGCCCAGAGTATTCCTGACTATTCACTTGTTGAATTTCTTTCTATGCGGGTGAAGATATCCAACTTCTTGCTTTTTGGGGTCTTTGTGACCGTCTGGCACTTCACACTGAGTGCAGTAGGTCTTTACCAATCCGGGCGCCTGGCCTCTTTCGGCGGCGAGGTCCTCGATATCCTAAAGGCAATCTCTTTCGGCACAGGGTTGCTGCTGATCCTATCGGTGACTTTACCGATTGAAATGATCGACAACCAATTCCTGATCACGTTTTCGTTGTCCAACTTAGCCCTGTTGATCCTTGGACGCTGGGTTATAAGGTTTGCTTTGAATTGGGCACGGTTGCTGGGAAGGAATCACCGCGATGTTGTGATAGTAGGTGCGAATAATCGGGCCTTGAAACTGGCGAGCAGATTCCAGGCTAGGCCGGAGCTAGGGTACCGAATCAAGGGTTTTGTCGACGACCAGGACGCGGCCGCGATCAATCGCATTAAGAGGGCGGGGTACCACTGGCTCGGGAGCCTAGGTGACTTAGGGCCCTTTCTCACGAAAAACGCTGTCGACGAAGTTATTGTATGCCTTCCGATTAAGTCTTTTTACGAGGAAATCGCGCGTATCGTTGCACTCTGCGAGGCGCAGGGGGTCATTGTTCGCCTGCTCCCCGATCTGTTCAATCTGATGATTGGACGGTTGCGGATGGATGCTTTAGACGGCGTACCCATAGTCACTATCACCACAGGGACCCTAGACGGATATGGGCTGCTGCTCAAGCGGCTGTTCGATGTGGTTGTCTCCAGCATCCTGTTGGCTGTGCTTTTGCCTGTCTTGCTAACAACGGCGCTGCTAATCAAGGCTACCTCGCCAGGTCCGGTGTTTTTCGTCCAAGACCGTCTCGGTAGGAGCAAGCGGCTATTTAAGATCTTCAAGTTCCGGACCATGGTCGTGGGCGCAGACCGGATGCAGCAGCAGCTTGAGCATCTCAACCAAGTTGACGGCGCCGCTTTCAAGATCCGAAACGATCCGCGTATCACGCCCATCGGGAGGTTCCTGCGAGAAACGAGCATTGACGAGCTGCCCCAGTTTTTCAATGTGGTAAAGGGCGATATGAGCCTCGTGGGACCGCGGCCCCTGCCGGTGCGAGATTACGAGAACTTCAGCGTAGACTGGCACCGCCGTCGTTTCAGTGTGAAGCCAGGCATTACCTGCCTGTGGCAAGTCAGTGGACGCAGCGACCTAGATTTCCATCAATGGATGGAGCTCGACATGTCCTATATAGATCATTGGTCGCTCTGGTTGGATGCAAAGATTCTCCTGCGGACGGTTCCAGCTGTTTTTCAGCGTCGAGGGGCAGTCTAGTGCGACATCTCTCGATGCCCAACGTTGATCGGGGGGCGAGCCGCATTTCTGGTTTTTGTCCGGTTGCGGGCGCCTTGCTCCAACTGTGGCGTAACGAGATCGTAGCGCTGATGCTCGGCCTGGTAACGCTCGCAGCGGGTTGCTCTTCCGTCGTCACGCATCCTGACCCGTTGCCAACCAGGGAGTATGTTTCCACCGACACCGAGTACCGCATCCAACCTGGCGACCAAATTGACGTCAAGTTTTTTTACAACCCCGAGCTGAACGAATCGGTTATCGTCCGCCCGGATGGGCGCGTTTCGTTGCAGCTCATCAACGCAATACAGACGTCTGGCCTCACTCCTGCCGAGCTAACCCAGGAGCTGAAAAGGAGCTACGCCCGCGAGCTGAACCAACCGGAGCTCACCGTCATCATGCGCGAGTTCGCAGGTCAGCGTGTTTACGTTGATGGCGAAGTGAAAAACCCTGGTTCCGTGCCACTGGCTCCCGAGATGACGGTCTTGCAGTCGCTCGCGATGGCTGGCGGCCTGATGGACAGCGCGCGTACCCATGAGATCGTTGTCATTCGGCGCGAGCCGCGTGGCAAACCGCAAACCTTTACGTTGAATCTCGCCCAGGTGCTCGACGGCAGCAACATGGGCCAAGACTTGACCCTGATGCCTTTGGACGTCGTCTATGTGCCGAAGAGTCCCATCGCAAACGTCAATCTGTGGGTCGATCAGTATCTGCGGCAGAACGTACCGGTATCAGTCGGTCTGTACTATCAGCCATGAGCATGACCGGTAGCTTTATCGATGCGCGGACAGATGGCCCAAAGATTAGCCTAAAGGACCTGCTCCGGATTGTCTTCAAGCACAAGACCAAGATCCAAGCAATCTTCCTTACAACGGTTTTCGTGGTCACGCTCGCCGTGTTCTACATCACCCCCGTTTACGAGGCAACAGCCAGCCTTCTGATAAAGGTCGGTCGGGAGTACATCCCCAAGCCTGAGGTGGGATCTGCCACAAATCTTATGACGGTCAACCAAACGGAGATCATCAACTCCGAAATCGCGATTCTGAAGAGTCGGGAGGTCATCGAGAGGGTGATCAACGCGATGGGTATCGACAAGATCTACCCGCGGATCCTACGTAACCCTCCGCGCAACATGACGCCCCTACATGCAGCTGTGCTCAAGTTTGCCAAAGATTTTAAAGCGGAGGGGATCAGAAATTCGAACGTGATTGACGTCTCGTTTCAACATTATGATCCCGTGATCGCTGCGCAAGCACTATCCCTTCTCATCGACTTCTATAAGGAGAAGCACCTCCAGACGTTCGCAAATCCTGAGTCTGTCTTCCTTAAACAGCAAATGGCCGAATACCGGAGACGCCTTGAACGGTCCGAGCGAGCGTTGGAAGCTTTTAAACAACAGAACGAGGTCTATTCGCTCACCGAGCAACGGAGTCTCTTGCTTAAACAACGAGTCGATCTCGATAGCTCCCTGAAGGCCAGCATGGACATGGTTAGTGAGCTTGAGAAGAAAGTAGCGACCTATCAACAGCACCTACGCGACGTCGCCCAAGACAAGGCCCAATACACTCAATCGGAGCTGGACAAGGTCCTAGTCGACACTCACACACGGCTCTTGAGCCTTAGACTGAAGGAGCAGGAGTTGCTTGCTAAGGATTACCGCCAGGATAGCCGTTCCGTCAAAGACGTGCGGAAGGAGATTCGGCTGGTTCAGTCTTTCCTGAAGACACAGAAAGAAAATATCCGACGTACCGTGCGGACCAGCAACCCGGTCTATCAGGACATTCAGAAAGAGTACCTCAAGGCCCAGGCGGAGCTGGACTCCCAGCAAGCCGGAGTCGAGACGCTGACCAAGCAGATCGCCTCGCTCGACCGCGAGATCCGTTCCCTCGACGACAAACAGAATGAGTTTCGCAATCTCAACCGAACGGTGTCTATCAACGAGAAGAACTACCTAACCTATGTGGAGAAACATGAAGAGGCACGCATCTCGGATGACCTGAACCGGCAGAAGATCGCCAACATCAGCGTGATTCAGGCCCCATCCGTACCGCAAAAGCCTGTCAAACCAAGAAAGCTCCTCGCTATTCTCCTGGCGGTTGTCCTTGGTGCGGCCTCCAGTCTTGGGTACGTTTTTTTCGTAGAGTACAACTCACAAGAGTTTTCCACCCCCGAACAAGTGGAAAGTCGGCTTGGGCTACCGGTACTCACATCGATCCCGCTACGGCAGGCTTAAAGGTGTACCTAGATTTCTTCAAGCTCCAGCGGGAGCCCTTCCACATAACCCCAGATCCGGCCTTTTTCTATCTCTTTCCGAGTCACCGAGAGGCGCTTGCGGCACTCCTCTATGGCGTGGACCGGCGCAAGGGATTTGTCGCTGTTACCGGCGAGGTAGGAGTGGGTAAGACCATAATTTTGAGGGCATTCCTGGAACGGCTCAATCGCGAGCACACAAAGGTTATCTATCTGCTAAACGCTAATGTGCCGTTCGAGGACCTCCTCAGGACGTTACTCCAGGAATTCGGCTACACCCCGGAAGCGGATAGTAGGTCCGCCATGGTCAACCAGCTGCATTGGGTCCTCGTCGAGCACTTGAGTAAAGATCGTAATGTCGCGCTTATCATCGACGAGGCCCAGAACATGCCTGCCGAGACCATGGAGGGCCTGCGCATCCTGTCGAACCTGGAGACGACAACAGACAAGCTGCTGCAAATCGTTTTCTGTGGCCAGCCGGAGCTAGACGAAAAGCTCGCGCGGCCGGAACTGCGCCAACTTAAGCAGCGCATCGCAGTGCAGGCCAGGGTTTCACCGCTCACGCGGGCAGAGGGCACCCAGTATATCCAGCACCGGCTCGCGACGGCGGGGGCTCCAGACACGACCGTCTTCACGAAAGGCGCAGTTAGACAAATCGTTTCGGCGGCGCGGGGAATGCCCCGCGTCATCAATATCCTGTGCGACAACGCGCTTGCCACGGCCTTGGGCTATCAGCAGCGGCGCGTCACACGGCGGGTGGTGAAGGAGATCATCCGGGATTTCAAGGCATCATTTCGTTTAAAGCCGGCTCGGTGGCGGCTTGCAACTGCTATTGGCACAGGCACGGTGGCCGTGGCGGTAAGCGCTGGATTCCTTTTCCTGGACGATCCAGGACATGAGGGGCTCGCTAGGAGCGTGCCGCAAGGTCTAGCGCAGCTGCAGGGCGGTGTGCAGGTGCAAGCGAATCGGGATGGCGACGCCGACCTGCCCCCAAATCTATCAGCAACGAAACAAACAGCCGCAGCCAATGCTGCACGGGCGGATGCCGAAAATCCTCGACAGAAGGAGGTTGGTGCGCAAGTCCAGGAGAAAGGCCTTGCCGTGCAATCGCCCATCACAGGCGAGAAAGGCCGACAGGAGGAGGACATTCCCGAACCGCTCTTGAGGCAACCAGCAAAGACCATAGCGGCTGTAGCTAACCTTGGCATGGCTGATACTAGAAATCGTGAGGCGGACAGCGTCGTAGTGCAGACCCGGGTGCCAATTGAGGCCATGCCCGTCACATCAGCTAGTGGGCATGGGGTGGTAAACAGAAAGTCTGGTAGTGCACCCACGCGTGCGCAGGAAGTTCCGAGAAGCTTTTCCATAGAGTCGGATGCCGTCATCGCGCAAGAAGTCGCGGCGCGGAACCCAGTTTTAGGCCGAAGCTCACAAGAAGCCGTGATGATGATCGTAACCCCGGGTGACAGGCTTCTTGATCTGGTAGCCAAGGTCTACGGAACACGCGATCAGCAGTTTGTGCAGCTGGTAAGGCAATATAACCCGCAGATCAAGAATGCGAATCTCATTCATGTTGGTGATCGCCTCACCTTTCCTCCTTCGTCCGCCTTGAGCAAAGACAATGACCGCTAGCGGTATTGCCAGACAGCTTCGCAGGGCGTCTTCATGGCTAAGCGGAGGCTCCGTTGAGCAAGATATTTGAAGCAATGGAGCAAGTGCATCGGGACCGCACCAGCCTGCGTCCGCCCCCGGTGACAGAATTGCGGGTTGTGACCCTTCCGCCGATGGAGTTCGAGGTGGAAATGCTCGCCCTCTACCGCTCCCTCCACCATAGGCTCGGAGATCTCGACCAAAAGGTAATTCTGTTCCTCGGGTTAGAGGGTGGCGAGGGTGCCTCGACCGTGGTGAGCAGCCTGGCACGCGTAGCGGCGGAGCGGCTGGAGCGGAAGGTAGCTGTGCTCGATACCGATATTCTGTCGCCCCCTCAGTATCAGCAGTTCGGCATCAATGTATCAATCGGCTGGGACGATGTGCTGAAAAATAGTGCAAGACTGGAGCAGGCAATTTATCCAACTACCCTTAATGGGCTTTCCGTGGTCCCTGTCTCTGCGGCGAAGGCAAGGACACAGGTTATCGATGCACGAGGTATGAGCGACCTACTAATCGCGCTCAGAGAGCGTTTTGACCTCGTCGTTGTTGATTGCGCTCCTCCCTCTGTATTGCCCGACAGCATAACGCTCAGTCGAGAGAGCGACGGAGTAGTCCTTGTCATCGCGGCTGACCGCACGCCCTTGGCAGCGGCGGACAGCATACATCGGAAAATAGCAAGTGTAGGAGGTAACGTAACCGGTGTCGTGTTCAACAAAAGACGACATTACATTCCACGGTTAATTTACAAATTGTTATGAGTTGTCACTCGACGCTTTCCGTCGATCCAGATTGTGGACATTTTGCTTTTAATGGTAAGCAAGCAAATTTAGTAGGTGGCCAACCAAGGTAGCACCAGCGCTAACAGGCGGTCGGACCAGTCAACTCCGACTTCTTGGAGCACTTTGGCCACGAACTGTCAGTTTCCATTATATATTGGATGATATCGAAATGAAGCCAACCCTTCGTAAGCGGGTTCTTGTCACCGGCGGCGCCGGTTTTCTCGGTTCCCATCTCTGCGAGAGATTACTGAATGCGGGTCACGATGTGCTGTGCGCAGATAACTTCTACACAGGCACCAAAGACAATCTGCTGCATCTTTTGGATGATCCCCACTTCGAAGTAATACGGCACGACATCACGTTTCCATTGTACGTAGAGGTAGACGAGATCTTTAACATGGCCTGTCCCGCCTCGCCGATCCACTATCAGCTCGATCCGGTACAAACCACCAAGACCAGCGTTCACGGAGCTATCAACATGCTGGGTTTGGCTAAGCGCGTGAAAGCCCGGATTCTTCAGGCATCTACCAGTGAGGTGTATGGTGACCCGGAGGTTCACCCCCAAAGAGAGTCCTATTGGGGCAGGGTCAATCCCGTTGGAATACGGGCTTGCTATGACGAAGGAAAACGCTGCGCTGAGACTTTGTTTATGGACTACTGTCGCCAGCACGGGTTGAATATCAAAATCGCACGTATTTTCAATACGTATGGTCCACGCATGAGCCCGAACGATGGGCGAGTGGTGTCTAATTTTATCGTTCAGGCGTTGCGGCACCGTCCGATCACCGTTTACGGGGAAGGGCAACAGACGCGATCCTTCTGCTTTGTGGACGACCTGATTGAGGGCTTGCTGCGCCTGATGGGCACGCCCGAACATTTCGTTGGGCCGGTGAATCTGGGCAATCCAATCGAGTTCACCATCAAGGAGCTTGCGGAACAGGTAATTGAACTGACTGGGTCGCGCTCGAAGATCACCTACATGCCTTTGCCGCAGGACGACCCACGGCAACGTAGACCCGATATTAGCCTCGCCCGATCTGTCCTGAATGGGTGGGAACCTTCCGTAAAACTGCACGAAGGCCTGCTGCACACAATTGACTATTTCGAGGGGTTCATTAGCGGTCGGCACGAAGGCAGCCCCAGAATCGTAAGCCACCTAGGAGCGGCTGTCTGTTGACACTGCGATGCAGTGTTGCACGGTTACGAACTTCGTTAAGGTCAAGCTCGGTTGGCAGCCTCTAGTCCCTACGAAAAGGCGAAGAGAAGACGATCTATATTCGAGATTTTTTTAATCCGACAAATAGATAAATAAACTAATATACCGGGTGGGCGACATATGAGTGTTTGCATCATCAGCGGGTCGGCGGGTCTGATCGGTTCAGAAGCGGCTCGGCATTTTTCCGAAAAGGGACTTCATGTTGTCGGCATCGACAACGATATGCGCGCATACTTTTTTGGCAATGATGCCTCCACGTGTTGGAATCGAAAGAGGTTGCAAGATGATCTTGGCAAAAGGTATGAGCATCAACAGATTGATATTCGTGACTATAGTGAAGTTGAAAAGGTCTTCACAAGATATCGTGGAGACATAAGTCTCACTATACACGCCGCTGCGCAGCCTTCACACGACTGGGCAGCCAAGGAACCCTTCACGGACTTCAACGTTAATGCGAACGGCACGCTTAACATGCTTGAAGCGGCCAGACAATATGCGAGCGAAAAGCCCTTCATATTTACTTCAACAAACAAAGTCTATGGTGATACGCCCAATCGTCTACCTTTAATCGAGCAAGAAACACGCTGGGAAATCGATCCCACACATCCATTTGCTAAGGGCATCGACGAGACGATGTCCATAGACAACACGCTGCACAGTCTGTTTGGCGCTTCAAAGGTCGCAGCCGACGTCATGGTGCAGGAATATGGCCGCTATTTCGATATGCCGACCGCTTGTTTCCGGGGGGGATGTCTGACTGGTCCCAGCCATTCCGGAACACAATTGCACGGTTTTCTAGCCTATCTGATGAAATGCGCGGTGATGGGCGCAAAATATACGGTGTTCGGTTATAAGGGAAAGCAGGTTCGCGACAACATACATTCAAGGGATCTTATCCGTGCCTTTGATGCCGTCTTTCAGGCACCGCGTATTGCTGAGACCTACAACATTGGCGGTGGTCGACACAGCAATTGTTCGATGACGGAAGCGATAGGACTGTGTGAGAAAATCACTGATCGAGAGATGAATTTGGAGTACTCCGAAAGCAACCGCATAGGCGATCACATCTGGTGGGTTGGCGATCTAGCCAAATTCAAGAGCCACTATCCTGATTGGAATCTTGAATACGACGTTCCTGGTATTTTGCAGGAAATATATGAAAACAACGCCGAACGATGGAGAAGCGCGTGTTAGATTGGGGTAAACGTAACATTCTTGGAATTGGTGTCAACGTTATCGATTATGAGGGTGCACTCACCCGAGTAATTGTCGCGGCCAACAATTGCCAATCTTTGACGGTTAGTGCGCTGGCCGTGCACGGCGTCATGACGGGCGCAAAGGATAAGATACACGCTAGTCGTTTGAATAGGCTTGATCTTGTTGTGCCAGACGGTCAGCCCGTCCGCTGGGCACTAAACATGTTGTATGATTCCAAGTTGCCAGACCGCTGCTATGGCCCGACGCTAACCCTTAAATTGTGCGAGCGTGCGGCGGCGGAAGGCCTGCCGGTCTATTTTTATGGCAGCCGGCAGCAAGTGCTCGACAAACTCTCCCTCAACTTGACTAAGAAGTACCCCAAACTTATTGTCGCAGGATCTCGGCCATCATTGTTTCGCAAGACCACAAACGTGGAAAAGGAAGAAGTTACCAAGACTATCAAGGAATCTGGCGCGCGAATTTGCTTTGTTGGCCTCGGCTGCCCTCGGCAAGAAACATGGGTGTATGAGTATCGTAATCATCTATCCATGCCTCTGCTAGCCGTGGGTGCGGCGTTCGATTTTCATGCGGGCCTTAAGGCGCAAGCACCCACCTGGATGCAGAAACGTGGTCTGGAATGGCTATTTCGTTTGACCGAGGAGCCACAGCGCCTATGGCGGCGCTATCTAATTCTCAATCCACTGTACCTGTCGCTGCTCACCCTGCAAAAGATGAAGTTAAAGAGCTTCGAACAGCCAAAACGCGCAGTTCCGGATAATCAAGAGCAATGGGGGTAAGAACGGCAATGCGCTGTACATAATTACAGTCGAGAAAACTTAATCAAAGTACGTGTATTCTTCAGTTGTAAAAGGGCTGCAGCACGAAGAATAGCTAGACCGGACGATCCCCTATTGCAAGAATTTTTTTTGAAATAACGAACAGCAAAAACAGCCATGGCAAGAGGTTAGTAAGAAAAGTAGGTATTTACACATCGCCAGTTCGGGTGGTTCTTCCGGTTCGGAAGCCGCTTGATATTTTTCCAAAAGGGGACTTCATGTTGTCGGCATCGACAAGAATATGCGAAAATATCTTTGTTGTGATGATGTTTCCACGAATGGCGAATGGGAAAAGGCAGGAGGAGGATCATGGCAATAGATACGGACATCGAGAGACTGGTATACGTGACTACAGTGAAGTAGAGAAGGTCTTCGATGGATTCCATGGAATCATAAGGATTCCTATATAAAAACGTCAGTTTTTGATACATAATCCTGGTTCCGCGAACTGAATGGGTTGTCAGCACTGAAATCCAGTTACAGATCAGCAGGATGTGAGCAACATACTCTCACTATTACGTATCACCCTGCAGGTACTGCGTTGCGACTGTATATCATCGACGAATCTGAGGTGGACCTCACTTTTCACGCCGGTCTTGGACTCATTGGAGTGGCGCTGAATGAACGCGCCGATATGGCGCTTGAAGCCGAAGCGGTATCGCCATTGCGCAACGATGCGATGCCCCACGCGAGTATGCTGTGCAGCTACGTCGCGCTTTTGTCTCTGGTCAACGGTGACTTCGAAGCGATCACGGGGTTGCGGGAAGATGCATACATTGCTGAGGCGCTGGGTCCAGAACAGATACCCTCTGTGGGTATACGGCGCCAGTGCATGGATGCATACGCGCGGGACTATATGCGGATCGTGGAGGATGCGGTCATCGCGTTTTTGTGTCGCAGCGACGCGCGCTTCACGCCGCTGGACAACTGCCTGATGCCGCTCGATTGGGATGTGGCGCCCCTTGGCAACTCCCATTCGAAAATGGAAGGGGGCTCGCGCAACTATAAAGGAGAGGACGGTCACGCGCTCATGGACGCCCATCTGGGCCGGGAGGGCTACTGCCTGGATATGGTGCTGCGCGCGGGGAGCCGACACTGTCAGAAAGGCGCAACGGAGCTTCTCCAGTGTGTGCTGGAGTGCGCGCGCCAATTGACCGGGGCATCCGCGCGGTTGCGTCTGGACAGCAGCATGGCCTGCTTGTCCCGGATGCCCCGCCACGGCAACGCTCCAAGCGCCGAGGTATCCGCAATGTGATGCAGGAGTTAATGTATCTGGCCACGCGGCTGATACACACTGGGCGGCAGGTCAAGCTCGCTATCGGCTACTGTAGTCCGGTGATGTTTGTCTTTCGGAGGCTCTATGCACAACTGGCGTGCACGTGAGCGCGACCCTCTCTGGATCATTAAAAGGCGCACTGCGCCGCGGTGGTCTTCTATTGTCCAGGCTCATAATTGCCAAGTGAACAAGCCAATGGCGAAGACAATCGCCGCCTCATCGACTCATTACGTTTCTGCTGAACTGACAGGCAGAACGTTGTGTTTTACACAGTGAATCATCGCCCAATTCAGATCACGGATTTAGATCATGTTCCAAAGAAACACAAATCAATTTGTCACGAGCGAAATCACACATGCACTCCATTCCTATTAATCCGAATTCTGATTGGTTTTGTGATAAACCTACTCGTCTACGTAAACTGGGGGCATGGGCTACATGCCGATTAGCAGTCGGCTTGCAGAAATCCTGCGGCGATCGCTGCCACGAAGGTTTGGCGATTTTAATGTACCACCGAGTCACAGAGGAGACCCCTGGGACAGTATCTCCCACGTTAAACGTCACACCGCAGCAATTTCGAAATCAACTAACCGGCCTGTTGTCACTCGGTTTCGAGTGTTGGTCGTTAAGGCGGCTTATAGCGTCCCAACGCGAGCATCGGGCGATCCCGCCCAAGACTTTCGCCATCACTTTTGACGATGGCTATGAAAACAATTATCTGAATGCCTGGCCCATTCTGCAGGAACTAAACTTGCCGGCTACGATCTTTGTCGCCACGCAGTATCTCGACACGGATCAACCGTTCCCTTTCGACGATTGGTCGGCAACTGGGTCGAGAAATGTTCCCAAAACCGCGTGGCGGTCTCTTTCCACACGTCAGTGTGAAGAGATGCTCGAAGGAGCATTGATTGAAATTGGAGCGCATACACACAGCCACCAGAATTTTCTGAGCCGTCCTGACGACTTCCGTCTCGACATGGGACTCTGCCTGGACCTGTTACACGAACGTTTCAACATCGATCAACCCACCTTTGCGTTTCCTTACGGCTATTCAAGCCCCGAGTTGATCGACGTTGCAAAACACCTAGGCGTTGCCTGCGGCCTAACAACACGCCCGCGTCGGGTATTGCCAGGAGAAGATCCATTCGTTTGGGGTCGCCTTTGGGCTGCGGGGCAGGACTCACCTAGCATGCTGGCTGCAAAGATGTCCTGGTATCCCGCGCTAGCCAATATTGGCAAACCGATTCTGACCAGACTTGAACGATTGACGATTCGGAAAAACCAGCAATCACGCCTTTGACGTGGGGAGTGTCCAAACGTCTAGGGGAGAGGGAGCATAGCCGTTGTTATGAACCGCAATCTCTCAAACTGCAGCAGCGGGATAGAGTCAAAGCTCAGCGGCATTATGGCGGCTATCGCCCTCCGATTGCGTACCTTGGAAGCACGATTCCCGCCGATGGCGCAAAGGATGTTTTCAATTAACGCGCGTCTGTTGCCGCTTTGAACGAACGCTCCGAGACCTTACCGCCCAACCGCGTCAGCCTGGCCGCAGGTCTGGCGGTGCAGATCGCTGCGCAATGGCGGCGGTTGTGCACCAAAGCCCCCAGTCTGATGGCCGTCGGCGATCAGGCCGTGGTCAGTGCGGCGAGCTTTTTGACCGCGACGATCATCGGTCGCACGACCTCAACCGACGAAATGGGCCTTTACTACCTGACGCTGAGCATCATGTTGATCGTGTCGGGCATTCAGGAACAGGCGGTCACCGCCCCCTACATGATCTATTCCAAGCGCGGCAAGTCGGGCCAGGAATTGGCGGAGTACTACGGCAGCGCGTGGCTCCACCACGGCGTGTTGACGCTGGCGACTGTACTGGCGGTCGCCGTTGGCGCCATGGTGGTTGCCATTGCCGGTGCCGGGAAGCTTGCTTCTGGGCTGGCCATCGTGGCCGCCGTGTCTCCGCTGATCCTCTTGCGCGAGGGAATTCGCCGCTTCTCGATCGCCAACCTCGATGTCGCCGTGGCGCTTGCCATTGACTGCGCCGTGGCTGTTCTTCAGCTCGGTGCTCTGCTGGCCATCAGCAAGTGGGGGAGTCTGTCGCTTTGGTCGGTCTATACCGTGATGGGTGGCGCTTGCGGGCTGGCCGCGCTTGCTTGGTACCTGCTGGCCGAGAAACCCGCCGTGAGCTTTCGGCGCGAGCGGGTTCGGGCCGACTGGGTGCACAACTGGGGTTTCGTCAGCTGGGCTTTGCGGGGTTACCTAATCGGAAATACGACGCCGCAGATCATGCCCTGGATCGTCGGCCTGTCGGCTGGCACTTCGGCCACCGGTGTGCTGGGTGCGTGCGGGACCTTGGTCGGTGTGAGCAACATCTTCGTACTGGGCGTTGGCAACCTCCTCACGCCCGGCGCCGCTCTGGCCATGTCGGAGGGAGGTGCCGCGGAACTGGTACGCGTGCTCTCGCGGGCGGCGCTTCTGGTGGGGCTGGCATTGGGATCGTTCTGCTTGTTCATTGCGGCTACCGGCGATCTGTTGGCCGTTCTGGTCTACGGCGAGCAATACCAGGGAACCGGAATGATTCTGCTGCTGCTGGCGCTGGCCATGCTGATGAACGGCATGGGCATGATCCTAGGCAACGGATTGTGGGCGATCGACAGGCCCCGGGCAAACTTCGTCGGCGATTTGTGCGGTTTCGGCGTGACGCTGTTGGCGGCCGCCATCCTGGTCGTCCCCTGGGGGGCCCTGGGCGCAGCAGCCGCGGCGCTGGTGGGAACGTCCACGGCGACCGTCGTGCGCGGCCTGATGTTGTACCGTTTGCTGGCCACCTTCCGCCGGCAACACGAGGTCCCATGAAAACTCCTTCCGCGCCCAGCCAAGCTGGTGCAGACGCCCCCGCCGTGGGGCCCCACGCCACGTCCGGTGCGATCAAGGTGCGCACGGTCACCTACGATCAACTGACTCCCGCGGAAGTTGCGACCTGGTCCGCCATTCAGCGCCGCAACCCACTGCTGGGGACTCCCTACTTCTGCCCCGAGTTCACGCAGGCCGTTTCGGCGGTCCGTCGTGATGTTGAGGTGGCCGTGCTCGAGCAGGAAGGCGCCGCCGTAGGCTTCCTTCCGTTTCAGCGCGGGCGCTTCAACGTGGGCCGACCCGTGGCCGACACACTTTCCGACTTTCAGGGCATCATTGCCGCCGAGGGCGTCGAGTGCTCTCCAGTCGACTTGGTACGCGGCTGTGGGCTGTCGGCCTTGCACTTCGACCATTTGGTTAGCGAACAGGCGCAGTTCGCGCCCCACGCCTGGCAAACGTACGACTCTCCGTACATCGACCTGCCGCGCGGCGTCGAAGCCTACATCCAGGAGCAGGAAAACGGTCGTCGGATCATGGGCGAGTATCGGCAGAGGAAGCGCAAGCTCGGCCGTGAAATCGGCGAAGTGCAATTCGAGGCGCACGTTACCGATCCAGCGGTTTTGGCTACCTTCATCGAGTGGAAAAGCGAACAGTATCGCTTGACGGGCGTCCCCAGCATTTTCGACTTCGAGTGGGTTCGCGACCTGCTCGATCGGATCATGGAGTTCTCGGGGGAGACCTTCGCTCCAGTGCTGTCGGTGGCGTATGCCGGCGACGCGATTGCCGCCATCAACTTCGGTATGCGGTCCGAGAGCGTGCTGCACCCCTGGTTCCCCACTTACAATGCCGAGCTGTCGCGCTATTCACCCGGGACGATGCACATGATCGAGCTAATGCACGCAGCAAAGGCGCTGGGCATTGGCCGCATCGACCTTGGCAAAGGCCCCGAGCCCTACAAGCGGCGATTAATGAACGGGGCCAGTTACGTGATGGAAGGATGCGTCGAGCTGCGTCCCGGCATGCAGCAACTGCGCTCGACCTGGCGAACGACGCGCGAAGCCGTGCGGCACTCCCCCCTGTACCATGTGGCTCGCGGGCCGGTACGGTTGGTAGAACAACTCCTGTGGCGAAAAAAGCTTCAATAACGGCCCCGGAACAACTACAGAGAATCAGCATCCATTTATTGTCCATCGATCACCACATCGACCGGCTTATTAGCTCCAGAGGGCGGACGCGACAGCGTGGCCAGCGCGAACTTCGTGGTCTACGCCGTGGTGCTGAACATCTTGGTTTCCACCTGCGATTGAAAGTCGCTGAGAAGAACTCTTGGGAAGAGGTGGCCCCATGCGACAGACCCAGCGACCGCGGTTCAGCGTGAGCGTGATCATTCCGACGTACAATCATGTGCAGTACATCGCCGAAGCGGTCGAAAGCGCGCTAGATCAGACCAGCACCGCCGACGAGATCATCGTCGTCGACGACGGATCGACTGACGATACGGCGCAAGTGCTGGCCCATTTCGGACAACCGGTGCGGGTCGTGTGCCAGGAGAATCAAGGCCGCGCGGCGGCGCGCAACCGTGGGCTCGAGGAGGCCCGCGGTGACGCGATTGTGTTCCTCGACTCTGACGATCTGCTTGCACCCGGCAGTCTTGAGCGTCGAGCGGCGATTCTGGAATCTTCGCCTGACGTGGACGTCGTCTACGGCGACATGTTCATCATCGACGGCGCGGGCCGGCGGGTGGGAGTGCATCGTGAGTACATGCCGGGCGATCGCCCAAGTGGAGACATCTTCGCCGCCTTGGCCTTGCGTTGCTTCATCCTGATGCCGGCCATGATCCGACGCACGGCGCTTGAGGGCCAGCGATTCGACGAATCGCTGGCCCAATGTGAAGACTACGACTTATGGCGGCGGTTGGCGGTGCGCTCACGCTATGTGTGGATTGACGAGCCGGTAGCCTGCTATCGCATCCACGGCTCAAACACCGTGACGACGCAGACGCAGAAAATGCTCGAATTCGAGCTGGAGGTGCAGCGCCGGTTCTTCAAAATGCCGCGGTTTGCCAAGCTGCCGCGGTGTGAGCGAGCCAGAGCGTATCGATACCACGGTGTGAAAAACAACGTTCTCGGGCGCACATCACTGTCGCGCCACTATCTGGCGCTGGCGGCAACCACCGCCCCCGAGTCGCTTTCAAGTCACGCGCTGCTGCTGGCGAATTTGGTCAGCCCGTCGGCGCTTTCCTGGCTCGTCCTGCGACGCCGCAGCAAGAACCGCAAGGCGCTGGGCAGCGTGGCCGGCGGTCAAGATTCAGCGGAACAGAACGCGGCCCCAAAGGACGATCCCACTAAGCCATGAATCCGCTCAGAGGGCGCGATGGGTACGCTTTCAAGGGGATATAGTTTTGAAATCCAAGAATAGAGTTAAGGTGAATAAAGTTCTTGTGGTCGGCCAAACGCCCCCACCGTACCACGGCCAGGCACTCGCGATCGAGCGCTTGCTCAAGTGCAGAATGCCGGGTGTGAAGTTGGTGCACGCACGGATGGGTTTTTCGGCCAAGATGAGTGAGCATGGACGCGTACGGTTTTCAAAAATCGTGAAGTTGATCTCGCTCGTCTTCCGCATCATCTACCATCGGCTGTTCTACGGAGTACGAATTCTCTACTACCCGCCGGCCGGCCCCGACCGGGTGCCGATGTATCGCGACATCGCCATTCTGCTGACCACCCGCTGGATGTTCGACAAGACCATTTTCCACTTTCACTCCGGTGGTGTGTCCAGCCTCTACGACCAGTTACCCCGCTGGCAACGCTGGTTATATCGGCGGGCCTACTACGGCGCTGACGCCGCAATTCGCCTCTCCGAGTTGAATCCCGAGGACGGACTGCTACTACATCCGAAGAAAGACTACATCGTCCCCAACGGTATCGAGGACGACTGTCCGGAGGGAACGCTTCCGCGACAGGTCGAAGATGTCACGTCCGAGCGTCCGCTGCGAATCCTGTTCACCGGTACCGTACGCGAGTCAAAAGGCGTTCTGGTGCTGGTCGAGGCTTGCGGGCTGCTGGTCGAACGCGGCGTGCCGTTCCAACTTCAGATTATGGGGGAGCCACGCCGCGAAGAGTTCCTCGCGCAGCTCAAGGCCCGCATTTCAGAGTTGCACCAGGAGGACCGCATCATGTTCCTCGGCGTGCGAACCGGTGCCGAAAAGTTTGCCACCTACGCCGCTGCCGACGTCTTCTGCATGCCCACGTTCATGGAGACGTTTGGGCTAGTGTTCGTCGAAGCGATGTCCGTGGGATTGCCCGTGATCGCAACGCGTTTGGGGGGCGTTCCTTCGGTCGTCGACGACGGTCGGACCGGATTACTGGTCGAAAAGCACGATTCTAAGGGCGTAGCCGACTGCCTTGAAACACTGGCTGGTGACGCCGAACTGCGTGTGCAGATGGGTGCCGCAGGCAGAGCCAAGTTCGAACGCGAATTCACTACGGCTCAGTTTGCCAGAGCGATGCATCGTGTGTTGCTGCAAGTCGCCAGCGAGTCGCCCGACCCCGACCTCGCGACCCCGACCTCGCGACCCCGTCCTCGCGACCCCGTATCTCCTCCACAAAGCCCTGAACCGTCCTGATAATGGTGAGCCCATGCTTCCCCTTGTTCGGTTGGCTTATTGATCGCGCGCGCATACCCCAGGCCGTGTTGCGGGTGATCGAACTGATCGCCAAATTAGGCAACCAGCGGCATGATAGCGGTGATCAAGGATTTTTGGTGGGAATTGTCGAGATCGCAGCAAGCACTACAAAATCCTCGCGCGCGAAGGCGGTCGAGGGCCCGGGTGACACGGAGCGGCTCTACAGCGAGATCGGGCGGCTAAAGGTCGAGCTGGATTGGCTGAAAAAAAAAGTCCGGACTGAGCCTGTGAGCGTGCGGCGGGAGTGGATCGAGCGCGAGGCGCTGGAGCAGCCACTGGCGGTAAGCCGGCAGTGCGAGTTGGCGGGGGTGACGCGCTCCTGGGTGTATGCGCCGCGTCGCGAGGAAGTCTTGGACGAGCTGGACCTGGAGCTGTTGGGGCTGATCGACGCAGAGTATACACGCCGGCCGTTTTATGGCACTCGGCGCATGGTCATTGCGATTGCGAAACAAGGTCATACAGTCAATCGCAAGCGGATGCAACGGCTCATGCGGGTACTGGGGCTGGTCGGCATGGCACCCGGGCCGGCGACCAGTCGGCCCCACCCGGAGCACAAGATCTATCCCTACCTACTACGGGGCATGGAGATCGTGCGCCCGAACCAGGTGTGGAGCAGCGACATCACCTGTCCATCCACTTGGAGCATGGATTTGCCTACCTGGTCGCGGTGGTGGACTGGTATTCGCGTCGGGTGCTCTCCTGGCGGGTGTCCAACACCCTGGAGGCGGGGTTCTGCGTGGACTGCCTGGAGGAGGCCCTGCGCGGCCACGGTAAGCCCGAGATCTTCAATACCGACCAGGGGGTCGCAGTTCACCAGCGAGGCCTTCACGGGAGTCCTGCTGGAGGCTGGGATCGCCATCAGCATGGACGGTCGGGGGCGCGCGTTGGACAACATCTTCGTCGAGCGCCTGTGGCGAAGCGTGAAGCATGAGGACATCTACCTCAAGGGCTACGCCACCCTGCCTGAGCTGCTACTTGGACTGACTGAGTATTTCGCCTTCTACAACGGCGAGCGGCCACACCAGGGCCTGAGCAACCGCACCCCGGATGCGGTGTACCGCTCGGCGGAAGGTGGGGGTGCCAGGATCGTGGATCGTTTCGACTCGGCCGCGCCAAGGTGCTGCATTTGAAGCAACCAAGACAGCTTAAACTCGGGACAAAACTGTCCTGGACATGGGGTCCACTTTACTTCCTACGTCTGCGAAGACATATTCGGTGGTGTGTTGCGATTACCTAGTTCTGGTTAGTGCGTATGCTTAGTAAGAGCCATTTGCGCTGGCTGTAACCTCCTGAGTCAGAAACAATAAAATGGAGCACGGCATTTTGTTCACCCCAAGAATTTACCCATTTTCAAGGCATAGGCGGACCCGACGAAATTCGTGCCAGCCCTTCCCTGCGTTCAGCAAAATCAATAGGTTGTTGACGCGCGAATTTCGAATCGGCGATTTTCTTACTGTAACCCATTGATTCTTTGTTGTCCGGTGGCAAAAGCCTACAGCGCAAACGCCTCTAGTAAGGTAAGCAGTTGCAAATATCGCGGCATCATGTTAGAGGTGTTGGTCTGTGCCCTGCTCACCGGCTCCCCGTGGCGCGGACGAACGGGATGAAAGAAATCTCCGCAATCAGCTCATCAGGTTCATGCTCGGTTTTGCCAAGCTTGAGCGTTCGGTGGATTACGTTTGTCTTACTTGCTGGAGCGTTTTTTTTCGCGAATTACGATTTGGCTTCTTCCCTCAAAGCGCAGTTCGGTGTTGAGACTGAAGGCATAATAGACGCAACACAGGCAGGGAGTCTCCAACGTCGCGTGGCCTTTTCGCTGGTCGGGCTTCTCGGGGCCTTCGGCCTGATGCGAAGAGGGCAGAATGTTCTTGGAATCAATGGAGTCCTGGGCTGGCTTGTTCTGATCCTGTTGGTTTGGGCGTCCTTAAGCATTTCTTGGTCAGATGACGTCGCCCTGACATTCAGGAGGCTTGTAGCACTGTTGATGTTGTGCCTCGGCGCCCTCGCTGTGAGCAAGCACTTTTCTCCTCGCGACATAATCCTGTGGGTATTCTTCACTACCACTGCATATCTGCTTGTGGGCTTCGCGTGCGAGATCTTCCTCGGCACGTTTCGGCCTTTCACGCCGAGCTATCGGTTTGCGGGAACATTCCATCCCAATAATCAAGGGATGTATTGCTCGCTGCTTCTGCTTACGGGTACGGCCATTGCCAGGACTGCAAAGCGCACTTCTTGGCTTTTCCTTGCGTGCGCGTTGGTTGGATTCGGCTTCGTTGTTCTCACCGGGTCGAGGTCCGCGTTCGCTAGCAGCATTGCCGCCTTGCTCGTCTACTGGACCCTGGTGTTATCGCGCTACGCCAAGGCGGCCTGGCTTGTCATTATTAGCATGGCCGTGTGTTTTTTGCTGCTTCTCGCTGGCGACGACCTTTTCCCAACCCTGGAGCAGGGTGTGCTGCTTGGAAGAACTGATTCCGAGGTTTCAACTTTTACCGGTCGCCTTCCTCTATGGGTAGAGTGTCTGGATTATGCAGCAAAACGACCTCTTCAAGGTTATGGATATGGCAGTTTCTTTTCCCCTTCGCGCGTTGCTGCGATTTCTTCAACCGAAGGATGGGGGATTCCTGATGCTCACTCTATTTACCTTGGGACGATCCTTGCCCTAGGGTTAGTTGGGTTGATTTTCCTCGTTCTGGTCTTGATTGTCGGCATCTATCGTGCCATCGAAAAGCATAAAGTATCTGCAGATCCATTCTATACTTGCTTTGCCGCGATCTTGGTATACTTCGCATTGGAGGGAGTCCTTGAGTCTACGATAGCGCTAGACAAAGCAGGTTTTCCATTGTTCCTATTTATGGTTGTCATAGCAAAATTGGGATTTACGCGTTGCTTTGGCAACACCAATATCGATCAGCAACAAACCTGCTGTGGCTCGGTGCCTGTCGAGAAACACCGGCCACGTCGAGAATGAGTAATCTATGCGTTATTCAACTTCATCGCCATCCGTTCGCCCGTTCATCAAGCTCATCGCGCTAGTGCTAACGGTCTCCGGCGCCAGCAGCGGGTTCAATCCTCCCGCATACGCTGGCCTCGCTGCCCTGGCGCGGCAGGGCTTGGCCATTGGCGGTGTTGTGCATGGGTATGACGACCAGAACTGGAATCGCGGTGACTACCTCAGTGTCGCTGCCCGCGAGTTCAACGCCATAACGGCCACTGCCTACATGACCTGGATTGATTGGAAAGGCCCCGCTCAGCCGCCTGACACCAGCGGTCTGACCAGCGTCATCGACTGGGCGCGTGCCAGGGACATGCGCGTACACGGCCACGTTCTCGTCTACCCGGCTGTCAATGCCGAGCTTGACTGGTATCAGCAACCCGATGTTGACCACGAGGCAGTGCTGAAGCGTTACATAACGGCCATGGCGAGCGCGCGCGCCGGAAAGGTCTGGGTCTGGGACGTGGTAAACGAGGTAATGGCCGACCCTGGCGAAAGCGGGAGTGATGAGTTCGGCCTGCGCACAGACTATGTGGAATACCGAAAGATTGGCGCCGATTACGTGGACAAGGCATTCCACTGGGCCCATAGCGCAGACCCCGACGCATTGCTCATCATCAATGATTACGGTGCCGAAACCGTCAATGAGAAATCTGACAATCTACTCCGTTATGTTCAGGAACTGCGCCGACGCGGCGTCCCAGTGGATGGCGTCGGCTTCCAGATGCACATCTTTGCCACTCGCAGCGACGAGGTACCAGATTACGATAGCATGCGCCGAAATTTCCAGCGCTTCGCCGACGCCGGATTCCGCCTTTTTGTTACTGAGATGGACGTATCCATCGTGCGTGCCGCCACAGCAACGGACCAGCCCAGTAAGACCGACCTGCTGCGCCAGCGTCGCATCTACGAAAACATCACCCGCATCGCCGCCGAACAGCCAGCGGTGAAGGCCTTACTGCTGTGGGACTTCGCCGATGAGTGTTCCTGGCTGAACCCCGTTTCCCAGGACTTGGGTGATGATCTCCCGATCGGCACGTACACGTTCCCAGCGCCGTTCGCCGGCGGTGCAGTGGGTGAGAAGACCAGACCAAAGCCCGCGTATTTCGGTATCGAAAAAATACTGCGTGAAACCAGATGATCTGCCACCAAACCGTAATCATCGATCCGAAACCACATTGCACGCCACTGAGCCGCAAGCCCGGTCATGAGTGGCGTCGATCACACGGATTCAGCGCCAGACAGCGGTCTGCATTGCGTCGAAGTGATGGTTATAGGTCCAGACCGGCAGTCCCAACCTGGAAGCCAAAGTGGCCAACGTGGCGTCGAAGAGCGAGATGGACTGGTCGGTGAACCGGCTCACCAAAGCCGTCGCGTCGCGATAATGGGGGTGTAAGCCCAAACCCCAGAAAATTCCGTCAGCTCAAATCTAGCCCTGCTTCGGGCTACCCGGCAACATTGACACGGGTCTCGTCGCTCGCTCTGGAGTTCCGGCGAGGGCTTCTCTAGAATTCACGGTCGTACCCCCAAGCGTCCAAAGCAAGCGATGGCTGGTTCCACCAGCACAGCGGCGGGGCAGCACCGACCTGGACGCTCCATTCTCCTCGCGCGCAATGCCCCCTACACAACCACAAGCTCGGTGACGCATGGCCCCCACCCCGGAACATCACGAGATCGCGGCATCGATCGACAAGGCAGTAAGCGCGTTCCCCGACACGGCCGGGGGCATGGAACAGCTCCTCGCGAACATGTACAAGTACATGCCGGACTTCAAGCGGATTCTCGATACCTCAGCACCGGGCGATATGGATCTGCTCTGTGAGCAATACCCCAACTTGGGGTCTGCTCGGGATACGTGTAAAAATTTACGTTAGTGGTTTTTCATCTGGTTGAGCGGGACTTGCCGAGGGAACCCTAACCAGTTGATAAAGGTTGTATATTCAACTACATACAACTCGTCATGCGCTGATTGACAATAGGCGATAGCCACACGCTTTTCCCTGTAGTAGAGAGTTCTGGCAGATCGGATCAATGCCAAATAACGCTTTTAAAACCAGCGCGTTAATGGTTCGTGATAAAATTTTGCACGTATCCTGAGCAGACCCCTACTGCGCTGATGACCCGTCGCTGTACGAGAAATTCCTGATCTGTCCTGTCGGTCGGATAGACCTGCAGGCAATCGTGGACGAGAAGGCCAACATCGACCAGATCGTCGCCACGCTGGGCCTCAAGGAAATGACCCAGGGCACACTGATCCGCAAGCTCTGCACCTACACCGCACCGAACCCGACGCGGCGGGCCATCTTCGAGTTCGACAAGCTGATTCGCAGCATCTACACCTTGCGATATCTGCGCGATCCGCAGTTGCAGCGCAACGTGCACCGCTCGCAGAACCGGATCGAGTCCTATCACCAGCTGCGTTCCGCCATCGCCCAAGTTGGCGGCAAAAAAGAGCTGACCGGTCGGACCGACATCCAGATCGAGATTAGCAACCAGTGTGCACGGCTGATCGCCAACGCCATCATCTACTACAACTCCGCGATCCTGTCGCGGCTGCTCGCGAGGTACGAGGCGAGTGGGAACGCGAAGGCCCTGGCCATGATCAAGAAGATCTCGCCAGCGGCGTGGCGCCACGTCCATCTGAACGGGCACTACACGTTCCGCGGCACCGGGTCACTCATCGACCTGGATGCGATCGTGGCAGGACTGGATCTGGGCTGACGGAATTTTCGGCGGTTTGGGCTTACGCCATTGAGTAGCATACCGACTGCAACAACCGAGAGCGGCATTGTCTCTTGCACACGGTGTTGCCGTCCTTAACCGATTGTATTATCGATTACCCATGTCCGTACTGAAGAGCAAAAACACGAAACACAAGAAGATATCCTCGACATTTCTGGCATTTGTCTCCCCTAGCCTGGAAGAGATGGGTATGCCACCGGGAGAGCGCGAGCGAGACCCCTTCTCAAGGTCTGCTGGGGAGTCTGGAATGCCGTGGTCTATGCCGATTACGTCGACAGGACCGACTTCCTCGACAAACTGCTCGATCCGTCGCTGTCGAGTCCGGCGGGCATTGTCCTGGTCAAGGCGCTCGTAGAGCGCAAGCGCTCCCGCCGCTTCGCCGACGACGACCGGTTGATCGGCGACTACAAGATCAAGGACGTCAATGGCGAACCGCGACTCTGGGCCGAGGCGCGCAGCCCCTACCCCAAGTCCGCGTAGGCCAAGGGTTAGCCTGACGGAATTTTCTGGGGTTTGGGCTTACACCCCCAAATACGGAAGCGAAGCACGCAAAAGAAGCGCAGCGCCTCGGAGGAGGCTTGGAATACTACCGCTTGCGTCTGGCGAATGCCCTCCTCGGGCTTGTCGAAACGGAGGCGCTGCATTGCGAGACTGCCGGCGGAGCGGCGGAACAGTTGCTCCATGCCCATAACCAGGCCCTGGAGTCCGCGGGGGCGATGCGTTCGAAGGAAATGCTCCTGGGTTTCCTGCGGTGGAGGACCCTGCGCGTCGCGGGGCCGCTGCGGCAAATTGCTCAGGAAGCAGAAACCGGCCCGATTCCTCTCGCCGCAGCCCATGCAGCCGAAGGGTTGCAGCAACTGCTGGGGATTACTGCCGACGGCCAGAGCATCGATCCCGATACGATGTCACCGGACGCTATGAAAGAAAACCTCAGAAGCGCGAAGGTATCCTTGAACAATGCGATCGTCAACATCGACATCATGCTGGGTCTGATCGAAGAGGCGGAAGAGTATTTGCGCTCGACCTGAACACCCCTGTTTCAGGGGCATTTACCCTTCCGGCCTGGCCCGGCGTTTGGATGCCGCCCTCGGTTTGCCGGTGTCCTCTCCCCTGCCCTGCTGCTCCTGGAGCGCCTTGAACATCGCCCGCAGCTCATCCATATGGGACGCCCGCTCGGTCAGAGTGGCGGCCTCGATGCGCAGCGCCTCGATCTGACCACGCAGCGCGGCGAGCTCCCTATCCTGGGCCAGGATGCGTTTCCCGCGCTCCTCGGCCAGGGCGCGCACCTCACGTGCTTCGCTTGCGGCCTGCTCATGGGCGTGGCGCTCCGCTTCCAGGGCCTCGTCCCTCTCCCGGATCGTATCCCGGACGGTTTCCAGGTCCGCGTCCATCCGGGCGATCTCGGCGAGCATTTCGGCACGCTCGCGCTCGATCTCCTTGCGCGCCAGGGAAAGGGCCTCGCGCTCCCCCTCGAGCTGGGCCTGCGCCTGCTGCCAGGCCGTTCCCCACACCTGGCGCATGACCGCCTCCACGGGCTCGGGTGCCGCCGACATGGCCTCGGCCCGCTTGTGCTCGTTGAGCGTCTTCCACTCCCCAAGCAGGGGGGTGATGGTGTTGGGGCTCCCCCCGCCCAGGCGGGTGCGCACCGCCACCACGGTGGGATTCTGGCCCTCGCGGACCAGGGCGTCGGCGGTCTCGAAGACCTGCTCACGGGTCACGCCGGATCGTGCCATGGGGGAGCCCTCCAACCGAGATAAATAACTAGTGTAATTACATAATTATGATATGACAGATTACAGCAAAGGGGAAGAATCAGGCGGTAGTTTCAGGTCGCGGGTCAGCGTCCCGCCCTAGCGGCAGGGCTCCGGAGCCGGCACTGGGGATGCGGCGCTGGCCCTGAGAATATCGTTCCAGTCGCTACCCTCCCCTGCCGGCAGGTCCTGAATGATCTGCAGGTCCCGGCGGCGGGTCTGCGCGGCGATGGCATCGATCTGCGCGGCCAGGGCGCATCCGCCTTCGTCGTTGTCGGTCGCGATGATGAGGGAGGCCCCCGGCCCCATTTTCTCGATCGCAGAAGCGATCAAAGCCGGCTGGCTGGGATTCATGGCCCCGGCAGTGCTCGCGTAGCGGGCGTTCTCCTGCGGATGCAGAACGGCATAGGACAGGGCGTCGATCCCGCTCTCGGCGATCACCAGGGTCGTATCCCCGGCCCTGGCGGCGGAGAAGAACAGGCCCTTGTCCCCGCCCCGCGAAAAGCCGGTGAAATTGCGGTTCTTGATCTCGTAGCCGCAGGGGCCGGCGGCATCGGCATGGGGAAAGATGACATTGGCCCGCCCATCGACCTTGATCCTGCCGGCAAAGCGTGGGCTCTGCAGCAGGGCGCGGGGAATCCTGCGCGCCTCCTCAAGATAGCGGTGAAAGGACAGGTCCTTGAAACAAGCCAGATCCATCAGGACCTGCGCCCGGTCCTTGGAGACTGTCTCGATCTCCTGGCGGAACAGATCCGGATGGGGCCGGACAACGCCCTGCCCTGCCCCGCGCCAACGCCGCAGCTCCTGGCGCACTCCCCCGAGCCGGCAGCCCTTCACGTACTGCACCAGATCGATGATGGTGCCGCTGTGCCCGGCATGCACCGAGAAATACAGAAATAAGGCCATCTGACCGGTGCAGGACGGGTGTCCGCTGCCAATCGGCTTACACGGTAGTGGTTTCCTCCTTGGCGCTCAAGAGGCTGCCGAGAGAGTCCTCGATCAGCTGATCGAGGGATTGGTT
>Ga0210110_1000121_pt1 | contig 26973 bp, 25 predicted proteins | sample China_Galinas_PW_2_FD_184865 | JGI IMG/M metagenome (GOLD analysis project Ga0210110, IMG submission 184865) | Wetland microbial communities from San Francisco Bay, California, USA, that impact long-term carbon sequestration - China_Galinas_PWB_D1... | ecosystem: Environmental > Aquatic > Marine... | reverse complement strand
CCGCGTGGGGCACGGCTGGGACCGTCACCGCCTCGAACCGGGGCGGGCGCTGGTGCTCGGCGGGGTGGCGATCCCGAGCGAGTCGGGGGCGGTGGCCCACTCGGACGGCGATGCCCTGCTGCACGCGATCACCGACGCGGTGCTGGGGGCGGGCGGTGAGGAGGACATCGGGCGTCTGTTCCCGGATTCGGACCCGGGCAACGCGGGGCGGGCGTCGGGCGAGTTCCTGAGCGAGGCGATCCGGCGTGCGGCGGAGAAGGGGTGGGTGATCGCGAACCTCGACGCGACGGTGGTCCTCGAGCGCCCGAAGCTGGCACCGCACCGCGAGGCGATCCGGGCGGGCATCGCGACGCTGTTCGGGGTCTCGGCCGAGCGGATCAACGTGAAGGGCAAGACCGGCGAGGGCGTGGACGCGGCCGGCGAGGGTCGGGCGGTGGAGGCGCACGCGGTCGTGCTGATGAGTCGGGGATGAAGCAGGTCGCCGTGATCGGTCCTGGGGACGCGGGGGATCGCGAGTGCGGTGTTGCGCGCGAGGTGGGGCGGTTGCTCGCGGAGCGCGGGTGCGTGGTGCTGACGGGCGGGCTTGGCGGCGTGATGGAGGCCGCGTCGCGCGGGGCGCGCGGGGCGGGCGGGGTGGTCGTCGCGGTGCTGCCGGGTGAGGACAGCGCGGAGGCGAACGAGCACGCGTCGGTCGTGGTGGCGACGGGGATGGGCGAGGCGCGGAACGCGGTGGTGGTGAACTCCGCCGACGCGGTGGTCGCGGTGGGGCGCGGGTACGGGACGCTGAGCGAGATCGGGCTGGCGCTGCGCGCGGGGAAGATGGTGGTCGGGATCAGGGCGTGGGAAGTTGAAGGGGTGGTCGGGGCGCGCGATGCGGGGGAGGCGGTGGGGTTGGTGTTGGGTTGAATTCGGCGGGGTCGGCGTTCGGTATTCGGGAGGACGAGGCAGGAGCAGGAGCACTGACCAGAAGACGGGGTCGGTGGCACGGAGCGATCCGTCAAACAGGCGTTAGTGGGTCAGTGTGTCGAGTTTGAGGCGTGCGTAGCGGGAGAGGTCGTCGCGCCCGATGGCGTCGGCGCCGCGTCTTATGGCGATGAGGAGGGTAAGGTGCAGGCGGTTGCCCGCCCGCATTCCGGTGTATTCGGTCTCGAGCTGCGTCAGTTCGTCGAGGTCGTCGGAGATAGCCTGATCGTCAAGATCGGCGTACGCCGATCGCGGCGCACTCCTCGAAGGCAACTGTTCGGCCAAGGTGTCGCAGGATTCGATGGTGCGCATGTAGGTGATCCACGGCGAGTCGGGCCAACCGGTGGCCTCCCACTGCGTTTTCGTCTCGCGGACGAGCTTGAGCGACTGGGACATCTGTCCGTCGTGGAGGAGCCAGTAGCTGAGGAGGATCCGCCAGATGGCGGTGTCGATGTCGTCACCATGCCCGGCCTGCTCGGCCTCGTCGAGCATTCCGCGGACGACCTCGATGCGTCTTTCCCACAGCGGTGCGCCCTGCTCGTCGCGTTCCGTGATGACTGGGCCGGCGAGAGACTCGAAGACGGTCACCATGGGGAGCCAGTCATGGGCGAGTGAGCCTTTTGAGGCCTGTACGGCTGCGATCATGCTCGAGATACTCTTCTTGATGGCCCTGTTTTCGGCTTCGATCGCCCGCTCGTCGGCCTCGGCGACTTCGGCGCGGAGGGCGGCGGCTTCGGTGCGTGCGTCGGCCGCGATGTTCTCCTGCTGGTGCTTCTGCGCGATGTAGACGAACCCGGAAGCCACAGCGACGATCGCGAGCGCAGCCAGCCCGGCGGTTGCGACGGCGAGTGGTCGCCGGCAGAGGAGGAGCTTGACCCGCCGCACGCGTGACGGGTTGGTCCACTCGATGGGAGAGTGCGCAAGGTACGCTTCGAGGTCGGCGGCGAACTGGTCGGCGGACTGGTGGCGTCGCGCAGGGTCTGGGTGGAGCGCGCGGGCGCAGACGGCGTCGAGGTCGGGGTCGGTCGGTACGTGCTCGCTCGGTCGGACCCGGCGTTGCGTGTGCCCGTCGAGGTAGGCGAAGATCTCGTCGCGTGCGACGCCGTTGGGCGGGCGCCCGGTCAGCAGCCAGTACAGCACGCCGGCGAGTGCGTAGACATCGACGGTGAAGTTTTCGCCGGCGGGTTCGGCGCGGTACTGCTCGGGGGCGACGAAGGCGGGCGTGCCGCGGAGGGTGTGTGCGTTCGTCCTTTCGGCGTGGATGCGTGACGCGAGCCCGAAGTCGCTGATCTTGGGGACGCCGTCGCGAGTGAGGAGGATGTTGGCGGGCTTGATGTCACGGTGGATGAGTCGCGCGGTGTGCGCCGCCTGGACGCCGCGCGCCACCTGGAGCACGAGCAAGGCGGCCTCGCGTGGCGTGGAGGTCGTCGTGAGGGTGAGCGGTCCGCCTTCGAGGTACTCGTAGACGATGAAGGGCGCTCGGTCGGGGGTGCGTCCGAGGTCGAGGACGCGGGCGACGTTGGGGTGGTCGATGCCGCGTGCCTTGCGTGCCTCGGCGTCGAAGCGGTCGGTGTCGGCTCCGGCCGGTTCGCGGAGCACTTTGATGGCAATCCACGCGGGGCGTTCGCTGTCGGAGAGGAGCCGGTCAACGCCCTCGTAGACGTCGCCGTGGGCACCCCGTCCGATGAGGCGGCGCACTTCGTAGCGGGGTTCGCCGGAGGGCATCGGCGGGCCGATCGCGCACGGCGGGTCGAGCGTGCGTCCGAAGCCGATGCGATCGGCCAGCGCGTCGGTGGACCAGATGAACTTGCTCAGCAGGGCGGTGATGCGGATTTTGTCGCTGAGGTCGGGCTGTGCGGCGCAGAGAGCTTCGATGGCCTGCTCCTGTGTGCACCGGCGGTCGCGCATCAGCGCGGCGAGCGAACGGCTCAGCACAGCGTCGAGCACCTCCGGACGCTGGCGCAGATCCGGGATCGCCTCGGCGTACAGGTCGATGTTCACGGGCAGTCCGCGCGAGAGGCGGGCCTCGGCGTCGGCGTCCACCAGGTCGCTGAGCGAGTCGTTGTCGTGGGGGCAGCGGGTGATGAAATCGGCCAGCGGCACGTGCTCGCCCGCGGTGTGCAGCGCCGTGATCTCCACGATCAGTTCGTCGATGTCCCGCATTACACCTGCTCCACCATGGTGCGTCGGATCCCCTCGCGGACCCGGTAGAGGCGCTGCCGCACGGCCGCCTCGGTCAGCCCAAGCTCGGCACCGATCTCCGCCTGCGGGACGCCGCGCAGCGAACCCACCACGATCTCGCGCTCGGTGCGCCCGAGCTCGGAGAGCACCGACTGGACAGTCTCTTTGCGTTCCAGACGCTCGTCGTGACGGCACGAGCGGTAGATCAGGTCCACCAGCTCGCGTCGGGTCGCGTCGGGCGGCGCAGAGCGTTTCAGCAGGCGGACCTGGGCGCTGACGGCGTGGTCGGCGATCGTCCCGATCAGGGCCCAGAGCTGGGGCTCGTGGTCTGCGCGGAGGGTGCCGGCGGCCACGTAGCGGTCGAGACGGCGGCGGACGGTCGCGAGCAGGTCCTCGGAGTCGAAGACGCGTCGGAGGACCCGCCCGAGCTTGCGGCGGTACCGGGCGCGGATGATCGACTCGTAGCGGTTGAGGAACTCGTTCAGGGCGGCGCGATCGCCGTGCTTCATGCGGGTCAGAAGCTCCGCATCGGTGGCCAGGCAACCCCCTATTGAGGGCGGTGTAGTCGGGTTGGGTTCGGGGTGCACCATTTCCGCGCAGAATAGTCGGAATCTCGCGTTATGCGAGCGATCCATCCGGCTCCTCTCACCTGCGAGGCCAGGTTCGGCCCCGGAAAAGGAGTCGGCGGATGCTCAGAAATCGGAGTGTTGTTCGTATTATGATCGGGGGAATTCTGGTCGCGGGGTTGCTCGGTGGGGCAGGGGCCGTCTCTGTCGAGCCTGATATGCCGCGGCTTGAGGACCCGTACCCACCTGAGGAGACGTGGGAGGATCAGATCATCAACGCGTTGCTCGAGTTGTGCGAGATCCTCAACTGCGACGCGACGTCGGAGGTCGGCGCCGCCGCCACGGAGGCGGCGGTGCGGGTCTGCAAGGCGTACCACACGAACGGCGTGGTCCCCTGGCTGACGACCTCGCAGGTCAACCAGGGGAGCGTCGATGTTGGCGCGGCGATCGCGGTGCTCTCCGAGGATCCTGGGGTGCTCGATGCGTCGGTGCACGACGAGTTGGATGGCGTGCTCCAGTTGATGAAGCTCGATCTCGACGAGCGGAAGTGAGGGGGGGCATCGGCGAGACCGACCTGGCCCCGCGCCGGGCTGAGGAAGCCCTCCTGGCGGGGCGGCTGGGTTTCGTGCTGCGCGGGCGGTCGTACAAGCGGCTCGGCGAGGAGACCGGTTACTGCCCGGGAACGGCGAGGCGCATGGTGCTGACGGGGCGTCCGTCGGCGCGTTTCATCGCGAGGGTGTGCGTGGTGTACGAGATCTCGCCGGAGTGGCTTCTTTTGGGTCGGGGCCCGGTCAGGGTGGCCGACGCGCGGCGGTGGCAGGCGAGCCTGTCACGGGTGCGCGGGGATCGCGGCGAGGGCGGGGCGACGGTTGAGCCGAAGCCATGGGGCTCGCCCCGGTGGTCGGCGCCGCCGCTCGGCCCGGCTGTGGACGTGGATGCGGGGTCCGGGAACGGGGCGGGGTAGATTCGTCACTACACTGTCCGTATGCGCACCACACTGATCGTCGTTGCGGCGTTGCTGGTCTCGGGTTGTTCGACGACGGGGACCCCGGGGCGTGCCGGGGGGGTGGAGGAGGAGTGGGTGGGTCCGGCGCCGGTGTTCGTGGCGCTGGAGACGACGCGGGGCGACATCGTTGTGCGGCTCGAGCCGGCGAACGCGCCGATCACCGTCACGAATTTCCTCGGGTACCTCGACGCGGGGAGCTACGACGGTTCGATCTTCCACCGCGTCGTGCCGGGGTTCGTGATCCAGGGCGGGGGGTACGACGCCGCGTTCAACCTGCTGCCGGAGGGCGATCCGATCGCCGATGAGTGGCCGACGGGGATCCCGAACCATCGCGGGACGATTGCGATGGCGCGGGAGACCGACCCCGACACGGCCACGCGGCAGTTCTATATCAACGTGGCGGACAACGACCAACTCGATACGGCGCGCGAGACCACGGGCAACGCGGGGTACGCGGTGTTCGGGCGCGTGGTGGACGGGATGCAGGTGGTCGATCTGATCCGGGACGGTGCGCGCGAGGACCGTGAGGACCTCGACCTGAAGAACGTGCCGGTGGATCCGGTGGTAATCACGCGCGCGCGGCGGCTGAAGCCCGAGGAGGCGGCCGGGTACTGATGGGCTGGCGGCTGATGCCCCCGTTCTGGTTTCTGCTCGCGCTGGTCGCGATGCCGGTGATCGATCGGTTGGCGCCGGGGGTGATCTGGCTCGGTTGGCCGTGGATTCTGCTCGGTGTTGTCCCGGTTGCGCTGGGGATCTGGCTGGCGAGCTGGGGTCACCGTCTGTTCGTGGAGGCGGGGACGACGATCCGGCCGGGCTCCGAGTCGAGCGCGCTGGTGACGCGCGGGCCGTTCCGGGTGAGCCGGAACCCGATGTACCTCGGGATGGTGCTGGTGCTGATCGGGGTGGGGGTGCTGCTGGGCTCGGCGTGGGCGTTCGTGGTGGTGCCGGTGTTCATGGTGCTGCTCGAGGTGCTGTTCATCCGCCCGGAGGAGGCGATGATGCGGGTGAGGTTCGGGGAGGAGTTCGCGGCGTACCGGCGGCGGACGCGGCGGTGGCTGTGAGGATCGCGCACATCGCTCGTGGCCTTCACTCGCGGACTCGCTCAGACCATGGCACCCGGCGCGCGGTGGCTGTGACAACGCGGTGACCGACTTGGTGCGAGCGGGCGGCGATACTCGGGAGAAGGAGATCGCCATGCACAATCTGGCCGCACTAGGGGCGAGCGTTCTGATCGCGACGATGGGGGCGGGGGCGGGGCACGAGAGCCGGGCGCCGCTCTACATGTATTCGTGCCCGTTGAACGGTCATCTGTACGCGGTATCGCCGGGGGCGATGAGCTGGACGGAGGCGCGGGCGTGGGCACGGTCGTACGGCGGCGAGCTGGTGCAGATCCGCAACGAAGCGGAGAACGAATGGGTGTACCGCACGTTCGCGGGGTCGGCGTCGGAGCCGCGGAATCTGTGGATCGGGCTGAGCGACGCGCGCGAGGAGGGCGTGTTCCGGTGGACGTGGTGCGACCCGGTGGGGTTCAGCGCGTGGTCGCCACCCGAACCCAACGACCAACGGGGCGAGGACTACGTCTACATCTGGCATGCGCGCGATCCTCACGCGGGGCGGTGGAACGACTACAAGGACCTGCCGCACGGGCGCGGTGGGATTCCCATCCACGGCGTGCTGGAGATCATCCCGCGGCAATGCCGGGAGCGTTGAGCGGGCGGCGCGTGCGTTGCGGCGGGTTCAGTGGTTCTCGATGAGCGTGGAGGCGCCGTTGATGTTGGTGCCGGCGTTGTTCCGAGCGACGCAGCCGCGGACGAGGCCGTTGTCGACGTAGATACCGTCGCCGCCGTTGTTGGTGGCAACGCAGTCGGCGATGACCGAGGTTGCGGAGGAGTGGATGCCGTCGCCGCCGTTGCCGCGCGCGACGCAGCCGGTGATGGTGCAGGTGTATCCGAGGGAGAACCCGTTTCCACCGTTTGCGCCGGCGGTGCAGTCGGCGAGGACGACTCCGTTGGACGTCGAGAATCCGGTGTTGACATTCTGGGTCGATACGCAGCGGGAGACGAGGCAGTCGGCGCCGGTGTCGATGCCATCGCCGTCGGTGAGGGTGACGATGCAGTCGAGGACGGCCGAGTCGGCGCCGACGAGGATGCCTGCCTCGACGTTGGACCGGGCGACGCACTCGCGGATCTGCCAGTTGGTGCCGACGCGGATTCCGGCTGTCTCCATCGAGATGAGCCGGACGCGGTCGATAACGCCGTTGCGTGAGTTCGTGCCGCTGATGCCGTCGAGCAGGAAGCCGCGGATGACACCGTTGGAGATCGAGACGTTCTCCCGGCTGCCGATGATGCTGATGCCGTGGCCGAGGCTGTCGCCTCCCCCGTCGATGGTGAACCCGCTGAGGTCGAGGGTGACGTCGGAGGCGTCGATCGTGATGCCGCTCTGGTTGAGGCCCGCGATGATGTTCTCGGCGAGGTAGTACGAGCCGGGTTCGGAGATCGTGACCGGGACGCCGAGTGGGTCGTTGCGGAGTGGCGTGCGCGGCTCGGCGTCGTCGAGCGTCTTGTAGGAGGGTCCGACGGGGCCGGCCGGTGGAGCGAGCGGGCCGGCGAGGGCGCAGGTCGATGCGGCGCAGATGATGGTGATCTCTCTCAGCATATATACCCCCAATCGGATCAGATTATAAGTAAACGGTGCTGCAAGGCAATACACGGGTCGATAGCGTGGCCTGATCGCCGGGCCGGCGGAGATCGTGGACATCGCCGCGTGTTGCTGTTCGAGTGCTTCGGGATGAGCCTTGGCGATAGTCCGCTTCGGATTACACTGGCGTCGAATCGTCCGGCGAGGGAGCCGGGTGTGAACATGGGTTGTTCCGGTCCGCTGCGCAGAGAGAGACGAGACACCCTCGACAGCGATTCGGGACGTCGAGCCGACGCACCTCGTCGGGAGGAGACGCACCATGCGCTTCGGTATCAGCATTGTCACGGCCGGTGTCCTTGCGCCGCTGGCATCGGGTCAGGCGATCGTGAACGGGAGCATGACCGGGGCTGTCGGCGGCGGGATCGTGCCGTCGCCGTGGTTCCTGTGGAACAAGACGCCGGACACAGTGAACGAGTCGGGCCCGTTCAACAACGGGCCAACGGATTGGAATCTGTCGCCCGATGGTGGGACGTTCGTGCGTGCGGGTGGCGACGAGGGCGTGAACGCCGAGGCATTCGCGCAGAACGTGACGGGGTACACGGCGGGGCTGACGTACTCGGTCGGGTTCTGGCAGAGCAACATCGGGCACGTGCACGGGTCGACCGGCGAGTGGATCGGGCAGGACGGGTACTGGGAGGTTCTCGTCGATGGATCGCTCGTGGGTACGAGCCCGGCGCTGAGCAAGCCGGCACTCGAGACCGACGGGAACGTGTGGTCGTACGCGAGCGTAAGCTTCGTCGCGCCGGCGAGCGGTGTCGAGATCACGTTCCGCGCGGTCGCGACGACGGGGGCGGGGTTGAACGCGTACATGGGGATCGATGGGGCGTCGACGCGTCTCGTTCCGGCGCCGGGCGCTGGCGGGCTGCTGGCGTTGGCGGGTCTGTTCGCGACACGTAGGCGGCGCTGATACGGCTCGGGCGACCGCTCTCGGTGCCGGGGGGCTGTCGCGATTACGATGGCGGCATGGAGAGTCCGGGCGATCCCCGTGAGTTTGCGACTACGCAGTGGAGTCTCGTTGCGGCGGCGCGGCCCGGTGAGACCGACCGCACGCGGGCCCGCGAGGCGCTCGCGGAGTTGTGCCGGAGGTACTGGTACCCGCTGTACGCGTTCGTTCGGTTCCGGGGGCACTCGGCGGACGACGCGCAGGACCTGACGCAGTCGTTCTTCGCACGGGTCATCGAGACCGATGGACTCGCGTCGGCCGACCCGGCGAAGGGGCGGTTCCGCTCGTACCTGCTGGGCGCGATGAAGCACTTCCTGGCGAACGAGTGGCGGCGGTCGCGGGCGGCCAAGCGGGGTGGCGGGGCGCGGCTGGTCGAGTGGTCGGAAGTCAACGCCGAGTCGCGTTTCGGCGGCGCGGCGCGGGACGATGATCCCGAGGCGGTGTTCGACCGCGAGTGGGCGCTCGAGACGGTGGCGGGTGCGCTGCGCGCTCTGGGTGAGGAGATGACGCGGGCGGGCAAGGGCGAGCAGTTCGAGGCGCTCAAGGGGACGCTGACCGGGGAGGATGATGTGGCGCGGGCGGAGCTGGCGGCGCGGCTGGGGATGAGCGAGGGGGCGGTGAAGGTGGCGGTGCACCGGCTGCGCCGGCGGTACCGCGAGCTGCTGCGGGCGGCGGTGGCTGAGACTGTCTGCAGCGAGGAGGACCTCGAGGACGAGATGCGGTATCTGGTGGACGTGTTGAGGCGATGCTGACGATTCCTGTAACCACCCGGCGGGCACCGTTCAGGAAGGGGTGAACGGGCCCAACCCGGGAGGTGCACTCGTGGATACGACCCAACCGAACACGTGCAGGCGCTGCGGCGCGGTGATTCCCGCGGAGACGACCGACCGGCTGTGCCCGGCGTGCCTGATGAGCGGGGCGCTGGGTGACGAGGCGGTGACGATCTCGACGGCGCCGGGGGGGGCGCTGTCGCTGCACGGCCCGTCGGAGTTCCCGTGCGAGTTCGGCGGGTACCGGCTGGTGGGGCTGCTGGGGCGCGGCGGGATGGGGGTGGTGTACGAGGCGGTGGAGCGTGCGAGCGGGCGGCGCGTGGCGCTGAAGGTGCTCGGGCTGCAGCTCGACTCGGCGGAGATGCGTCGGCGGTTCCTGCGCGAGGGGCGTCTGGCGGCGCGGGTGAACCACCCGAACTCCCTGTACGTGTTCGGGAGTGAGGAGATCGACGGGCTGCCGGTGATCACGATGGAGATCGCCGGGGCGGGGACGCTGAAGGACGTGCTGAAACGGAAGGGGGCGCTGCCGGCGAGCGAGGCCGTGGACGCGGTGCTCGACGTGATCGCGGGTCTGGAGGCGGCGTCGGCGTGCGGGGTGCTGCACCGGGACATCAAGCCGTCGAACTGCTTCGTGTGCCCGGACGGCTCGGTGAAGGTGGGCGACTTCGGGTTGAGCGTGTCGACGCTGGCGAAGGCGGACACGCTGATGACGGCGCGCGGGCGGATCATGGGGACGCCGGCGTACGCGTCGCCCGAGCAGCTTCGCGGCGACGAGATCAACGTGCGGGCGGACATCTACTCGGTGGGGGCAACGCTGTACACGCTGCTGACCGATCGTGCGCCGTTCGAGGGCGACAACGCGGTGCAGGTGGTGGCGAACGCGGTGAACAAGGAGCCGCGGGCGCTGGGGGAGCTGCGCGGGGATCTGCCGGCGGGGCTGGTGCGTGTGGTGGCGCGGTGCCTGGCGAAGGATCCGGGCAAGCGGTACGGTGACTACGGCGCGTTGCGCAACGCGCTGCTGCCGTTCGGCTCGCGTGCGCCGGTCCCGGTGCCGATGGCGGCGCGCCCGGCGGCGGGGTGGATCGACTTCCTCCTCGCCTTCCTCCCGCCGTACGTGGCGCTCATGCTGCTCGTCGGTGCCGAGGAGCTGATCGTGCGGCCGATCGTCGAGCCGTCGCTCTTTACGTATCGCTACCAAGCGTTGCTGCTGGCGATCGGGTTCGGCTACTTCGCGCTGAGCGAGGGTGTCTGGGGCGCCGGGCTCGGCAAGCGGCTGAAGGGGATGCGTGTGGTCCGGCACGACGGGCGTGCGCCGGGTGTCATGCGCGCGCTGGTCCGGATCGCGGTGCTGATCGCCCCGCTCGAGCTCATGCAGATCCCCCTCATGTCGGCGTTGATCCACGACACCCAGTGGGGGTGGTACGAGAACCTCGTCTACATCGGTGGCTGGAACGTGCTCCCGTGGCTGCTGGCGTTGCTGACGCTCACGGCCAAGGAGGAGAACGGCTTCGCGACGTTGTGGGGCATGGCGAGCGGCACGCGGGTCGTGTACACGCCCCGTGGGATCGAGCGTCCGTCGTTCGCGGGCGCGGCGTGCTCGGGAGAGGGGAACGAGGAGGCGGCCGTGATCGGTCCGTTCCGGGCCGTAGGCGAGGTGATCCCGGGCGAGTGGCTCACGGCGCACGACCCGGTGTTGTGCCGGGATGTGTGGCTGCTGCGTCGGCTGGGTGGGGAGCCCTCCGCGTCGCGGCGCGAAGTGGCGCGTCCCGGACGCCCGCGCTGGCTTCAGAGTGTCGAGCACGACGGGTCGGTGTGGGACGCGTTCGAGGTGGGTCCGGGGCGGGTGTTGTCGGATGTCGTACGCGGCGGGCGCGTGCCGTGGGGCACGCTGCGGCACTGGCTGCACGACATCGCGGAGGAGCTGTGGGCGGCGGTTGGCGATGGGACGCTGCCGGACACACTGAGCCTGGATCAGGTCTGGATCACGGGAGACGGTCGCGCGGTGCTGCTCGACCGCGCGTGGCCCGCCACCGAGCCCGCCGAGCGCATCGGTGTCCGTGATCTCGCGGGTCAGCAGCGGTTCCTGCACGGCGTGGCGGCGTGGGTCGAGTGGACGGGTGTGCCGCTGCACGCGCGTCCGGTGCTGACGAATCTCGCGGGTGGTCGGTTTGAGAAGCTGAGCTTCCTGACGGGCACGCTGCGCGGGCTGCTGGAGAAGCGCGTCGATGTCACGGCCGGCGTGCGCGCGGGATCGATGGTGCTGATCCCGGCCTACACGTGGTGCATGGTCATGGTGGGGTACTTCCACGACAAGGCGTGGAGCCTCGGGGCCGCCGTCGTCGCGACGGTTCTGGTATTGCTGGCCGTGGGGCTGGGGGATCTGATCGGTGTTGCGTTCCGCGGTGCGGTGGGGCAGTCGGTTTTCCGGCTGGCGGTGCTGGACGCGGGTGGCGCGCCGGCGGGTCGGTTGCGCCTGCTCGCGCGCTGGGCGATCGCCTGGATTCCGGTGGGCGCGATCGGGCTGCTCGTGGTGCTCGCCGTACGGAGCGAGATCACGGGTGGGTTCGAGCTGGCGTCGGTGCTTGTCGTGGCGTGGCTGGGCGGGGTCGGGCACGCGGCCTCGAGCCCGCACCGCGGGCTGCACGACCGGATCGCGGGGACGTGGGTGGTGCGGCGGTAGCGGCGGGACGAGTTGAAACACCTGTGCCCCGGCCCCGTATCACTCGGCGTGCGACGGGTCCGGTTCGTGACGCGCAAGGCTCTCAGGCGTCTGTCGGTGCTTGCGCTGCTGATCGTCGTTGCGTTGGCGTGGTCGTGGCAGGCGATGATCAACATGCCCGGCGCGAGTTACGCAGGTCAGCTGCCGGCGCTGACGGAAGAGCAGGCGGGGCTGGGCGATCGGCTGCGCGGGCACGTGGAGAAGCTGGCGGGCGAGTTCGGCGGGCGCGGCGAGTACAACCCAGGGCACTACGCGGGCGCGCGTGAGTACCTCGTCGATCAGCTGCGCGAGGCGGGGTACGAGCCGGTGATCGAGCCGGTCGCTGGCGACGCCGCGAACGTGTACGCCGACCTAGTTGGGACCACGCGGGGCGGGGAGATCGTGGTGGTGGGTGCGCATTACGACGCGTGCATGGGCTACCCCGGCGCGGATGACAACGCGAGCGGGTGCGCGGGTGTGCTGGAGCTGGCGAGGAGGTTTGCGGGTGAGCCGCGCGGGCGGACGATCCGGTTTGCGCTCTTCGCCAACGAGGAGCCGCCGCACTTCTGGACCGAGACGATGGGGAGCCTGGTGCACGCGGGCGGGTGCGCGGAGCGCGGCGAGGACGTTCGGGCGATGCTGGCGCTGGAGATGCTGGGGTGCTACTCGGACGAGGTGAGGTCGCAGCACTACCCGGCGCCGCTGTCGCTGCTGTACCCGGACACGGGCGACTTCATCGCGTTCGTGGGGCGGACGAGCGACCGGGGGCTGGTGAAGCGCGCGGTGCGCGTGTTCCGGGAGCACAACGCGTTCCCATCGCAGGGGGCGGCGCTGCCGGGGGTGCTGCCGGGGGTGGCGTGGAGCGACCACTGGTCGTTCTGGCAGCACGGGTACGACGCGATCATGGTCACGGACACGGCGATGTACCGCAACGGGCGGTACCACACCGCGCGCGACACGGCGGACACGCTGGACTACGAGCGGATGGCGCGCGTGGTCGATGGGCTGGTGCCGGTGATCGACGACCTCGCGAGCAGCGGTGAGTGACCCGGGCGAGGGAGTCGTGCATCCAGTTTGAGCGTGCGTCGGTTATCGACCGGTTCGCCCGCAGGATCGGCGCGACCGGACTGGTTCGGTGCGCGAGAGGTGTGCGAAGTGGTCGTCGCGGCGTCGGGGGGATCCGACAGAGAACGGGGCGCGATGCCGCGCCCGCAGGAGCCGCCCGATGGTGGATCTCGACAATCCGGCCGTGATGTTCTCGGGGATGCTGATCGGGATGATCGGTTTGGCTGCGATCATCTACGGGCGCAAGGCCGAGGACATCCGGTTCGTGCTGCTCGGGGTCGTGCTGAGCGTGGTGCCGTTTCTTGCGCACACGCTGCTGGCGTTGTGGGGCGTGACGGTGGGGTGCTGCTCGCTGTTCTACGTGACGGCGAACCGGGTCTGAGCGCTGCGGGCGCGCAGGCCCGCCTTGAACAGATCGATCGATCCGGTTTGCGGCGCTGAATGCGCGTGGTTTGCGCTCGCGCCGGCGCTTGCGCGTGGTGTGTATGGGGTGGTGTGAACTCCGAGCGATGCTTCATCGCGTCGGCGGCGCGAACTCGGGCGAACCGGAGGGCGTACTCCGACTGGCCCGCACCGGATCCGAACGCATCGGCATCGGCCGAACCGCTTCCGGGCAGGGCGCTCCGCTTTGAAGGGGCAGCAAAGCTAGTGGTGTAGATCGAGGGCTGGGACGCACTAAAGGAGAATCCTCATGCTGAACTCACTCCGACACACTGGCGCGTTGGTTGGTCTGGCTGTCCTCGCCGCCGGTCCGGTTGCGTTGGCGCAATCGACCGTCGGCGAGGGGGAGCTCGACCGTGCGCTGACGACGGCCGACAACCTCTCCGTCGCCTTCGAGCACGCGGCCGATGTCGTGGAGCCCTCCGTGGTGAATGTCCGCGCGGCGGCGCGGATCGTGCCGAGCAGCGGCTCTGGGTCCGGGCAGCTCATCATCCCGTTCCAGGACCCGCGGCTCGGGCAGTTCTTCGGGAACGACCACTTCGGGCAGTTCGGTCTGCCGCAGCAGGGCGGGTCCGGCGGGCTTGTCCGGGAGGGGGAGGGGACGGGGTTCGTGGTGTCCCAGGACGGGCTGATTCTGACCAACAACCACGTGGTGGACAACGCGACGGAGGTGACAGTGCAGTTCAGCGGCGGGCAGGAGTACGACGCCGAGGTCGTCGGCACCGACCCGAGCACCGATCTGGCGTTGCTGCGGATCGACGCGAAGGGTCTGACGCCGGTGAAGTTCGGCGACTCGGACGACGTGCGCGTGGGGCAGTGGGTGGTCGCGGTGGGCGACCCGTTCGGGCTCGAGTCGACCATCACCGCGGGGATCGTCAGCGCCAAGGGGCGGACCCACGTGGGCATCGCCAACTACGAGGACTTCATCCAGACCGACGCGGCGGTCAACCCGGGGAACTCCGGCGGGCCGCTGGTTGACCTCCACGGCGAGGTGATCGGGATCAACACGGCGATCGCGACGCGCAACGGCGGGAACATGGGCGTCGGGTTCTCGATCCCGAGCAACCTGGCCACGTCGATCATGCAGAAGCTGCGCGACAACGGCGTTGTCTCGCGGGGGTGGCTCGGCGTGGTGATCCAGGACCTCGACGAGGGGCTTGCCGATTCGTTCGGCTTCCACGGCACAGAGGGCGTGCTGGTCTCGCAGGTGCAGGACGACGGCCCCGCGTCGAAGGCGGGGATGAAGGTCGGCGACATCATCACCGGGTTCAACGGCGCGCCGCTGACCGGGATGGACCAGCTCCGGATGCGGGTGGCGGAAACGCAGCCCGGCAGCACGGTCAACCTCACCGTCTTCCGCGACGGCAAGGACCGCACGCTCAGCGTGGACGTGGGCGAGCTCGGGTCGAACGGCTCGCTCGCGCAGGGCAAGCCGATCTCCGACGAGCTCGGGCTCGGGCTGCGCGACCTCGACGAGGCGATCGCCAACCAGTTGGGCGTCGATCTTGATTCGGGCGTGGTGGTGACGTCGGTCGATCCGCTCGGGGCCGGCGGGCGGTCCGGGCTTCGGGTGGGCGATGTGATCACAAAGGTGCAGGGCACCGCGGTGAACAACACGCGCGAGTTCCGCAGGGCGCTGGGCAAGCACGAGTTGACCAAGGGCGTGCGCCTGACGGTGCGGACGGGGGACGCGCAGCGGTTCGTGTTCCTGCGCGAGTCGAAGCCGATCGAGCACTAGGTTCCCATCTGCCGGCGAGCCGGCGCAAGGCGGCCCCACGTGGGCCGTCTTGTTTGTTTTGTGCGCGCCTGGGCGGCGAGGGCGTGGCAGCGGCACGCGGTGCGGGCAAACCGTGAGGAACGCGGGTTCGGACCGGTAGCCCGAGGGTTGATCGGAACAGAGGAGTTGGGTATACCGAATAGCGCAGGGCCCATCTGTGGGGAGGGATCGGGTTGTTGCCGTCGCCGGCTCTCGGCGCCGGCGGTGAGACGCGTCTGCTCGCACACAGGAGGTGTCTCGTGGATCGTTGGGGATATTGCGCAAGCGTTCTGTTCGCGTCGGCCGGGCTGGCGGTCGAGGTGAGCCCGGCCCGCGGTCAGCAGGTGTCGGATCCGCCAGTGGAGGCGGGTCCGGGTTCGGTTCTCGGCGGCGGGATCGTGCGGGTGCGCCCGATCGGGCGTGTCACTCGGGAGATGCTGGTCGGCGTGGGCACGCGGGCGGCGCCGGTTGACGCGGACATGACGCTGGACATCACGGCGCCGGCGCCGATGGACGAGGCGGGTGTTCCGTCGAGGATCTTCGCGACGTCCGAGGAAGCCGTCGGGGAGGGTTTCGGTCTGCGCAGCGACTGTCAGCCGGCGGGGAACTGCCAGGCGGGGATCCAGACGACCGCGTACAACACGACGACCGGTTCGGGGTACACGGTGGCCGAGGACTTCGTCGTTGCGACGGGCGGGACGATCGAGTCGTCGTGCATCCAGGGTGTGTTCTGGGACTACGACACGTCTTCGTGCAGCGACGCGGGCACGGAAGACTGGACGATCAACTTCTACGACAGCGAGTACGGCGCTCCCAAGACCCTGATCGCGAGCTACACGGGGTGCACCGACGCGGGGTGCGTGCCGGGGGCGGGCGAGATCACGATGGTGAAGGACCTGCCGTCTGGTGCGCCGACGTTCTACGGGTACCCGGTCTACCGGATCAACGCCGACTTCACGACCGGTGGCAACACGGGCGTCGCGGTGATGGCCGGTGAGTGCTACTGGATCGAGTGGACGGCGACGCTTGGCGCGAGCCCGTGCGGGTTCTTCTGGCAGGCCGGCTCCCCGGGCGACCTGTACTCCCTGCAGCGTGAGCCGCCGTTCGACTACGACTGCTGCAACTCGGTGAGCGAGGATCTTTCGCTGTGCGTGGACCTGCCGCTCGACGGCACCCAGGTTCTGAACTGCGACACGTGCTACTGGCAGACGCCGCCCATTCTCTGTGATGAAGTCTATTACCAGGCGGCGTTGGCGCCGGGCGAACCCCGGAACCTGACGCTCGATCCGTTCGCACCACCGTACGAGAACGTGCCGAGTCCGCCGGGGCTCGAAGGGACCGACCTGAACACCAACTCGAGGGAGTGGTTCCGGTTCATCGGCACGGGCAACCGGATGAGCCTGGAGCTCAGCTCGACCGCTTTCGACGCGGTGCTGGGCGTGTTCTGCGGCGGGTGCGAGAACCTCTACGGCGTGATCGGCAACGACAACGCCGACGCGGGCACCACCGATGCGCGGGTCGAGCTGGAGACGACGGACGGGGTGGAGTACCTCGTGCTGGCGACGTCGAACCGGTACTGCGGGTCGGGGACGCTGCTGCTGCAGAACTTCGGTTCACCGGGAGGCGGGACGGTGCCGTCGTGCGAGCCGTGCACGCTGCCGATCGAGATCACGGGGACGCCGACGGTGGACGAAGCGGCGTCGGAGCCGTGCGGCTCGGGCGGCATCAACGACGGGTGCAACGCCGGCGGGCTGGCGAACGAGTTCAAGCAACTGTTCGACGGTGACATCATCAGCGGATTGCTCTGGGCGGATGGCGGATCCCGCGACACGGACTGGTTCTACGTCACGAACTCCGGGCCGGACGAGCAGTACGTTGTTTGGCAGGCGGAGGCGGAGTACCCGATCAACCTGTTCCAGATCGACGTCGGCGGCGATATCACGGCCGCGGACTGCAACGGGCTGACGATCCCGGTGAACGACCAAGCCACCCGGTGTGCGTTGGCGACGACGATTCGGCGCGTGCCGGCAGGTGACCACGTGCTGTGGATCGGGAACACGGTGTACGATCACAACCCGTGCGACGGCGACGACGGGATCCCGGACAGCGGGGACGAGGACACGGCGTATCGCGCACGAGTCGCGATGTATGAGCCGTGCGCGCTGCCCGACGGTCCCGGCGACGACGAGTGCGGGGCCGAGACCAACGCGGGGTGTGGCGGCGCGAGCGACGCGGACTTCGAGGTGATCTCGCTGGGGGCGCAGGTCGGGGGCGAGCTGTGGGCCGACGGGTTCACGCGCGACACCGACTGGTATGTGCTGCCGTCGCTGCCGGCGGGTAACTACACGATCTCGCTCGAGTCCGAGGTACCAACGGTCGTGTTCGTGCAGGACTTCGGGACCGGTGGCCTGTTCGCGAACTGCGCGGGCGCGACGACGCTGGCGTCGTACGGCGTGCTGCCGTGCAGCCCGGTCGAATTGGCGTTCACGTCGGCGACCGGCGGCAACGACGTCGTCCTCTTCGTCTCGATCGGCAATCTCGACGGGAACGGGATCTTCACCGGCTACCCGTGCCCCGGCGTCGGTGAGGACGGGCTCAACGAGTACCTGCTCACGGTGGACTCGGTGTCGGTGGGCGCGTGCCGCGGCGGGTTCGGCGGGTGCTTCGACGCGTGTGTGGTCACGGACCGGGCGTCGTGCGAGGCGAACTGCGGCGTGTTCCAGGGCGACGGGTCGCCGTGCCCGAGCGTTCCGTGCGTGGGCGACCAGACGACGGCCGGGGCCGGGTCGGGCGACCCGCTCTACGGCGTGGCCGATGGGGCGTGCTCGGCCGCGGACATCCAGTTCTACGTCAACCTGTTCGTCGCCGCCGACTGCCGCGCCGACGTGACGACGGCAGGGGCGGGTGTCGGCGCGTCGGGGTTCGGCGTGCAGGACGGCGCGGTGACGAGCGCCGATATCCAGTTCCTTGTCAACGCGTACGTGGACTGTGTCGGGTCGGGCGGCGTGTCGTGCAGCCCGGGCGGGGCGTGCACGGAGTGAGTTGAATCAGTTGATGCCGTGGCCCGAGCCCGCTCCCCGAGGGGCGGGCGGGCCGCGGCTTTGTTGATGGGGGGAGGGTGCCGTGCTACACGCCGAAGCCGTGAAGCACGAGCGGATCGTGGTTCAGCCTGCGGCTGTACCACGGCACCCGCGCTGCCTTTGCGCTTCGCGTGCTAGGCTGGCGCGGAGGCTTGTCGATGCCCGCGAGGAAGAAGACAACGAAGAAGAAAACGACGAAGCGCGCGGGCGGGAGGGCGCCGGTGCGGTTGTCGGGGCCGCCTGACGAGGTTCCGCCGTCGCCCTTGGACTGGCTCAAGGACCACTGCCGTGGGCTGGCGGGCACGACGGAGGACGTCAAGTGGGGCGCGGCCCACGTCTTCAGCGTCGACACGAAGATGTACGCGTGGTTCGGGCTCGACGACCGGGGCTACTCGTTCCAGTGCGACGAGGGCGACTTCGACCTGCTGACCGAGCGTGAGGGGATCATCCCCGCGCCGTACGCCGCGCGGATGGGGTGGGTGAACGCCGGGCGTGGGGCGAAGCTGCCGCGTGCGGAGGCGCGCAAGCTGCTGACCAAGGCGCACCGGATCGTGTCGGGCAAGCTGAGCAAGAAGCGGCAGCGGGAGCTGGGGTTGGTCGAGTAGCGGAGACGGTGCGGCGTTGTCGTGGCGCAGATGTGGGGGAGGTGTCCCCCACACCCCCTCTTCGTGCCACTGACCGGTCTTCCGATCAGTGCTCCCCCTCGAAGACACTGATCCGAAGGCGGATCAGTGGCACGGGCACCCGGGTGCACTGTTCCAAGGCGAAGCCGTGACGCGCGAGCGGATCGTGGTTCAGCCTTGGGACCGTACCACGGCACCCGGCGGCCGCATCCCGGATCCTCCCGCCTAGGAATATGTACAAAAAGGTGTATAATTAGACCGGGCTTCTGGTCAGGAGGTGGACGATGCCGGTGCTACGGGTGGTCGCGTGCGGTGTGTGCCTCGCGGGAGTTTCTTTGGCCGCGGAGGCGCCGGGGGACCTGCTTGGGCGGCTGACGGCCGACGACGCCGCGGGGTCGGACCTGTTCGGGAGCGCGATCGGGGTCGGCGGCGTGGTCGCCGCGGTGGGCGCTCCCTGGTCGGACCGCGCCGGCGAGGACGCCGGGGCGGTGTACCTGTTCAACGCGCTGACGGGGGATCAGCTGGGGACGATCGCGCCGCCTCACGCGCAGGCGCTGGGTCACTTCGGCGACGCGGTGGCGATCGACGGGCGGCGCGTGGTCGTTGGCGCGCACAACGACGATGCCGTCGCGCTGAACGCCGGGGCTGCGTGGGTGTTCGCGCTCGACGGCGGCCTGCTCGCGCCGCTCATGCCGGACGACGTCACCGAGCGCGACGGGTTCGGCCTGTCGGTCGGCATCAGCGGGCGCAGCGTCATCGTCGGCTCGCCCGGCAGCGACGAGCACCATCCGGGCGGCAGCACAGTCGACGCCGGCGCGGTGTACGTGTTCGACGCGGAAACGGGTGAGCAGTTGGCGCGCCTCGCCGCGGACGACCCGCAGGAGTCTGCGGCGTTCGGCTGGTCGGTCGCGATCGATGGGGACTACGCAATCGTGGGCGCGTGGAACGACCACGACTACCACTCGGGGGTGATCGAGGGCGGGGCGGCCTACGTGTTCAATCTGCGGACGGGGCGGCAGGTCCACAAGCTGATCCCTGCGGACCGCGCGTCGTGGGACCGCTTCGGGAAGGCCGTCGCGATCAGCGGGAGGACCGCCGTGATCGGCGCCCCGCAGGACCAGGCGAACGGGTCGTACTCGGGTTCGGCGTACGTGTTCGACGTCGTGAGCGGGGCGCAGGTGTTCAAGCTGTGGGCCGAGGACGACGGGGCGGCGTGGGAGAACTTCGGGCATTCGGTCGCGGTGGTGGGTGATGTGGCTGTCGTCGGCGCCAACCAGGACGAGGACCTCGGCGCCGGGACCGGGTCGGCGTACCTGTTCGACCTGAACGGCGGTCAACAGATCGCCAAGCTGCTGCCGGCGAGCGCGGCGGGCGGCGACGGGCTCGGGCAGGCGGTGGCGGTATCGACGCGCTGCGCGATCGTCGGCGCTGGCTGGGCCGACCTGGGGTCGGGGCTGGTCGACGCGGGGGCCGCGTACGTCTACCCAGGCGGGTGCACGGCGGACCTGACCACGCAGAACGCGCCGGTGGGAGACCCGGCGTACGGCGCGCCCGACGGTCGGCTGACGGCCGCCGACATCCAGTTCTACGTCAACGCCTGGGTGTCGGGCGACGAGGTCGCCGACCTGACCACGCAGAACGCGCCGTCGGGCAACGCGCTAGACGGCGTGCCGGACGGGCGCGTCTCGGCGATCGACCTCAACTACTACGTCAACCTCTGGTTGGCAGGGTGCCCGTGAGCCTCACCCCACCGCCTGACACACCTTCTCCGCCGCATCCCCGAGGTCGGTGGCGGCTTGGAGGGTGGGGAGGTCGGCGGCCGCGGCTTTGAGGATCTCGCGCCCGGCGTCCACGTTGGTGCCCTCGAGGCGGACGACGAGGGGGATCTCGAAGCCGACCTCCTTGGCCGCGTTGGCGATGCCCTGGGCGATGACGTCGCAGCGCATGATGCCGCCGAAGATGTTGACGAGGACGCCCTTGACGGCCGGGTCGGAGAGGATGATGCGGAAGGCCTCGGTGACGGCCTCTTCTGAGGCCGAGCCGCCGACGTCGAGGAAGTTGGCGGGCTCGCCGCCGTGGAGCTTGATGATGTCCATGGTGGCCATGGCGAGCCCGGCGCCGTTGACGAGGCAGCCGATGTTGCCGTCGAGGGCGATGTAGCTGAGCCCCATGCGCGAGGCGCGCAGCTCGTTGGGGTTCTCCTCGGCCGGGTCGAAGAGGGCGCCGATGTCCTTGTGGCGGAACAGCCCGTTGTCGTCGAAATTGAACTTGGCGTCGATGGCGAGGACAAGCCCGTCGGGGTGCTCGGCGGTCGGCTTGGTGGTGATCAGCGGGTTGATCTCGGCCAGCGAGCAGTCCTTGGTCGCGTAGAGCGTGGCGAGCGCTGTCATGACCTTGACGGCCTGGGAGACCTGCTTGCCGGTGAAGCCGAGGCGGAACGCGACCTCGCGCGCCTGGTGCGCCTGGAGCCCGAGGAGCGGGTGGATGAAGGTCTTGATGATGGCGTCGGGGTTGGTCTTGGCGACCTGCTCGATCTCGACGCCGCCCTCGCGCGAGGCGATGAGGACGTTGCGTCGTGTGGCGCGGTCGGTGGTGATGGCGACGTAGTACTCGTGGTCGATGTCCACGCCGGCCGCGACGAGGAGCTTCTTGACTTCGAGCCCGTCGGGTCCGGTCTGGACCGAGACCATCTTGTTGGAGAGCATAAAGCGTGCGGCGTCGGTGGCGTCGTCGGGTGAGCGGACGAGCTTGACGAAGCCGGCATTGCCGCGTCCGCCGGCGTGGACCTGGGCCTTGACGACGGCGAGGTCGGTCTCGCCCTCGGCGGTGACCGCCTTGTAGGCGGGTGCGGCGTCGTCGATGGACTCGATGACGCGGGCCGGGGGGACGGGGACGCCGGCGGAGGCGAGCAGCTCGCGGGCCTGGTACTCGTGGACTTTCATGGGTCTCTCCGGGGAAAGGGGGATGGTAGAGGGGGATATGCGGCCCCGCGGGGTTGTTTTTGGGGCGGTTTGTTGCGATCGAGTCTCAATCGCGGTAGAGTTCTGCACGAGAATAGATTCCATCGAGGTCTGGATAGCCGATGCGCACCGCCGTGCCCCCAGCCAAGCCCCACGCGTGTCCCCGGGTCGTCCCGCTGACGCAATTGCCGCGGGGTTGTTGCGGGGTGGTAGCCGAGTCGGCATTCGACGCGGACGACGCCGAGCAGTTGCGGTGCATGGGGCTGAGGCCGAGCGCGGAGATCCGCGTGTGCCGGATGGGTGAGCCGTGCATCGTGGCGTTGCGGGACGGGTGCGGGCTCGGGTGCCGGATCGGGTTGAGCCGCAAGCTGGCCGAGCGTCTGATGGTCGCGACCGCCGGGTGATGGCGCGGGCGTCGTCGGAGGGCGGTTCGTTACGCCCGGTGGCGATGCTGGGGAACCCCAACGTCGGGAAGACGACGCTGTTCAACGCGCTGTGCGGGTTGAGGCAGAAGGCCGCGAACTTCCCCGGGACGACACAAGAGGCGCACGTCGGGGCCGCCGACGGGTTGCGGCTGGTTGATCTGCCGGGCGCGTACACGCTGGGCGGCTCGTCGAGCGAGTCGGAGGTGTGCCGGTCGGTGATCGAGGGTCGGCTGGCGCCGCTGGGGATGGACCCGGCCGAGCCGGAGACGCTGCTGGTCGTGGCCGACGCGACGAACCTGCTGCGCAACCTGGTGTTCGTGGGCGAGGTGCTGGCGCTGGGTCGCCCGACGGCGGTTGCGGTGAACCTGATCGACATGGCGAAGCGGCGCGGGGTGCACGTGGACCGCGAGCGGCTGGAGGAGCGGCTGGGGTGTCCGGTGGTGCTGTGCAACGCGCGCGGGGGCGAGTGCGTCGGTGAGGTGCGCGCGGCGGTGTCGAGGGCGCGCGTCGCGAGCGTGCTCCCGCCGGCGGAGATCGGGGCGCGGGAGCGGTGGGCTGAGGAGGTCTACGCGGACGTCGCGTCGGCGCGCGGCGAGGCGAACCACGATTCGCTGACCGACCGGCTCGACCGTGCGTTCACGCACCCGGTGCTCGGCGTGATCTGGTTCATCGCGGTTATGACCGGGCTGTTCTGGGTGATCTTCAGGCTGGCGGCGTACCCGATGGACTGGATCGACGCGGTGTTCACGCACCTCGGGGGGCTGGTCGAGTCGGCGATGCCGGCGGGGGTGCTGCGCGACCTGCTGGCGAACGGGGTGATCGCCGGGGTCGGGGCGACGGTGGTGTTCGTGCCGCAGATCTTCCTGCTGTTCCTGCTGATCTCGCTGCTGGAGGGGACGGGGTATCTCGCGCGGGCGGCGTTCGTGGTGGACCGGCTGCTGCGCCCGTTCGGGCTGAGCGGGCACGCGTTCGTGCCGCTGCTGTCGAGCCACGCGTGCGCGCTGCCGGGGATCATGGCCGCGCGGGCGGTGCCGGACCGGCGCGACCGGCTGGCGACGATCCTGGCGGCGCCGTTCATGAGCTGCACCGCGCGGATCCCGGTGTACGTGCTGCTGACGACCCTGCTGTTCCCTGAGAGCCCGGCGATGCAGGCGGTGGCGTTCACGTCGTGCTACGTGATCGGGGTGGTTGCCGGGCTGCTGAGCGCGCTGGTGGCGCGGCGGACGATCCTGCGCGGGCGCAGCCGCCCGATGGCGCTCGAGCTGCCGAGCTACCGCGTGCCGGACGTGCGGACGGCGCTGATGACGGCGTGGGACCGCGGGCTGGTGTTTCTGCGCAAGGCCGGGACGCTGATCCTCGGGTTCTCCGTCGTGCTGTGGTGGTTGGGGTCGTACCCGCTGGTCGATCCGCCGGCGGAGGCGGTGGCGCTGCGCACGCAGGGTGAGCTGAACGCGGACGAGGGCGAGGTGGCGGCGCTGCTCGAAGAAGCGGATCGGCTGGAGGCGTCGCACGCGGCCGAGCACAGCTTCCTCGGGCAGATCGGCTCGTTCGTGCAGCCGGTGTTCGCGCCCTTGGGGTACGACCGGCAGTTGACGGTGGGTGTGCTGGCGAGCTTCGCGGCGCGGGAGGTGTTCGTCTCGACGATGGCCGTGCAGGTGGTCGGACGGGACGACACGGGGGACGAGGGGGTGTTCGAGGCGTTGGCATCGGCGGAGCGAGATAACGGGCGCCCGATCTTCGACCGCGCGACGAGCTGGTCACTGCTTGTGTACTACGTGCTGGCGATGCAGTGCATCCCGACGCTGGTGGTGACGGCGCGCGAGGCGGGCGGGGCGAAGTGGGCGTTTCTCCAGCTCGCGTGGATGAGTGGGCTGGCGTACGTGTGCGCGATGGTGGTGTACCAGGTGATGAGGTAAGAAGGCAATGGGCAACAGGCAATGGGCAATGGGGGGGAGAGGGGACGATGTTGCCCATCGGTGACTGGCAGTTCTGGGTGGCGACGACGGCGGTGGCGGTGGTCGTCGCGCTCGGGGTCCGCGCGGCGTGGCCGAGGGCGCGGGGGCGGAAGCGGGCAAGGCTGACGGTCGAGGGGCGGGAGTGCAAGCACTAGGCGTCGTTTGATCGGTGACCTTGGTAGAACGGGAAGGGGTAGAAGCACTGATCCGAAGGCGGGATCAGTGGCACGGAGTGATCCGTCGGAAAGGGCTAGGGCTTGCCGTCGTCTTTGGCGGGCTTGTCCTTCGGCGCGTCGTCCTTGTCCTTCTTGTTCTTCTCGTCTTCTTTGGACGGCGGCTTCTCGCCGGTCTCCTTTTCCCAGTACTCGTCGGCCAGCTTCTCGAGCTTCTCGGGCCCCTCCTTGTGCCAGTACTTGTAGGTGTCGCCGCCCCAGCCGTCGTAGAAGAGCATGAGGCGTCCGTCCTGGATGAGGAAGCGTTTGGGGCTGGGCTTGGTGTAGTCGTGCTTTGCCATGGCGTAGGCGCACCAGCCGCCGTAGGCGGGTTCGTAACGCTGTGGGTCTTCCTTGAACATCTCGCGGTGCTCTTCTGACGCGAAGCGGTAGAGCACCTGGTCGTAGACGAAGGTGATCTTCTTCGAGCCCTTCTCCGGCTTGTCGTCGCCTTCCTCGAAGTAGGAGATGGGGTCGTAGCCGCTGAGGGCGAGGTTGTCCTTGCCGAGCTGGTAGTGCTCGACGTCGCGGGGCTTCTTCTCCTTCTCGGCTTTGGCGGGCTCGTCGGGCTTGTCGGCGGGCTGGGCGAAGGCGAGCGGGGCCAGCAGGGCGAGCGTGACGGCGAACGCGGCGAGTCTCATCGAGCGTCTCCTTGCGTGGGAAGGGCTAACGCCGGGCGTGGCGGGGGTATTCCCGCCGGGTGGCGTGGTGGGCGGTAGACTGGGCGCATGGCACTCACACGCGATGAGATTACGCGCCGGGCGGCCAAAGAGCTGCGGGACGGGTTTGTTGTGAACCTCGGGATCGGGATGCCGACCCTGGTGGCCAACCACATCCCGGAGGGGATGGACGTGTGGCTGCAGTCGGAGAACGGGCTGCTGGGGATCGGGCCGTTCCCGGCCGAGGCGGAGGTCGACGCCGACCTGATCAACGCGGGCAAGCAGACGATCACGGCCCGGACGGGTGCGAGTTATTTCTCGAGCGCGGATTCGTTCGGGATGATCCGCGGCGGGCACGTCGACATCTGCATCCTCGGTGCGATGGAGGTGAGCCAGGAGGGCGACATCGCGAACTGGATGATCCCAGGCAAGATGATCAAGGGGATGGGCGGCGCGATGGACCTGGTCGCAGGGGTCAACGAGGTCGTCGTCGCGATGGAGCACTGCAACAAGAAGGGGCAGACAAAGATCGTCCGCGAGTGCTCGCTGCCGCTGACGGGCAAGGCGTGCGTCGACCTGGTCATCACCGACCTGTGCGTGCTCGAGATGGACCATCAGCGCCGTCGGTTCCGCCTCAAGGAGCTGGCGCCGGGCGTGAGCGTGGACGAGGTGCGGGCGAAGACCGAGGCGGAGATCATCGTCGAGGGCGAGCCGGCGGTGGTGGAGGTGTGAGGTGTACGACGATCCGGGTGGAAGTGCGCACACCCAAGCAGAGGAACCGGGTGGTTCTGGGACAATCGAGATCTACGCGGATACATCCGGACCCCGACGGCTCACGACCTTGGTGGTGTTTGTCGCAGCGATGCTCGGCGCGAGTACCGGCGTGCTCATTGTGGCTGCTGTCATCGAAGGACGTGCTCCGGATATCAAGACGATCGGGGTGATCGCGGGAGCGTTGTTGGCAACAGGCGCAACGGTCTGGCTATCGATCCACACCCGCAGACGCAACAGGTTCTTGCAGACGCATCCTATTCTGCGGTACGACGGTCACGGGATAGAGGCGTTGTTCGGTGTTGAGTCCGTATCGGTCCCTTGGGACACTGTGATCCGAACAACAGTCTGGCGCTCTCGCTACAAGGACGAGTTGGCGCTGGTGGTGGATCCAGAATACACCGGAGCACATCGAAACGGACTCTGGCGACAATTCGAGCGGTGGGTCTACCGCAAGCTCATTCATGGCACGTGGGTATCGCTTGCGAACAGCCTCTACGTCGATGATATCGACGCACTGCGAGCTCTGATCGACGCCCGACTCGCGGAATACCGCTTGGAACACGGTTCACGCGACGTATAGTCGCACGAGCGGCGCACGGAAGCCGGCGTTCGAGCACTCGCCCTCGAATTCGCTCAGGGCCCGCTCTTCGGCAGCTCGTGCCCGACCGCCGTTTCGATGACCTTCTTCACCTCGGCGGCGTAGTCGATGGTGTACTTCTCGTCGGGGACGCCCGCTTCGTCGGCGGCCGCCTTGGCGTTGGCGATGAACTGGTGCAGCTCGTCGTCGTCCACGTACTCGGGCTTGGGGAAGCTGAAGGTCAACCGGTCGAGGCTGACCCGTGCCTCCGTCTTCTCGCCGGGGTCGGGGCGGAGCGGGTCGAGGATGTTGTCGATGTCGGTGATCGGGATCGTGCCCTCGGAGATGCCGCGCTCGGCCCGGTTGAGCTGATACCGCGCCTGCGCCTTCTCATCGTCGCTCAGCCCGGACGAGTCGATGTACTCGTTGCCGAACGCGCCGACCATGATCATGGGCAGCAAGGGCCCGTCCTTGATCTGCTCAGCGACGTTCTTGAGTTCGTGCGGGGTGACGTCGCCGGACTCGACCGAGTCGATGAAGGCGTTGATCTCGTTCTGGACCGCCAGCTTCTGCGCTTCGGGCAGTTCCGCGTTCTTCATCGCCTTGTCGAGCACGTACCGCC